>Ga0247842_10000272_pt1 | contig 114002 bp, 99 predicted proteins | sample LaCruzMarch2015__3_FD_192411 | JGI IMG/M metagenome (GOLD analysis project Ga0247842, IMG submission 192411) | Freshwater microbial communities from meromictic Lake La Cruz, Castile-La Mancha, Spain - LaCruzMarch2015_19m | ecosystem: Environmental > Aquatic > Freshwater > Lake | place: Spain... | reverse complement strand
TTTGTGCAAATCCATACCTATGTATATAACAGACATGTGTATGTTTGTATTACTAGTAATTATGCGAGCTGACTAGGCAACGCATATCACATAGTATACTGGAGAGGGTTTTATGTTGTTACCACAATTTTAAAAAACAATATAAAATATAATAAAAATTGAACATAAAAAATAGGCTATCTCAAAGAGATAGCCTATATCATTTTACTATTTTATTCTTATTCTGGCGCCGAAGAACCATAGGTCTTCATAATACACCCAATACCTCCTGGACATCCAATTACTAATGCACCGGAGTGTAGAAGTTCCATAGTTTCTGAATTGAGCACTTGAATTTTATATATTACTCCACCCCAATATAAAGTAGAATCGATAATTGAAAAATCACCCCAGTTTACTAAAATCCCATATCTATAAGCTTCCCAACTACCATCCTTTTTAAAAGAGTATTTTGTGTCTAATTCAATTTGACTAAAGGTCCCTTCATACCAAGGACCATTCTCATCACATTCACAACTACCCATCCCAGAAATAACACTCCACAGATGTTCTGTTATAACATCCATAAAAGGACTCGAGGGGAAATCAACCACAGCAATCATCACACTATCCACAGTTGTTCCAACTTCATTGGAAGCAGAAATATGATAAACAGCGTGATAAGTCAAAATTGGAGTAGCAAATGTTCCTCCAGTCAAACCAGAAAAGCCAGGCAAATCTGATGTAACCGAGGTAGCTCCCGTAATCAACACCGTAACATTAATACTGGTATTATACGAAGCGTGAAGTATATCCGGCATTTCAATTACCGGCGGTGTAGGCGGTGGCGGAATTACAGTGGTATCTTTGCCAACAACAACTCTGTCTATTGGAATACGTTCAGACCCCTCCTTAAAAAACCTAAGGAAAAGTTCATTTCTCCCAACTTTTAGGATTGGGAATTGCAAAGTAAAAGTCACCGGAGATTCAGAAAAAAAAGTGGTATCTTCACTGCTTTTTCCTTCAATCAACCGAACCATATACTTCGCATTAGTGTTTATTTCATATGGAACAATGTCCCCTATATCGGCCACGGTGTCAACTATCGGCTCCACCGTAACGAAGAGTTTGTCTGGAATTGGATCCGGACCAAGAATTTCTTTTTCACATCCTGGCATTAAAAATACCAAGGGAAAAAGCAAAATCAGGAATAAGATCATCTTTTTCATCAGTATATTTTTTTATTATTAAATTTACGAAAGGTTAATCTATATTTATCCCGACAAACCCTTATTTCTCAAGATAAATATAAATTAACCCGAACAAGATACTTACCTACATTATCCTACTTTCCACCCCATTCTGTCAAGAAGTCAAAACGAAAGTTATCCCCATTTTATCCCCACCCAATAACCCCCATTTTCTCAAATTTCTGGAAGTCCGACTAATTATAGGAAGTCGGACTTCCTATAGTTTTCCTATAATAGTTTATTCTAAGGTAATATTTTCAGATAGATTTTTCTTGGAGTCAAACGATTTTATCCAGTTAAAAATTTCTTCTTTTTGTTTTTCTTCATTTCCTAACCTATGCAATAAAAAATCTTTTTGTATAATTGATGGAAAATTTTTCTTCCCCATATAATCCATACAACTACTCCACCTGTAATTATTTAAAAAACTAATAGCTTTTTCTGGGTCACCAATTTTCCCCTCTCTCCATTCTTTAAATTTATAATCAAGTGGATTTAAATGAATATAAATTGGTAAATACATTAAATGAGAATCTTTTTTAACATTTACCGATTTAAACTTTCCTTGAAAAAGTGACCCCGTTCTTTCATATTTATTATTAAAATAATTTGTATAACCAGTTCCAATTTTTCTCATAAACTCGGTAATCCCATTTTCGGTTTTTTGTCTAACCAACAAATGAAAATGATTATTTATCAAACAATAAGCCAAAATCTCCACCAATTTTTTCCTCGGTTGTCGCTTAATATTAGGAAGTCCGACTTCCTTAAGTTTATTGTTTTTCGACTTGAGATATAACGCTAAATTAATCGTTGGATTTTTATCGTTGAATTCAAATAAATCATGAACAAAACGGAATCTATCTTCATCTTCCATAAAAATGTCACGCTTATCTACACCCCTATTATAAATATGATAAATTTCTCCCTGAACCAAATTTGTTTTTCTTATTGACATACTCCTATTATATCACTGGATGTAAACTATAGGAAGTCCGACTTCCTATAGTTTTGGATTTGACCAGAAAATTGCTTTGTAGTAGTATTTACTTTGTAAGTCCGTTCTCGAACCGGACTTTTATTTTTATCGGCCTTCGCATAAAGCTACGGCCAGATAAAGAAAAATTATAATTTAATAAAAGGGTATTTAGGTTTCTGCTAACACCAAAAACCAAAAACCAAAAACCAAAAATGTTAGATTTAAAAACAATGAAGTCAGCTCTTGAGCAACTCGAACAGGAAAGAAAAATTCCTCGCGAAAAAATAATTGACGCTATCGAGCAAGCCCTCGCTGCTGCTTATAAAAAAGATTACGGGAAAAAAGGTCAGATTGTCCGAGCAAAGATTGATGTTGATAGTGGTAAGATGGAATTTTTCCAAATTAAAATTGCCGTTGATGATACACTAGTGCGAATGACCGATGAAGACGAGGAAGAAGAAATTGCCGAAGATGATGAAAGAGTTCGTTTTAATGAAGAACATCATATCTTAATAAAAGATGCAAAAAAAATAAAAAAAGATGTTATTCCTGGCGAAGAATTAATATTCCCTCTTGAAACAAAAGATGATTACGGACGTATCGCCGCTCAAACTGCCAAACAAGTTATCATTCAAAAAATTCGCGAAGCAGAACGTGGAGCAATTATTGATGAATATGGAAATAAAGAAGGAGAAATAATTAATGGTTTCGTTTCTAAAGTAGAAAGAGGAATCGTTTATATTGATTTTAATCGTGCAACAGGAATAATTTTACCAGAGGAACAAATCCCCGGCGAATTCTATCGTCGTGGCGATAGAATTCGCGCCTACTTATATTCTGTTGAAGAAACTCCACGTGGAGTAAATCTAAAACTTTCACGCACTCACCCTGAACTTATCGAAGGACTCTTTGCAATGGAAGCTCCAGAAATTGCCAGTGGCGTTGTAGAAATTAAATCAATTGCACGAGAAGCAGGAAGTCGCTCCAAAATTGCCGTCTTTTCAAACGATGAACACGTCGACCCAGTCGGTTCATGTGTTGGTCAAAAAGGTGTCCGCGTCACAACCGTTATGAGTGAATTAAATGGTGAAAAAATAGATATTATTCCTTGGTCACCTGACCCAGAAAGCTATATTTCCAGCGCTATTTCTCCAGCTAACGTTCTTTCAATTGAGGTGAATGATAACGAGCACAAAGCCACAGTTGAAGTCGCCAATGACCAACTTTCACTTGCCATCGGAAAAGGTGGACAAAATGTTCGTCTGGCTGCCAAACTTACTGGTTGGAGAATTGATATAAAAAGTAGAGAAGGAAAAATTGAAACTTCTGGAGAAATTGCTGGTGGTGATGTTATACTAGATGATGGTATCGTCGACGATGGGACAGATGATAAATAATTAACAATTACTGATTACCAATTAATAATTAGTCGAAAATTGGAATCAGTTTAAATTAGTCATTAGTAATTATATAAGCATGAATCCCGTTAGAAGTTTTTATGGCTAATTACGGGAAGTAAAATATAAGTTTGTTTTATGTCGAGTTTATTAAATTAATTAAGCAACGGAAATGTAAACATTTCCTACTTCTAACGGGATGAATCCATTCATTATATTCGCATTAGTTTCCTCGGTTATCGCAATTTTATACGGTTTGTTTTTAATTAGGGTTGTAATGAAAAAAGGCACTGGTGATGCCAAAATGCAAAGTATTGCACTCGCAATACAGCTTGGTGCCAAAGCATATTTGAATCGCCAATACAAAACTATCGGAGTTATCGCAGTCGTTTTATTTTTAATTATCGGTTTCGTTCCAATGTTGGGCTGGATGATGGCAATCAGCTTTTTAGTTGGAGCAATACTTTCAGCGCTAGCTGGATACATCGGCATGAATGTTTCTGTTCGTGCAAATGTTCGCACAACCGAAGAAGCAAAGAAGGGATTAAAAGAAGCTCTCGGTTTAGCATTCAAAGGTGGAACTGTTACCGGACTTCTTGTTGTTGGTCTTGCACTTCTCGGAGTTACTTTATTTTATATAATCGCAAATCATTTTGTCGGAGCAGGAGCTGTCCGCTCACTTATTGGACTTTCGTTCGGAGCTAGTTTGATTTCAGTTTTTGCTCGATTGGGTGGAGGAATATTTACCAAAGCCGCTGATGTCGGAGCTGACCTCGTCGGAAAAATTGAAGCTGGAATTCCTGAAGACGACCCTCGTAATCCTGCTGTGATTGCTGATAACGTCGGAGATAATGTTGGTGACTGTGCAGGAATGGCTGCTGATTTATTTGAAACTTACGCTGTCACATCTGTGGCCACAATGTTGCTCGGCTCTCTAGTTTTCTCTGGATTTACTAATGCAATCATTTACCCTCTTGCTATCGGTGGAGTAGCAATTATTTCAACAATTATCGGAACTTGGTTTGTTCGCCTTGGAAAAAAGAAAAACCCCGAAGGAAAGGGTACTTCCTACGGGGTAAATATTATGGGCGCTTTGTATAAAGGATTAGCAGTGTCAGCAATTTTATCTGCTATCGGTTTCTATCCAATTACAAAATGGCTAATGGCTGGTCAAACAACTTACTCAGTCAGTGCCCTATATATGAGTTCTTTAGTTGGAATTGTAGTCACCGCTCTTATTATTGTCATTACTGAATATTACACTTCAACAAAACATAATCCAGTGAAATCAATCGCACTTGCATCTGTCTCAGGACACGGAACAAATGTCATTCAAGGTTTAGCCGTTTCAATGAAGTCCACTGCTCTTCCTCTTCTTTCTATCGTCGCTGGAATTTTGGCCGCATATCATTTCGGAGAACTCTACGGTGTGGCAGTAGCAGCGATGTCGATGCTATCTCTCACTGGAATAATTGTGGCAATCGATTCATTCGGACCAATTACAGATAATGCTGGTGGTATTGCTGAAATGGCAAACTTGCCTGAAAGTGTCCGTGCGGTAACAGACCCACTTGATGCAGTTGGAAATACTACAAAAGCTGTGACAAAAGGTTATGCTATTGGTTCAGCAGGATTAGCTGCTCTTGTTCTTTTCTCTTCTTACACGCAAGAGTTTGCAGACCTCGGGCATAAATTAAATTTTGATTTAGGAAATCCTCTCGTCATCGTTGGACTATTAATTGGTGGATTACTTCCATATTATTTCGGTGCACTTTGTATGGAAGCAGTTGGGAAAGCTGCAGGAAAAGTTGTTGAAGAAGTTCGCCGACAATTCCGAACAATCAAAGGAATTATGGACGGCTCTGGTAAACCAGATTACGCAACTTGTGTAGACATCGTCACCACTGGCGCAATCAAACAAATGATTCTTCCAGCGCTCATCCCTGTTCTTGCTCCTATTCTTGTTGGATTTATTCTTGGACCTGAAGCTCTTGGTGGATTACTTGTCGGCTCAATTGTCACAGGAATTTTCTTGGCAATCTCAATGACCTCCGGTGGTGGAGCTTGGGATAATGCAAAAAAATATATTGAACTTGGAAATCATGGTGGCAAAGGCAGTCCTGCACACAAAGCCGCTGTCACTGGCGACACTGTCGGCGACCCATACAAAGATACTGCCGGTCCCGCAATTAATCCAATGATTAAAATATTGAACATAATAGCACTAATTATTGTGCCGATATTAGTGGCACTCTGGTTTTAGAAATCATGATTAAAAGAAACAGCCCCGCCAACTAGTTGGCGGGGCTGTTTTGACAAAATGCCTTCAGCCATATAAGATAAGAACATTATGGTAAAAACAACAATAAAAAAGTTAGAAAAAAGTGAGTTAGAAATTACTGGTGTTTTGGAGGTTGCAGAATTTGAAAAATTTGAGGAGAAGGCACTACAGAGGATTGGCGAACGGCTTGAGCTTCAAGGTTTCCGAAAAGGAAAAGCTCCAGTTGCTATCGTTCGAGAAAATGTCGCTGAAATGGAATTACTAGAAGAGATGGCTGAGCTTGCCCTCATGGAAAATTACATGAAAATTTTAGAAGAGAATAAGATTGATGCTATTGGTCGCCCACAGATAGCAATTACCAAAATCGGTAAGGGTTCTGATTTAGAATTTAAAATTGTTACTGCCGTTTTGCCAGAAATGAAACTTCCTGATTATAAAAAAATATCTAAAGATGCAATTAAAAATAATCCTCAGGCAGAAGTTGTCGTAGACGAAAAAGAGGTAGAGAAAGTTATTCTTGATTTACGCAAAATGCGTGCCCACCAAAACGCAAGCGATTTAGGCGGGCAGGCCGAACAAAAAAATAATAATCATGAAGGTCATGAAAATATGACCGAGGAAGAACATGCAAAAGCCCACGAGGCTAAATCCAGTGAAACTGGATCGCCCGACGCTAACGCGTTTAGGGAAATTCCCGAAAGCGAATACCCAGCTTTTGATGATGAATTTGCAAAAAGTTTCGGTGATTTCAAAACTGCAAGTGAGCTTCGAGAAAAAATTAGTGGTAATTTAAAAATTGAAAAACAAACTGAGCAGAAAGATAAATTGCGATTATTGATTGTCGAAGAATTGGTAAAACAAACCGATGGAGAGATACCAGAAGTTTTAATTGCCAGTGAAACTGACAAAATCATGTATCGTCTACAAGCCGACATTACAAATGCTGGACTTAAATTTGAAGATTATCTAAAACAAATAAATAAAAACGAAGAAGATTTACGCAAGGAGTGGCGCACGGATGCGGAGAAACGGGCAAAACTTCAAATGATTATCCACACTATTTCCGAAAAAGAAAATTTGAAACCAACCAAGGAAGAAATTGAAAAAGATGTCCTTCAAATTACTACAATGTATAAAGATGCTGACCCAATCCGCGCTCAAGCATACGTAGAACAAATGTTAGAAAATGAAAAGATTTTCAAATTCCTTGAAGAACAGTAAAATTAAATCGCTATCCCTTTTAATTGTTTAAAAGCGGAAATCATCCGAGTCATTCCTATGCCACCTCCACAGCGAGGAAAAAAATCAAGTGAAAGAAATTCATTTAGTTCTTCCTCTACTCTTTCTTTCCCAAACAAACCAAAAAGAAGATTCGCATATTCCCCACTAGAGATTGAGTAAAATTCTTCTTTCATTTCTTCTCTATTTGTACTTCGTTCCGCAGAGCCGATGGTTTCATTTCCATACATTATTACATCTATTTTTTCTGAATGACTTTCACTTTTTCGTTTCATATTCCAAAAAGGTGAAGTATATTTAGGAAATCTTTTACAAAAAACAATTGGCCCAAAATCTTTCAACATTTTATTTTCATGTTCTGCCTTAAGCTCTTTAACTTTATAAAAATCTTTTAATTCATCATAAGTTTTGTGAAAGAAATCTTTTTCCCCACCAAAACCTAAATATTCTAAAAGTTCATTTTCAAATTTTTCTAATTCAACTAAACCACCCTTCAATTCAAATTCAAACATTGGAAAAATTATTTTATGTCTTCCCGGAATTGGATTTTTTTCATTACGAAAACTTGTACTTATACAAAATACTCCGGGCAGTTCCGGTCTAGTTAGAAGTTCATATTCAAGCCACATCTGACCAGTCTGTGGCAATGGCCAAACTTGCCCAGCATAATTGTATGTGGCAACTGTCGTTGGGTCCTCACAAGCTGCCAAAATAGAAAGGCGGTCTTGAGTATTCACTTCTATAAAACCCTTTCCCAAACAAAACTGTCTCATCTTATTTACAATCTCACTAAAAGTTACTATGTCTTTTTCCCCTACATAATTATTTTTCATATTTTTTAAGCGGAACAAATTATTTTATAAAAAAATGTCTGGCTCCTCGTCCTCCCTCCTCCGAGGACTTTTTTTAGAATATAATTTGTGAAGCTTTTTACTAAATAATAAAAAAACAACCCTTCGACGGGGCTGTTTGTAAAAACGAAATATAAAATGTAAGAAATTTTCTCTCTTTTTTCTTTTGTCTTTTTCTTACACATTGAGTAATATGGTATCATTTTAAAAAATACAAGCAAGGAAAAAGTGTGGAAAACTAGAGCAAATAATGTGTTATAATGACTTTGTTATTAATTTAATTCCCTAGTTCGCTAGAATCCTGCTTGCGCAGACAGACTAGCCACTAGCAACTAATCCTATGTTAATCCCCACAGTTACCCCAGAACGAAAACTTTACATCGGATGCATATAAAGTTTCGTACGGGGCGTGAAGTGGTAATATGATATAATAGTTAGTATATAAATTAATCTTTATTAAAATATATGTTAATTCCAACCGTTATAGAAAAATCCCAATTTGGCGAAAGAGCTTATGATATATACTCTCGCCTTTTAAATGAGCGTATTATTTTCCTTGGTGGCCCGATTGATGACCACACTGCAAACTTAGTCATTGCTCAGCTTCTTTACCTTGACCACACAGACCCCAAGAAAGATATTCATCTTTACATCAACTCCCCTGGAGGCTCAGTCACCGCTGGGCTTGCAATAATAGATACGATGAATTTTATCAAAAGTGATGTCTCGACAATTTGCGTCGGTATCGCTGCTTCTATGGGTGCACTTATTCTTTCGTCAGGAGCAAAAGGTAAAAGATTCTCTTTAGTTAATTCAGAGGTTATGATTCACCAAGTTATGGGTGGAACTGAAGGGCAAGCAAGTGACATTGCGATTAATGCCAAACATATTCTCCGCACGAAAGACACCCTCAATAAAATTCTTGCTCAAACAACCAACAAAAAAATCGACCAAGTAGACAAAGATTCCGACCGCGACTACTGGATGACATCTGATGAAGCAAAAAAATATGGAATTGTTGATGAAATAATTTCAAAACCCCGAACCAAAGCATAGCTTGGTACGGGGCAGGCCAAAAGCTGGAAAATAATTCTGTTTAGTATTTTATCTTAAAAAATTTTGAATATTATCTTTATGAACAACATGTGTATTGCTATTTGGGTATGATTTTTTAAATTCGTTAAATGAAACATTCTTTTCTTTCCATTTACACTCAAAAACTTCAAAATTACCATCTTTCTCCTCTATATAGTCCACTTCAAGCTGACTATGTGTTCTCCAAAAATACATAAGCGGTAAAAAAATGTGATGATGATAATGATATTTTATCCTTTCCATAACAAAGTAATTTTCGAACAATTCTCCAACATCATTTCTATTTTCCAATTCATTTAGTGAATTTATTATATAATTCCTAACACCCAAATCATAGAAATATATTTTAAAATTTGATCGTATTTCATCACGACGATTTCTTTTTAAAGAATAAATGCGCTTAATAACAAAAGTTTTCTCGAGTAACCATAAGTACCTCTCTATGGTTGGTCGTGCTGTATCTAAATGACGAGAAAGTTCTGTAATTGAGACCTCTTTGCCTATTTGAAAGGCAATTGTCTTGAGTAAATCCTCTAAAATTTTTGGCTTTCTGATTTGTTCATACACAAAAATATCTTTATATAAATAATTATTTGCTATTTGCCCAAGCGAAAGTATTTTTTCTTCTTTTGAAAGAGAATTCACGACTTGAGGGTATGATCCATAAACTAATAAAGATGGTAACTCTCTACTTATATCGAATCCTCCCTTATCCACAAATATTTCCTCAAACGCAAGCGGTGGTAAGAAAAAATCCCAAGCTCTACCCACTAATGGTTCCCCTACTCTGTTTGCTAATTCAAATGAAGATGACCCAGTAGCGATTAGTTGTATTTCTGGATAAGTATCTACAAAAACTTTTAAAACTAAACCTATATGCTCAACTGTCTGTGCTTCATCTAAAACAACTATTTTCTTTCCCGCAATATAATTTTTTAAAATATCTGGATTACCAGGAACAAGATAGGAACGCTCCCTTGCATCTTCACAATTAAGATAATATCCTTCATTATCATATGCAGACAGAATCTTCTTTGCTAGTGTTGTTTTACCCGACCTCCTCGGACCAAATAAACAAATAACCTTTCCTTCAAAAAGCCTTTTCTTAATTTCTTTTTCCAAATAACGTTGATATATATGCATATAATTTCTATTTATAAATTTAGTAACTAAAGTTACATTTTTAATGCAAATATTGTAACATATATTACCAAAATAAACCACCCTTTATCCACAGCCTGAATTGTTATCTGCTATTACATACAAAAAGCCCCGCTACGACCTAAGTCGTAGCGGGGCTTTTTCTTTTTCCACCATAATTCTGCCGATTAATCCAACCTTATTTTTTATTTTGATATTTTAAAAGTTTTTCCATTGGGGATAAATCATTAAGGGCTTTATGTGGAAAATAATTCCAGGCATCGCTTACTAATTCAAGAATGTTATTTAATTCCGAAATGTCGCCACCTCTATCAAACATCGCAATAATTTTTTGCATATCGTCACTATCTTCCTCATTATAAATAATATCCTTTACATGTTCTAAACTAAAATCGCTCTCTGTTTCTTCGAGCATTTCAATAAGTTCTTTCTCAATTTCTTTTCTTCTTTCTAAAATTTCTTGTTTTGATTTTATTTCTTTCATAAATTATTTTTTATCAAAAAAATATAAAACAAGTGGTAATATAATAGAAATTCCAATAGCAATTAATGACAACCAAAGACTTAATCTGCTTTTTTATTTGTTCTTCCATACTAACTTATCATCCCATAATTTTGAATCTTTTTCAATTGTACTCTCCTTAAGGACTTGCCTTGGGCTCTCTAAAGGCAAGACCTTTCCCCGAGTGCATTCCATCTTTACAAAATTGGGGTTTTGGAGTATATTGTAAGTATCGAAATTTAAAAGTTTTTATTTACATGTTCGCTTTTGGAAATACAGTCACGACATCGATTTTTTATGAATTTATTTAATTTTCAGTTCTGTCTTAAATCAATCATATATACTCGAATAAACTGCCCATTTATGGGTAGAGTAATCTCTGTGTTTTAAAAGCGACAAAAAGTCGCTATGAATTTAACAATAATAATGATCGGGGTTCTCGCACTTTTAATAGGTGTCGGGGTTGGGTATTATTTGCGTCTCGTTATTTCGCTTGGTAAGAAGGGTTCGATGGAGCTTGAAATCAAGCAAGTGATGCTCGGTGCCAAAGAAGATGCACAAAAAATTATTGATGAAGCCAAGAAGAAAGCAGAGCAACACTTGGAAGAATCAAATAAAGAAACTAAGAAGAAAGAAGAGGAATGGAAGCAGACTGAAAACCGCCTTATCAAGAAAGATGAGATGCTTGATAATCGTCAGGCAGAAATGGATAAGGAGGTAGAAAGGGTAAAAGTAAAAATAGAAGAAGTGAAGAAAGTCAAAGAACGTGTTGATAATATGGAAGCAGAAAAAGATAAAGAGCTTGAGAAAATTGCTGGCTTATCTCACGATGATGCAAAAGAAATATTGTTTAAAGATATTGAAAAAAAATATGAAGAAGATTTGTTAGTTCGAATGCAAAAAATGGAAAGTTTGAATACTGAGAAGCTTGACCGTCGTGCTAAAGATATTATTTCTGCAAGCATCAATCGCCTTGCATCATCAACGGCAAGTGAGATGATGACAACTTCAGTTAGTATTCCCAATGACGACATCAAAGGGAAAATTATTGGAAAAGAAGGACGCAATATCCGCGCATTTGAAAGAAGTGCTGGAGTTGAGCTTATCATCGATGAAACTCCCGGAGCTATTGTCATATCATCTTTTGACCCAGTCCGCCGACAAGTGGCTCGTCTTGCTCTTGAGAATTTAATTTTAGACGGAAGAATTCAGCCAGCTAAAATTGAAGAAATGGTTCAAAAAGCTCAAGAAGATATAAATAAAATAATTAAAGAAAAGGGCGACCAAGCAGTATTTGAATGTGGAATATTCAATCTTGACCCACGCATCAGTGCTATCGTTGGTCGCTTATATTTCCGCACTTCGTATGGCCAAAATGTTCTTCAACACTCGATAGAAATGTCCCACATTGCTGGAATGCTGGCTGAAGAGCTTGGCGCTGATGTGCAGATTGCTAAAGCAGGAGCGCTTGTTCACGATATCGGTAAAGCTCTAGACCACGAAGTTCAAGGGACACATATTGATATCGGAATTCGTATTTTGCAAAAATTTGGAGCTGACCCACGTATCATTACTGCTATGAAAAGTCATCATGATGATACACCTCATGAATCGCTTGAATCAGTTATCGTTCAAACTGCCGATATGATTTCCGGTGGCAGGCCGGGTGCAAGACGTGACAGTGTTGAGAACTACTTGAAACGTTTACAAGAACTTGAAGCCCTAGCTAAAAGCTTCACTGGCGTAGAAAAGTCATATGCATTATCGGCAGGGCGAGAAATACGTATATTTGTAACGCCAGAAAAAGTTTCCGACCTAGAAGCCAAAGAAATGGCACATGATATTGCCAAGAAAATCGAGCAAGAACTCACCTACCCTGGCGAAATAAGAGTAACAATGATAAGAGAAAATAGAATTATCGAATACGCCCGGTAGTGAGACTTTGATTTGTTATGTTCTACGTATATTGCCTACAAAGTGAAAAAGATCCAAAGAAGTTTTATTTCGGATTTACTGACGATCTTAAAAATCGTTTGAAAGAACATAACTCTGGACACAACTTTTCAACAAAAAGATATCTTCCATGGAAGCTTATATATTATGAAGCTTGTCTGTTAGAAAGTGATGCTCGAAGGCGTGAGAAATATTTAAAAACAAGCATTGGTAGGAGGATGTTTAAACGTAGAATAAAGGATTATATAAAAGTTGTGTCCTAATCAAAGCTCTACTACCGGGTACGCGAGATAAAATAATTACTAATTACCAATTACTGATTACTAATTAAATAAAAGCATCAAAAAACTATAGGAAGTCGGACTCCCTATAGTTTTTTGATGCTAATACACTTCTTGCTGATAGCCCCGAAGGAAAGATTACTTCCTACGGGGCAGGCACTTTTCTAATAAACTTCATTTTGATAACAACGTTCGCAGTATATTATTTCTTTTCTTTCTGGCGAATACGAGGTTTCAAACTCATTAGGACATCCCTCTTTCATACATTTTCTATGCCAGAGTTTATTTGGGTTTCTGTTTATTACTCTCTGATAATGTCGGCAATTGGGGCACAATCTCGGAAGCGGTAAATTTTGAGATTTATAAAAAGATAATTCATCTTTTGTTATTTTAAAAGCAGTTGTACATTGTTCTTTACATTTACCTTCATGTTCACAACCAACAATCTCTGAAATAATACTTTCTGGCACATCCTTAATATCATCTGGTAAATTTTTTGGCTCTATGGTAATTTTATAATTTCTTTCTTTATCTCCTTTCCAAGAATAACCTTTTGATTCAGCTTCCTCTTTTGTCAATGGGAAAAATTCTTGAGCAGAAGTTTCATTGTAATCAAATTGAGCAATTTCAGTTGGATAAAAATCTCCATATACATAGGTCCGTCCATTTTTATCTACATATGGCATATCATTCATATGTTTAATAATTTTTGGTACCAATTCCTCATATTCCTCTTTAGTGTATTGTTTATTTAAGATGCAATAACTTTTATTTCTAAGACTAATACAACCAAATAAATTATTGTTGTTATTATAACAATACATAACATATCTTGAATCTCTGCCCTCCAAACAATTAATACTACCTATAACATTATTACTATTCTTTCCAGAACAGAGCGATTCATAAATTAATTCAGTATTTTCACCAAATTGTGTAAAGTCATAACATTCCTTATTATTTTTAACTATTAACCACATACAATACTTACAATATTCTCCTCCAGTAACCATGAAAGAGTTTTTAACATATTTAGAGTAATAAATGTAGTCTCCATTTGAGTCAAGGTTTTGAATACCATGCATATATTTATGTGGAAACTTCAACCAAAATTCAGCAACTTTTTCTTTAAAATTTTTAATCGCCTCATATGAATCAAAATTAAATTCTTTTAATTTTTCTAGATAATCCTCTTTGCTATACTTCTCATTAAAAATACAATATTGCTGACCGCGAAGATTTATACATCCTACACAATTAGAACAGCCTACCAAGTTTTTAGAAAACCATATGTTGTGAGAACTTTCACAATCGACAGAATAATAAATTTCGTAACATTTAAGACAATTTACCGATTCATAAGCTAGTTGAGTGCCTTCTCCCATTGTTACATCCACACAATCTGTGCAATGTTCCATTTCTTCACCATACATACATCTTTCATCATAATCGGAATTAAAAATGTAATAGCAATTTTTCAAATAGTGATTCATATTAGTATAATTGCTGTTCGTTAAAGTTTTATACATTACTATGAGATTAAATTGAGGAACTTTTCTGATTAATTCTTTGAACTGTTCAAAAAATGGTTTCGAAAAATCATAATCCTGGCCATATTCCATTGGGTCCCACTTGTCTCCCCACCAACACTCTTGGCAATAATTCACTATTCCTTTTTCAGGGTCATATCTTGATATTGTATCTATTCCACAAAGCCCACATTGTCTTTTGTAAAAAGTCCTTTCATTTCGAAACGCTAAACGTCTCTGCAAGCGACACTCTGGGCACCATGTCGGAGCTGGCACTTTCATTTTCTCATAAAAATTAAAATCTTCAGCTTCAATAATAAAATCTTTTTTGCAATTTTGACAAGCTTGTAGTGAGCCCGTCGAATCTATTTTTGTTTCAGGGTTCATATTATTTAATCTTCTTAATTTTATTAATTGGTAAAAAATTCTTACCAGTCACAACTGATTTCCCTGTTTTTGATTCAAGGGATTTTCTTGCTTTCCCTGCTATACTTCCGCCCTTTCTCGCTGGAATTTTGTTCTCTACCAACCCTTTTGTTTCCATTGTTTCTGCTATTTGCCTTGTAGATAATTCAGCCAAAGCCGTAAAAACTAATTCTGCATCAGACATATGGTCTCGTAAGTTTTGAGTCTTCAGTCCTTTAATTTTTTTATGACCTTGAACAGAAATTCCACTCCATTCTTGATGAATAATATTTGTTAAAATAGCATATTCACTTTGTGTTTTAACTTCATTATTTTTCCAATAATCAGTGAGTTTATTCCTTATTTCTTGCCCCATCATTCTTTGCTGTATCCAATCTTTAGTTCGGCCATGTTTTTGCCAATTCTCTCTTGCTCTGTTTATAGACCTTTCAGGATCAGTCATTTCTTGTATTCTTTCATAACCAACCTTTGCAAGCCAAAGTTTTAATGGTTCAGCTTTTGGAGAAGGGATAGATTGAATGAGTCGAAAAATTACTTCTGGATTAGCCACATCTGTAACATAATATTTTCCATCTGTCGCTTGCATTTTCAGGTGGTCACATTTTGTGACGACCTCACTTCCCTCTTCTTTTAAGCGATTTTTCAATGTCGTCCAATAACTCTGGGCTTTTTTATGATTCGACTGATTAATTAATACTCCGACAATATCCACCACTGAAAAATACCAGACTTCTGTTTTTTCGTCATAATGCCGACGAATCTTAAAATTTTCAAAAATAGCTAGTTGGTCTTTATTCATAATCTTGATTATAATACTTTTTTTATCTAACTCAAACATTACAAATTAAAAATCCCCACATGTCGGACATGTGGGGATTTTTGTATTAAACATTTTTTTGATTTTCAAATATTTTTTTAACTTCAACTTCTAGGTGTTTTGCAATATGCATCCTATATTCTGAGAATTTTGAATCAGTAATATCCCTTGGTCTTGGTAGATCAATTTTCATTTCTTCTATAATTCTTCCCGGACGTCCTGTCATCAGATAAATAGTATCGGAAAGCATTAATGCTTCATCAATATGATGTGTTACATAAATAATAGTTTTATTAAATTTTTTCCAAATTTCAAGCAGAAATTCTTGCATGAAATATCGTGTTTGAAAATCAAGAGCAGAAAATGGCTCATCCATAAGCAAAAATTCCGCATCAGTCGCAAGGACACGTGCAATAGACGTTCTTTGTTTCATCCCACCGGAAAGTTGATGGGGATAATGGTTAGCAAATTCAGTTAGTCCAACACGTTCAAGTATATCTACAACTTTTTTAGTACGAATATCTTTCGGAACATTATTTATTTCGAGCCCAAAAGAAACATTTCTTGCAACTGTAAGCCAAGGGAAAAGACCATAATCCTGAAAAACAATCCCAATATCAGAAGGAGTTGGAAGTCCTAATTTTTCAGTAATATCACTAACTTCAACTCCATTAAGTAAAACTTTTCCGGAATTCGGTTTAAGAAGTCCACTCAATATTGAAAGTAAAGTAGTTTTTCCACAACCTGATGGTCCAATAATAGTTTTAAATTCTCCATTATGTAGAGCAATCGAGGTATCGCGAATTACCTCAAGCACGTGCTTTTCATCTTCTTCACGAGAAAATCCAATGTGTTTACCTTCAAGAGAGTGTCTATTATTTTTTATTTCTTCTTTTTGCATAATTAATTACATACGTTGTGTATCCCACCAAAAAAATTTTCTTTGAATATATTTTAATATCACATCAATAACAAACCCTGATACGCCAATAAGAGACATACCGAGAAGAATTAAATTATTATCAAAAAGATTTCGTCCATTCATAATTATCGCTCCTAACCCATCACGCAGTCCTGTCATCTCTGCCGCAAGTACTGCCATCCAAGCTGCAATAAAATTAATACGAAGTATCGTAAATACTTGGGGCAAGATATATGGAAAGACTACTCGTGTCCAAAGTTGCCACTTATGAGCCCCAAATGTTCGAGCTACATTAAGAAGATGTTCTGGAACAGTTTCTATTGCTTTGATTGTGGCAATCGTCAGCATAAAAAAAACTCCCATAAAAACAATAAAAATTGCTGTCTGATTACCAATACCAAAGACAACAAGTGCGAGTGGAATCCAAGCAATGGGAGCAATTGGTGCAAGTAATTCAACAATGGGCATAACAAAACGCTTTACCCAGATAGACATACTGATAGCCATTCCAGCAAATAATGCAAATACAAAACCGATTCCTAGCCCAGTAAATACCCTAAAGAAACTCGAGGCAATTGATTGTGGAATTCCTGATGCTTGTGAACCTAGACCAACCCGGAAGCCATTGTTCGCAAGTTCCCGCAAGAAATGCGATGGCGGGGGGAAAATATGTGTGTATTTCCAGCCCAAAAATCCAGAAAACTCCCAGAGACCAACAAGAACTATGACTGAGACAAGTGCACAGACGATAGAAATTGTTCTCTCTGAGAGTTTTTTCATGGATAAATAATTTAATTATTTAAGAGCTTTATCGAGATAGGAAGTATCAACAATATTTACAGTTGGTTGCTTAATGTAATTTTGTGCAACCATATCATTAATTGCGGTCATCATTCCTTCAACATTTGGATACATTGTTGCTTCTTTCTGTGTTTTGAAAGCAGAAAGCAAAACAGCATCAGATGTTTTAAAATAATTTTTACCTGACAAAATTTTTACTGCCTCTTCAGGATTATTTTTTATTAATTCAACCGCACGATTTTCTGCACGGAGGAATCTTACAACTGTTTCAGGATACTGTTTAGCAAAACTATCGAGAGCAATAGTTGTAACGTTTGGAGTTCCCTTCCCCCAAACAATTGCATTGTCAGTAAGAAGTTTTGCCCCATAGTTAACTTGCAAATCATTGGTGTAAGGCTGGATGTGACTTAGAATAGCAATGTCACCATTTTTAAATGAATCAACCATCGCAAGTAAATCATTGAACCAAATCATGTCAAAATTATCATAAGAAAGACCATTGTCTTTAAATACTTTATAAAGAATCATATCTAATGTATCTCCACGAAGTGTTCCAACTTTTAATTTTTCAGAAGGATGTGCTTTCACATAAGCTACTAATTCTTGCATTGAAGAAACTTTGTATTTACCTTGTATAACAACTTGCATCACACCGTTACCCCCAGCATTGGAAAGTATTCGCATTGGTACATCTGCATTCTGACCAAGATAAGCAAGTGTGAATGGATTTGTCGCGAATTGCAAACTACCACCAGCAAGTGCGGCATTTTGATCTCCAGGATTAGAAAAGAAAACTGTTTCAACATTTAAACCTTCATCTTTAAAATATCCAGCTTCTTTTGCAATAAACAATGGCGACATATCAATGGCAACCATGTGACCAGCTTTTATAACACCGTTATACAAACCTACTCCACTATCTACGACGGAATTATTTTTGTTTTTTGATAATAATAAAACACCAACAATGATAATTAATAAAATGACTACCAACACAATTAGATTTTTTTTCATATGTAATAATTTTACACTAAATTTATAATTCTCACAATTAATTCATAAGCAACGACATACTTATGAACTAAACCATGAGGCCAATTTATATTTCTTAAATCAGCCACTTTAAGAAGAACATCATCTAAAAGTATTATGTCATATATTTTATCTATTGTCATATTTGTCGACAAAGTATCAAAAACTAGACAAAAATACTTGTGTAGTATAAAATATATGTTGTCGATAATTTCGACATATTATTACTTGTCCCGTACTAAATTTTTGATTACGGGGAATAAAGATAAATATTACGAACTTAAAATTTTAGTACTGGGATGAAAAACGAAAAATTATTAGAAAATCTTAAAGAATTTGGACTAGAGGAAAACGAGGCGAGAATATATCTTGCTTCCCTTTCGCTTGGGCCAACAACAATAATCAAGCTTTCTAAACATGGGGAAGTAAAAAGAACGACTGTATATGAAATAGTTGATAATCTTGAACGAAAAGGTTTGATGAAAAAAGAAATACATGGATTTAAAACTTTGTATTCTCCAGAACATCCAGAACGACTAGAAAATACACTGGAATCAAAACGGGTTCTTCTTTCTCGCGTACTCTCAGAACTTGAAGGGAAATACCATTTAAAAGGAACAGAGAGTTCAATAAAATATTATGAGGGATTACCTGCTATAAAAAATATTTATGATGATTTATTAAAAGATTTAAAACCACACGATTTTTACTACGCCATTTCAAATATTTCTGAGTGGCAAGGGTTAGATGAAGATTTTTTTATGAAAAATCACGTAGAAAAACGCGCAAAAATGCGTATAGATACCAAGCTTATTTTTACTGATTCCCCTACTGCTCAAAACCGTAAAAAAACAGAACGTAATTTTAATGAAGAAATAAAAATTATTCCGAACAGTACAAACATTCACCTGGATTTCGTTATTACTCCATATAAATTAATCATGTTTCAACTTCACAATCCTTTAGTCGCCCTTGTAATAGAAAACCAAGCAATGATTAACGCTCAAAAAGAGATTTTTGAACTTTTGTGGAATAAAACTGACTAAAAATCAAACTAAATCATGCTACAAAATCTGCCATGGCAGATTTTGTAGCATGATTTATAAAACAAACATTGATTTTGTCAAACACAAAAAGGGCTTGCCCCCACACCCATATTATCATTATTCTGCTTTTTCAATAAAATAATGTTATATTCCTGCAATTAAATTAAAATATACAATATATAGTAATTTCAACGGCACAATAAAAGCTATGATAATATGGGTGTGGGGGCTTGTATTAAAACTGGCTTGGTATATAATACTATTATACCTATTTATTAGGGATCGTTTGCAAACGGTCGAATATTATTCAGATAGAATTTTATATTTTTGAAAGAAAGTATAAAAACTAAAATAATGAATAAACAAGGATTAGTAGAACTCGTTCACGAGAAGCTCGGCGGTACAAAAGTACAAGCTGAAGAAATTGTGAATGGAATGTTTGATGCTATCGTTGCAACCTTGAAAAAAGGAGGCGAAGTATCAATTGCAGGTATTGGGATTTTCTCTGTTAAGGCACGTGCAGCCCGCATGGCTCGCAACCCAAAGACAGGAGAAGCCGTAAAAGTAGCTGCAACAAAAGTTCCTAAATTTAGAGCAGCAAAAGCTCTTAAGGAAGCTGTAAAATAATTTGATTGTCATTATAAAGCAATTAAGTTAAATAAAGACCACTCTATTCTATCTACGAGTGGTTTTTCTTTTGGGGAGTAAAAAAAGAAGAATATATAAATTTTATGAGTAGGTGTGGGCGCGCGCCGAGCGAAGCGAGGTAGGGATAAGCGAATAAAATTTATATATTCTTCTTTTTTAGGGGATAAGAAAAATATCAAAACAGCTCTTCTCGAAATACGCACATAAAATTCTACTGAATTTTTGCTATGCTCGGGCCGTCGCCCTGCGCAATGTATTTCTCAAAGACTATTTTGATATTTTTCTTTTTTAGCTACTCGAGTAGGGTCAAAGCAACCATCGACAAGACACCGAGTATTATTATCGCGAGTTGTAAAATAGAATGTTTTATTTTTTTTGTTTTATGAAGTTCTGGGATCAGGTCGGCCACAGCTATATATATAAAGCCTCCAGCAGCAATTGGGATAAACCACAATGCAACATTCTCAATTAAATTTCCAAAAATAACGACAAAGATTAATCCTAAAATTGAAGCCAGCGCCGATATAAAATTTAGCCATAATGCTCTTTTTTTTGTATAGCCAGCATGTATTAAAACAGCAAAGTCCCCTATTTCTTGCGGTATCTCGTGCAAAATAACAGCAATTGTTGTCGCAATTCCTATAGGAATACTTACCAAAAAACTCGCTCCAATTATTGCCCCATCAATAAAATTATGAAATCCGTCTGTAAAAAGAATTAACTTCCCCACTGGATGAATATGTTCCTTTTCTTTATCTTCTCCGTGGTGATGCCAATGAATAAATTTTTCAATTACAAAAAATAAAATAATACCGACAATAATTAAAATACTAGATAAACTTGTCCCTAATTTCCCTTCAAATGCTTCTGGAATAATATGAATAAAAGCATCTCCAAGTAAAGCTCCGATAGCTAAACTGATAAAAAAATTAATATATTTTTTCAATACTTCTTCTTTTAAAGACAGCGAAAAAACTCCAACCAGAGAAATCAGACTTACCCCAAGTACACCAATAAACGCAAATAAATAATTCGTGACCATGCAATTGATTATACCAGAAATAAATAAATTGTAATTATCAAAAAATATGATAAGATAAGAAAATTACCCGCCCAAATTAATTACGGCGGGCAGGCATCGGGGTGTGGTGTAACGGCTAACCCATAGCAGAGCGAAGCTCGCTACGGGGCATGCATTCCTTTTTGGGGAGATTTTTGAAAATTTTGTCGGGGTGTGGTGTAACGGCTAACATTCCTGTTTTGGGAACAGGCGACTCCGGGTTCGAATCCCGGCACCCCGACAAAGTTTTTAAATAATCTCATCTTACAAGAAGACAAATTTACAACACCTCGACAAAAAAATACTCTATGAGTATTTTTTTATTGTGCGGGATACCGGAATCGAACCGGTGCATCGAACTTGGAAGGTTCGCGTTCTGCCACTAAACCAATCCCGCAAGATATTGTATATATTATCATAAAATTCTATTTATCCTAGCCATTATTAAACGATGTAAAAAAACACCGTGATTTTTATTCCCAAAACTTTTTACACTAATATGAGCTGTCCCAAAAGGAAGTTTCCCTTTTTTGCTAACTTTTTTGTCTGTTCGACGATCAATAGTTGATTTAAAAAATTGAGTAGTGGAAATTTTTGTTTGTTTTGACCAATATTTTATGCATTCGTCTTCTTGATTATCGGGATATATATAAAGTCTTATTTTTATTTGTTTACGGTCAACTCCAAAAGAAACTTTCAGCCATTTTATCATTAATTTAATTACCCTCGGGTCAGAATTTATTATTCTGGTTATACCATTAGTTTTACCTCCCTCCCCAATATAAATTCCAAGTCCCAACATTTCTAAATCTCTTTTTGAAAAATCCGAGATGTCTTTCTTTGCTTGTAATTCTGCTTTTTTTAAACTGACAATTTTTGTTTTATATTTATAAACACCAGAAGACAATCTAGCTTTTAGTATCTTTTTGATTGTATATTTATTAGGATTGAAGGGGATGTTATGTAACCAGTCACTTAAAGTACTTTTGCTAACTGATAATTCTTTTGAAATATAAGAATAAGTATACCCTCTTTTTCGAAGAGATATTGCTTCTTTTTTTAATTCCTTTCTGGTCATACTAAATATAGTATACTATATTTGTACAAACAGCAAACAACTGTTCACTTTTACAATATTATATTTTCCATAACTTCTACTCGTGCAAGTCTTTTTTCTACATCAAGATAAACAACCATTAGGTCAAATTGCCAATCGACGTACCCCAATCTTTTACTTATCAAATAGGTTTCAACCACCCTTCTCAATCTTTTCATTTTCCAAGGATGCATATTTTCCTCGGGTCTGCCTGTTTCATTTAACTTCCCTTCTAAAAAATGAAAGTCAAAATCAGAATCAACCTGTTTTGACTTAACTTCTATAAAATATCTCTTATCTTTTTTTTGAGCAATGATATCAATTTCACCCCATTTTTTTGTATAATTCCTTTCTAATATAGAATAGCCATGTTTCATAAGAAACTTACAAGCAACGCCCTCACCTAATTCCCCAATTTTTTGTGAATCCGAGATAAAATTTTTCATCCCGATTAGAAGCAGGTCTCGGTCATTAATGAAATATCTAAACCTGCAAAATTAAAATAGATAATAAATCTTTACTATATTACCCGCTACAAACCGTGACCGAGGCTTCTAACGGGATTCATATTCTTCATTTGTTACCTGCCTAGCGACAAGACTGGCATGTGTAACTTATTTAATCGTTTCACATGAAACACTTAACTTATAACGGACATAAAATACAATATTGTTTTTGACTTATAGAAAAATATCTTTACATACCAACGTATATTTATAGAATCAATGAATCTGGTCTTTCAAAAAGCAATTTTTATAGATGTCTTTTATAAACAATGCACACATACTTATCCACAAAAATGTTAATTTTTAAGAATTTCAGGCGTGGATAAAGGACTAATAAAGGTCAAGCCGTAAATTAATCATTTGGAAATATTTTTCTCTTTTGTGCGGATACTGGGAATCGGACCCAGATTTCGTCTTTGGCAAAGACGTATTTTACCACTAAATTATACCCGCGTCAAGTCAGATATCAGATAAATCAATTTTTAATTGATTTATCCAATACAATAATTTTTTCTTCAAAAAACTATTAAGTATTATACTGGTTCCAACCCCAAAATGCAACTTCCTTGTTTTTAATTTGCCCACAATAACTTGAGGTTTATACATATTCTGTTTGAAAATTCCCAACTCTATGCTCCATTTGTCTACACATTCATTCATATTTAAGTCAGGATAGAGCAAAACACTAAATTTGATAGATTCTTTATCTATTTTTAAAAATTCTTTAGAAAAATTGAGAAATACTTTATGTAAATGAAAATCAATATTTGCAAATCTAATTGCATTCTTACTTAAATGATCACCCTCGCCTGCATAAAGCATTAAACCTGCTGTAAATAAAGGATTATTCCGATATAGTAAATATTCTTCTTTTGCTTCCTCTAATATATTTTTATATTTCTCATCGAGCATTAAACCTCTGGCTAAATTCATCTTTTTAATACGAGCAGCACTAATTTCAATATTATTATTATTATTTGTATATTTTATATGCCTTGACCACTCTACATTTCTAAACCAATCACACAAAGTACTTCTTGAAATTTTAATTTCATTTTGAATTTCCCTATAAGACTTACCTTCTCTTCTTAACTTAAATGCTACCTCTTTATCTTTCCTCATATACACTAGTATACTACCATGGTTCGATTTTGAAAAGTTATTAAAAGGTGTATAATAAGAAAGTTAATAATTAATAATATGCACCCATGGTGAAATGGATATCACGACAGTCTTCGGAACTGTTATTCCAAGTTCGAGTCTTGGTGGGTGCACAAGCGTCTACAAATCTTCACTTCTGAAGATTTGTAGCTTGTGCAAAGCGGAGCTATATTTTGTCAGTAGGCAAAATAGCGAGCTAGGGTCGTGAAAATTTATTTGTGACGACAAATAAATTATTCCTGACCACAAAGACATGTTACACATGAAACAACAAGAACAAAAATTAATAAATACTAATGAAATTCCAGATTATGTTACACGTGTAACAAAAACACTCGAAAAAGCTGGTTTTGAGGCTTTTCTTGTAGGTGGTTGCGTTCGTGACCTTATAATGTCGCAGACCATGAAGGAAACCGAAGGGAAAAGGGAACCAAAGGACTGGGATATAACAACAAATGCTAAACCAGAAGAAATAATACCCCTTTTTGAAAAAACAATCTACGAAAATACCCTTGGAACTGTCGGGGTAGTATTTAAAAATGTTTCTTGTGAAACTACTGAAGGTGTTTCACCTGAAACACCTGACTCTATTCTTTCAGAATCCAACCAAGAAGCAATAACCAAAAACCAAAAACCTACCATCGTAGAAGTCACTCCATACAGAACTGAAGCAAAATATAGCGACTTTAGGCATCCTGATGAAGTAAAATTCAGCGATAACATAGAGGACGACCTAAAAAGACGCGATTTTACAATGAATGCTTTGGCCTATAGGATTTCTAAAGGACCCGCCGAAAATGCTTCGCATATTCAGTCGGGCAAGCAACAAGAAGAGAATGAGTCTAAAGGACATCTAATAGACTTATTTGATGGTCTAAAGGACATAAAGGACAAAGTCATAAGGACAGTCGGCAAACCTGAAGATAGATTCCAAGAAGATGCTTTGCGTATGCTTCGAGCCGTCAGATTCTCAGTTTCGCTTGATTTTGCCATTTCACATGAAACAATGGATGCCATCTTAAAAAATAGTCATCTGTTGAAAGAAATCTCTTTTGAGAGAATCCGAGACGAATTCGTAAAAATTATAGAAAGTCCTCGTTCAGCACAAGGGATTGGCCTTCTCCAAAAACTTGGTTTATTAAAATATATAATTCCTGAATTAGAGGAGGGAATTGGATGTGCACAAGGCGGAGCTCATATATATGATGTATTTGAACATTTACTTGGAGCCCTTGGTCATGCCACGGATAAAGGGTGGTCACTAGAAGTTAGATTGGCGGCGTTATTTCACGATATTGGAAAACCACGATCTCGTCGCCCTGGAATTAAAAAGGCTTATACTTTCTATGGGCATGAGGTAGTTGGAGCTAGAATGGCCAAGCAAATAATGGAACGCCTCAAATTCCCTCAAAAAACCACTGATTTGGTAGTTAAATTAGTTCGAGGGCATATGTTTTTCTCCGATACTGAAATGATTACTCTTTCGGCCGTTCGCCGAGTGGTTGCTAATGTTGGACCCTCCGACGCTAAAGCTCTGGCGGGCAAAGAAGAAAACCATCCTATTTGGGACTTAATGAATGTCCGTGAATGCGATAGGGTAGGGATGAAAAAGAAAGAAGCTCCGTATCGCTTGCGTAAATATCACGCTATGATAGAAGAAGTCCTTCATGACCCTATTTCTGTCGGCCAGCTTGCTATAAATGGAGAAATAATGATAAAAGAGTTACATGTGAAACCATCACCAAGAATGGGGTGGATTTTGAATGCTCTTCTTGAAGAAGTACTTGATGACCCAACGAAAAACAAAAAAGAGCATCTATTAGAATTAGTAAAATCGCTCGATATGCTGGGTGATGATGAATTAAAAACGTTAGGGGAGAGGGGAAAAGTAAAAAAAGAAGAACTAGAGGAACAGGAGATTAAGAGATTGCACAACAAACATGGTGTGTAATATATAGAAAACCCTGCCCCGTAGTGAGCTTTGCTCTACTACTGGGGTTGCATAAGAAACATGGAGTGTAGAGAGGCTAAAACAATTTTAGCAAAAATTGTTCGCCCGACCATCTTGCTAGATGGTTTACGGAGTATAAAAATTTCTGGATTGGAGCTAAACAGTTTCAGAAATAAAAAACCCCACATGTCTGACATGCGGGGAATCTTTTTATCTTTTGCTTACTTTATTCTAATATGTATGTATCAAAAGATATTTCTGTACGCCAGTATTTCTCAAATGGATTTTTGGGCGAAGAAGCAATTTTTTTTGGTTTTAAATCAAAAAATTCTTTGATAAACCTTTCAAGCTGATATTCACCAAGTTTTTTAAGTGAAAAAGTTAATTCTTCTTCCCAACGAAAGGAAAAAAGAGGAGGAGTACAGTTTTTTCTAATTGTTAAAAACTCTTGAGAACGGAGGATCATAATTTTTGTGAAATCACTACCAAAATCTCCCCTATTACAGAATCCCACAAGAAGAAAATCTCCCTTTTTTAGAGTGGTTTTTTTATTTTTGTAATACATAATTTTTTTAATTAATTTGTGAATAACTGATTATTTAATTACAGTATAGCAAATTGTAAAGTGTTTGTCAAGTAGTATCGTCTATTTTATGCTAATTTAAAAGACTATTTTTATATAATCATAATTTTTGTCGGTCTTTATTGACAACAAAACTGCGAAGGTATATAATGATAAATACCTGTCCCGTACTAAATTTTTGATTAAATATAGGAAAGGATAATATAAAAAAGTCGAATGAATTAAATAATTAAAAGTAAAATTTTAGTACTGGGATGAAAAAATTACTACAACCAGACATAGAAAAAGCCCTTTTAGACACAGGATTTTCAGAGAAGGAAATAGCAGTGTATATTGCCTTGCTTTCACTTGGAAGGGGTATCGTGACTAAAATTTCAAGAACTGCGTCTGTTAGTAGAACTACAACTTATGACATATTAGATAGTTTGGTTAAAAAAGAGTTAGTTCAAATATCCGGGAAAGAGCCAAAACAAGAATATGTGGCTGAGTCGCCAGAAAAACTGGAGGAATTTCTAAACAGAGAAATAGAAAAAAGGAATGATAACTTAAATAAAATAAAATATGTTATTCCTGAACTTTTTTCTATTTATAATACAAAAGAAACCCCAAAAGTTAAATATTACGAAGGGGTTGATGGATTGAAAAAAGCACTTGAAGATACTTTATCAAAAGAAAATACAGAAATACTTGCATCTGGTGGAGCAGAAGATATGTTTGAAGCAGTAGGAGAAAGATATTCCGAAGAATATTTTAAAAAAAGGGTATCTAAAAATATCCAGATAAGAGGTATTGCTTCTAGTGACCCAGGAACAATGAGGGTAGCAGAAAGAAACGTTGAGGAATTGAGGGAAATATTAATAGTTCCTAATGACAAATTTCATTTTTCGGTTGAAACAAATATTTATAACAACAAAGTTTTAAATGTTTCATGGAAAGAGAAATTTGCGGTACTGATTGAAAGTAAAGAAATTGCTGATGCGCAAAAAAAGGTTTTCGAGCTTGCCTGGCTTGGAGCTAAACAGTTTCAAAAAGATTAGGTAGAAAAAACAGAAATATAAAAATTTGTCTCAGAAAATTTTTATATTTCTGTTTTTTCTATATCTCTATCATTATCGGGCAGTGGTCGGAACCGTAATAGTCCGACATTGTTTTGAAACTTTTTATTTTTTTAACAAAAGATTGATTCGCGAAAAAATAATCTATCCGCCAGCCGACGTTGCGGTCGCGAGCACGAGTTTTCATATCCCAGTAAGTATAAATATCTTTTTTGTTCGGGTAAAAATTACGAAAAACATCTACCCAACCATTATTTACAACTTCATCCATCCAAGCACGCTCAATTGGCAAGAAACCAGTGTTATCGGAATTTTCTTTTGGTCGAGCTAGGTCGATTTCTTCATGAGCTGTGTTCACATCGCCACAAAAAATTACATCTCGTCTCGCCGTAGCTTTATGCGTTGGCGGATTGCTTCCATCTTTTAATTTATTTATAAATTTTAAAAATGCATCATAAAATTCTAGTTTATAATTCAATCGCTCTTCTCCACCTCCACCGTTAGGGAAGTAGCAATTAATTAAAATAAAATCAGGATAATAGGCAACTAGTGTTCGCCCTTCATCATCAAATCTTTTTTCTCCAATTCCGTATTCTACTTTTTCGGGTTCTACTTTTGAGTAAATAGCAACGCCACTGTAACCTTTTTTGTTTTTTGAATATGAAAAATATGAATGATAACCTTTTAGATTTCTAGTTTTTTCATCAAGTTGGTCTGGCTCGCATTTGGTTTCCTGTAAACAGACAATATCAGAGTTGCTAAAAGAAAACAAAGGCATAAAATATCCCTGCTTCACCGTCGCCCGTAGACCATTTGTGTTCCAAGAAATCACCTTCATAACATTAAAAATTTGCTTAACTAATAAACTGAACTTTATATTACCACTTCCTGCCCCGTAGTGAAAATAATATGCACCGTGTCCCGCAGTGAACTTCGTTCTACTGCTGGGATTCGATATTATTTTCTACTACTGGGGTGTTCCAAGAAATCACCTTCATCCCAGTACTAAAATTTATTAATAAAGTATTATTTCAACTCTAATTTATCTTGTCTCCTTTTTTATATTTTTATGATTTTAAACTAATCAAAAATTTAGTACGGGACAAGTATATCTATAATATCATAATATTCAATAAGCGGAGTAAACTTTTTCAAGAAAAAATGTCTGGCTCCTCGTCCTCCCTCGTCCGAGGACTTTTTTATTGATAAAGTTTATAAAGATATATTACTTACTATGAAACTTCTTATGCACGTCATGGAGTTGTTTGTCAGTGATGTGAGTATAAATTTGAGTGGTTGCAATGTTTGCATGGCCGAGCATCATTTGAACAGAGCGAATGTCAGCTCCGTTGGAAAGTAGGTCGGTCGCAAAACAATTGTGTGAAATAAAACCGTTGGTAATCAAATTTTCATATTTAGCTACAGCAAAATCATAGACCCATCCAGTATATTTTTGTTTCTCTATTTTTTTGACTTTCAGCCAGCAAATATCCGAATTTATTAAATTTTGCATAAAATCAAGCCTGCTGTCTTCACACTTAGCATCTCTGAAATATTTTATTATTTTTTTAAGAACCTCTTTGGTCGGAACAATTTTTGTAGTGTTTCCAGCATATCGGTAGATATCAATTTTTTCTTCCTTCTTCAAATGCCGACCAAAATTATGCCATTTTTGGGGCAAAGCAAAGTAAATATCCTTTAACATTTCTCTGACAGGTATTTTTTCTCCTTCAAAAAAATTATTCGATTTTATTTTTTTCAAAGTAGGAATTATTTTTTTGAATAACTGCTGGTCGGGTTTGTGAAGTATTTGAAGAGAAAATATTGTATGGGCGATTATTTTTCCATTGGGAAGTTTCACTTTTCTCAATCTTTTGTATAAATGGGAATCAATCCCCAAAGTCAATAAAAGCATTTGAATGTCTCTCAAAAGCATTTCGCTGGCAGAAAAAAATTTTATAGAACTTCCTTCATTTCCTTCTGCGTCGTAATATCCAGCAATAAATTGGCAAATAGAAGCTTTATTTTGAGAAAAAAGTGCCTTAGGAACCCTTCTTTGGGGTGATTTTTCTGTTATTCCTATTTTTCTTAAATGAGAAACAAAAGACTTTGAATAAAAATTCAATAGATAACTATTTATATTAGGTTTTTTGATAATAGTCGGAACATGCTTATATTCAGAAATGATTATATTCTTATAATATTCCATAAAACTCAGATTCTTATCAGAAATTATAACCCCTCTTCTTCTTTCACTAATTGTTCCATCTCCAATAATATAACCAAATAATCTCCATTTATTTTTATTTTCTGAAATATTTGAACTATTAATTTTTACTTTTTTAATACCTGCTAGAAATTGTCCTTCTTTTATGTCTTTGGCATATATTTCATTCAATCCTTTTTTATTGAGAGTAAAAAATCGATGGTCAGGAGTAACAGAAATTTGATAACCATTGGCAAATATTTTCAAAAGCTTAGGTAATTGATATTTTTTTCTTTGGACAATAAATGAATCAACTGTTTTTCCTTTCTTGAAATCTACAGACATGATCTTTTGGGCTGGTGATTTAAACAATTCCTCTGCACTAATTATTGTGTGAGGCAAATATATTAAGGTATTAGGCTCAAGGCAATGACGAATAATATGTGGAGTAACTTTTTTTGAAATACCAGCTTTAATCGCATAATATTTGACAATTCTTTCAATAGACCGACGAGTCAAACTTTCCAGTCCATTTTTTGATTTTTCTTTACTAACTTTTACAAAAAGTGCATCATCCATATCTTTTCTTTTTTTCAAATATTCTTTTATTGCTCGCTCAGCTTCATCAGAAACAAAAACAACTCTAACCTTGCTTCCTTTTCCACGAATTGAGAATTCCCCCGATGAAAAGTTAACATCACGGGTTAGGGAACACAATTCAGAAACACGAAGTCCGGTCGAAAAAAGCAATTGCAATATAGCTCGATCACGAAGAGTTTTTACATCATCCCCGTCAGGAGCTTTTAATAACCTTTCCAATTCGACAGAAGTGATGAGATCAAGAGAGCGCTCTGGAATTTTAGCCAATTCAATTCTCTCAGCCGGTAAACTATCTATTTTATTTCTAGCTAAATATTTTAAAAATGTTCGAAGCCCAATAAGATAATAATTTTGAGTTTTCTTTTTTAATGTCTCGCCGGTGGCTCTGTTATTGCCGGTTGATTGACGATTCAAATATAATCGAAATTCACGAACGTTGGCATCGGTGATTTCGCTTGGCTCTTTTATTTTAGCAAAATTAAAAAATCGAATTAAATACCGATCATAATTCTCAATCGTTTTCAAACTAGAACCCTTTTCAATCTCTAAGTGCTCTAAAAATTCCCGTTTAAGTTGTTCTAATCGCGTGACCATCCTAATATTCTAACATTTTATCCGTTTAATGTCGCACAATAAATTTGCATTACTTATTGCGAAAGATTGTATATACTAAATCTCCCATATATGTATCTTGCGAACCAAGTCCAACCAGGCTAACCAGTATCAACTGATTATCGTTTTCACGTCCTTTTTTATTTGTAAGTAGTAAATCACCAATTTCTCCTGATATGTTTTTTAATTGTATACAACCAGAATCAATGGCGCGTTTTATATTTCCAAGCAATTTGTTACTTTTTATATTATCTACAAATATTTTGTTTGAGATAGAATAGATTTGTGGATCAATCTCGCATTTATTGGGCATATCAGACCCTATACTGATAATTGTTTTCCCATTATTAATCATGGTGTTTTTTACAATTGGGTTTTGTGATGCTGTAACAGAAATAATTGTATCACTTTGTAAAACTAGATCCTTTACTAGAAAAAAAACTTCAAATTTAATTTTCGGATACATTTTTGAAAGTTCATTTTTTAATAAAACAGCTTTTTTGTAGGTACGATTCCAAATAATTATTTTTTTATATTTATTAGGGATAGAAAGAATAACTTTTATTTGCCAACTTGCTTGGGTGCCTGCTCCAATTATTCCAAGCACATTGTAATTCTTTTTTCTGAACATCTTTTCTGCAATCGCCCCAGCACAAGCAGTGCGTAAGTTTGTAAGCCATCCTTTCTCATCTATTACCGCCAATAATTCACCGGTTAAACGACTATACACATTCATTGTGGCATTAAGTGTGGGGATATTTCTTTTCGTGTTTTTATTTATTACGGAAACTTGTTTGATGGTGTAGGTTGATAAATTTTTAACTAATGCAGTCTTTATACAAATCTCTCCTTCATTTTTGGGTAATTCAAAAACTAATGGGTCTGGCATAATCACCTTACCGTATGAGCTTGCGATAAATGCTTTTTTTATACTTCTAATAGCAAGCGGGATTGAAATTTTTTCTTTGAGTTGTTTTTGTGAAATTAAAATCATAATTTTGTTTTAAGTTTATTGATAACATTTAGCGATAGGGGAACTCTAATTCTTGCGTAATTTTTGGGAAATTTGTTATTTAATTCTTGAAAAACTACACTCCCTTCTACTTTAATATTTCTCTGACGAAAATATTCACCAAGGTCAGTAATACCTTTCTTTTTAATTAACATTATTGGCACTTCAAGACTACTATCTACAACATCAAAACCTTTCTCTCTTAAAACCTTAATAATCACTTTTTTCATTCGGATCATCTTTTTCTGCAAAGAGGTAAGTTTGGGAATATTCTGTAAAATCTTTTTTGCTTCTTGAGCTCCTATATTTGTAATCTCCTCCCAATTACAAATGTCTTTATATTTTTTAATAATATTAGGATTTGCAATCATATAGCCAACTCGTAGATTTTGAAGACTCAGAATTTTACCAAAAGATCTGACAACCATTAAATTTTTATATTTAATAGTCAAACTCGCAAAACTTTTCTGTGAAAGTGATAAATCTCCATATACTTCATCAACAAGTACAAAAATATTTTTCTTTTGAGCTAATTTAATAATTTCGGTAATTTGTTTTCTATCCCAAAATTGACCAGTAGGATTGTTGGGGTTGTTTATATATATGATTTTTAGTTTTTTTCTATTTTTTATCGCTTGTTTTATCTCTTCAAAAGGAAAAGAAAAATCTTTCCTCCAAAATCCTTGGTATGAACTTCCAGCATTTTTGTATTCCAGAGGAAAGTATCTAAATTGAGGAAATTCGCCAATCATTAGACCTTTTTCAAAAAATTTCCAGGCTAAACGTTCTAGTATGCTATAAGACCCAAAACCAAAAACTATATTCTCTGGGTCAATTTTAATTTTCAAATATTTTATAATTTCTTTTTTAAATTTATTTTGTAAAACGTAATTTCTAAGATTATATTTTGTTCTTGATTGAGAAGAATCCAAATTAAAAATAGGCTTCTTGAAAAAAGCTGGTTTAAATTTATTTATTTTTAATGAAAATGTTTTATTCATATTTTTAAATAAGTTAGGGATAATTACATTTCACTGTAATTATCCCTAACTTGTTTTTTTAACTTTCGACACTGAAACAAGCACTAAGTTCACCTGAAAATCGTGCTTGACGCATTTCCTCGACACGTTCAAGATCCCAGATAATCGTCCAAAATCCATCAATTTTTTCAACAGTTCCAAGATATGGCCACATACGATCAACGCATCCAACCACTCTCAGAATTCCATTTATTGGTGTTATGGCAAAAAGTCGCCATGCTGCACGACAAATTCCAACTTTTTTGCCACGATACTCTTCAGGAATATAAGGTTCTATTACCTCGATTCCTACATCTCCAAAATCTTCTGAAACAGAAAACTGCATCGGCAAGTCGATATATTTAACATGTAACATTGCTAATGTTTCATACATGGTTGATATATCTTTTTGATTTGGCATAAGATTCTTATGTTCGGGATTGTTATGAAGAAAATCTGCAAAACAATTAAACCTTAAAACCCTAACACCATTTTCAACTGCCCACTCTGCAATTTTCCCCATTGCCATAGGATTGCAAGTATCGGAACGTAAGGTGAAAGTGAAACCCCAATCAAATTGTTTATCAGGATTTTTTTCATTCCATTGTTTAATGTTTTGCAACGCTCTACGAAGTACTGAGGCTCTTGTGACTCCCTTGAAGGGAACCACTGTTCCAGCAATATCATGCCCGTTCATAATTAACGATCTGTATCCTATCTGCCAAGCCTTCTCAAGTCGTATTTCCCAACCAGATAGTGCAAGTGATACACCAGATGTCCAAGCCATTTTGCCTATTCCAGGGATTCTATATCCGGAACCATCATCTCCGCGATTTAAAATTTCTTCACCAAAACTATCGGACGGAGTAAGATCAACCCGGATATAACCTTCATTGCGTAAATCATGAGCAATTTCTATTGCTTTACTGATTGGGATAAATTGCTCTTCTGATCCAGGAATTTTGAAAAAACATTGTTCGCAATTTCCCAGACATGTTTGCCTTCCTGGTCTTTTACTAGCTCCAGTTCGTCTGTCATAATAAAAATAGAAATCTATTTCATTACGACTATTTTCAACCAATTCGCGAAAATCGCGATGGTAATCAGCTGGACCATGCCAGTCTACAAGAATGTGTTTTGCCATTTATTTTATCTTTTAAAGAACAAATGTTATTTTTCAGATTTGTCGTTTTAAGAAGTTAAGCTTCGGGTATACAAATCAAAACCCCTTCCTGTGGGGAAGGGGTTGGCTTCGAAAATATAATATTTATTAATGCAAAGACAACCCTTTCCCAACAGAATTTTGAGAATGGGTATGACCTATTTTATTTAAAACTAAACGGTATCCGCCAAGTGGGCCTTTAAGCCATTTCGAAATACGTGCAATTGTTGTTGAACTTAGTCCTGTTTTCTCTATAATTTCACAATACTGAACATCTTTCGCAAGTAAGCGAGCGGCCTCTAGCCGTCGAGAAAACTCTTCAATTTCTACTTCAGTCATGAGATCACGCAGAAAACGTCTGACTTCTCCATCATTTTTCAATAGTAAAAAAGCATCCACAAGTTGCTTTTTTTCTTTTTTGCTCCAATTTATTTCTCCATTTTTTATATCATTTTCTCTCATTTCTCTACTTTATCAAACTAAAGTACTTTAGTCAACTAAAGTGGACAACAAGAGTGTGGATAACTTAAAAAATACTTAAAATCATATTACTTTGAATAGATTTATATAAAAAAACCAGCGACCCAAAAAAATGGAATCGCTGGCAACAAACGGAGGAGCCCTGAACTATAACTCCCCAAAGATGGTGGTGGTTCCCCGGATACAGAGCAGAAGCCTCTGTCGCACCTATACGACCACAATGGGCCACACAGGTTACTAAGGCACAAACCAAGTGCCACGTTTTGGTAAACGCTTTTGCGTAAACTGTGCGGTGGTCGGGAAAAACCTTAAATATCTAAATAATTTTTCAATCTTGGTTGAAGTATAGCAAAATAATACATTTATGTCAACAGTAGCGAGGAATTTGGCTTTGATAGAGCAAAAATTCGAGAATAAGATAAAAACTTGCAAAAATATACAATTTATGCTAATATGCACGGACAATGTTAACAGCAAAGAAAAAGCAAAATATTATAAAGAAAAGCAGACTTCATGATAAAGACACTGGAAGCCCAGAAGTTCAGATTGCCCTTTTAAGTAAAAGGATAGATGAGCTGGCTGGACACTTGAAGGAGCATAAGAAAGACAATAGTTCTCGACGTGGATTGATAAAGATGGTAGCTGACCGACGTGGCCACTTAAAACATCTCGAAAAAACTGACAGAGATAGATACATGGCAGAGACTAAAAAAATAAAAGCTTAACAAAATGCCTGACAAAAGTCGGGTATTTTGTTAAACCCCATACCTATATTCTTTTAATTATACTTTCCCTATATAAAAGGGTTATGTAAATATAGGTGTGGGGGTATATAATGGAATTGTTATTAACAAAAATGGTCGATAATCCCCAAAGATTTGATTACAAATTCACGGGATAAATTAATTTTAAATAAAAAAAATAAAATGATTATAAAACATAAGGAGCAAAGAGTAGGAGTTTTTATAGATACATCAAATCTCTATCACTCTGCTAAAAATTTATATAAGAGAAAAGTAAACTTTGGAAACGTTTTAAAAGACGCTGTTGCTGGACGTAAACTCGTTCGAGCAATTGCATATGTTATTACAAGTGAGGGAGGTGAGGAAAAGAATTTTTTTGAAGCATTAACAAAACTTGGAATTGAAACCAAAACAAAAGAATTACAAATCTTTGCTGGTGGAGCAAAAAAGGGAGACTGGGATGTCGGTATGGCAGTTGATGCTATGAAGATGGCCCCTAAACTTGATGCCGTGATACTAGTTGCTGGCGACGGAGACTTTGTTCCTCTCGTAGAGTATCTACAAAGCACATCAGGTGTTCAAGTAGAAGTAGTTTCCTTTGGAAAAAGTGCTTCAATGAAATTAAAAGAACAAGCAGATGATTTTTTGGATTTATCAAACAATTACCGAAAATATTTGATCTACTAAATAAAAATTGCACGACACAATAGTGTCGTGCTTTTTCGTTTCACAATTACTTTTTTATACTTGTTTAATATTCTCCGTCATCGAAACTTGTGACTAAAAGGTTAGGAGCATGTTCCAATTTTACAATTTTCATTGCCCCTTTTTTTGAAATCGGAACGGACTTAGAGGTCATATCAACCAAATCAAACTCCTTCTTGATCAGATTGAGTATCTTTGTCACACTCAATTTCATGACGAATGAAGAATTGTTTTTCTCCGTTACCTCCCCGGTCATTATTTCAATCCGGCTGTCTGGTAATAATCTTGATACCTCAAGATAGTCACCTGGTGATATTTTTGTCCTTTTCATAATATAAAAGATTTAATCGATTTAATTTTTATCTTATAATATAAAAATCCTCTTGTCAATTAATGAGATTTTTGCTATTATGTTTCCATTAGTAAAAATTAATTTGTTAATCTCCGGACAGTTAGAGTTGAAACACACGTTTCAAAACTAGAGTCTGGGGAGTAACTATAGAATATATGCATAGTAAAGAATATGAAGTAGAAATTGGTGGTAAAAAAATTACCGCATTGTTTAGTGATTTAGCTGATCAGGCCAATGGTTCAGTAATTTTAAAATGTGAAGGGACTGTTGTTATGGCCACCGTGGTCATTTCGAAAAACGGATTAAACAATCCTGGATATTTCAATCTGACAGTTGAGTATTTGGAAAAGTTTTATGCCGCTGGAAAAATTCTTGGTGGACAATTTAACAAAAGAGAAGGTAGGCCAAGTGACCAAGCAGTTCTCGCAGCCCGGATGACTGATCGTACGGTTCGTCCACTTTTTGCTCATCACATAAAAAACGCAGTCCAAGTTATTATTACTGTTATCGCGGTTGGAAAGATGGATCCAAAAATGCTTGGAATAAACGCAGTCTCGATTGCTCTCCACACCTCAGACATTCCATGGAATGGGCCAATCGGAGCAGTGCAAATAAGTAAAACGAAAGAAGATAATAATATCAAAGTTAATCATTATATTCCAAACGAAAATGAAGCAGTCTACGCTCTTGATTTACTTGTCTGTGGAAAAGATAAAACAATTAACATGATTGAGGCAATGGCTTTTGAACTAACTGATGATGAAATGGGCCAGTGTTTTGATTTGGCTGTAACTGAAATAACAAAATGGGAGGAATTTCAAAATAAATTAAGAAGTGAACTAGGTAAAGAAAAAATTATTTTTGAAAAATCTGAAACACCAACCGAAATTATTTCACTTTTTGAAAAAGAAATTAAACCGACACTCAATAAAGGATTATTCAGTAAAGAAAGCAAACAAGTAATAACTGATACAGAAGCTACTTGGAAAAACTTAGTTGATGAAAAATATAAAGAAGATGAAGATGATGTGAGAAAAAATGTAGCTTACGATTATCTACATCACTATCTTGATGATGAGTTTCATAAGAAAGCTTTAGAAGAAAATTCTCGGGCTGATGGACGTAAACTAGATGAAATCAGAAATCTATACGCTAAGGCCGGAGGGATTTCAGAAATACTTCACGGCTCAGGAATTTTTTATAGAGGTGAAACTCATGTGATGTCAATTTTAACTCTTGATGGTCCTGAATCAATGTATGCGATTGATGGAGTAGAAGCGTCTTACAAAAAACGATTTATGCATCATTATAATTTTCCTCCATATTCAAGTGGTGAAACTGGACGGCTTGGAGGAATTAATCGTCGAGAAATGGGACATGGATTTTTAGTAGAGAAAGCTCTTGTTCCAGTAATTCCAAATAAAGAAATTTTTCCATACACTATTCGTGTCGTCTCTGAATCAACCGCATCAAATGGTTCAACTTCTCAAGCTTCAATCTGTGCATCAACTATCGCTCTTATGGATGGTGGAGTTCCAATAAAAAATCCTGTTGCTGGTATATCTGTCGGCGCGATGATTGATGTAAAAGATAAAAATAAATATGTTCTTCTTTCTGACATCCAAGGACCAGAAGACCACTACGGAGATATGGATTTCAAAGTTGCAGGCACTGTAAATGGAATTACTGCTATTCAACTTGATGTAAAAGTGGATGGTGTTTCTGTAAATATTTTAAAAGATGCTCTCACTCGTGCTCAAACTGCTCGTAAAAAAATAATAGAAACAATTCTAGCAGAAATTTCAAAACCAAGAGAAAATATTTCTCCAAATGCACCAAAAATTCTTACAATTAAAATCAAAAAAGACCAGATTGGTATGATTATTGGGCCAGGAGGTAAAAATGTAAACGCTATTCGCGAAAAAACAGGGACCGAAATCACAATAGAAGAAGATGGCACAATTTTTGTTACTGGAAAGGGAGATGGGGCAGATAGGGCAATCAAAATTATAGAAAATATGACTCATGAATATAAAATAGGGGATAAGGCAGAGGGCGAAGTTGTAAAAATTATGGATTTCGGAGCTTTTGTTAGTATTGGATATGAGACGGAGGGGTTAGTCCACATATCAGAAATTGCCCCATTCCGTGTAGAGAAAGTTTCTGATATCCTTAAAGAGGGAGACAAGGTCCCTGTAAAAGTTATCAAAGTGGATGAAAGAGGACGATTAAATTTATCGATTAAAGATGCTGATAGCAACTTTTTTAAAAAATAAATTAGGTTAAAGATGGATCCCGTTAGAAGCCGCGGTCGCAGTGTATAATGGGAACATAAGATAATTAATTAGTTATAAATTAGTTTAGCAGGTTCAGGTAGTGATTATACTGACCACGACCTGCTTCTAACGGGATGGAAGAAGAAAACAAAGTACAACCAAATGATAAAAATATAAAAGTTTTAAGAACTTATTCTTCTGATATGGCTGATGCTATCCGAAACAACGAGGTCTCTGTTATAAAAATTGCTCTCGCAGAAAAAGAAAAAAAAGATAGGGAAGAAATATATCAAAAAGCAGAAGGAACAAATACATCAAAAACACTTCTTGTAATTGGCGGGATTATTTTAATTGTGACAGCAGTTATTGGTTCATACTTTTTATTTCAAAAGAAAAAGATAAATGATACACCACAACCAATAGTAAGTAATATTGATACTTTCATTTCTTATGATTCAAATATCTATGTTGATGTAACAGATGCAACAAATATTAGTGACTTATCAAATATAATTAATCAAGAACAGACCGCAAATTCTGGCTTAATAAAAGCATTATTTCTCACAAAAAAAATAAATAATGTTCCCGAATTATTAACATCTAAAAATTTTCTTTCTTTAATAAAAACAACTGCCCCCGGAGCTCTAACCAGGTCACTCTCTGATAAATATTTGCTTGGAAAATACGCAAATAAAAATATATTTTTAATTTTCCAAACAGCTGATTACAATCAAGCCTACGCCTCTATGCTTTTGTGGGAAAAAACAATGTTAAAAGATTTATTCGTTCTCTTTAATATTGATATAGTTGGATTAGATAATCCTCTTTTGGAAAAACCATGGAAAGATATTATTATAAACAACAAGGATGCTCGTGTGTTGTATGGAGAAAATGGAGAAGGTCTACTTTATTATGTTTTTGTTAATAAAAACGATTTTGTCATTACTAACAACATAGAAGCCATAAAAGAAATAATTTCACGATTAATTATTAAAAACACTAAACCATTATAAGGTTGTTATTTATTAAACTAATTGTTAAGATAAGAACATGTCAAATATTTATAAAACAAAATTAGAAGAAGAAAAAAGATTATTGGAAAGTGAGTTAGGTGCTCTCGGTCAAGTCGACAAAACAGGTGACTGGAAAGCTACCCCAGAAAATGAAATTATGAATCAAGAAGTCCCAGATGATGGAGATTTAGCAGGCCGAGCAGAAGATTTTGAAGAACGTTCAAGCAAATTAGATTTATTTGAACTACGACTTAATGATATAAAAAAGGCACTCGAAAAAATTGAAACTAGCACATATGGAATTTGTGAAAATTGTAAAAAGAAAATCGAAGCAGACCGTCTAGAAGTAAATCCAGCAGCCAAAACTTGCAAAGAGTGTATAAATAAAATTGTTTAACTTTATTAAAAACCTAAAATAATTATTTTGGGTTTTAAATTCTTATGTCATTTTCAAGAATTTATTCAGCTCAAACACATTTATTAAAAGGTAAAATTGTAACCATCGAAGTTGATATTACAAAAAAAACTTTGCATTCTTTTACTTTAGTTGGACTTCCAGATAAAGCTGTTGATGAATCAAAAGACAGGATGAGCTCAGCTTTAAAAAATTCTGGCTTTAACTCTCCCAAAAATCAAAATCAAAAAATAGTTATTTCTCTTTCACCAGCCGACCTCAAGAAAGAAGGTCCATATTTTGATTTAGCAATTGCCCTTGCCTATTTACTTTCTGCAGAAGAAATAAACTTTGACCCACAGGGGAGAATTTTCCTAGGTGAACTTTCCCTCAATGGTGAGCTCCGGCCAATCAAAGGGGCATTACCACTGACACAAGAAGCCAAAAAACTTGGTTATAAAGAAATTTTTCTACCAAAAGAAAATGCAGAAGAGGCATCTCTTGTCGATGGAATTATAGTCTACGGGGCAAAAAATTTAAAAGAAGTCATAGACCATATTTATATTTCCAAAAAAGATAAGAAGGGAAATTTGTTAGAAAAAGAAAGACCGAAACTACCACCTTTTCCAAAAACTAAAATCATTCAAAAAGAAAAAACTGGCAACATAGATTTTTCTGATATCAAAGGTCAAGAAGGCGCCAAACGTGGGCTTGAAATTGCTGCCGCTGGCGGACACAATATTGCTATGTCAGGACCTCCGGGAACTGGAAAGACAATGCTCGCTCGAGTATTTTCTCAGATACTTCCTGATTTAGATAAAGATGATTGCTTGGAAATTACTGGAATTCATTCCGTCGTCGGACTATTAGAAGATGCCCTCATTACCGAACCACCATTTAGAGCACCACATCATACGGCAAGTTATGTTTCAATGATTGGTGGTGGGGCAAATCCAAAACCGGGCGAAGTTACTTTGGCCCACAAGGGAGTTCTTTTTTTGGATGAATTTCCAGAATTTGAAAAAAGGGTTCTTGAATCACTTCGTCAACCACTTGAAGATAATATTGTTTCTATTTCAAGGGCTCGTGGTTCAGCAATTTTTCCATCCAATTTTATACTTGTCGCCGCTATGAATCCTTGTCCTTGTGGAAATAAAGGAAATAAACAAAAAGAATGTATTTGCAAACCGAGTGACCTAGATAGATATAAAAGAAAATTATCTGGACCAATTATGGACCGCATAGATATCTGGGTGACAGTTGGCAATGTCGATTATGAAAAACTCTCTGATGGAACACAAGAAGGAGAGAAAACAAAAACAATTAGAGAACGAGTGAAGCGTGCTCGAGAAATCCAAAATAAAAGATTTTCCGCCCAGGACGGATCCGCCTTGGGAGGAAAAAATTCTCCAAGAAAAATTAATACAAACAGCGAAATTAATGTCAAAGAATTGAGCATCTACGCTCCACTTGATGATGAGACGAAAAAATTATTAAACCAAAGTGCCGAGCGCCTGCAACTCTCAGCCCGCGCCTACCACCGTACAATAAAACTTGCCCGCACCATCGCCGACCTAGAGGGAAGTGAAAACATCACCCAAAGCCACATTCTAGAAGCTCTCCAATACAGACCAAGAGAAATTTAAATTATAGAAAAAATCTTAAAAGTAAATTTGTAACACTTGCAGACGGCCGTCTTAATCTGTTACAATAAACAAACACAATGAAAAATGATAAGAAAATAGAATTTAAAAAAGAAAACTTAAAAAAAGGAGCCCAGACTTTAGGGAATATTCTACTTGCTGTTATCGCTGTTGCTGGTATAGTAGGAGTTGCTGCTGTTGCTCCAAATGCTGTACAAATATTAAAATATATAATCCCAGAGGATGATATAAAACGACATTATAAATACAGAGCTAATCATAGTTTAAAAAAATTAATCACTGATGGCTACATCCAAGAAAAAATAATTGGAGGAAGAAAAACCTTCAACTTAACAACGAAGGGAAAATTACGTTATGAATCACTCAAGGAAAAGAAAACAAAAAGGTGGGATGGAAAATGGAGGCTTGTATCTTTTGATGTTTATGAAAAGAATAGAAATAAAAGAAATTTACTCCGAAAGGAATTACAATCATACGGGTTTCAAATGATCCACCAGAGTACATGGGCATATCCCTACCCTTGTGACGAATATATTGCATTATTAAAATCAGATTTATCTTTCGGAAAAAACGTTCAATATATGTTAGTAGAGTATGTGGATATGCATAGAGAATTAAAAGAAATGTTTAATCTATAAAAACTACAGTATTTTATTTATATTTACAATTTGTAACACTTTGTGACGGCCGTCTTAAAGTGTTACACGTGTACAAATACAAGAAACATAAAGAAGGGGGGATATTTAAATTTCTTTATCGAGACGTTTGGCTTCACTCCACGATAACTCGTAGATTTTTTTCATTGCATCGGCGATTTCGGCTGATTCAATGATGATGCCAAGCTTTTCTCGCCATGAGGCAATCATGACTTTATTATCATAGATATTTATTTCTGGAGAAAAATAATATTTATCCACTGGGACAAAAGCGATTTCTCTTTTTTCTTCCTCGTCATGACTTCGTCTTTCAATACCAACTTCTGTCACTGGAGCAATGGCTCGAATAAAAATTCCTGCTTTCGCTCGACGATGATAATAATCTGGAAAATATCCTGGAAGCCCAGCATGCATATCATCTGGTGTAGCGTATGCTCGTATTGGCTCATGAGAAGTTAAAGTATCTTCATAAACTTTTTCCATTCCTTCTCTGCCCTCATAAAAGAAAACTTTTGGGCGATCAGAGACATTGTGGATTGATTTTAATTCCGGAATAATTTTTCGGGCTTCTTTTAGAAAACTTTGATTCTCTTCAAGTTTTTTCAAAAGTAATTTCTCAATTTGATCGGGGGATTCAGCGACATATTCTTGTTTAGGTTCCTTACCAGAAACTTTTACAAGTTCTTTTGATGAGAGAGAGGAGAGGACATGATACCCAGTCGGGCGGTTTATTCCCGCCTTACGAGATATTTCTGTAACAGTACCTTTCCCGAGTTCAAGTAAAGCCAAATAGACCAAAATTTCCTTCTGGCTAAAACCTACATATTCGAGTGATTTTTTTAAATCTAAGTTTTCGTTTTCCATATTTGTATTGTATATTAAAGCACCATATTTTGTCAATACCTGCGAACAAAATATCTGTTTATAACTTTTTAGCTCATAAAATATACCTATTTCTAACACTTTTTTGCTCATACTACTTGACAAATATATTTCAATTTGCTATACTCTACCCAAAAGATGTTACTCACCAAAAATATAAAACCAATCCAAAGGAGGGGATATAAGATGGAAAATAAAAAGCATGATTTTCACATAGTCTTTTCTTTCAAAGAATCAGGAGGTGAAATTCTTTCTTATCGTTTCCAAGAAACAAAAAAGGGTGCCATAGAAAAATCAGAAGAAAAGATTAAGGAATGGATCAAGGCGTATGAAGAAAAAATTTGGCAAGCTGAATTACACACTGGTCTTTATGTAGGAGATCTGGTTATGCTTTGGGAAATTTTTGATGGCAATCTTGTTGTAAATATAGATTGTTCGTATGAATTGGATTACTTGAGTTAATTTTTAGACCAGAGGAGTAATCCTCCTCTGTTTTATAAAGTTAATCCCAGTACCAAAGTAAAACTTGGTACGAGACAGGTAAAAAGTGTATTATTAATTAGTAAACCCAAGTACTAGAGCATAGCTCAGTACTGGGCAAGCAAAAATTATGAAAACAAACACTTCGACAAGTTCAGCACAGGTCTGTAAAACATGTAACCAGGAGTTCATAATAGAGAATGATGACCTTTTATTTTATGAGAAAATGAAAGTCCCTATTCCAACTTTTTGCTGGAAATGTAGATTTGCTCGTCGACTTGTTTGGAGAAACGAAAGATCATTATATAAAAGAATCTGTAGCTTGTGTAAAAAAAATATCATTTCAATGTATAAACCCGAGACAACTTTCCCTGTTTATTGCCACGATTGTTGGTGGGGAGATAGTTGGAATTCACTTGACTATGGAAGAGAGTATGATTTTTCTAAATCTTTTTTTGAACAGTTTAAATCTTTACAGGATGTGGTTCCCAAACCTGCTTTATATTCATCCTCAAATACAAATAGCGGCTACTGCAACCACACTGCTCACATGAAAGACAGTTATTTAATGTTTGGAAGTTGGTTTTGTGAAAATTGTAGTTATGGACAAACAATTTTAGAATCTAAAGATTGTTGGGACTGTTTATTCTCTAAAAAATGTGAATTTTGTTTCTCATCAGTAGATTGTACAAAATGTAGTAATTCTCATTATTGTCAAAAATGTACAAACTGTATTGATTCTATCTTTTTATATGATTGTAGAAATTGCCAAAATTGTTTATTTTCTTACAATTTAAGAAACAAAAATTATTATATATTTAATAAACAAGTTTCCAAAGAAGAATATTTAAAAACTAAAAATGAAGTTTTCAACTCTTATCAATCACTAGCAAAAAGTTTAGAAAAATTCAATAAAATTATCCAAAAAAGTGCTATCCACAAATTCATGACAGGTGAACAAAATCAAAACGTTTCTGGTGAATTTATGTACAATTCAAAAAATGTTTTTAATTCTTATTATATGCTTGATGGGGAAAACAATAAATATGTAGTACGCGGGGATGGACAAAAAGACTCAATGGATATATTTGGAGTAAATAGGGGAGAACTAGCATACGATTCAAACAATGTTGATTTTTCTTCGATTTGTTTATTTTGTGTAAATGGTGAAAATAATTATAATACCGAATATGTTGCCGATTCTTTCAATGTAAAAAACGTTTTCGGGTCAATTTCTTTAAATAAAAAAGAATATTGTATTTTGAATAAACAATATTCTAAAAGAGAATTCGAGGAACTTGTTATTAAAATTAAAAAACAAATGATGGAAATTCCTTTCTTCGATTCATCGGGTAGAGAATATAAATATGGGGAGTTTTTCCCTATAGAAAATTCACCATTTTGCTACAACGAAAGTTTAGCTCAAGAATATTTACCAATTACAAAAGAAGAAGCTGAAAAAAATAAATACCCATGGTATGACAATTATGATAAAAATTACATCCCCACAAAAAGCTGGAAAGAATTACCGGAAACCCTAGATAATGTAGATGATTCAATTCTTTCTGAAATAATCCTTTGTGAATCGTGGGATAAAAACAAAAAAGTTGCTCAAGAACACAAATGCTCTATGGCCTTTAAGATTACTAAAGATGAGTTAAGTATGTATAAAAGATGGAACATCCCATTACCAAGGAAATGTCCTAATTCTAGAAATTTTGAACTATTTAAGCAACGAAACCCGGTTGAATTTTACCATCGCAAGTGTATGAAAGCAGGTTGTGAAAATGAATTTGAAACAACTTATGCACCAGATAGACCAGAAATAATTTATTGCGAAAGTTGCTACCAGCAAGAAGTATATTAAAGTAAAAAACTCCTGAGGCATGCCCTCAAGAGTTTTTTACTTTTAATTCTTAATTCTTAATTCTTAATTCTTAATTTTTCATTCTTAATTATTTTAATATATTGGGGGTTTCATTGTTGAACCATTGGCATTTCGAACTTCAAAATGAAGATGTGGTCCAGTCGAACGTCCTGTACTACCAAGAGTTCCAATTTTCTGTCCTTGGGAAACAGACATACCCAAAGAGACAGAAACAGAATTGAGATGAGCATACATTGTACTTGTTCCATTTGGATGATCCACTACAACATAATTACCATAACGCCCCCCACAGCTTGAACGACCCTCCGAACAAGAACCAACAACTTTTGTTACTACACCAGAAGCCGCAGCCATTATCGTAGTACCTCTCTTATTCCCAATATCTACTCCATAGTGGAATCCACCCTTTCTTGAGCCATAAGGAGAAGTAATTATTCCCGAAACTGGTCTTAAGTAGTAGCCTGATGGAGCTTTAGTATTTGATGAAGTGGTTTTGCTAGAACCAGAAGGAACTTTCGTTTTTACAACAGAAGCTTTAATAATTCCATTTGGAACGAAAATTATATCTCCTGTCTTTAAAACCGTATCTTTTGAAAAATCATTAAAAACTAAAATATCTTCCGATTCTGCTTCATATTTAGTAGCAATTTTGCCTATCGTATCGCCACTTTTTACAATATGCCTCACTCCCGTGACTGGAAGAATATTGAGTTTCTGTCCAACAGCAATGGTACTACCAGAGAGATTATTTTCCCAACGAATAGTATTCATAGATACATCAAATAATTCAGCTATTTCAGACAAAGTATCTCCTTCTTTGACTGTATAAACAACAATTTTGTCAGAAATAATACTTTTTTCGAAAGATATATTCGCTTCACTAAGAAAACCATTACTATATATAAAAGAATCGTCTTGTACAATAATCATATCTTCTGATTCATTTGTATTATTAAGGTCTGGGTTGATTGAAGGTTCAAGAGTAAGAAGGGGAATGTTTTGCGAGTTAAGAGTAACTTCATTGCTATTTTTCAAGACAGTTGTTTCGCTAGCCGTTACATCAGTGGTTCCTAACCAATCAAAAAAGCCGGCATTTGCCCCAAAGGGAATACCAGCAATAAGAGAAACAATTATAAAAAAAGAATAGGCCTTTATGATAGAAGGCTTGATAAATAACGATATTTTCTCGAGAGGACAGTCCGATTGATTATAATCAGAACAATCTTCTGAATCTTTTGTTTTGAGTTTAATAAGCCAAAATTTGTAATTACACCAATTTACCCCCCTTTGGGAAATACAGTACGACCGCGATTAAGCGAAAGCTGTAATATGTCCAGTAGTGAACGAAATTCTACTTCTGGATTATAAGTAAAATAAGCGTAATTGTTACAATCGTCTCTGAAGTGCTTGAAATATAAAGCTTTTCTCAGTTTTTCTGAAACATAAGACCCATACCAGAGGTCCTACACTATAGAGAGTAGCCGATATGGGTAACCAAGTCAACAAAGTAATCCACAGGATGTGGATAAAGAAAAAATAAGAAAAGTTAAGATAATTTTAAAAAATAAAAAATAATTCCCTCAAAAATTTAAAAATGTCCGAAAAACTCAAAAATCATTGATTATAAGTGAAAATAATAATATAATAAAAATACATTAAATATGGTTAGTCCCATATAGTATTGACTTTTATTATTAATAATGATATAATATATAAGTTTCGAAGATACCACAAAAAAAGATACTAACTCAATGAAAATGGAAGAGAATAAATTATTTTTAGATTTTAGGGAATAATTAAATATGCAAGAAAAACAAAAATTTAATTTGGGGTTAAAAATAGAAAAAGTTTCTCCTCCCGAAAATGGTGGAGAGTGGACAGAGGACAAAGAAGAAAAGTTAAAAGATATTGAAGAACAACTAAGGGAAATAGAAGAAGAACTCAAAAAAAGAGAACCTGTCGCTTTTAGTATTTTAGGAAGTGAAGAAAAAACAAAAGAAGAAAAACCAAAAGCACCTTCTTTTAATTTTAGTGAGTCAGGCGTTACGATTGAAAATAAAGGTGATATTGTTATTGAAGAAAAAAAAGAAAAACCAACACTCAAAATAGAACACAAGGGTGATATTGTTTTAGAAAAAAATGAAGAGGACGATAATATAATAGTAGCAAAAAAAGAATATGAGATAATGAAAGAATTGGGAGAAGAAATAGGCAAAACAGAGAAATATATAAAAGCCCTTGGGTGGAGAAATTCTAAAGAAAAAAGAGAACAAAATGATAAATTAGAAAAATTGATTGAAAAATATACAGAAACAGAAAAAATATTTCAAGATAGAAACAAAAATCCTTTTATATATTACGCTATTGAAAAATCAGCTAACCCAATTTTATTGGAAAAATATACAAACCAATATGCCCAATTGCTTGATTTGAAAGCATTAAATAAAAATTCAGAAGAAATAGGGTTTCGTCATATTGAAGAAATAAAAAATGGGGAAGGTCTACTTAAGTGTAATATTTTTGGATTTGTTTTGATAATTAAAGAACGTGAAAAATTTTTAAGAAACGAACTCGGGTATAGAAATGAACCAAATCATAGTATTTTTACGGACCCAGAAGCAATTTTTAAAATTGTAGGTCCAAATGGAGAAATAATAAAAGACAATATTAATGGTTATACTGAAGCCAATGAAATCTACGTGGAAAGAACTAAAAATTATAAAGAAAAACTAATAAATGAATACGAATTAGAAAAATTAGAAGAATAATAATTATTAATATAAAATTTTATGAGCCAAGAACAACAACTTCGGGGAAAAACAACGGAAGAACTACGAAAAGAAAAGGAGGACTTACTAAAAAAGCAAGCACTTTTATTAGCTCAGAAAAATAATAGAAATATCTCACAAAAACCAACATGGGAATTGAAACAAGAGAAAAATGATTTGTTGGATTCTCGTGATACTTTATTGAGTCAAAAAGAAGATACGCAACAAAATGAAGATTTAGATAATATAAAAAAACAAGATGAAATAATAGATAGAGAAATAGGAGAAATGGACTCTATAAGAAAAAATACAGAGGAGACAGAGGAAGAAAAAGCTCAATTAATCAAAGAAAAAGAATATCTAAAAAATTCAACCGCAGAAATAAAAATGGGAGAATTATTTGACGATAAAGGACAACGTAAAGAAATAAATTCTATACGTAGAAAAATACAAAGAGAATTTACCCAAGAAAAGAAAACTGGAAAACCTATCCCCCAACAAAAAGAAATCTTGCACGAAACAAATCAAAAATTAACAAAACAAGATAGAGAAATGACTAGCCATCTAAATGAGCAAATAAAATCAGATATGCTAGAAGAAACAGATGACTTACTAACTCGCCTTGATGAACTTGAGAAAATAGAAGAAAAGAAAGAGGAGAAAAAAAGAGGAGAAAAAAATAAAAAAGAGGAACGCGAATTAAATAAAAAAGTAAGTAAGATGATAAGGAGGGTAGGAGATATATTTAAAAAAGAGGATGAGGAAAAACAAAATGAAATAGAAACAAAAAAAGAACCAACCTCAAACAATGAGGATGGTGATTTAACAGCCGAGGAAGAAAAAATGCTGGCTGAAGCAGAAGCGGTTATAAAAACCCAAGATGTAATAATCGCTAAAGCTGAGAACGAATTAAAGAAATTGTATGCGGAGCTAAAAGTAGCTCAACTGAAAGAGAAAAAAGAGGCTCAAAAACTATCCAAAGGGAAAGCTGCAAATAAAAAAATTAAACCCGGAGAACAGACTACCACAGTAGATACAAACAATACCCCTATCTCTCCTGTCCCTTTGGTTGTTGGAGAAAAGGGGGAACCAAATGCAGATATGGAAAAGAATGATAAGGTTGAAAGTTTTTCTCCTCTTTTTATAAGAGAAGAAATTATTTCGTTACTAAAAAGGGTTGACCAAATTAATGAGGTAAAAAATTTAGAAGTTTTAGGTAAAGAAAATAAGATTCTTATGAAAGCAGAAATATTAGCCCAAAAAGGAAAAACCACCATAGAAATTAATGCAACATTCACAAATAATAAGGGTGAAATAGTTATAGAAAATCCTCAAATTGATGCTGGTAATTTACTTAAAACCGCCTTCGTAAAAGGGTTAATAAAACCACAATTAAAAGATATTTCTAAGATCCTCAAAGAAACTATTGAGAAAAATTTAAATAAAAAAGTCGAAAAAATTTGGATTGAGGGTGGTGAATTAAAAGCATTATAATTAATTATTAAATTCTATGAGTAAAAAAGATAACCCCCCAAAAGTTACAAGAACAGCTGAAGATATTGAAAAAGCAATTGCTATTCAGCAACAAATTATTAAAGAAGCAAAAGCCAGAAGAGAAGAAGCGGAAAAAATCGCACAACCTTTGCGAGAGAAAAAAAATAGAGTAAAAACTGTAGAGGATAATGAAAAAAAGACTGTCAAAAAGGTTACGCCAGATGAATATACTCCTCACAATGAAGCAGAGGATGAAGCAGGGAAACCAGAAGAGATTACCCAAAAGTTAGACGAAGAAGAAGTTGAGAATGATAACGAAGAGAAAGTTGATATTTTGCAAAAGCAAGCAAAGCTGGAACTATTAAGAGAAGAATTGAGAAAAGCGGAGGAAAAGACGCGATGGAAAAAAGGTGGTGACCAAAAAGTTCTTGATATTGAAAATGAAATTCGAGAAATTGAAAATGAAATACGGGGAGAGAAAGAAAGTTCTGAAGAACAAAATCCTACTACAAAAAATACTCAAGTAGAAGACATCAAAAAAGACCTTAATAAAACATTTCAGACACAAGAAATTAAAAAAGAAAATGAATTAATTCTTGAACGATTAAAAGTGATGGGGCTGACAGAAAAAGATTTTGAAAATAATAATGAATGGGGCACGCTTTCAACTGGCGAAAAACTACTTGTTATGGAACAATTATCTCAAGAAACTCTTTCACACGTTAAAGAAATTGGAGAAAAAAGATTCCAAGAAAAAAATAAAATGAATTTCTCTTGGAAACCAACAAAATGGAATCCATTTTCATTGGGCAAAAAAATTTGGAATCATCTAGGAAAAGCATACTGGATAAGTAAAGAAGAAAAACAAGTTATCGAAGAAGCTGAAGCTGGAAAAATAAAACCAAGCGACCAATCAATACAACAAATGATTGAGAGAACAGCAGATATGCATTTAAATATCGCTGAAAAAGATGGCCGAGCAGTTATAGAATTTATACCAATAGATAAAAATTTACCAGTAGAACAACAAAAAATAATTGCTGAATATAATAAAGTTGCTAATGAGTTTGCAAGGATGCCTGACTCATGGAGAAATGAAAAATCAGCTAATAGCAAAGATACTCGTTTTCATAAGAAAAACTTTGAAAATTTTAATAGGATGAAAACTTTGTATGAAAATGCAAAATCTGAATTACTAAATATAAAAAAAGAACAATATATAAAATCTGGAATTAAAGAAGGTGAAGCAGGTGGAAAAGCTATGCTTGAAATAAAAGATGGTGATTTTAAAATTGCAATTCTTCAATTTTTGAATACAAACCCTGACACAGTTCGAGAGTTAAATCGCATTAAAAATGAAAGCTCATGGGGAAGACTTCTAAATAATGAAAATATTTGGCGAACAATATATATGGGAGTTGGATTTGGAGCAAGAAGTGTAACCGTATCCACCTTTGGTTTATTAGCAGCTCCAATTGTAGCGGGGGCTATGGGAGGAATTCGAGCTCGAAAAAAAGCAATGGGAAAAATAGAATCCGCTTTTAGTGAGGGACGTAACGTAGAGACATCAAGAGAACGTCGAGAAACTGGAAAGAGGGGATTATTTGATGATAAAGATACTAATCGTAACTTATTATCTAAAACATTAAGTGGCTACAATGTAAGTGCTAAAGAAGTTGGAGCTTTTGTTGATGCTGATAGTCAAATACAAAGATTGGATAACATAATTAAAAAAATTGAACAAGCAAAAACTGACAAAGAAAAATTATCCTTTAAAAATAAACTTAATTCCAGAATAAACTATATCGAAGATAAACATGATATAGGATTAATAAATTACGGAACAAAAAATGTAACCGCAACAAACTATGAATTATTTAAAAAATTGAGTTATGCTCGGGCACAACTTAGTGCTTTTGATTTTATTGATAAAAACACTGAACAATCAAAAAATGATGAAAGGAAAGTAACGCTCCTTTGGAAAATTATGGCTCATAATGAAGCTCGTTTTGGTAAAAAACAAGCCCATTTTAAAAATCAGGAAATATTACGTGGTGCAATAGTTGCTGGTGGGTTTGCTCGTTTAGGACAGGGAATTAGAGCTTTAATGTATGGAGTAGAAAGTGGAGCAGTAGATATGAGTGATTTCAATAATCCTGCGAAATTCACTCTCCCGGGACAACCAGACGAGAATTTAGAGAAAATTCTAGAATCACATATAGATATCTCAGCTACAGCCGACCACGGACAAGGAGCAATTTCGACACTTCGCGAACTTCAGCATAATTTAAAAGCTGAGTATGGAAATAATTTAGAAAATGCTCCAGCAAGTGTAAAACATATTTTAAACACTGATGCTCATAAACTAGCAGAAGAATATGGTATGTATAAACCGGGGGAAGATGCCGAGAGCATTATTATGCGGTCTGGTTCGTCTTTTCATGTAGATGAATCTGGAAATGTATCATTTCATGAAGCTGGGGGGAATAGTGATGTTATTTTAGAAAAAGGAACATCAATAAAAGCAGACCAGATGTATGAAGGTAAAATGATTGATACTGATAACTCTGGAGTAAAAGTTGAAAACAATGTTGATGAAGTTGTCCCAGTAAGGGAACCTGATATTCCGCATATGGGAAGAATAATAGAACCAGAAGTTGACACAACGGGAGGACCGACAGGCACAGGAATTGATTCATCAAATTTAGTTGATAACCCATATAAATTACCTACACAAGTTGACCCAGAAACAGGAGAACCTCTCAAAATAAATAATGAGGGTCTTTCCTCTGGTAGAAATTTAGAAGAAGGATTAGCTTATGCAAAAGTATTGAACCAAATAGATAATGTCTATAAATCCAACATTGGACATATGTTTCCAGATGAAAAAAGTATGCATGCTTGGGAAGGAATAAAAAATTCAACAGATGGTTTTAGTGCAGGAAAACTTATAACTCGCACTATGGAAAATACAAACGAAACATACCAACCTGTTGTATCTTTAATTAAAAAAATTCACGAAGTTACAGGCCTTGAACCAAGGGCAGGAACTGATTTACAATTAGCTGAAAGCCCAGATGAATATATTAGACACGGTTTAATAGAAGCAGAAAAAATGGGAAGATTAGAAGAAGTTAAATTATTAGAAAATATATCACCTAATCAGGTAACCCCAGAACCAGAAATAGTAAAACTAGACACAAATATAGAACCAGAAACAGGGCAAATACCAAAAGGAATAGAAACACCTCCTGCTCAGCCAACAGGTGAGTCACCGTTTGCACAAGCCCTACCAGAAAATAATCTCACACCAGATATTAGGGCTGTTTATGAAGAAAATATAAAAGATATCTTCCCCAGAAAACAAATATGGTATTCTATAAAAAATAAAACATTCATGGATGCTTTATCAGATAATTCCATATCTTCTAATAGTGAATTAGCTTCTTACTTGGAAAAATTAAAAGAAGCTACCGGAATTGAACCAGAACAAACAGAATCAATTAATCATTATATGGTGCGTGCATTAGAAGAAGCCAAAAATATAGAAAAGTTAGATGCTGTCAGATTGGAAGGCGGTGAATTACTAAACCAAACACCAGAAATAATTGAGCCACAGGAGGGACCAAATCCATCGGAATTAGCAAATTTTGGTATTCGCGAAGTAAGTATTGATAATTTAAGAGACTTAAAAAAATTAACTGAAGGGTACGAAGGGCTCCCCGGTCAACCACCATTAAAAATGATAATGGAAGATTTTGAAGGTAAAGGATTACATACTTATGTCACAGAAGACGTGGGAGAAACCAGTACAGCTGCTCAACTTTCTTCAGAAGCTAAAATGAATTCTGCATTACCTTTATTTGAAAAAAGAGTGGGTGATTTTGATTTCTTTAAAACTTTGCCTAATGGAATTATTAAGGGACTTCATATAAGATTTTATAAATAGTTTAAATTATTAATTAATAAAAAAATATATATGTTCAATCAAATAAACAAAAATATAGTTTTAACTCTCGGTATTAATACTTTACCAGTCGAAAAACAAAAGGAGGCGATGGAACGTCTTGGAGCTATCGTCTACCAAGAAGTTATGCTTCGTGCTCTTGATATTTTAACTGAGGAAGATAAAGATGAGTTTGAAAAATTAATTGAAAAAGACCCAAACCCAGAAATAATGTTTGATTTTCTTTTGGGTAAAATACCAAATTTTGAAGAAATAGTGAAAGAGGAAGCAGAAAAATTGAGAGAAGAAAGTGTTGAAATCATCAGTGAAATAGGAAAATAAAATGCTACAATAGGAATCATGCAATATCTTGATTCTTTAAACGAAAAACAAAAAGAGGCAGTCCTTTATACGGATGGGCCTCTTTTGATAGTGGCTGGAGCTGGAGCTGGAAAAACGAAAACCTTAACTCATAGAATAATTCACCTTATTCACAAAGGAGTAAACCCTGAGTCAATTTTGGCTGTAACATTCACAAATAAAGCAGCTAAAGAAATGCGAGATAGGGTAATGGAATTATTAGAAAACAAAGAGCATGGAGTTGATACAAAAGAGTTTGGGGTGCGCCCCGACCAAGGTCGGGGCGCACCATTCGTCTCCACTTTTCACTCTCTTGGAGTTTTTATTATAAAAGAAAATGCTCATCTAATAGGATTAAATAAATATTTCACAATTATTGATGAAAATGATGCACTTTCAATTATAAAAAGTATTATGAAAGACCGTGATATCGACCCCAAGCAACACGAGCCAAGAAAAATAAAATCTATTATTTCAAAATCAAAGGGTGACTTTATTACAGTAGATACTTTCAGTGAAGAAGTTAAAAGTTCTATCCAAAGTATTGTTGCTATGATTTGGCGTGATTATGAAACTAGATTAAAAAAAGAAAAAGCATTGGACTTTGACGACCTTCTTCTTGAGTCAGTTTTAATATTAAAAAAATATCCGGAAATAAAACAACACTATCAAGAAAAATGGAAATATCTTCACATTGATGAATATCAAGATACAAATGAAGTTCAATACGAGATGACGAAACTTTTAGTTGGAAAAGACGAAAATATTTGTGTTGTTGGCGACACCGACCAAAATATCTATAGTTGGCGAGGAGCAAATATAAAAAATATGCTTCATTTTGAAAAAGATTTTCCAACTACAAAAATTGTTATGCTTGAACAAAATTATCGTTCAACCAAAAACATTATTGAGGCAGCCAATAGTATTATAGAAAAAAATCAATATCGTGTTCCTAAAATTTTATTTACAGAAAATGTAAGCGGTGAAGAAATAAGTATTTGTGAAGCATATGACGAACAAAGTGAGGCAATATTTGTCGCCGAGAAAATAGATGAATTAATGAAAGATAATAATCCGGAAGATATTGCCATACTTTACCGAGCCAATTTTCAATCAAGAGTTTTGGAGGAAGCATTGCTTAACAAACAAATCCCATATCAAGTCCTTGGAGTAAAATTCTTCGAGAGAAAAGAAATTAAAGATTTGTTAGCATACGTCCACACAGCTTACAATAAAGAAAGTTTATCTGACATAAAAAGAATTATAAATATTCCTGCCCGTGGAATAGGAAAAGTTACTATTGCCAAACTTTTTGCAAATCAAGTAAATGATTTACCCATACCAACTCAAGAAAAAATAAATAATTTTTATAAATTAATTGATGAAATAAAATCATACATCGAAACACACAAACCATCAGAATCAATCAAGTATATCATTGAAAAAAGTGGGTTAAAAAAAGAATTATCGGGTGGGACAAGTGACGACCAAGAACGTTTGGAAAATATGATGGAATTAGTAACTTTAGCCATAAAATACGACCAAATAGGAAATGGAGAAGGTATGGAGAAACTTCTTGAAGACGCATCTCTTTCAAGTGACCAAGATACATTAATGCACCCCATTAGAACTAACGGGGGAACAAAAAGACCCCCTACTTCTAACGCGACAAGCAAGAGTAAGGGAGTAAAATTAATGACAGTTCACGCTTCGAAAGGGCTTGAATTTAAATATGTTTTTATTACTGGACTTGAACAAGGTCTTTTTCCACATACGCGTGCAAGTGAAAATAAACCTGCCTTTGCTGGAAGCTCCGGCGAGGCGAAGGAGGAAGAAAGGCGATTATTTTATGTCGCCGTCACCCGAGCAAGAAAAAAATTGTTCCTCTCATACGCAACATTACGAACAATTTTTGGAATGAAACAAGTAAATAGCCCCAGTGAATTTATTTATGATATTCCTACACACTTAACAATTTTTGAACAAGCCCAATCCACAGGTAATGAAAAGGTGGTATATTTATAGATTTTAATTCCCCCTCCCCTTACCAAGGGGAGGGCTAGGGAGGGGTCAGACCCCCTCTGCCTCTGACATCTCCCCCTTAGTAAGGGGGAGAGGAACTCAAATTTATGCTAAAATAATGGGATGACACACAAAGCAAAAAAATCTTTAGGGCTAAAATCTGTGCACAGATTCGCCCGAGCCAAAAAGTCTTTAGGGCTAAACAAATTTTTAGAGGAAAATTTGTCGCCCGATTTTTCTTTTCATAGAGCCAAGAAAAATTTAGGGCAAAACTTTTTAAAATCTCAATCTGCTCTCAGGGTGATGTGTTCTGCTGGAGATGTAAATAAAAAAGATATTATTCTTGAAATTGGCCCGGGGAAGGGAGCACTGACAGAAAAACTTTTAGAAAAAGCTGATACTGTTGTTGCTGTTGAGAAAGACCACAATCTTTTTAATTTTTTACAAGAAAAATTTCATGAGGAAATAAAAAATAACAAATTAATTCTAATAGAAAGTGACATTTTGAAGTTTGATCCCGCCTCAGTAATTTTCAATTTTTGTTCAGGTCCTCGGACGAGGGAGGACGAGGAGCCAGACCATTCTCAAAAATTAAAATTACTAAGGCGGGTGACTTACAAATTGATAGCAAATATTCCTTACAATATCACTGGAGCAATATTTAAAAAATTTTTATCTTCTGATTTTCAACCAGAAAAAATGATTCTTCTTGTGCAAAAAGAAGTTGCTGAAAGAATTGTTTGCCGAAATAACAAAGAGAGTATTTTATCTTTGAGTGTAAAAGCATACGGAACCCCAAAATATATTATGAAAGTTAATAAAAGATTTTTCACACCAAGCCCCAAGGTAGATTCAGCTATTATTGCGATAAATAATATTTCAAAAAAAAATTTCAAAAATATTTCTGAAGAAAATAATTTTTTCAATATTATAAAAATGGGGTTTGCTCATAAAAGAAAAATTCTTCGAAAAAATCTAGAAAATCTATCAAAATCCCAAGAATTTCTGGAAGTCGGACTTCCAGAAATTCTTGGGATTTTTGAAAAATTGGGGATTGACCAAAATGTTCGAGCTGAAGACGTCAGTTTTGAAAAATGGCTTTTAATATCTCGTAATTTATCCACAGATATGTAGGATATTTTGATGATAAGTTGTATAATTTACTAGTGAAAAGTGAACAGAGTAAAGCGAATAGGAAATTCATTTTGATTCATTGATTAGAAGTGAATAGTGGAAAGCGAATAGGAATTTTATTCTAATTCGTTAACTAAACAAATAAAAACTCTTAGAAAGTAGTAAGTAAATACCCCCTCATGAATAACTTAAAAAAATATCTCCCAAGTAGAAAATTTATAGCTCTTCTTTTTGTAGTTGTTATCATTTTAGCACTGTTTTTTACTATTAAGGGTATTGTTTCTTTATTTCAAAACAAAAAAACAGCAAAAAATGAACCGGTCCAGGTCACCGTTGGTGGATTAATCCAAAAAGATAGTAACAATAATGGTATAGCGGATTGGGAAGAATATTTGTGGGGTCTTAACCCAAATAAAAATGGCCCAGAAAATAAGGAATTCATAATGTCAAAGAAAGAAGTGCTCGCAAACGGTGGAGATTTGGCTCTTTTTGATGATTCTAAAGCAATCACAGAGAATGAAATACTTTCAAGAGAATTATTTGCAACAATTATATCTCTCCAGCAAACAGGCGAATTAAATGAAGCAACAATTAAATCAATCTCTGAGTCTATTGGTCAAAAGATTGAAGCCGTTCCGATTCCCGATATTTATACACAAGATATGCTAATTTGGGGTAAAGATTCACTAGAAGGAAATCAGGATTATTTTTCTGCCTTTACTCTCCTTGCATTTAAATACGAAAATGAAGATATTGGAAGCGAATTGACCCTTATTTCTCAAGGATTAGGCAATAATGACCCGCAAGCCCTCTATGCGGCTAGAACCGTCGCTTCGGCTTATCGAGCTTTTGGGCAAGAATTAATGGAAATTCCGGTACCTACTTCTATCGCTTCCGCTCATCTTAGTTTGGCAAATAATTATGAAAAAACAGCTTCATCTATAGAGGGACTAACTCAAATACTCACTGACCCAATAATAGGAATGAGAGCAATTGTCAGCTACAAACAATACAGCGATGCTTTAGTTTCCGACATAGATAAAATTTCAGTGATTTTACAATAACGACAAAAGTGATATACTTTAAATAACTATTTATGAAAAAACAAATTGTTAAAAAAATAATTTTAGGAACAATTATCTTCACATTTGTAATGTTTTCTCTACAAGCTGTTTTGCCGTTATCGGCTTCGGCAGTAAGTAGTAATTCCGAATTGCCATGGGATAATCCCAACCAAAATAATAACAGCGCATATAAATTTAATATTAATGATTATTTAAATTCAAGTATGATTATGCAAGTTGTGGGATGTACTGGTGTTGTAGATAAAATATCTTCAGTAGTAACTCAATTTATTAAAGATAAGGCAACCTCTTTATTAAAAAAGGCAGCAAAAAAATTAATTTGCAAGATAGGAAAGGCCGTTGGAGAAACAGTCGCAGGGAGTCTCCCATACGTGTCACAATCAACAACAATACAAGATAATGTAAATTGTGAGCCTCCTGTAGAAGCAAGAAACGACAAATTAGAAACTGAAGCAGAGAAAGCGGGAAAAGCTGCAGAGGCTACTCAAAAAAGGACACAGTGTCTTGACGGCATAGCTCAGACACTTGCTAAAAATCAACTTACAGCTATGACTCGTAGTACAGTGAACTGGATTAATTCTGGTTTTAACGGAGACCCAATGTATGTTCTTAATATTACAACATTAACAAATAGTTTAGAAAAAAATATTTTAGAAAAGGAAGTAAATAAATTTAAAGACAAAAATAGAAGATATCCATATGGAAGTGATTTTGCAAGGTCTGTTATAAAAGGATATAAGTCTGGAAGTAGTTTTAAAAGTGGTCCTAAAAACTTTACAGACAATCTCACTTCTGATTTAGGAGCGTTTCTTTCTCCTCCTGATACTTATGATAGCACTGGCACTTATGGAGGGGAGACAACAAAAACAGCTCAACAAATAGCGATAGAAGAAACAGAACGTTTTTCAAATGACTTCTCGGTGGGTGGATGGAATGGTTGGAATGCACTAACTCAAAGAGACCAGAATAATCCACTTGGCTTTACTATGCTTGCAAGTCAAAGTTTATCAGACCAGGAAGCAGAAAAAACAGAAGAGATAAAAGAAGAAATATCTACCGGTGATGGATTTTTAAGTCAGAAAAAATGTGTTTTATATGAAAGATATACTCTTCTTGATGGTGAGGTACAACCGTTACTTAAAATAACACCAGATGGAAAATTTGAAACTGCCACTAGTAAAACTATAGTTGAAAAAGAATATGACAAATGTGTAAAATTTGAAACTGTTACTCCTGGAAGTCTTATTGAGGAAAAAGCATCGACGGCATTGGGCACCCCAGAGCGTCAACTTGAATTAGCAAAAAGTATAAATGATGTATTAAATGCTTTATTTACAGCTTTGCTTGATAAATTGTTTTCTCAAGGATTTTCAAGTCTTTCCTCTGGGCAATATGAGTTTGGAGATAATATGGGTTTTGGAGAAGGTTCTAATTGGTTGGAAGATACAGAACCTTCAAATGACCCATACGAATCAGTTAGTGGAGGAGGATATACCAACGGTTCATTTGACCTAACTCGTGATTTGGGGAATACATATATATACAATATCAGAAAATCATTTGGAAAATGGGATGCTGATAAAAATATTCCAGGATTATATCCAAATATCGCTCCCGTTGGAAGAAGGTCCACCGCTCCCGGTAGTGAGTCTTCTTCTAATGTGTTTTACGACGTATCGGTCGCTGGCAATACCAAACTCATTAATAATGGATTTAATGGTTGGGCTGTTGGAGATAGAGCGTTTTGGGATGGTAAAGAGTGGCAAAACTGGAAAAAGGATATGGCAAACCCTATAAAGAAAAGAGGTGTTATTCAAATTCAAAAGGATTATGTAGTGGCAGCAAAAGAAATATTAATGTTTCTACCAAATGTGATGCCAAAACTTGGAGAGCTTGACTACTGTATTCCCGGACCAAATCCAAGTTGGGAAGCTAATATAGTAGAGTATGAAACTGGTTTTATAACTTGGGCAAATACATTGGGAACTTTTAAAAAAAGGGGGCCCCTTCTGAAAGTTGACTCCAATCAACCGACAGTAGCAAGAGCGGGTGAAGCAGAATACGATGATTATAAAAAACTTTTTGACTGGACATTTTCTTCTTCTGGGGTTTCAGATTGGTGGGAGAATGTAACTCATACTGAACATTGGAAATCAATCAATAGCCTTGGAAATGATTGGAACCCCTTTACTGACGATGAAGAAAGTCAGGATTGGAAAGCATGGTGGCAAGATGTGGTTGATAAGAGACTTATTAAAGTAGCTGATGATATTGATTTGTTTAAAAAAATATTTGCTAATCAAATGAAACTTCTTTATTGGGATCGAATGTTAAAACCATTCATAGAAAATGAAAAAGATACGACATTAATACCAAATAAAAACTATTTACCAATGGCAGCAACTGGACTCGGTATAACACAAGATATATTAAATTATAATGACCAAATAAATACAGAAACACAAGATTATCAAGAAGCTATAATCCAAGCTAATATAAATATCTCCAAACTAGATGTGATTAGAAAAAGAGTTAACGGAATAATAAAAGATGCTCAAGACCGCCGTAATGCTAGATTACTTTTAATTCTCAAAGAAGAAAACAAAAAAGAATGTTTGGGAGAATATGATGCTTGTGTAGAAAGTGTTGATGAGACGGGTTTTCAGTGTGACCAACTATATGAAGAATGTTTAACAAAGACTATGACAATGGCACAATATAAAGAAAAATACAAAGATTGTCTAGAAGAAGAAAATATAACTTACTTTGATGAAAATGACATAATGGGAGGTTCTGGAATAGAAAGATGTAGTAATCAACTAGATGACGATTTGGATAGATTAATAGATAGAGCAGACCCTGATTGTGACGATTATTATAATTTTGGAAATACTCAATGTGGTGATGGTATAGATAATGATACTGATGGAGTAACAGATATAGACGACGCAAATTGCCACGAAAATGATACCTTAAATGGAAATTATAATGCAGAAGATGATTCTGAAGCTCCGACAACTGTTAGTATTCCTACTAATAATGGTATGATAGCTCCCCCATCCATAACCCCAGGAGGTGCAGGCGGTAAATTAGTAGTTAAAATTAATAATATAACAAAATGTGACTCTTCAGATAATAGTGGTTTTGGATATGACACTTCTGACTGTGGTTCTCCATTTAGTTATCCAATAAACACAGATAGTGTTCTGAAGATTGTAGCCACTAGTTATAAAAATTACTATAATAATAGTTATCGAATAAAATATCTAAAAGTATTCCATGGTGATAATCCTAACAACCCAAATATGATTTTATATGAATACAATTATACTCCTGGTGAGCCTTCAACAGCAGAAGAATTTACCTATACTGTTCCGCATGGACCTAGTAAACACATCCACATAAAAGTAGAATTTGAACTAAATACAAATTAAAAAAATAAATTAATTAAGTTATGGAAAATAAATCTAAAAAAAGTAAAGCACTCATAATAACTATTATTGCAATAATATTACTTTTGATAATAGGGTATTTTCTATTTAAAAATAAAGATAATCTCTTTGCTCCTTCTTCTAGAATGAATAAAATATTTTCTTCTCTTTCTCCATCTGATAATAAAGAAAAAGTTATAGCTCAAGCGGGAGAAGATATAAAAAAGGGTGACAGTTTATCTACCTCTGGAACAAATGCAAATGGTGAACCAATCGTTGTCAAAGCAGGGAACAATAGTAGTGTGTTTGGTTTTGCTAATGAAGATATTTTAAATGGAAACAGGGGAGAAATTACTATAAATCCGGGAGGTTCCAATAATTTCTGGGACTCTTTCTCTGATTTCTTGAATAGCATTTTTTCACCAAATGAAGGAGTTACAACACCGACAACCATAAGTGGATGGGTATATGACCCGAATGGTGGACCAAATGGAGGAGGTGAATGGGTCCCTCTAGCCGGAGGAGAAACAACACCAACAGGTGGATGGACATACGACCCAACTAATGGTGGTAATTGGATTTACGACCCAAATGGTGTAGGCGGATGGGTATATGACCCGAATGGTGGACCAAATGGAGGAGGTGGATATATTCCACCAGGTGGAGGGTGGACAACACCACCTGGTGGTGGAGGAGAACTGCCACCCGGTGGGGGTTGGACACCACAATGTAGTGATACGAAAGACAATGATGGTGATGGCCACAAAGACGATAGGGACCCAAATTGTGTTTTTAATGGAGAATATGTTCCTACCCATTATTCGGAATCAATTTCACCTATAGTTATTCCACCCGGAGGAGGATATACACCACAATGTAGTGATACTAAAGACAATGACACTGATGGAGCAATAGATAAAGCAGACCCAAACTGTCACTCGGATAGTAACCCTCTAAATGATGCATCATATTTACCAAACCATTATTCGGAATCAATTTCACCTGTCGTAATACCACCCGGTGGTGGATATACACCACAATGTAGTGATACGAAAGACAATGACACTGATACAATGATAGATATAGATGACCCAAATTGTCACGTTGGTGGTGATTTAGAAAATGGAGATTATGTTCCTACCCATTATTCGGAATCAATTTCACCTATAGTTATTCCACCCGGAGGAGGATATACACCACAATGTAGTGATACTAAAGACAATGACACTGATGGAGCAATAGATAAAGCAGACCCAAACTGTCACTCGGATAGTAACCCTCTAAATGATGCATCATATTTACCAAACCATTATTCGGAATCAGTCAACCCACAGGGCGGAGGAATTCCTGATTTGATAGCTGGGGCTATTACTCCTACAACGACAACAGCAAATACTCCAACAACCCTCTCTTCTGTAATAACAAATACAGGTCTTGTTTCAACAGGAAATAGTTTCTCGACTCTTTTTGTAATAACAAAAGGGAGCAATAACAACACACCCCCTAGTACAGGTGGTGATAATAACACAACATTAAAACCAGGATTAAAAAATACAATTACTAAATTCTTTAAAAAAGTAACTTCAATTTCTAAAGCAACAGCTGTAGTTAATGTAAATGGAAATGGAGAACCTGTTTCAAATATAGTTGCTGAATTAACTGCAACAACACCGAAACTTTGGGCAAAATCTGGTAGAATCACAAATGTCTCCTATACTTTTAGCCAAGAGGGAACATACAATATCCGAGCTTGTGCTGATAAAGACCTTCCTCCAGATACAGGATTTATCAATGAACTAGACGAAGGAAATAATTGCGGACCGTGGACAGTTTTCACTGTGACAAGTTCTCTCCCAACGGGAACTCCTGATTTAGTAGCTGGAGCAGTTACTCCAACGACAACAATCATTAATGCGTCTACAAAATTATCTTCTGTCATCTCAAACAGTGGTGATGGTTCGACAGAAAGTAGTTTTTCAAGCTTCTTTGCAATAGTTAAAATACCCGAGAACATCCAATTTGACGATGGGAATGAAAATATTGTTTCAAAATCGTGGATTAAAAATATATTTGCTAAAATTTTCAATAAAATAACTTCAATTTCAAAAGCATTTGCCGTTCTTAACACAAATGATGAAGACCCCGTCTCAAGTGATGATTTTGAATTAAGTGTAGTAGTATCAACCCTTCCAGCAAAAACTGGCAACATTGCAAGTGTAACTCACAGTTTCACTAAAATAGGAGCATACAAAATCCGAGCTTGTGCAGACAAAAGTTCTTCAATTGATACTGGAGCTATAATCGAATCAAATGAAAACAATAATTGCGGACCGTGGATACTTTTCACCGTAACAAGCTCACTTCCAACAGGAGGAGATTTACCAGAGTGTAGTGATACAATTGATAACGATAAAGATGAAAAAATAGATATCCTTGACCCAACTTGTCATCTTGGTGGAGTTATAACAGGAAAATATTTACCAGAATACGATTCTGAAGCAAATTCGCCAAAACAATGTAACGACACGATAGACAATGATGACGATACAACTATAGATATAGATGATTTCAATTGTCATATTGGTGGTGATTTAACAAAAGAATATTTACCAACATATGATTCTGAATCAAATTCACCTGTAGAGTGTAATGACACAATAGACAATGATGATGATACAACAATAGACAAGGAAGACCCAAACTGCCATATTGATGGTGATTTAAATAAAGAATATGTGCCAATGCATTATTCGGAATCAATTTCACCCGCAACTGTAAACGAGTGTCTTCTTATACAAAATAATCCACTAACATTTACGGATGCCGAGAAAGCTGAGCTCGCCCAACTTCTTCGCAAGTTTTATCTTATCGCCCCAACACTTAAAACAACAGATGATATAGAAATGATCTATTCAGAAATAGATAGATATAGTAAATTTGGTGTCGAATTAGATGAATTAATAGAACAGTGTTATAGAGATGGAATTGATAGAGAGGGAGTTCATCATTTCTCACTAGCCCCCGCACAAAGACTTGGTAATCCATGGTTTAAACCTCTTGAAAGGGGAGGAACAGGTGAAAATACTACAAGAGTGTACATTGATTACAATCGGTTTGATGCAGATGACGAAGATTGGGGAACTCCAGCAGAAGCAACTATCGACTGCAAATATGTAGCTGGTTATTATGTTGGAAATACATTAAGCGGAGAAAGTTGTGATGAATTATATACCCCTGCATATACTCAAAACGCTTGTTGGGAAACAATATTACCTCCAGCAATCCCAAATTCAGAGAAGGGGTGTACTTGGAGAGAAGGGGCGTATTTAATAAATATGGAATATCTTCTTAATGTTTGGTAGGGGGGATAATTAATAATTAATAATTAAGAATTAGAAATGAAATAGGTAGTATGTAGAAAGTAGTAGGGGGGAGAGTAATTAAGAATTAAGAATTAAGAATTAGATTGATACAGGTAGAAAGTAGTATGTAGCATGTAGTAAGGGGGGAAGTAACTACCAATTACTGATTACCAATTACTGATTACGATAAGATTAAGAAGGGGGGAATAAATACAATATGTTAGAAAAAGAAAAGTCGAAAACAATTATAAAGAAATTTTTAGAGTGGATAGGATTAAAAGAGAAAATTCACAGGAATTCTGCAACCCCACCATTCTTTAAAGAAGGAGAGATCTGGTGGTGCTATGTAGGAGAAAATGTTGGAAATGAAATGAATGGCAAGGGGAAACAATTTAGTCGTCCAGTTTTTGTTTTTAAAAAATACGACAAATATTCATTCATAGGACTACCCCTCACTACAAGATTAAAAGAGGGGACATGGTATGTAGAAATAGATTTTGCAGAAATAAAGCAAACAGTGGTATTATCACAAGGTAGGACTTTTGATTACAAAAGATTCAAAGAAAAAATAGGAGAATTAGATGGATTTGATGTCCAAAAAATAAGAGAAGGGTATAAAAGATTACATTCACCTGAAAAAAATAGACCTCCTGCCATTTCTGACAAGAGTCGTGGGTAATCCCAAATATGAGTTAAGTATAGCAAGTACGTAGGATGTGTCAAGCAAATAAGTAGTGAATAAAAAGTTAATATGATAAAAAAAATATTCCCATACATTCTAATAGTTCTCATTGTTGTGCAACTACTTGCGCCTTTTAGTGTTGGGCGGGGAGTAAAGGATGGATTGGGGGTAGAGAGTAATAAGGTAAGCGCAGAAGAGGGAACTTTTTATCACTACTTAATGACAGAAGTTGCTGACCCTACTCACGTAATAACATCACAAGCTAAACCAACTTTTGAAGAATGTGAAGCGCTTAAAACACCCAAAGTAATAGAAGATCTTGAAAAACTTGGGTTCACAGTAGGGCCGTGCACATCATTTACAAATTCATTAGGGCCAAATGTTACAGCACCAAACGAAAATGATATTGATGGATTCCCTTCATGTAGTATTTGGCATACAAGCACTTATGGTGGTTGTATTGGGATTGGATTATACTGGCTATTTTTTAAATCAACTTCGTTTGTTTTTGAGTTATCTGGAAGAGTTTTAGATTTCACTCTCTTTTATTCTATAAATGATACCTCCTATCGTTCTCCGTTTGTAGTGCAAGGGTGGGGAATAGTTCGGGACTTTTGTAATATGTTTTTTATTTTTGTTCTCTTATATATTGCTTTCGGAACTATTCTTAAACTAAATGGTGTAAAAACAAAAGAAATGATAATCAATGTCGTGATTATCGGACTCCTGATAAATTTCAGTTTATTTGCAACCCAAGTAATTATTGACGCTTCAAATATACTAACTCGAGTTTTTTATAATCAAAATACAATTATAACGGGAACTCAGACTCTAAAAGATGCAGAGGATAAACCTATTTTAGATAATAATAATAAACCTATCATTATTAGTGAGCTTGGTGAATCTGGCGAAATAAAATTATCTGAGGCAATCGTTTCAAAAGTAGACCCACAAAAACTTATAATTAAAGCCTCTACAGTGGACGCAATACCTCAAAAGGGTGTTGACGAGGGTGAACAACCAACAGGAATTTCAGCTGGGGGGTTTATAATAGTTGTTCTTCTTGCAACAGCTGTAAATGTTGTGGGTATAATTGCATTTTTATCTTGTGCTATTATTTTTATCGCTCGAGTTTTGGGTTTGTGGCTAGCAATGATACTGGCTCCTATCGCATTTTTTAGTTATACAGTTCCAGCCCTAAGAGATATGAAAATGATTGGTTGGAAAAAGTGGTGGCCAGATACTTTGAAAATGGCTTTCTTGGCTCCTGTATTTGCTTTCTTTATGTATTTAATTGTTGGATTTATGGATAAAGGGCTCGGTATAATTAACGCTGACAGTAAAACTGGAATGAATTTTGTTGTAGCTATGATAGTTCCATTTGTATTCATAATGCTTCTTCTAATGAAAGCCAAAAGTATCGCCAAAGATATGTCTGGGGAAATGGGCTCTGCTATAACAAAGGCGGGTGCAATCGCTGGTGGAGTTGCCCTTGGAGCTGCTACGGGTGGAGCCGCAATGTTGGGAAGACAAACCTTGGGGCGTGCTGCGGCAAATATCTCTCAAAGTAATAAATTCAGGGATTGGTCAGCGAGTCATGGAAGGTTTGGTAAAATTATGAACAAAGCAATAGGAGGAGTTGGTGCGGGAAGCTTTGATGCACGAGGAGTAAAGATAGCAGGGAAAGATTTAAGTTCGACAGGACTAAAAGTAGGAAAGAATGTAAAAACTGGTGGATTTACTAAATCAAGAGAAGAGAAAGTAAAGAAAGAAGAAGAATATGCAAACAAAATGCTAGATACGAGTGATTACGGAATGGCACAATTAACAGGTCAGAAAGGAATGTCAGAAAAAAAGAAAAATAAAGTTATAAAACAAATGGGTGGTAATTTTGGAAACACAGTAGATAAAAATGGAAAAACAGTAGCTCTAAACGAACAAGCTTTCAGAGCAGAACTTCAAGGAGGATTAAATCCAGTAAGAGCTAGACAAGTAGCAGACCAATTAAATGCCACAAGAAGAGGAAACCGTGCTGATTATCTATCAAAATCAAAATTTGCGACAAGCAGAATAAAAGGAAATAAAATAAGAAAAGATGCTTCAGCTATACAAAAACAAAGAGACCTAGCCATAACAATGGCGGCAATGGTAAACGCTCAAAAGGCAAGTGAGAGCGGAAGTGGTAAAACAACAACAACACAAAAAGCAGAGCCAGAACCAAAAGTGGAACCATCAACACCACAAAAGTAATTATTTGATGTATAAAAATTTTATGGACCAAGAAACAGAAAAAACAATAAAAGAGCAAATGGAAATTTTACCCGAAGAGGTAAGAAACCTTTTTACTGACCCAAAAATAAATGAAAAAATATTAGAAATAGGAAATAACAATATTCTCAGTGTTGAACAAATGAATATTTATCAAACGGAAACTTTTTTGTTGATGTTAGGATTAACTCATCCAAGTGATTACCAAGCCGAATTGAAAAGCAGATTAAATCTTGATGATAAAATTTTAAACAATATTTCAGAAGAAATATATACCCTTTTCTCAGGAGAAATAATAGAAAAATTGAAAGAAATATATGAAAAAGCGGAAGAGGAGGATGAGGAAAAAGAAATTTTAATTGAAAATGAAATAATAAAACCATCTATCATTGACCCTCGCTTTTCAAATTTACCCCAAGAAATTCAAGAGGCAATTGCAAAATCAGATTGGAAACAAAAACTTTATGAAATTGCTCCAAAATATAAACTAAACATAGAGCAGATGGGAATATTGGAAGATATTACTATAAAAGTAATGCTAAATGCAATTCATCCGGATAATTATGAAGGGGAGTTAGCTTCTAAAATAACAATTCCAAAGGAAGATATTTCTGGTCTTGTAAAAGATGTGAATGAGGGTATTTTTGAGAAGATACGGGAAGGGGAGAAAGTAATTACTAATTACCAATTACCAATTACCAATGAGGAAGGAGTTCCTTTACCACCATACGGAGAGATAATTAAGAATGAAGAATTAAGAATTAAGAATGAGGAAGAGAAACCGAAATCTATAGAAAATGCAAATTCTGTTATTCCAAAAACTGAAATGGCTGTTGATAATTCTAAAAATATAATGAATATTGTGGAGGAGAAGTTGAAAACTGCGACAGTAAGCGAGCATAGTGTTTCGGACTATTCTTCTAAAACGGCTGACCCTTATCGAGAGCAGTTTTAATTCCTCCCCTCCTTACCAAGGAGGGGAATGAGGGGAGGTCAATTAATTAAGAGACCCCTCCCCAGCCCTCCCCTTGGTAAGGGGAGGGGGAAAATTCAATTCTGTGCTAAAATATTTAAAATGCAATTCAAAGTCCCACAATTTATTGATATTCAAGACAAACTATTTGGCCCTTTTACTTTTCGCCAGTTTGCTTATCTTGTCGGTGGAGCGGGAATAATATATATCATTTATAAGATACTTCCTCTGTGGATTGGAATTTTTCTTATTGTTCCAATAGCTGGGCTGACAGCTCTTCTTGTTTTTTATAAACTAAATGGCAAGCCATTTATTTTTTATCTTCAAGCTGGAATTAGTTATTTTGCTTCAAGTAAATTATATATCTGGAAACAACGATTGGTAAAACCCGGAGATAAAGAAAAGGAAGAAGCCCCCACTCCCAATTTGGTTTCTGTAGTCCCAATGACAACGTCAAACCAGCTCAAGGACCTTTCTTGGAGTTTGGATGTGCAAGATAAAAACAATCAGTAGATTGTTTTTATCAATTACTAACTAAGAATTAGGAATTAAGAATTGGACTAAAAAGTATGATATAATATTGGTAGTTATAAATTCTTAATTCCTAATTATTAATTCTTAATTATATTATGGCGATTAGCGCAAAAAGTTCTCAAGAATTTGTCCCAATTAAAGAAGTTCGAAATGGTATCATTATCCTTAAGGATGGTGGTCTTCGAGCTATTTTACTTGCCTCTTCTTTAAACCTTTCCCTAAAATCAGCCGATGAGCAGACTGCGATAATAAATGAATTTCAAAATTTTCTAAACGGATTAGATTTTTCTATACAAATAGCGATGCAATCTAGACGACTTGATATCCGACCATATCTTCTTTCATTAGAAACTCGACTAAAAGAACAAACCGAGCCACTTTTAAAAATACAAACCAAAGAATATATAGAATTCATAAAATCTTTTACAGATGAAGTGAATATAATGACAAAAACTTTTTTTATCGTTGTTCCTTATAGCCCAGCCGTTATAAAGTCAGGTGGTAAAATAATGGACAATTTATTAGGAAGTGGCACACCAAAAAAGCAAGTTGAGGATACAAAGAAAGCGATAGATTTGGCTTCATTTGAAGAAAAGAGGACTCAACTTGACCAACGGGTCGGAGTAATCGCTTCGGGGCTTGGTAGAATAGGAATCCGAACAACTGAATTAAAAACAGACCAGGTGGTTGAACTTTTTTATAAAACATTTAATCCGGGAGATATTAGTCAGGGAATTAAATTGCAATAAATAATAAAAACAAATGGGAATACTTTCATCATTATTTGGTAAAAAGGAAGATGGGGCAAAAAACAAAAACGCAGTTATGCCTATTTTGCCTAGTGAAATATACAAAGCGGCAACTCTTGAGCTTCAAGATATTATTGCTCCTTCAGCTCTTCAGATAACTCCAAAGTCATTAAACCTAGGGGATAAAATTGCTAGAACATTTTTTGTAATATCATATCCACGATATCTTAGTGACAATTGGTTCTCACCAATTATCAATCTAGATAAAGTTTTTGATGTTTCTATTTTTATTCATCCGATTGATACCGCCGAGATATTGAGAACCTTTCAGAAAAAAGTTGCCGAAGTTCAAAGTCAGATTTCTATTCGCGAATCAAAAGGTCTTGTCCGTGACCCAATGCTAGACACCGCCTACAAAGACCTAGAGGATTTACGAGATAATCTAATGCAAGCCCAAGATAAAATGTTTGATGTTGGTATTTATATTACTGTCTATGCCAATGATGATAATGATTTATTCAAAATTGAAAATGAGATTAAGTCCCTTCTTGATTCAAAGCTTGTCTATCTAAAACCAGCATTATTTCAACAAAATGACGGATTTAAGAGTGTTATTCCTCTCGGGACAGACATATTGAGTATTCACCAAAAGCTTAATACTGAGCCGATTTCAAGTGTTTTCCCATTCGTTTCTTTTGACCTAACTGAAGATAAAGGAATACTTTACGGAGTTAATCGCCACAATTCTAGTTTAATTCTTTTTGATAGATTTTCTTTGCCAAACTACAATTCCATAACTTTCGCAGCCTCTGGTGCTGGTAAATCATATGCAACTAAATTAGAAATTATTCGAACTTTGATGTTTGATACAGAAGTTATTGTTATTGACCCTGAGCGTGAATACGAATATCTCGCTGAAGCTATTGGCGGAAGGTGTTTTAATATTGCCCTTTCTTCAGAGCACCATATCAATCCATTTGATTTGCCAATACCAACGGGCGAGGAGACAGGGGCTGATGTACTGCGAGCAAATACAATAAATCTTGTCGGACTGTTTCGTATTATGCTTGGTGGGCTTTCTCCAGAAGAGGACTCTATTATTGATAGCGCCATTACCGAGACATATGCTTTGAAAGATATCACCGCTGATTCAAATTTTATGAACATAGAGCCACCGATGTTGTCAGACTTTGAAGTGGTCTTATCTGGAATGCAGGGTAGCGAATCACTTATGCAACGTTTGATTAAATATACTCACGGGTCTTGGGCATCATTCCTTAATCAACCATCAAATATAGATATCAATCGCAAGTTTATTGTTTTTTCAGTCAGAGATATGGAAGATGAATTAAAACCAGTAGCAATGTATATCGTTACTCATTACATCTGGAATGCTGTCCGAAAAAATATTAAAAAGAGATTACTTGTAGTGGATGAGGCATGGTGGATGATGAAATCAGAAGATACTGCGTCATTCCTTTATTCCATTGCTAAACGTGGGCGAAAATACTATCTAGGTCTTGCAACTATTACTCAAGATGTTGGGGACTTTATGAAAAGTGCTTATGGAATACCTATTGTGACCAACTCTTCTCTCCAATTGCTTCTCAAACAATCACCATCAACAATAGATGTCCTTCAAAAAACATTCAGTTTGACTGACGAAGAAAAATATCTTTTATTGGAAGCAAATGTTGGGGAGGGAATATTCTTTGCTGGGCTAAAACACGTAGCGATTAAGACAATAGCTTCATATACTGAGGACCAAATTATTACTTCGGACCCTTCACAAATTCTTGCTATAAAAAAAGCCAAAGAAGAGTTATTATCATCAAATAGTAGTAGTTAGCCAAATCTCCTCCCCTTACCAAGGGGAGGGCTGGGGAGGGGTCTTACATTAATAGACCTCCCCTCATTCCCCTCCTTATTAAGGAGGGGAGGAAATACACATTGTTATAGAGTGAAGGTTATTATATAATGTATAGAGTGAAATTTATGAAAATAAAAATCTTCCTTTTGGGACTGTTTGTTTTAGGAATAATGAATATCCCATTTTTTTCTTCTGCTGAAATGCAAATTGAGATTCAAGACACAGAAATCAATGTGGAAACAATTCCAAATAACCCGCAACCATATCAAAATGTTACAATCAACATCTCAAGTTATGCGACCGATTTAAATAAAGCAATAATAAATTGGGAAACAGAAACAGGGATGGTTCTTTCTGGTATTGGTAAAAAAAGTTATTCTTTCAAAACAGCCGGTCCCGGCTCCTCAAATGTTTTTAATATTAGTGTTACTCCTGTGGGCTCTATGAATACTATTAGTAAAAGAATTGTTATTACTCCATCTGAAATTGAAATTATGTGGGAGTCAGTTAGTGGGTATACTCCTCCATTCTACAAGGGTAAATCCCTTCCGATTAGTGGTAGCACGATAAGGGCTACGGCAATTCCAAATACAAATACAATAAAGTCTGGTAGTGGTAGTATTGCCTATACTTGGAAAAGTGGTGACGAAACCCAGCTCGACTCTTCTGGTTATAATAAAAATTCTTATGAATTTAAAAACAGTATGTTTGAAGACATAAGTGAAGTGACTGTTCTTGCCTCGGCAGTCGGTGGAAATTATGGAGCTGAAAATACAATATCTATACCAATGTATAAACCTAAAATAATTTTTTATAAAAAGTCTCCAACCGAAGGAGTTCTTTATAATAATGCTCTTGATAAAGAATCAACAATGCCAGAAGACGAAATGACTCTTGTAGGTGAGCCATATTTCGTTTCATTAAAAGGTCATGAAAAAAGTTTCGTTTATAGTTGGAAGATAAATGGAAAAAGCATCGAAACACCTTCTAAAAAGACAGAGTTAACCATCCGTCCAACTTCACGTGGTGGATATGCGACAATAAATATGATGATTGAAAATACAAATGAATTATTTCAACAAGTTAGCAATTCATTAAAATTAAATTTATAGTATGATCCCGTTAGAAGTCGCGACCGCGATGATAAACAATAATAAAAATATGAAGAATAATTTAAATAAAAAAATGTTAAAAAATTCAGAAAAACATGTATCGCGACCTACTTCTAACGGGATGAGAATTTATAATAAAAAATTAATAAAATTATCTGGAATATCTCTTCTTGTTTTTATTTGTTTTTCTTTTTTTACAAATATTTCATATGCTGTTGAATATTTTGAGTATCGAAATTCAGATGGAGCCCAAACAAATATTTGTGGATATCCTTATTTTATGACTTGTTCTTTAAAATTAGAAGAGATTTGTGGTTCAAAAACTACAGCTTATTGTGTTTCATCAACTGAAAATTGTTCCGACCCTGCCCCTACTGAACCTATTTGTCCATCAGATGTTAATCTAATTGACCCAGTTGATGAAGACCTTGATGGTACTGAATACAACCTTTTGGCTCCTATTCCTGGGTTGGGAGAAAGGGCACCGAAAGAGATGGGTGATTATTTTAGAATAATATTTGAGCTTGCCATTGGGCTCTGCGCAGTTCTTGCTGTAATTATGATTGTTATCGGGGGAGTTCAATATATGGGAAATGAATCAATTTTTGGTAAAACAGAAGCAAAAAGCAAAATAGCCTACGCAATCGGTGGATTATTGATTGCTCTCGGAGCTTATGCACTATTGAATACTATTAACCCTGATTTACTCGGTGGTGGAGGTGTAAAGATTGACTCAGTTAGTGCTGAAATAATAGACTTACCAGATGCAGGAGATGGAGATATTGATCCTGGTTTTGCCAAAAAAGATTACAAATATTCGACTGATGCTACTGTGTCACCTGGGGTTACTTCTGTTGTTTCAAAATTAAAAGATGGATGGCAAATTGATCACTTTCAGGTTTATTCAAACGAAACAATGCTAATATCTTTAATAAAAGGAGGTTCTTATGATAACTCAAATATAATCGATATCAGAAGTGGGGTAAATGGTTTTTCTGAGGTTGGCCAAGGAGTCTCTGGTGATAAAAAAACACCAAAAGGTACATGGAAAATACTCAACGTAAGAACTGCAACGGATGGAGCTCCTGTATATAATAAACAGGGTTCAAATATGGGAGCAAGTTTTTGGTTATTAAGTCCGATGACAAGTGGAGAGAGGGGTATTGGTATGCATGGAAATAAAAATGGTACTCTTTCAAGAACGTATGGATGTGTTAGATTAAAAAATTCTGATATATTAGCTCTCTTACCATACATAAAGACAGGTACTCCTGTTATTATAAATAATTAATTTTATGCCAAAAAAAACAATCATAATTTTTATAACAGTATTTGCAATCGCAGGATTAATTGTCCTTGGTCTTTATTTTTTATCTAAAAAAGGCCCTACTGTTACAGAAGAGGATACATCCCCTTGGTATCAAAGTTTCAATCCTTTTGGAACACAGAGTGGAACAACAAATAATAATATTAACCCAAATATTCCAAATGATCCAAACCAAGAGCCGGGAACGCCAAGTGTTCAAACTTCCAAATTTTATCAAATAACAGATTTTGCTGTTGCTGGTGCTACTTTTTTAGAAGATATAAGACCCGTTGTTGTGGACCCAAACACACCAGAGCCAAAACAGGTCACGGTATTAGTTTCGGCTGATACTAAAGAGGGCCGTAAAGAAATTCAAACAATTCTAAATACAACCCTATCTCCTAAATTACCACTTACGGTTGATGGAAATTTTGGCAAATTAACAACACAGGCAATAAAAGATTTTCAAAAATTAAAAAATTTGACTATTACGGGTAAAATTGATGCTGACACTGCTCCACTTTTTACAAAAACAACAACAGACATTGTAGAAAAACCAAAATACGAACAAGCTCCATCCATAAGATATGTCGAGAGGATGAATGGCCACATATATAAAATGTTTTTGGATACAAAAATAAAAGAAAAAATTTCAAACTCAACAATTCCTAGTATTTATGAAGCGTTTTTTGATTCTACTGCCCAAACAGTTATATACAGATATCTTTCCGAAGATAAAATAATAAATAGTTTTATGGCAACCCTCGGGGCACCAAAAGGGGAGTTTTTGGCGCAAAATATTTCTGATTTGAGTGTATCGGGAGACAAAACTAAATTTTTCTATCTAACAGAAAACAGCAGTGGTGTAACTGGAACTACAGGAACTTTTGGAAGTACAAAAAGAGATATTGTTTTTAATTCTCCATTCACAGAGTGGTTGAGCCAGTGGGTTGCCGGTCAAAAAATATTTTTAACAACAAAAGCATCGTATATCACAAGTGGTAGTATTTTTCTTTTAGATACAACAAATAAAACTCTTTCAAAAGTATTCGGCGGAGTTATTGGCCTTACAACAATGGTTAATCCAAATGGGTCACTTGTTTTATATAGCACTTCGACAAAGACAGGCCCAGCGCTTGGTGTCTTTGATATAACACAACACTCAACAAAAGATTTAAGTCTTTATGGTTTGCCAGAAAAATGTGTTTGGGGTAATAATGTTACAATTTATTGTGCTATTCCAAACACAATTGTGGGAAGCCAATATCCTGACTCTTGGTATCAAGGATTGGTTTCTTTTGATGATTATTTTGTAAAAATAAATACTACAACTGGTGAAAAAATAACTATCGCAAATTCAATTAACGAAACTCGGATAGACGGCACTTATTTATTTTTAGATAAAAAAGAAGAGAATTTGCTTTTCATAAACAAAAAAGACTCCACTCTCTGGAGTTTAGATTTATAAAATTTATTAATTTTATAAATCTAAACTCCAGTAATTAATAATGAAGAATTAATAATTAATAATGTTATACCAATTAATTCTTAATTCTTAATTCTTAATTATATAGAACTGTCTACATATTTAATTACCACCCTACGGTTTGGGCCATAGCCCTCCGATTCTGTTTTAATATCTTTCGCTCCCTCTAAAAACATATGTATAATTCTTCTTTCGTATGAGGGCATTGGGTCAACCTCGATATTACTTTTAAAATACCTAGCACGTTCTGCCATCATATGTGCTATGTTTTTTAAATTCTCAAAACGTTTCTTTTGATAACCATTAACATCAATAAATATGCTTGGGCCTCTTTCTCCCGCAACCTTGTCTTCGTCGGATTGTGTTGATAACAAGCTCTTCTCTACTATTTTTTGCACAAGGTGATTCAGAGAGCGAAGGGTTTCTCCATCTCGTCCAATTATAAAGCCAGAGTCTGGTGTTTCTATCGTGCACCAAAGCATTCCGCCATCATCAGAAAAATCACACTTTGAAATTACACATGCTGTGTGTTTAAATATCTGCTCTACCGCCTCTTTTACTTTATCTTTATACATATACATAACTTTTAAGTAATACTACGTGTCAATTTTCGACGAATATACCACTCTTGAACAATAGTGAATATATTACTCACAATCCAATATAATGCAACTGCTGCTGATATTTTCCAAGCAATAAAAGCGATAAAAACCGGAAGGATATATTTAACATTCATTTGCATACTATCAGAAAGTTGTTCTTGGAAAGTCTTTGGGGGAGGGGTTGCGCCTATTCCTTTTACTATTTCCCTAAACGCTTCTTTTGAAGCGTCGGGCGATCCAGCTTCGCTGGATTTAGCCACTTTTGGTTTAACTGGAGATGATAAATATCCCTGGATGAATTGGGTAACTCCTGCAAAGATACCCAAAAACAAGCTTTTGCTCCCCATTTCAATTAGCCCCAAGAAATTTGTATGGAGAGATTCTGGCGCTTGAATAAATGAATATATAAGAGCTGGGTCAACCGAAAATGGTTTATAAAAAACATAATATAAAGCAAAAATAACTGGTAGCTGAAGAATTATCACCAAACAACCAGAAAATGGATTCGTGCCATATTTCTTATATAATTCAAAAGTTTTTTTAGCTTGTTCTTCTTTGTTTGGAAAATCTTTTTTTATTTGCTTAAGTTCTGGCTCCATCTTTTTCATTAATATCTGGCTTTTAATCGACTTACGGGTGAGGGGGGAAAGGATTAATTTAACGATAATTGTTACCAAAATAATAGCAAAACCAACATCCCCAAAGGTAATGTTGTCTATGATAAAAATAAGAATATTATATATTGGCTGATAAAATACACTATTCCATAAAGCCTGCATTTTTCTATTGTATCTTAAAAACCCCCAAATTCAAAATTTCTGGAAACTTAAGGAAGTCGGACTTCCTTAAGTTTTATGAAATTGGGTCGTAAGTGTTTTTTTGCCACGGGTGACAACGGCAAACCCTTATAAAACCACGAGAAATTCCACCCAGTGTTCCGTATTTCAAAACTGCTTGTTTTGTATATTCTGAACAAGTTGGCAAAAAGACACAAGAGGAATGTGTTCTTGTGGGTATTTTTTGATAAAAATTTATAAACCAAACTATTGTTTTTTTCATTTTATTTTTTAAGAAGAAATTGAGCAAGGTCTTGCCTTACTCAATTTCCAAAAACCCTACTTTTCTAAGGATAAAATAAATATTTTCTTTGATTTCTTCTGTTGTTGCGGTGGTTGCTTGTTTTTTATAAAAGAAGACCCCGCTTCCTTGTTTTAATGAAATAGAGCGTAAAACATTATATCCAATTCTTCTAAATTTATTTCTTTTTACTGCCCCCTTAAAAAGACCCTTTGGTGCAACAAAAGCATAGTGGGGTAAATCGCTTTTCACAAAGTAAAACAAAAAAAGCTGAGTAGAAAAAGTTCTTCCCTCCTTCATTAGGTTATGAAAGTCCTTTTTTGTAACCCGCTTTTTCTTTGGAAGCATATTTATTTCTTTATCGAAATATTGGCTCGACCCTTTCGTCGACGAGCAGTATTTACCCTTCTACCGTTTTGTGTTTTGGTGCGAACAAGAAAACCGTGTGTTTTTGCTCTTTTTCTCCTATTTGGTTGATATGTTTGTGACATGTTGAAAATATATACTATTTTGGGGAACATTGCAATCTGTAACACAAAACATATCCACACAATATCAACAGGTTAATCAAGGTTTTGTATTATTGGGGAATTAAAAAACAGGGTATAATACACGGAATGAATCCCGATAGAAATTTATAAATCGGGCAAAAATTCATAAAAACCTAGTATAATTAGAAGTCGCATAATTACCATTTTATTAATCAATAAATTTCACACGGGATGAATAATACAAAAGAGCTCTGGAATAAATGCTTGTCAGAAATTGAATTAAATATTTCAAAAGCTAATTTCACTACTTGGTTTAAAAATACTTCCATAATTAAAGAAGATTCCGGAATTGTTTATGTTGGGGTCCCAAATGAATTTGTTAAAGATTGGCTATATAATAAATTTCATAAACTTATTTTAAAAACTCTTATTGGTAACGAAGATAATGTTCGTAATGTTGAATATCTAATATATAAACAAGAACAAAAACACGAGCAAGATTTTAAAAACAACGAGGGGGTAATTATAAAAACACCAATTAGTATAAACAGGGAACTTCCATTAAATGATTTATATATAAACAAAGAAGACAACTTAAATCCAAAATATAATTTTAATTCTTTTATTGTTGGCCCTTTTAATGAATTGGCTTACGCTGTTGCCCAGGCAATAATTACAAATCCGGGACAAAACTATAATCCGTTTTTTGTCTATGGGGGCACAGGATTAGGGAAAACACACATGATAGAAGCTATTGGAAATACTATAAAAATAAAACATCCACTAAAAAAGGTTTATTATGTAAGTTTAGAACGGTTTGCAATTGATTATATCAATTCAATTCAAAACAAAAACCCAAATTCGTTCAAAGAAAAATATCGGAAATATGATGTCCTCATTATGGATGATATTCAATTTATTTCTGGAAAAGACAAAACACAAGAAGAACTATTTCATCTTTTTAATACTTTGTATGAGAGTAATAAACAAATAATTTTTTCCTCAGACAAACATCCAAATTTTATTCAGGGGTTAGAGGAGCGTCTCCAGTCTAGGTTTGCTTCTGGTATGACTGTGCAAATAGTTGAACCAGACTATGAGTCGCGGGTAGCAATTATAAAAGCAAAGTTTGAATCAAGTAATTGTATAATAGAACCAGAAATTATTTCTTATCTTGCTGAGTCCCTTAATGAAAATATTCGTGAGCTTGAGGGAAGTTTAAATACCATCATTTGTCAATCTCAATTAAAAAACAAATCTTTATCCCTCGTAGAAATAAAAACCCTTATTAAAAACAATATTAGACCCAAAAAAACTGTAGCCATTAAAGATATTGTTAAAATTGTTGCTGTCCACTATGGTCTTTCAGAAGATGTTATATACGAAAAAACAAGAAGAAAAGAAATTGTCAGGGCACGTCAGGTTGCAATGTATTTGCTTCGTGAAGATTTTAATATTTCATATCCATTAATAGGACAAAAATTAGGGGACAGAGACCACACAACAGTAATTCACTCTCATTTAAAAATTAGAAACGATTTAAAAACAGACCCGTCATTATTACAAGAGATAGAAAAAATAAGAATTATGTTTAAATAGAAAAAGAATAAGTGTGTGGAAAAGGTGTGTTTTAAAAAATAAAAATTGTGAATAAATAGTTCTTTGTTAAAAAATTAAAAATAATCAACATATTAAATTAAAATAAAAAAACAAAAAGCCCTAAAATATCGTTTGTTTGTCAGGTGTAAAAGAAATCCACATATTAACACCCATAGTAATAGTAATAAGTATTAATAAGATAATTATAAACTAGTAGGTGATTCTACTAAATTAAATATTATGAAAATAGAATGTTCAATAGATAAAATTAAAAAGGCGTTAGTTTCTGTCGAGAGAATAACGGGAAAAAATTTAACACTTCCTGTTCTTGGTTCTGTTCTTTGGGTTGCTACCGGTAAAACACTTAAACTTCGGGCAACGAACTTGAATATTGGGATAGAGGTAGAGGTCCCAGCTAAAATAGAAAAAGAAGGGGTTGTGGCTGTTCGTGGAGATATTTTGTCGTCTTTATTTTCTGTTTTACAGGGAGACCTACTTGTGAAATTTGAGCTAATAAACGGCAATTTGTTGGTTAAAACAAAAACAAGCACGATTTTACTAAAAAGTATTTTACACGAAGATTTTCCAACAATTCCAATTGTTTCCGGGGAGGAACTTTTAATTCCAAGTAAAAAATTTATTGAGGGAATCCGGTCTGTTTATTACGGTGCTTCTGTTTCAGAAATAAAACCAGAAATTGGCAGTGTTTATATTTATCCAGAAAACGATATGTTGGTTTTTGTGTCCACCGATTCTTTCCGCCTAGCAGAAAAGAAAATAAAAATAAAACAAAATCTTTCTTTTGGCGGAATATTAATACCATTTAAAAATGTAGTTGAAATAATTAAGGTTTTTGAAGGAGGAGAAGAGGATATTAAAATAACGCTTCAAAAAAATCAAATATCTTTTAGAACCGAAAATATATATTTAACCTCACGGGTTGTCGACGGAAGTTTTCCTGACTATAAACAAATAATTCCTAAAACCCCCACAACCAAATCAGTTGTCTTGAAACAAGATTTTATTGCCTCCTTAAAAATTTCTAATATTTTTTCAGATAAATTTAATCAAATTATTTTGACCATTAAACCAAATGAAAAAATTTTTGAGATAGAATCAAAAAATACAGATATTGGAGAAAATACAACCCTTATCTCAGGGGCTTTGTCAGGAGAAGATGTTTCTGCCAATTTTAACTATAAATATATTCTAGATTGTTTCCAGTCAATTTCTGGGGACAGTTTGAGTATTGAGTTAAGTGGAAACAATAAGCCAATGATAATTAGGGGTGTTGGCGACCCTTCTTTTATGTATCTAGTTATGCCAATGAATAGGTAAAAATAATTACTAATTACCAATTACTAATTACGAATTTAAATAAAAAAATGGACTATAATTCTATCAGTGGTTTTTTAGAGAAGTTTAAAAAAATAATCTTTCAAAAAGAAGAAGTAAAAAATATTGTTATAAAAATAATTTCTGAAGAAATTTCTAAGCAAGTTGATAGCTCACAAATAAAAATAAAAGACGGACATGTCCACATCCAGGGTTCCCCAATCCTTCGTAATGAGGTTTTAATTCACAAAGAACGAATTTTAATTAAATTAAAAAAATTAATACCAAACGTTAATTTTTTAGACATCAAATAATTTCCCACACGTCAGACATGTGGGAAATTATTTAGGTTGTTACTGTAAAAGTAATTGTTTTTTCTCCAACATTACCAAATTTATCAACACCCACAACTCGGATAGTGTTTGTATTTGATATGTTTAGAATATTTTTAGGGACAAAAGATGTTACAAAAGGATAAGTTTTTAGTGAAGTTAAATATGTGCTGTTTACAAAAACATCTATTTTGTTAATAGGAAATTTACTCGTTGGATTGATAGAAAGATTTATCGTTTCATTTTTTTGATATTTTTTATTTCCAATTCCCACGATTTCTAAAATGGGTTTTGATTCCGGAGTGTGTATGGTGTCATAAACTGTTGGTTTATCAAACTCAGTTATTATTTTATATTTATATTTATTTACTTGCCACCAGGCCTGTATTTCATATTCCCAATTTCTAAATTGTGAATCACCTTCTTGCAGAGAGGTTTTTATAAGCGGATTATTTTTATCTATCCAATATAATATTGTATGAACATTTGTAATTGATGTTTCTTTTTTTAATTCTTCTGGTGTATATTCTGTAGCCAGACCACCAGAAAGTGTGTCTGTAATAAAAGTATCTCCACCTTGCCAAAAACCACGAAGAATTGGGGGGGTTGATGGGTCAATTTGTTCTGGTTTTTCAAATGATTCCACGGGTAATGTTTTAAGGGCTTCAGACATCACCGCATTCCAAATAGGCCCAGCAAGAGCCGCACCACCCTTTTTCATTGGTTTATTGTCATTATTACCTACCCAGACACCAACAGCAACAGACGGAGTGTATCCTATCGTCCAAGCATCTTTATTGTCATTTGTAGTCCCAGTTTTTACAGCCACCTCTCTGTTTGGTATTTTAAGAATTGAGTTTGCTCCAAAGGTAGGAGTTCGAGCAATATTATCTGAAAGAATACTTGAAAGAAGGTGTGCTGTGTTTGGTTTAATAATTTCCTGCGGAGCATTTTCATATTTTTCAAGAATATTTCCACGACTATCTTCCACAGAAAGAATTCCCTTAGCAGGATTTCTAATTCCATTATTAGCAAAAACTCCATAAACAGAAGTCATATCGAGAAGGGTGGTTTCTCCTCCTCCAATAACTAGAGAAAGTCCGTATATATTTGGGTCATTTTTTAATGTTGTGATACCCAAATTGTGAGCCATTTTAATTGAGTCAGAAACACCAACCAAATATAAAACCTTTACAGCGATAAGGTTTATGGACTGAGCAAGTGCATCTCTGAGTGTTAGTGGCCCACGAAAAGCATTATCATAATTATCTGGAGTATAACAACTTTCTTTTGTGTCTAACCCTGTAGGGCTACAAGAAGAATTAAATTCAGTTTTAACGTCAAACAGAGTTGTTTTTTCAGTATAACCTTTTTCAAAAGCCAGAGCATATACAATTGGTTTAAAAGAAGACCCTGGTTGCCGTGCTGCTGTTGCGACATTGAAATTACCATCAATAGTTTTATCAAAATAATCACGAGAACCAACCATTCCTAGTATTTGTCCAGTTTTTGGGTCTATAACAACAATTGCTGTATTATTTCCATTCCAATTTTTTTCATTTTCTTTAGCATTTATCAGTGCGACCTCCTCTGCCTTTTTTTGTAGATTATAATCAAGCGTTGTTATTATTTTTAAACCACCAACATCAAGGGCGTTTGTTCCATATCTTTTTTCTAAATAATCTTTAATATAAAAAACAAAATGTGGGGCAGCGATGTGTGTTGGTTGCTCTGGTAAAAAGGCAACTTCTTCTGTTTTTGCTTTATTGTAATCTTCTTCAGAAATAAATTTTATATCAAACATTCTTTTTAATACCAAATTTTTTCTTTCATCAAGTTTTGTTTTGTTTTTTCCATATGGCGAATAGTATGAAGGACCATTAGGAAGAGCTGCTAAGTATGCTGATTCTGCTAATGTTAAATTAATTGGTTCTTTACCAAAAAATAATTTTGAAGCTTCTTCTATCCCATAAATATTTCCTCCATATGGAGCCTCATTTAGATATAAAGCCAAGATATCTTCTTTACTTAAAACCCTTTCAATTTTTACAGACAAAATCCACTCTTTTATTTTACGAGAGAGTGTTACTTCTGGTGTTAGAAGAGTATTTTTAATTAATTGTTGTGTTATTGTTGAACCACCTTGAACTTTTCGGCCAGTTAATTTTGCCCAAATAGTCGCTCGAATTATAGAAGAAATACGAATTCCGTGGTGTTGATAAAATTCAGAATCCTCAATTGCTACTGTTGCATTTAAAATATTAACCCCCATTTCTTCATATGGGATAATTGTTCTTTTTATCCCCTGATTTACGTCATAAAGCAGTATTTCTCCAGTTCGGTCATATATTTTGGTTGAACTTTGAATCTTGCGTTCAGTAAACGTCTTAAAATCTGGAATTTTTAAAGTGCTAATCCATATCGTCAAAAAACCAGCTAAAAGAAGACCAGTTCCAATAATAACAAAAACCCAATTTTTAAATAAATGTTTTTTTGTTCTTTTTGTTTGCATTCATATATCATAACACCCCAAAGTAAATTTTCCCACAAGGAAATCACTACGGAGCAGGTACGATATTCTATAAATACTTTAAATATGTTAAAGTATGGGTATGAATAAGATAATAACTGACGAGAAAAAAATAGATGAAATTTTAAACCGAGGAGTTGAGGACATTTTTATAAAAGAGAATTTAAAGAAAAAACTTTGTTCTGGTAAAAAACTAAAGGTTAAATTGGGTTTTGACCCAACGGGCTCGAAAATTCATATAGGGAGAGCAATTGTTTTACGAAAACTTAAGGCTTTTCAAGATTTGGGGCACGAGATTATTTTTATAGTTGGTGATTTTACTGCACAAATTGGTGACCCTTCAGACAAATTAGAAAAAAGACCAATGTTAAAAAAAGAAACAATTAAAAAAAATCTGAAAACATACAAAAGACAAGTTGGGAAAATAATTAATTTATCTAAAGCAAAATTTTATTACAATAGTACTTGGCTCAAAAAATTGGGCTTTCAAGAGATTTCAGAATTAGCAGAAAGTTTTTCCATTCAACAAATGTCCACCCGCAGAAATTTTAAAGATAGATTTGAAAAAGGGGAAGAGGTTTCACTTCGTGAATTTATGTATCCTCTTATGCAAGGATACGATTCAGTAGTTGTAAAAGCTGACGTAGAAATTGGAGGTTTTGATCAATTATTTAATCTAAAAGCGGGACGGATAATTCAAAAACACTATAATCAACCCGAACAAGATATTTTAACTTGCCAGATGCTTGAAGGAACAGATGGCAGAAAAATGTCTACTTCTTGGGGAAATATTATAACAATTGTAGATGAACCAAATGATATGTTTGGGAAAATAATGTCATTGAAAGACGAGATTATCTTAAAATATTTTTTATTAACCACAGATTTAACTATTAATAAAATAGAAAAAATAGAAAATTCTTTAAAAAACGGTGAGAATCCAATGATTTTTAAAAAAGAATTAGGAAGAGAAATAGTTACTTTATATCACAATAAAAATAAAGCAATAAAAGCACAAGAAAATTGGGAAAATGTTTTTTCAAAAAGTGAAATTCCTCTTGATGTTTTAGAAGTAAAAACCGGGGATAAATTTGTAAATGTTTTATTGGAAAACAAATTTATTTCTTCCAAAACAGAATTCCGCCGACTTGTGGACGAAGGAGCGATAACAAACCTAGAAACAAAAGAAAAAATAAAAGATTATGATAGTGATTCAAAACCCGGAACTTACCGCATTGGTAAAAAAAGATTTATAAGAATCAATTAAAATAAAACCCTCTGACATACGTCAGAGGGTTTTATTTTAATATGCAGACCCATCTAGCCCAGCGAACTCGTCATCTAAAGTATCATCATCTATTAAATCGTCATCAGCTATAGGTTCGCCTAAATCATCATCTTCTAGACCATCATCTACTTGCCCAATATCTAACTCTTTGTCATCATTATAACTCATATTTTATAAGCTAAAATTATAATGCACTATTTGTATCAAAATATTATTTTCTTTGCAATACCTTCCCAACTGTGGATAACCCCCACACCCATATTCCCATTATTCTGCTTTTTTAATAAAAAATATCCAATACAGAGTGTTATTTAAATATACAAAATAATTAGAAATTTCTATATGCAGAATAAAAGCTATGGGAATATAGGTGTGGGGGATAACCTAAACCCCTCACAAGCGAGGCACGTAAGCCCTACGGCGATAGCATCTAATTCATCATCAGAATTTATTTTTGTTTTTATGTCGATAAGTTTGGGTACCATAGACATTATCATTTCTTTACTGGCCTTACCATATCCAGTAACAGCTACTTTTATTTGTGGAGGAGTATATTCATAAATACGGAGATTGTTTTTGGCTGAGACATAAATAATTGCACCACGAGCTTCTGACACACCCATCACTGTTTTTTGATTTGTAGTAAAATAAAGTTTTTCAATTGATAGGACTTCGGGTTTATACTTTTTAATAACTTTTTCAATTTCAGTTCCGATATTTTTGAGTCGTTCACAAAAAGGAATTTTTGTAGATGTTTTGAAGCACTCTGAAAAAAGCAAAACATCTTTTTTTAAAGAAGTTTTTTCTATAATAGCTACCCCAACTCTTTCAAACCCCGGGTCAATGGATAAAATTCTCATTTTTAATTCCTAATTATTAATTTTTAATTACCCATATACTCGTATCCCAAATGCTCATATCCTTTTTTTGTCACAATTCTTCCACGGGTTGTCCTATCTAATAATCCAAGTTGAATCAAGTATGGCTCAATCACTTCTTCTATTGTTGCTTCTTCTTCACTTGTCGCAGCAGAAATTGTCTTTAGCCCAACTGGCCCACCACCGAATTTTGAAATAATAATATCAAGAATTCGTTTATCAGAGGAAGATAGTCCAATTTCGTCAATTTCAAGCAGAGCGAGGGCTTTTAGCACACTTTTTTGGGAAATAGTTTTGCCTGCCCCGTACCGAGCTTGCTCTGGTTCGGGGTGGACTTGAGCATAATCACGACAACGTTTTAGGAAATAATTTGCTGTTCGAGGAGTAAAACGTGCTCTTTTTGATATCTCGTCGAGGGCTTCATCGCCAAGTTCTACTCCAAGAATTTTTGCTGAACGAGCAAGAATTTTTTTAATTTCATCGTGAGTATAAAATTCGAGGCGAAACACTCCACCAGAAAATCGAGAACGAAGAGGGGAAGAAAGTAGGGCAATTCGCGTTGTCGCTGCAATTAAAGTAAAAGGTGGTAGCTCAAGCTGAATGGTTCTGGCTGATGGACCTTTGCCGATAATAATATCAAGAACACCAGACTCCATAGCAGGGTAGAGTATTTCTTCAACCATTTTATTTAAACGATGAATCTCGTCGATGAAGACAATATCTCCCGGTGAAAGATTTGTAAGAATGGAAGCAAGGTCTCCCACTTTTTCAATTGCGGGGCCCGAAGTAATTTTTATTTGTCGACGTGTTTCTTTGGCAATCAAATGTGCCAAGGTTGTCTTCCCAAGACCGGGTGGTCCATAAAAAAGAATATGTTCAGCTGGGTGAGAACGTTGTTCAGCGGCAGTTAGAAGAATTTTTAGGTTAGCTTTTATGTTTTCTTGCCCAATATAATCATCCCAGACCTCTGGACGAAGGGTTTGGTCCAAAAAGATGTCTTCTTTTAGTGTTTTATTTGTGCTTGACATTTTATTTCAAATATGATATACTTATTAGTAATAAAGGTTTATTTATTATATAATTTTATTATAGCATTTTAATTAAGAGGATATAAATCTCTAAGCAATCGGCCCCGTGCTCTATGTGTGTGCGTAGGACGGCTTGGTTATTTTTTAATTTTCTGGGCCTATCCTGTAATCATATATTACTTTGTAAGTGTATGCTTAGAAAGGATTGTTTAGAGATTTATGTTTTCTTAAAAAAACCGACGAGAAGTCGGTTTTTTGTTTGCATTGACTTCTTGTTCTTTGTAGCGTATAGTTATAATAAATTTGAAACTAACAAAATAAAATAAATTTAAAAATAAGGAGGAATAACAATGAAGAATTTGATTTTTTCCCTATTAGTATTAATAGGGGTTGTAATTGTTGTTGGTTGTAATCCAACCAAAGAGATTCAAAAACAAAAACCATTACAAAAACTTGAAGTAGTGAAACCCATTGTGTTTATTGAAAAACCACTGGATAACATTATTGCTAGAGTTTCCGATTCAGTTTTTTTCTACAACTCAACTAAAATTGAATTATCTGGGGTGTTGGGTGGGAGTGTAACTTACGTCAAGAATCACAAGTACGAGACAAAAGATACTTCCATTAAAATTGTTCGTAATATTGAGCCACTAACTCCTGGGATTCTTATTGACGAAGTGAGAAAAGATAAAAATGGATCAAGCGAGCTGAAGCTTTCCTTTTCAAAAAATGACACAACCTTCACAGTGTATTTTATTAGAGAGGACAAAATGCAGGAGCTCAGAAAAAACTCTGGCAACAAAACAGTTTTTGTTTTAAAAAAGGGGAGTTTTGTTTTAGGCGGTAATGCTTTTATTTACTTTAACGGGCAAAAACTAATCGCCACAGCTAAACAAATTAATATTACTGACACACAAACCCCAGGAACAGCTAATATTGTTAAACCGACTGAGCCATGTAGGCTTCTCTATTATCACGACCTTTTTAAAACTGTTGATGAAGACTATAAAACAGCCGAAGGATGGGATAATCCCCCTTCTAAAATCCAAGAAGATTACGAAGAAGAATAAATATAAATATTTTATTTTTTTAAACTAAAACCACAGAGCTCTATCTAATGAGCTCTGTTTTTTATTTTTTACCCCCACACCTACTTTTTTATTGTTTTGATTACAAAACGTATTTTCTTATATAGAATCTATAAAAATATAAAAGAAAATATTTTAATTAAAAAGATGAGACATCTATAAAAAAGTAGGTGTGGGGGTTTATTCTTCTAGTAAATCAACCGCGCCACCAATTTCATCTAATGATGTGATTCCTTTCAATACTTTTACAACTCCATCTTCTTTCATATTTAAAGTTCCTTGCTTAGTTGCGATTTTTTTAATTTCTCGCTCACTTGGATTTTGAGGAATTATTGCCTCGATTTCGGCATCATTATAAATTGCTTCAAATATTCCCATCTGCCCGTTGTATCCAGTTTTGTTACATTTATCACAACCAACCGCCGTATATATTTTTATTGGAGCATTTACATCAATTCCATAAGTAGAAAAGTCTTTATTATTTTTTTGTCCCAGAGCTAGAATATTTTTTATTATCTTACTTTCTTTTTCATTGTCTGTCTTTTCTTTTTTGCACTCATTACAAAGTTTTCTTATTAAGCGTTGAGCAATAGATAAAGATAATGCGGAAACTAAAGTTTTAGGATTAACCTCAAGGTCTATTAGTCGGGGGATAACTCCTGCGGCATTGTTGGTATGGAGTGTTGAGAAGACCAAGTGCCCAGTTAGGGCTGACTCAATAGCCGTCTTAGCAGTTTCGGAGTCTCGGATTTCTCCGACCATTATTACATCTGGGTCTTGGCGTAAAGCTGAGCGCAATCCTTCTAAAAATGTGTAACCTTTTTCATCATCAGTTTGTGTTTGGGATATTCCGGGTAAATGATATTCGATAGGGTCTTCAATAGTAATAATTTTAATCTCCTCTGAATAAATTCTTTGTAAAAAAGAGTAAAGGGTGGTGGTTTTACCGGAACCAGTCGGACCAGTCAAAAGGATAAGCCCATTTGGTTTTTTAATTTCGTTCATAAAAATTTCAAACAATTTTGGCTCAATTCCCATATCTTCTAATTTAATTCTAATCGATTTAGGGTTTAAGATTCTCATTACAATTGATTCTCCATAAGCTCCGGGCATTATAGAAACACGAAGGCTGATTTCATTCTTGTCAAGGAAAATACTAAAGCGACCATCTTGAGCAATAGCTTGGGTTGTTATTTTTAATCCAGAGATAAGTTTAATTCTAGAATTAATAAATTTATGGACAAATGGAGGCAGTTCCATTAGTTCATGAAGAACACCATCAAGACGTAATCGTAATCGGACAGTTTTTTCTTCTGGTTCAAAGTGAACATCTGAAGCATTGATAGCGATAGCTCCGGCTAGGACAATTTCCAAAATATGAGAAGTGGTATGGGTCTTATCTTTTTCAGCTTCGGCGATAGCACTTTTAATATCATCCATATTTTTAATCCCCACCATTATTTTTTTTAGAGCTTCACCTGAAATTGTGACGACACCCATTTTTGATTCTGAAGCATAAGATATTTCTTTATATCGCTCCCAGGCTTTTTGTAAACTAGAAAGAGATGACATATAAAAATGTGGAGTATATTCATGTTCAGAAAAGTATGCACTTAAACTTTCTAGTTTTTCTGGTTGTGGAGAACGGACAGCAACATGTATATTTTTACCAACTAATTTAAAAGGAGCTATCTCTAGAGAAATAGCATCTTTTTCTGGAATAGAACGAAGGGCATTGTTGTCTATTATCACCCCAGCAAGATTTATTGGAGGTATTCCATATTTTGGTTCTGCAAGAGCTTGGACTAAATCTTCCTCTTCTTGTTTTCTTAAGTCAGCTAAGTTTTTTTTCTGCTTATCATCATCAAATGTAATGGTCATCCTGTTTAGAAGCAAGTCATGGTTAATTTAAAATAACCTTAACCTCACTTTTAATTAATTAAATAATATTTTCTTTTTATTATCCCATTATCTTATACAACCATGGCTTCTAACGGGACTTGTATTGCCTCATTATATCTTATAAACAAAACAAAGATATACTTGACACTTATTGCCTAGTGTGATACCATACAGCTAAACGTGTGATTTCTATTATTATTATATTTTTCCCTCATTATTGAGAGATTTTTAGGGGGCAAATATAATAATAATAGAAACATAAAAAATAAAAAGAAGAAATAATGAAAAAATTTCTGATAATTTTGATTTTAGCCATGGTGTGGCTAGGTTCAAACGGGCAACCGTACTCGCCGATACAGCCGACAAAAAAAGGGGGACATACAAATAACCAGTTTGAGAGTTTTACTCTCGGCTCATCTAAACTTGCTGTTAATTACCGTTTTGAATTACTTCAACTAGTTAATAATTTTTTGGTAACTACTGGATTAAATCAAAAAATTAACGGAGGTAATCCATTAACAGAAAACTGGATTTCTTGGATTTTTTACCCAGAACGTACTTACGGAGAGTATAGAATCTACAAAAATGGGTATTGGAATTCAGGAACGGAAGGGAATAATGTAGTCCCATATTGGGAGAAAGATTATTTTGAGGGGGAGGTTCTAGTCTTTCATTTTGAGGGATACGAGTTAGATCTTGCCAAAAAGGAATGTATGAATCTGTTGAGAACTCCTTTTAATTTTCAACAAGTTGATGAACTCTCTGGTTTTGGTCAAAACCAAAACCAAAATCAAGGACAAAATCGGTCCTCTATTGTTGTTCAAAAACAAACAGATCAGCCAACTGAATTTGTTGAGCCTGAAACCATTGAGGAATTGGTGACAGCCTCGATTCCTGATGATTATCAGGAGCCGTTCATTCCCACTACTAGCAAGAAAAACAAGAAGTGGCTATGGATAGCTGTGCCTGCTGTTTCTACTGCTGTAGCAACGGCGATTTATCTTGTTGCAAATAACCAAGAGAAACACTCTTCACCAGCTGTATTTGGCCCAGCTTGGGTCCCAGTGCACAGAGGCGAAAGATAATTTTTTATTTGATTTGATCTTTAAATTAACAAATATACATGGGATGAAAAACTATTATTAAATTAGTAGTCATCCCTTGCTTTTTTAAGCCCTGAACGATTCAAATCGTTGAAGGTTTAAAATTGCAAAAATTAATATTCTTATGTCGAGAAAAATTACAAACAATCCGCCTTCGCATATCTCCTTCGCAAAAAAAAGCTACGGCGAATCGAGGAAAGCTACGGCGAGACAAAGTATGAAAAATAATATGAAAAAATTAATAGTTAGTTTATTTGCTTTTGTTTTACTTTTAGTAGGACAAAGTGCTTTTGCCGTAAATCCATCATATGTCTCTTGGAACACAGCATCAAATGATTGTGCAGATATAAATATCGCCAATTACGAAACAGGTGCTGGTTATGATGAACCTTGTTGGAATGGAACAAGCATCACCGCCAACCCCGGAGAAACAATAAATGTTCGAGTTTATTATCACAATACTGGTAATGAAACGGCCACAAGCACAAACATTAAGGTAACACATTCACCAAATGGGTCTGCAACAACACATTCATTTACTGGGCAGATTCTTTCACCACAAGGTAATCTTTACTCTAGTGCTGTTACTGTAACAATACCATCATCTCAAACATTAACTTTTGATTCTACTCGATGGTATCCAAATCAAACTCATACCCCAGCAGGGTTCTTAAGTGGCCAAGATGGTTCAGAAGTTCTTGATTCAGGAGGTCTTTATATTGGAGACATTACTTCCGGTTGGGCTTCTCAGGGTTCTGTTGTTGTTAGTTTTACAGTTGGAACTACACCACCTCCAACTTGTTCAATCACAAGTTTTACTGCTAATCCCGGGACAATTACATCTGGTCAATCCTCAGCCCTTCATTGGGATACAAGTAATTGTTCAACAACAAAACTTTTTATCGGTAATACTCAAGTTGGCAATTCTTATGGACAATCTGGGGACAAAACTGTTTCTCCAATAACTACAACCGAATACACTATTAAGGCTTATCTTGCCAATGGGACATTAAAAGATACAGAAAATAAAACTGTCACGGTTACAACCCCACCCCAAGAATGTAAAATCACCAGCTTCTCAGCTAATCCACAGACTATCATCTCTGGAGGTTCTTCAACATTAACTTGGTATACGAGTAAATGTACTTCAACCAGATTTTTCCGTGGCACAACTCCAGTCGGTGGAGATTTATTTGGTTCACCAGTTAACAAAACTGTTTTGCCCACAGAAACAACCACCTACACAGTTAAAGCTTACAAAAATGGAGTAGAAAAAGCTTCACAAAATCTTACCCTCAATGTTACAACTGCACCAGAAGAATGTAAAATCACCAGCTTCTCAGCTAATCCACAGACTATCATCTCTGGAGGTTCTTCAACATTAACTTGGTATACGAGTAAATGTACTTCAACTAGACTTTTCCGTGGTACAACTCCAGTTGGTGGAGAGGTATCTGGTTCACCAATTAACAAAACTGTTTCGCCTACAGACACAACTACATACACAGTCAAAGCTTACAAAAATGGAGTAGAAAAAGATTCAAAAAATCTTACCGTTACCGTAACTCCTACACCCCAAGAATGTAAAATCACCAGCTTCTCAGCTAATCCACAGACTATCATCTCTGGAGGTTCTTCAACATTAACTTGGTATACGAGTAAATGTACTTCAACCAGATTTTTCCGTGGCACAACTCCAGTCGGTGGAGATTTATTTGGTTCACCAGTTAACAAAACTGTTTTGCCCACAGAAACAACCACCTACACAGTTAAAGCTTACAAAAATGGAGTAGAAAAAGCTTCACAAAATCTTACCCTCAATGTTACAACTGCACCAGAAGAATGTAAAATCACCAGCTTCTCAGCTAATCCACAGACTATCATCTCTGGAGGTTCTTCAACATTAACTTGGTATACGAGTAAATGTACTTCAACCAGATTTTTTCGTGGCAACACTCAAGTCGGTGGAGAGATATTTGGTTCACCAATTGACAAAACTGTTTCTCCTACAGTCACAACAACATACACAGTAAAGGCATACAAAAATGGAGTAGAAAAAGATTCAAAAAATCTTACCGTTACCGTAACTCCTACACCCCAAGAATGTAAAATCACCAGCTTCTCAGCCAATCCACAGACTATCACAAACGGAGGGTCTTCAACATTAACTTGGTATACGAGTAAATGCGCCAACACTAAACTTTTTGTTGGGATGAAATCATTTGGCGATTTTGGTTCACCAGGAGTTAAAACTGTCTGGCCAGAACAAACAACTACCTACACCGTCAAAGCTTACAGAGCAAACGGGACAGTGAGTGAGACAAGAGACCTTAGGGTAACAGTAACAGCTCCACAAGCTTGCTCGATTACAAATTTTTCTGCTAATCCTTCATCTATTACCGAAGGGGATTCTTCAACGCTTTCTTGGGATACAAGTAATTGTGATTCCACAAAACTTTCTGTTCGGACAAAATCATTTGGTAATTTTGATTCATCTGGTTCTAAAACCGTTTGGCCAACAATTACAACTGAATATACTCTAAAAGCATATACTGCAGACGGAATACAAAGAGACATGAAGCAAACAACAGTGACAGTAAATAATATTCAGAATTGTGTAATTAATGACTTTACTGCTGACCCTTCATCTATTACCGAAGGGGAATCTTCAACTCTCACATGGGAAACAAGTAATTGTGCTACCACTAAACTTTTCCGTGGGAGTACTTTAATAGGTATTTATGATGATTCATTTGGAAATAAAATTGTTTGGCCTACAACCACAACTACTTACACACTAAAGACATATAATTTAAATGGAATACCAGTGGGTTCTTCTACTACGAAAGTCACAGTAGATAATAGTATTTTAACTCCACCTTCCACCTGTCAAATCACATCTCTTATCGCAAATCCATCAACTATTCCTGCCGGTGAATCGTCATCTATTTCTTGGGAAACAAATGATTGTATGACAACAAAACTGTTTGTCGGATATCACCAAATTGGTGTCTACGGACCATCATGGAGTCAAACTGTTTCGCCAGAAAGTACAACCAATTACACCCTAAAGGCATATGATTCATCTGGAATAGAAAAAGATACAGAGAATATAAGAGTTACTGTTAGCACCGAAGAGTGTCGGATTTCTTTTTTCTACGGAGTTCCACAGACAATAAATGCTGGTGAATCTTCGATTCTCAATTGGAATACAAATAATTGTGGTTCAACAAAACTTTTCATTGGATATAATCCAATTGGGACTTATGAACCATCTGAAGCGATAACTGTTTGGCCAGAGCATACAACGACCTATACTCTAAAAGCGTATAAAGAAAACGGAACATGGGGTGCTACTGCTCAGGCAACTATTGAGGTGAACGCACTACAAAATTGTGCAATAAATAGTTTTACCGCTAATCCTACATCAATCAATGAAGGAGGAAATTCTCTTCTCTCTTGGAATACGTCTAATTGTACAAATGTAACTATTTCAAATGTTGATGGTGAAGTTTCTAACTCTGGAACGCAAACTGTTTACCCAACAGATACCACAACATATGTTTTAACTGCTGTAGGGCAAAATGGAGGCACTCAAAATAGGTCTGTAACTGTTTATGTAAATAGTAATAATTATCCATCTAATTGTACCATCTCTTCTTTCTACGCGACTCCTTCCTCTATTGAAGAAGGGCAATCTGGAAGACTTTATTGGACAACAAATAATTGTTCATACGTAAATATTGAAGGGATTGGGACTGTCTCAGCAACTGGGTCAAGAACTGTTTGGCCAACAGAGACAAGAACATATGTCTTAAACGCCGAGGGTCAGAATGGAGTTGGAGTTAGCGCCGAAACCACTATTTATGTAGATGAAGAAAACAATGATGACGCATGCGAAATTGTAAATTTTGATGCGAGTGATACAAGCATAGAAGATGGTGATGAAGTAACCCTAGAATGGAATACAAGAAATTGTGACTATGTTAGAATTTCAGACCTTGGTAATGTCTCTGATGATGGCGAAGAAGATGTTTCTCCAAATGAAGATACAACTTATGTTTTAACTGCCTATGATTATGATGGTTCACACCAGACAGATTCCATTCGAATTTATGTAGATGAAGATAATGGTAATAATAATAATGATGATTGTTCGATTGATAGCTTTACTGCAAGTGATACATACATAAATCAAGGTGATGATGTAAATCTAAGATGGAGAACAACTGATTGTGATGATGTTAGTCTCACAAACATTGGGGATGTCTCCGACGACGGAGATGAAGATGTTTCTCCTTATCAAACCATAACTTATACACTTCGAGCTTATGGAAATGGAAGTGATTCAAGGTCTATTCGTATAAATGTAGATGATTACAATGACAATGACGAAGAGATATATAACACAAATGTTGTAACAACTGTAGCCACAAATATTTCTCAAACAGGGGCACAAATAAATGGACTTATTACTAGTTCAAATTATGGAAATGCAAATACATATTTTGAATATGGAACTAATGTTAATCTTAATAATAGAACTGCTTCTCGAACGTCAAATGGAAATAATAATTTAAGTGAATATATAACCAACTTAAGTGCTAATACAATTTATTATTTCCGAGCTGTATCGGAAGGAACAAATGGAATTTCTCGTGGAGCTATTGAAGTATTTCAAACACTTAGATATCCAACTGTTAATAACGAAGTTAGAACAATAAGAGAAGTAAGAGAAGTTGTGGTTCAAGGGCCAACAGTTTATGGTTCAGAGTCACCAATAATGCTTCAGATTGAAAATCAATATCAAACAATTGGAGTGGGAGATACTATCAATTATGTTGTATTCTACAAAAATATTAGTAGTTCGACATTAACCAATCCAATGGTTCAGGTATTTATTCCACAAGGGATAACATTTATTAATTCTTCACGTGGAACATATAGCGAAGGTGAAAATACTTTGTCTGTTCCAATTGAAGATTTAAACCCTGATGCCGAAGGAACTATCTATATAGAAGCGAGAGTTGATTCTCTAGATTCTAATATGGCTCAAGTGGTCACAACAGCTGTTCTAATTTATACAAATCCAAATGGAGCTCAAGAAAATGCTATGGCTTATGTTCTAAATAGTCCAAGGGGCAATGTTCTCGGAGCTTCGGCATTCTTTGGAAATATATTTGGGATGAGTTTAATTGGTTGGTTACTTATCATCATTCTGATTCTATTATTGGTTCTTATTGCAAGGTCATATTATGGCCGTCGCAATCTATTGGTCTCACCTTTCCGCGCCGAAAATAATCATCTGTAATTAAAAAGTGATTTACACATACCCCGACTTTGGTCGGGGTATGTTAGTATATAGAGGACCTGTCCCGTTAGAGATGTGTATTTTATATCTCAAGGGATGGTTTAAAATAAAAATAAGGTTTATTTTATTAATTATAATTTAGAAAGACACGCCCCATCTAAGGAGGGGCTATCTCTAACGGGATGAAAATGGAGTTTAAAAAAAACGAAATACCCAAAATATCAAAAAAACTCATCAATAAAGTTTTGAAGATGAAAAATACGAAAGCCAGAGTTGTGGCTCTTTCAGGGGAACTTGGTACGGGGAAAACAACTCTAACCCAAGAACTTGCGAAACAATTTGGAATTAAAGATACAGTTGTTTCTCCAACTTTTGTGATTATGAAAACTTATGATATTCACCCCGAGTCAGAATATTATGCTCACTTCAAAAGATTAGTACATATCGATGCTTATCGTTTCGATTCGTTTTTGGATTTATTTAAAATAGGGTGGAATCAAATACAGAGTGACACTGACAACCTAATCATCGTTGAGTGGCCAGAGCGGGTAAGGGCAGGGTTAGAAAAAGATGCTCTTTGGGTCAAATTGGAGCATATAGATGATGAGACTAGGGGGTTTAAATATTAATTCATAGGATTACAATTTAAAAAATCGGGAGTATAATGAAAGAATGGCTAGGATAAAAAAACAAAAGCTTATATTGCTTGATTCACATGCAATTATTCATCGGGCTTATCATGCACTACCCGAGTTTATGAATTCGCGTGGTGAGCCGACTGGGGCCATATATGGTCTTGCTACGATGCTTTTCAAGATTATTACCGATTTGAAGCCGGATTATATTATTGCTTGTTTTGATTTACCAAAGAAAACTTTTCGACACGAGGCCTATGATAACTATAAAGCAGGGAGAGCCAAATCCGACGAAGAGCTTGTCGCTCAGCTTATTCGCGCACGAGATTTTTTTAAAGCACTTTCTATTCCAATATATGAATGTGAAGGATTTGAAGCTGATGATTTACTTGGAACGATAACGGAACAATTGAAAAATAAAAAAGATAAAGTAGATATTATTATTGCTTCGGGCGATATGGATACACTTCAAATTGTTGAAGATGATTGGATACAAGTTTACACCCTCAAAAAAGGAATTAACGATACAATTTTATACAACGAAAAAAAAGTTTTTGAACGTTTTGGATTTAAACCAAAAAATTTACCTGACTATAAAGGGTTACGAGGCGACCCATCTGATAATATTATTGGCATAAAAGGAATTGGTGAAAAGACGGCCACAACTCTCATTTCAAAATATGGAACTATTGAAAATATATATAAATCAATAAATAAGAGCGATGATGAATTAAAAAAGTTGGGAATAACCGAACGAATACTTACTCTTCTTAAAGAAGGGGAGGAAGAGGCACTTTTTTCGAAAACATTAGCAACCATCCGAATGGATGCACCGATAAAATTTGAATTACCTAAAAAAATTTGGAAAGAAACAGTTGATAAAAATGATGTCGCTAGTTTTTTCCGCGAACTTGAATTTAAAAGTTTGCAAAATAGATTTTTGAATGTTTTGGGGAACGAAGAGACCGAAATTCGAGAAAGCTCCTCTCGGCAAGGTCCTCGGACGAGGGAGGAGAGGTGCCAGACCATTGCCGATAGGACTTTCTCGGATTTCGGGCAAACAACTACAGATAATGAAAAGTTTAAGAAAGCGCAAATTGCTTACTGGCTTTTGAATTCAGAGCGGACAAACCCAGACATTGACGAAGTGGCTCATTACAAAGGAAGTGAATCACTTGATGAAGCAATAAAATTACTTGAAGATGATATCAAAAAAGAAAATTTAACTTATGTATATGAAAATATTGAAATCCCAATTATACCCATAATTGACAAGATGGAAAAGCAGGGGATTTTGGTAGATATTGATTATTTAAAAAAGATATCAAAAGAGTATCACAAAGACTTAGCGGAGATTGAGAAAAATATATGGAAAAGTTGCGGTACAGAATTTAATATAAATTCCCCAAAACAAATTGGCGATATTATTTTTAACAAATTAGGATTGTCAGTCAAAGGAATTAAAAAAAGCGCCGGTGGGGCTATCTCAACAAGGGAAAGTGAACTTGAAAAACTCCGTGACGCACATCCAATAATTAATGAAATTCTAAAACATCGCGAATTACAAAAATTGCTTTCAACATACATAGATACTATACCTTCATCGGTAGGCGAGGATGGACGTTTGCACGCAAGCTTCATCCAAGCAGGGACGACCACTGGCCGGTTCTCTTCAAATAATCCTAATTTACAAAATATCCCAATCAAAACAGAACGTGGAAAAAATATCCGCAATGCTTTTATCGCACCTGACGGCTATGTTCTTGCATCTTTTGACTACTCCCAAATAGAACTTCGAGTAGCGGCACTTATGTCGCAAGACCCATATTTTGTAAAAGTTTTTGAAGATGGGCGTGATATCCACTTGGCTGTTGCAATGAAGGTTTTTGGAGTAGGAGAGAAAGACGTGACTCATGAAATGCGTCGCCGAGCAAAAGTTATTAATTTTGGAATTTTGTATGGGATGGGAGTAAATGCGCTTCGCCAAAATCTTGCTCGACCAGAAACTGGCTCTCTAAAAAAAGAGGAAGAAGTAACTCGTGTTGATGCTCAAATTTTTTACGATAATTATTTTGCTCAATTTCCTACAATCGCTGGTTATCTAGAGAGTATAAAAAATTTTGCTAAAAAAAATGGTTATACTGAAACTTTATTTGGGCGCAAAAGATATTTCCCGGGAATTAAATCACCAATTCCTTTTATTCGAGCAATGGCCGAGCGGATGGCAACCAATGCCCCGATTCAAGGTACAGCCACAGCCGACATTATAAAAATAGGAATGAAAAGAGCAGAAGATGCCTTATTAGAAGCTGGTCTTTTGGGAGTTGCTCGACTTGTCCTTCAGGTGCACGATGAATTGGTATATGAGATAAAAGAAGATAAGATTAATATTGCTTCAAAAATCATTGAAAAAGCCATGAAAGAAGTTATCCCAGAGGAGTTTTTGAAAGGGAAAAAGAAAGTCCCACTTTTAGTGTCTTTCTCATATGGCCGAACTTGGGGTGAGATTAAATAGTTCTTGGAGTGGCGTAAATTACTTTCAAGTGATAAGATTATATATATGAATCCCACAGAACACCAAAAAGATGAATTTAATAAATATCGCAAAGGTATGGTTCATTTTATTTTAGTTCACTCTTATTTAATATTTCTATTTGCAGTTATTTTAGGGGTATTCTTTGATACTTTTATGAAGAAAGGAATATTTTCTAATGATATATATCAAAGCATTGGTCTTTTAATGTTAGTGATTAGTTCAATAATTATATATTGGGCTCAATCAACATCATCAAATTATACAAAAAATATAAACAAAAGTGAGACAAGGTCTCATTTTGAATATGGTCCTTATCGGTATTTACGAAGTCCGACACATTTTGGTCTTTTTATCTTGACGTTAGGGCTTGCTCTCATAATAAATTCTCTTTTCAGTGTAATTTTCACTATCGTCGCTTATTGTATCACCAAGTTTTTCTTTTTGAAAAAAGAAGAAGATTTATTGGAAAAGAAATACGGACAAGTTTATAGTGACTACAAAAAGAAAGTTAAAAATTGGGTATGATATATATTCTTTCGGGTAATGATACGAAAAAGAAAAATCTTTATTTAAAAAAGTTGGTTAAAAAAGACCAGCCAATTTTTATATCGCAGGCAGAGATAACCAAAGAAAAATTTTTTGAATATGCTCTAAGTATTTCTTTATTTGGAGATTCTCCTGTTGTTATAATAGAAGATATATTAAAAAATGAAGAAATTAAATTTTCTGCAAAAGATTTGTTGGTTTTGAAAGACTCAAAAACAATCTTTGTTTTCTTGGAAGAAAAACTGCTGGTTTCAGATATTAAAGAATATAAAAAATATTCAACAATAGAAAATTTTAGTAGTTCAACTACTAAAAAAATACCAAAAATGAATGTCTTTAGTATCGCTGACGCTTTTTCTAGAAGAGACAAGATTGGAACTTGGATTTTATATAGAGAAGCCGTGTCTCTTGGGGTTGCACCAGAAGAGATATCCGGAATTATTTTCTGGAAAATTAAAACAATGTTATTAAATGGAACAAAAGTTTTTTCCACTTCCGAGCTGAAAGAAAGGTCTGGCAATCTTGTTGATATCTACCACAAAGCTCACAGAGGGGAGTGTGATTTTACAATTGGACTTGAGCAGTTTATCCTTTCCTCTTTAACCAAATAAACCCCCACACCTATATTGTCATTGCTTTTTGTTCTGCAAATATAGTTTTTATCTTTTATCAATATTTTATACCTATACATAAGTATTATTACTTTATATATTGAAAAAGCAGAACTATAACAATATGGGTGTGGGGGGAAACAAAAAAAGGCTTGGAAGTCGAACCTCAAATTTTGAGAACCGACCTCCAAGCCTTTTGAGCTTTTAGAACCAAAGAACAACTCACTTAAAAAGTGTGAGTATAATGAACTAATATATAATATGTATCTTTTCTTAAATTTAAACACCTATTCGTAGGTTGAACGTGGAAAAGATTATTACAAAGATATCTTGTGTTCATTATATAACAGAAAAGGATGGCAAGCAAACAGGCTGTGGATAAACCCCCACACCCATATTTTTATCGTTGATTACAACCATCTTTTCGGATAGGGATTATATGGAGGATTTGTATAATAAGTTGCTTTATATTAGGGCGTTGCAAAAAGAACAATTATTATCTATTTAATTTAATTTTTCTGATGAAATTTCCCATACTGCATCAAAAAGAACTTTAATCGATGTTGTCATATCACCACTTTCAACAATAAAACCAAAATACTGTTTTTTTCGTGAAACAAAAGCAACTTTTTTACCATAAATAAAAATAGAATATGGCATTTTAAATCCTATGGGTGCATATCTGATTATTCTTGGATTTTCTGGAGCATCACCATATAGTTTATAGTCTGTTTCTCCTTCTCTAATTCTAATACTTATTGATTTCATTCCTTTGGCAACTCTTCTTTTAATCCAGCCATCTTGATATTCTTGTCCAAGTTCATTTACCAAGTCCGTTACAGATGCAATATAATAAAAATCTTTTTTCTCTTCCAAAATATCTTCAAAAATATTATGAATTCCACTTTGCCCAACATAAACTTTTAAAATTGGTTTTTCGGATTGAGTATTCATCAACTCTTGCAACTCTGGTACAAGTTGTTTTGCGAGTGCATAAGTGTCTGCAGTATTTTTCAGTAAATTATTTGGATGTTCAGCTACATACAAAACTTTCTTTGCTTTTGGGAAGGTTGAGATTAAGCCCTTTTTAATAAGTTCGTAAAGGACTAAATAGCAGGTAGGGCGCTTGATTCCAGTTTTTTCAGATAGAGCTAGTATTGAAAACTTGCCCATTTCAAGGGCCGCAATGTATATCTTTGATTCCTTTTCATTTAAACCTAGTTTTTCTAATGATTTTACAAGCTCGGGGGACATATAGTAAATATATTCCTTTATCTATAAATGTCAACTTTTCTGACAACAAGTAAAACATATTAATGAGCCTTATTTCTAAAGGATATCTTTGAGTTAAATGTTATTTATGTTGACAATATGTTAAAAATCTGATATTATATATACAGAAAAATGTTATTTATAAACTCAATACTTGGACATATGAAAACACAGAATGAAGAACTTACTAAATTACAGCCAGGAGATATCTTAAGGATAACTATTGATAACACGTTGAGAGACAGTTCTGGTGGCAAGTTATCTATTGATACTACGGTAGCGATAACTATTTTTCGAGAAGATAAACAACTTCTCTTCAATGGGAGAGGAGAAGATGATTTTCTTATCTTCCATCAAACGAGAGGTATGGATAGGGAGGTATTAATTACAATACTTTCGCATATGACTGGTTTTAATTTTAAGCCAATTAAGTACAAGAAGTATCATCCTTGGTGTTATAAGGTTTATTAAAACATTCAAATTGTAAAAATCTGGTTCAATCAAATGAATCGGATTTTTTGTTTTTAATTTGAAGTTCGATTACTGTCAGGGTTTGATTTCGGTAGGACCATGAGTACATTTATCGACGATTACATCGTCAGGTACTTTTCTGGTTTTGTAAACAAAACACAGAAAAGTCTTTCGATTCCTACATGTGAATGAAGCAGTTCATTCACACTTCGCGGAGCATAAATTAAAAATACCAAGCAGAAGCTTGGTATTTTTAATTTTGTCCGCTCGGTAGGAATCGAACCTACGACCATCTCCTTAAAAGGGAGCTGCTCTACCAACTGAGCTACGAGCGGATATAATAACAAGAAACATATCTCTACCAACTCCTGCCCGCAATGCTTTCAGCATAGCTGATGCAGGCGGGGAGCTACGAGCGGATATCATTTTTACAAACACTATATATAACAACAGACGATTTATCAAAAATACCACATTTAAGTATTAAAATCAACATTGAAAAGGTACATTATTGGAGACTATTGCTTTTTTTTGAGTTTTATGTTATACTATTACTATTAATAATTTAGGTAATTTATATAATTTATATGAAGAAAAATATCATTTTTAATGTATTTATTGTTTTGTTTGTTTTAGTCATCTCAATTTTTGCTTTAACTTCGCAAAAAATCTTGGCGGCAACACCCCCAACTTTAACCACTGAACCACCCTCAGACATTTCTCAGTATTCTGCTACTTTTCACGGAACTCTTCTTAACACAGGCGGAGAAGATATTTATGAAAGAGATTTTCAATATGGAACTGACCTCGAATATGGACTAGGTGGGGAGCTAATATTTGTAGACCCAGTTGTACTTGGGCAATACACAAATGAGAGTACTTTATCTCTTGAGTGCGGAACTACATATCATTATCGAAGTTATGCTAGAAATAGTGCTGGTCCTGGGTATGGAGGTGACCAAGAATTTACAACATTGCCTTGTCCATTACCTGCAACTTTAATAACTAACCCCGCTTCATCTGTTGGTTTAAATTCTGCTGTTTTAAGTGGTGAGATAACAGATGTTGGAGGAGGAAATGTTATTATGAGAGGATTTGAATTGTTTGGAACATCTCCAGGTGGACAAATTTTATCACTTGTAAATATGGATAACGATGGACCATTTGAGGCAGAAACATTTTCGTGGAATGGTGATATGCCTTTATTAAGTTGTGGAACCGTATTTAATTACAGAAGTTATGCGACAAATATAGTAGGACTTAGTTATGGGGATTATCAAACATTTGAAACAGATGATTGTGAAATTCCAATCGTAACGACAGAATCTTCATTAATCAGTGAAGATACTGTCACCTTAAATGGAGAAATTGTTAATACTGGAGGAGAAAATCCTATGGCTGGTTTTGAATATGGATTAGATACGAATTACGGAGAAACAATTGAAGTAGGAAATTTTGGAGCTGAATCTTTTTCAGTTGATGTTTCATCTCTAATACCTGAAGTGGAATATCACTTTCGAGGTTATGCTCTAAATAGCGCTGGAATTGGATATGGAGAAGACCAGACATTTATTATAGAAAATCCTATTATAAATCCGACTCTTACAACTAATACGGCTACTTTAGTTAAAAAAAATAGTGCTGTTTTGAACGGTAGTATTACAAATATTGGTGGAGAAAATCCAACAGTGCGTGGTTTTGAATATGGATTAACTGATAGTTATGGATTAATCACTATTCTAAATGGGTTTTTTACCACAGGGGAATATTCAAAAAAGATTACTTCAACAGAATGTAATGCTACTTACCATTATCGAAGTTACGCAACTAATTCATCGGGGACTGGTTATGGAGAAGATTCAGTCTTTGTTACGCAACCTTGTAACTCTTCTGAGAAATAATTATAATATTTAACAGAATGTTAAATATGAAAAAATATCAAAATTCAGTTTTGATTCTTCCTGACATACGTTCGGCGATTAATGTCGGAGCGATTTTTCGAACGGCTGATGCTGTGGGGATTTCAAAAATATATTTAACTGGCTATACACCAAGACCAACAGATAAATTCGGCAGAATTCAGAAAGACATTTCAAAAAGCGCTTTGGGTGCTGAGGATTTTGTTCCATGGGAGTATAAAAAAAGTTTACCTACTCTCATTAATAAATTGAAAAAAGATGGTTATAAAATAATTGCTGTAGAGCAAAACAAAAACGCGATTGATTATCGAACCCTTCGACTTCGCTCAGGGCATAAAAAAGCGGTTTTTATTATTGGTCCTGAAGTAGAAGGTCTTGATAAAAAAATATTAAATAAATGTGATATTATTGCTGAAATACCAATGCATGGCAAAAAAGAGTCCTTAAATGTGTCAGTTGCTTGCGGAGTGGCTTTGTTTAAAATATTAAGACCCTAGTTTTTACTTGAACCATAAGTCCCTACTGGCATTACTTGTCCAGATTCTGGCATAAGAAAGATACTTTTTTGTTTGTCTTTTTTTGCTCCTCCCATCAATATCCAGATTATAAAAATAGCAACGACAAATAAAAGGACTTCAAGCCCGAAAGGTATTCCACCTCCGCCACTTTCATGCTTTTTTTCTTTTGGTTTTTCCGCCATAACTAGTTTTGAAATATAAATAATTACTAATTTAAATTCTTAGCGACCACCAAGAATCTGTAGTGCTTCTTTTATTCGAGCGTTGGTGCCGAGGGTTGTAGGGGGAACTTGCTTGAGAGCATCACGAGCTTCATTTTGCGAATAACCAAGTGACTTGAGCGCTTCAATAATATCGCTTTCATCACGAAGTAATCCCGGGGTGTCTCCATCATTTTTATAATCTTGCAGTTTATCTCGCAATTCAACAATAATTTTCTCAGCAGTTTTTTTGCCAATACCGGAAACTTTATTTAAATAACTTGTGTCACCTATGGCAATAGCTTTTTTTAATGTATCAATTGGTGCAACAGTTAAGATTGAAAGTGCTGACCTTGGACCAATACCTGAAACATCAAGCAGAAGTTCAAAAAAAGTCATTTCATTCATTGTTTTAAATCCAAATAAATCAATAGAGTTTTCTCGAACAGCAGTATGCACCCAAAAAGATGCGTGTTCTCCAAGTAAAGACGAAGAAAGTGCTTCTATTGTCAGATTTAATTTGTAACCAACCCCTGAAACATCAACAATTATAAATTTGTCGGCAACATGGGCGATTATTCCTTCTATTTTTGCAATCATATAACTATATCTTATCAAAAAACGATTATTATTTCTTGTTGACAATTGTCTTAAAAAGTGTAGAATAATTAAAACTTTTAAAAAACGAAAATTATGAATACTTCAGAAATTATTCTCACCGTTCATCTTATCGGAGTTGTTTTTACCTTTGTAGTTATTATGATAATAAAACAACCAGACAAAATTTTGTTTGAAAACCGTTCCATGCATTGGTTTTTAATATCAATTTTTTGGCCGTTCACAATAGCAATTCCAGTTTTCATCTTATTGGTGTTGTTTATTCCGGATATTATATGGCTATTGATATTTGGAATTAATTGGAAAAAATTTTTTCTAAAATTTACAGGACAGTGGAAATCACTTACTCCTAAAAATGCAACATATGGGATTCATAGTTTTGAAGATCGTAAACATGGAATTATGTGAAAGAATCAGCACCTGTTTTCTTATTTAACTATAAAGATAAGAAAATAGGTGTTTTTTAATTATGTTTACATTTAATCTATTTTCTGGTAGTATTCATGTGTTCAGTTTTACTGGTGTCTCGGTAGGAATTGGATTAAGGTATTTAAATTAGTAATCAGTCATTAGTAATTAATAATTATATATATCATGCCAATAACCCCAGAAGTAAAATTTTGAATCGAATGTATTTAAAATTTACTACGGGGCGGGAAGTGAGTAATATTAAGAAAATAAACATTATAAACTTAATCAAGAAATATAAACAATAATTTTATGCCAATAACAAAATCAGCGAAAAAAGCACTTCGAGGGTCAATGGTCAAAAAATCTGCCAATGACCGCAACAAGAAAAATATAAAAGAAGCTGTTAAGAGAATTGAAAAGCTTGTAAAGGAAAAGAAAAAAGATGAAGCCAAGAAGTTATTACCAGAAGCTTACAGTGTCATTGATAAAGCCACAAAGAGGGGAGTAATAAAAAAGAATAATGCTTCTCGAAAAAAAGCTCGACTATCAAAAATAACAAAATAAATAAAATAAATAAAATAAATAAAATAAATAAAATAAAAAACAACTAGGTCTTAGTTGTTTTTTATTTTGTTGATAAATTATTGATTTACTACAGGTGGAGTTGGAGTTTTTGGTGTTTCATCTCCCGTTAGACATTTAACATTTTTATAATTCCAATTCATCATTCCACCACGAAATTCACCACCTCTTCTTGCTTCAGATTTTAATTCACCAAGCTGAGTTCCAAGACAAAAGGCAACAATTATGATAATGATAAAAATCAATTTTTTCATCACATGACACTTTTTCATAGGACAACAATAACTCATAGCACCACCACAGCAACCCTTTTCTTTGTTTTCACAACAATTTTTATTTTCTTCCATCACGTTTAGAAGTAGGTCGCGATCATTTATTCTATAATCATAACCCACTTTTTAAATTAATTAATAATCTTATAAATATATTCCCGTTTTTAAATCGTGACCGCGACTTCTAACGGGATCCATATTTTTAAACATTTATTATTTATAAAATCTCGACTGGTGGGTATTATAACATAAAAATAAGTAGTATAATTTTACTTGCGATTGAGTGATATATGGTGTAGATTTATAAAGTAATAATATTGGTCCCGTCGTTTCCACCAAAGGCGGACAGGCAAACGGTAAGGAGTACATATTGTGATATATTACTTGTTTAAAAAAATTATTATATTGGTCCCGTCGTTCAATGGATAGGACGTAACTTTGCGGAAGTTATGATGTAGGTTCGATTCCTACCGGGATCACAAAGCGCGAATTTAAAAAGACTGAACTGCTTCAGTCTTTTTCGCTTTGTGATGACCGCAGTGCTGTTTTGTCAGTAGACAAAATCACGAGGGGCGGACTGCGAAAATTCTGAGCGACGGCGAAGAATTATTTGTAGTCACAATTGTTAAGACTTATTTACCACAGTATTCTTGCCAATTTTTGTGTGCCTCTTTAAACTGTTTTGTTTTTTCTTCTATTTCGCTAGGATTATATTTAGAAAATGCTTCATTTGATAAATTATCAAAAGCATCATTAATTAATTTTGTATTCTTTTCCAGATATAATGCTACAGCAGGATATGTTTCGGAATATTGAATAAGTTTAGAAATCTGGTTCAAAAACACATTACTAGTCATCCATTCTAAATTTGTTTTTAAGTTGTCATTAACCTCTTTACTTTTTTGCCAAGCACGTAACGCCATTCTTAAATAACCAACTCTTTCTATTATATTAAATATCTTTCCTATTTTTGTGTTTGAATCTTTTATTATTGTATCTGTTACATAATTTATACGAATAAGTAATTTCTTGTTATCTTCTCCGTATATATCACCTGCTATTTTTTTAAGTTCTTCAAATTCTACACTTTCCTCTTTTAGTGTCTTTAAATCATATGATATATCACCAACAATGGCTTCAGCCCAATCGTGGACAATTGCGGCTAGTAATAGATTCTCTTGTTCTTCCAAAGTTAATTGTATTTCTTTTATTTCCGTTTTTGAAGATGAAGATAAATCGGATGAGTGTCTAATAAATTGTCTTGTTAGGCCATAAGTGAGGCGAAGATGTTTTAAATTATTAACATCTACTCCTAGCAAATTTTCCCATTCAGCATTTGTAACACCCTTAGGTTTGTATCTGTCATATCTAATTTCGTCAGCCAACTTTTTACCATATTTACTCGAAGCAAAATCACTATTTATTTGCCCAAAACCAACCTTATTAGTGTCAGATCTTATACTAGTAGGAATTTCCTTTTTGTTCATATTTAAAGTATATATCACTATTTTTTTCATGCAAGATGCGAGTGACTAAAAATAATTATCTCCTAATACAACTAGAAAATCCCTAGTGAAATCACTAGTGATTTCACTAGGGATTTTAGAATCCTAATTTTTCCATAAAGACCATTGACCTTGATTCGTCTATTTCAGAACGAGTCGTAACTTTCAGAAGGGTGTCTTTGACTTCATCTATCAGATTTTTAGGAAGGGGAATAGTATAGATTGGGAGGAAATGTTTACTTGTTTCAATCAAAAGTTTTGCATATTCATCCTTATCATTATTTTTGACATTGAAACTTTTTATACTTTTCCAAGTATGCAAATCTTTACCCATTGTAAGCCCTTTTGTTTCAATCAAGTATTTTACATCTGGAGGGTGTCTTAAAGTAAACATAATCAAACAGCAACCAGAGATAGCGAGAAAAACAGCAAATATATAATTATGCAACCAGATAGCAATACCACAGGCAATAATTGTAATTAACCCGATAGCCCAAAACCAGTCATTATCACGTTCCTTGTGAGAATATTCTGGAGCTGACCATTCTATTGTATTTATTTTAATTTCATCCATCCCGTTAGAAGTAGGAAATCTTTAGATTTCCGTACATAAATTAAATAATAATATCAAAAATTTACTCTTGTCTTTGTATAACCCCCTATTTATTTAGAAGACATATATGACTTCTAACGGGATACATGTTATCTATTATACCCCGTAGTGAAATTTTATAAAAATTCTACTACAGGGTTATAACAATATTTGTTTAATATTATTTCTTTTTACTATCAGCATCTTTTTTTATTGTTTTCCAGTGCTTCCTAATATCTTTAACAAGTAATTCAAGTTCTTTTTTATCTACATTATTAAACTTAGCATATCTTGCTTGAGCCTTATCAATAATTTTATTGTAAACTGGCTCAGTAAGTTCTTTTACATTTTCAAATTCCTCAATTATTTCCCCTTTCATTTTTACAGCCCAACCATGAATGACCTTACGATTCTTTTTTCCATTAGGGCCAAAAAGAATGTAAGCTGCAGCACTTAATACAGCAACACCTGCTCCTATACCTACAACTTGCTTTGCACTTAACCCTTTCTTTTTCACAATTTTTTTAACCATCCCATTAGAAATTATACTATTCTTACATATAAATATTTATAGATAAAAGTAGATAATTTATTATTTTAATAATTTTATCCCGTACTGTTAATTTCTAACGGGACAAGTACATTTTTTATTTCGTTGTTAACAAAAACTAATTAATAATTTACTACGACTTTTAAATTGACTTAGTTGAACGTTTAGCTGGTTCTCTTTTGACTCTTTCTCTTCCAAAGATAAAAGTAAATAGAGGACTTTGCCTGACATGGTCTCCCAGCTCTCTTAATTCTCTCTCTGCACTTTCTGTGTAATTTTTTAAAATATTGGAAATCTTGTAAAAATTTCGGAGGATTTTTATAAAATAAAAACCAGCAACCAATAAAACGAGAGTTATAATAACTACAGAAATAGAAGAAATAAAGAAAAATATGTCTGCTTTTAAAACTGATTCCATACCCTTTTATTTTACCACTAAACAAAAAATAAGCATAATAGATTTACCCTTTTTGCCCCAAGTATTAAGGTATAAGTTTACACTTAAAAGTGGTATAATCCTTATATATGGAAACACATAATATAAAAATTTTACTTATAGATGATGATGAAATGATTTTAAAATCATTAACATCTGTTTTTACTAAAGAAGGTTTTGGGGTTATTACCGCGAATGATGGTGATACGGGTCTAGTGGAAGCCTTAAATAAGAAGCCGGATTTAATTATCACTGATATTGAAATGAAAAAAATGGATGGAATGGTAATGTTAAAAAAAATACGCAAATCAGGACAATGGGGAGAAAAAGTTCCGGTAATTCTTCTTACCAATTTTGATTCCAACGATAGAATATTGAAGGGCATTGTGGATGACCAACCTTCACTGTATCTTTTAAAATCTAAAATATCTCCTAGTAGAATTTTAGAAAAAACAAAAGAGTTACTAAATACTAATAATCTCGTCAAATGAATTATAAATCTCCAAGTAAATTATTCTCTTGGTATTATGTGATTATAATCTTTATTGTTTTACTTGTTGGTATTGGGGCAACAATTTGGACTTATAAATCTTTTTCTTCTAATGAAAAAAAAGATTTACTTGTAAACGTAGCATCTATTGCTCTAGCTTTTGATGCTAAAGATATTGTAAATTTAACTGGAACAGAATCAGACTTAAATAATCCTCAGTATTTATTTTTAAAGAATAAGTTAGAAAAAATTAGAGAATTAAATGAAGAAGTCCGTTTTATTTATCTGTGGGGTTATCGTGATGAAGAAATTTATTTTATGGTTGATTCAGAGCTAGCTTCATCCCCAGATTATTCTCCTCCAGGACAAATATATGAAGAATCAACTCTTGTAGAAAAACAAGTGATGCTAAAGGTTTTACCTTCGGCAATAGAATTTAATTCTGATAGATGGGGTAGTTGGCTCACAGCATTGGTACCTATTATGGATGGTGAAAAAGTAGTTGCCGTTATGGGTATGGATATGAATTCTAAAGAATATTTTAAAAATATTTATATCAATATTTCTGTTCCTATAATTTCTACTGTTTTTGTTTTATTGCTTATTATAATTGGACTTGTTTTACACAAGAACGAAGAAAAGTATTTGAGATTAAAAGAAAAATTAATTTCGCTTGCAACCCATGAATTGCGTTCACCGCTGACTGGTATATCGTGGCTTGTGGAAACAATGCTCAACGATAAAGATGAAATGAAAAGCGAACACAGAACTAATTTAGAGAATGTTGATGAAAGAATAAAAAATCTCTTGAAAAGTGTCAACGAGCTTCTCGCTTCACGCGATAAGAAAGATATAAATAAGTAAAATAAAAAAAGTTTTAAAAAAGAGATAAAACTTGGCGGAAGTGGTGGGATTTATAAAAATTATTAGTCACTAAGCGGAGGCGGTGAGATTCGAACTCACGGTGCCTTTCGACACTTCGGTTTTCAGGACCGATGCACTAAGCCTCTATGCGACGCCTCCGCTTAACAACCAAAATTTAATTTTTAAAAATATAGTTTTACTTCACAACATTACCTCATTTTCATCTTTTTTTCAAGTTTTAAATTCGTAATCAAAAAAGACCCTAGCGGGTCTTTTTTGATTGTTGGTTAGATTTTTGTTTTGAATAAACGAGTTATGTCATTTGGGGTTTTCTTTGCAATGTAGAATATATAAAAGATATCAAGAAGAGCAAAAGTATTTAATATAAGTAGAGCGATGAACCATCTCTTATGATTTAATCTTGAAGCGGTCCAAAGGGCGTAACCTTTCCAAGGAAGAACCCAAATCACTGCTATAATAAGTAACCCAATATTATTTTGTAAGAATGTGTTTGTCATATATAAATAGTAACAAAAATAACTTTTTCTGGCAATTATGATACCCGGTAGTGAGTTTTGACAATGTGCATAGGATGCACGTTGAAAACTTTGGCAAAATCTACTACCGGGTGGTAATATATAAATTAGGTTCTAGTTGCTAGTTGCCAGGGGCTAGATAATAAATTAAAATGCGACATTTAGGCATAGATTATGGAACTAAAAGGGTAGGATTGGCTCTTTCTGACGATGATGGAAAGATGGCTTTTCCATATAAAATAATTCAAAATAATCTCGAATTAGTAGACACAATTCACAATATTTGTGGGCAAGAAGAAATTTCGGCCATTGTTTTAGGTGAATCGACGGATTTATCAGGTAAACCTAACAAAATTATGGGCAGTATTGAAGAATTTAAAAGAAATCTTGAAGGTGAACTTGACCTGCCAATTTATTTTGAAAAAGAGTTTATGACCACAATCTTTGCTCGAGGGAATGATGGCAAAAAGGCAAATAACGCTAAAAAAGTAGCCAAGACAAAAAAAGCGGCGGCGGACGCGTCCGCCGCCGCCCTAATCCTACAGCGGTATTTGGATAGGAAGAACTTGAATAATTAATTTACAGATGTAATCATCTCTCACGATCGTAGGATTTGATTACAGGTAAAATAACCGGTTATTTATGGTGTTGATTTCCAAAGTAATTCAAACATTTGTTTTTGTAACTCAATAATACTCCTGTTTTCAATAACAATAGTCATATATGGGACATTGAGGTCAACCACAACCATTTTGTTTGGAAGTAAAATAGTGTCCACATTTAATTTTGTTCCCTCTGGAAGAATTTTTACTTGTTCATTAAAGTTTCGCTCAAACTTTTTGTGTTCTCGAGCTAATTCTGAATCTTGAAACAAAAGTTTAATTTTTATATTAAGTTTTGCTCTATCTTCAATGAAAGACATTGCAAATTTGGGGTCGAGGTTGTACCACTTTTCTTGATTAGCAATAACCAAATAATCTTGCCCCGGTTTTATTTCGCGCAAACCATCAAAAAATACTTGCTTCATTGAATCAAGTCCAATGTAATATTTTATTACACTTTCTCCACCCTTTAAATCATGAAGTGCCATAAGTTCTGGAAGTTGAGATTTTAATTCATCAATTTTCCTCTCAAGTGTAATTTCTAATTTCTCTGGGCTCTCAGCTACATAGGCATTTTTTAGCCCCTGTAAATCAATACTCATAAGTCCCTTATTTTTTAGGGAATCAATAACACCATAAACCTTAGTTCGTTTAAGACCTGATGCTCTTGAAATCTTTAAAACGGTCGTTTTTCCCAATGAAAGGGAAGTCAGGTAAACAAGAGCTTCTTCTTCGGAAAGTCCAATATCCTTTAATATTTCAATGTTTTTATTTGTTTTCATAAATTCTGTCTTAAATTACGACAACACCAATTATATTATAATACCGAAGGGATTTCCTCGCGGCTTGCCGCGATGTCCCTGTAGGAAAGTTTGAAAACCTTCGGTTTTCAAGTTAAACTAGAGGCATGAGCCTCAAGAGAACATACCATAATATATATGACAC
>Ga0247842_10000271_pt1 | contig 114008 bp, 82 predicted proteins | sample LaCruzMarch2015__3_FD_192411 | JGI IMG/M metagenome (GOLD analysis project Ga0247842, IMG submission 192411) | Freshwater microbial communities from meromictic Lake La Cruz, Castile-La Mancha, Spain - LaCruzMarch2015_19m | ecosystem: Environmental > Aquatic > Freshwater > Lake | place: Spain... | reverse complement strand
AGTAAAAGTTATTTGATTTATTGGGAGTTTAGCTCAGTTGGTTCAGAGCATTCCGGTTTACGACCGGAAGGGTCGCCGGTAGCAGTAAAAGTTATTTGATTTATTGGGAGTTTAGCTCAGTTGGTTCAGAGCATTCCGGTTTACGACCGGAAGGGTCGCCGGTAGCAGTAAAAGTTATTTGATTTATTGGGAGTTTAGCTCAGTTGGTTCAGAGCATTCCGGTTTACGACCGGAAGGGTCGCCGGTAGCAGTAAAAGTTATTTGATTTATTGGGAGTTTAGCTCAGTTGGTTCAGAGCATTCCGGTTTACGACCGGAAGGGTCGCCGGTAGCAGTAAAAGTTATTTGATTTATTGGGAGTTTAGCTCAGTTGGTTCAGAGCATCTGCCTTACAAGCAGAGGGTCGGAGGTTCGAATCCCTCAACTCCCACAAGAACATGAAGTCGTCATAATTGGCGACTTTTTTTGTATGGGGAAATTTTATACCTATATCGTTTACTCTTCAAAACTGGATAAATATTATACCGGAAGTACCAATGATCTGCAAAGAAGACTTTCAGACCACAACAGGGGAAAAACCAGTTTTGCTAAACTGGGAATGCCATGGGAGCTAAAATATTTTGAGGAATTCCCCACCAGGAAAGATGCTGTCCAAAGAGAATTGCAGTTCAAAAAGAAAAAGGATAGAAAATTTATTGAAAATCTGATTCGTAAATAGGGTCAGAGCATCCCGGTCTACAGACCGGGAGGGTCGGAGGTTCGAATCCCTCAACTCCCACAAGAACATGAAGTCGTCATAATTGGCGACTTTTTTTGTATGAGGAAATTTTATACCTATATCGTTTACTCTTCAAAACTGGATAAATATTATATCGGAAGTACCAATGATCTGCAAAGAAGACTTTCAGACCACAACAGGGGAAAAACCAGTTTTGCTAAACTGGGAATGCCATGGGAGCTAAAATATTTTGAGGAATTCCCCACCAGGAAAGATGCTGTCCAAAGAGAATTGCAGTTCAAAAAGAAAAAGGATAGAAAATTTATTGAAAATCTGATTCGTAAATAGGGTCAGACCCCTTTTTATTCGTAAGCCATCACTTTCTAATAAACATTTTCCTGGCTATTTCCCGGTCCCCTTCGATATGCAAAATGTAACATCCCTTTTTGAGAGAACTGATATTCAGCCTTAATGGTATAGTCTCAAAGCAGGACTGCTGAATAACCTTCTGACCCAGTAAATCATATACAAAACACCTGTATTCTCCTTTTAAATGATCTGGAAGTTGAATGATTAATTCGTTGGTGACGGGATTTGGATAAATGTTAACTTCTTCCATTCCTATTTCATTTACCGACAAAACAATCATGATATAGCATTCATCGTAATCCTCATTATCCCAAAGAACGGAATCATTTACTTTGTAACAGGTCAAATCCAGGTACAGCGGATATTCGTCAGTGAATAACATAGGACTGTGTGGGAATAACGGGCCATGAATACTTCCTATCCCTTCTATCCAAACTTCATTCAGAAAGAAAGGGAAAAACTGAGGATCCCCGAAATGAATCCGTTTGTAATGTCCTCCCCCTATCTCCAGATCATCAACCAGAGTTACCTTTAAATAAGTGATGCCGACATCCTCAAAATTATAGTAAACAGAATCCCCGGCCTGTAAATTGAAATCATAAAGGGTATCGATGATGCTTGTTGTGTCCATATAGAACACCTGGCCATTCTCTTCCCTGATGTTGCCAAGATAGGTAAAACCCGACATGAAGCTGGAATCCGTTGTACAATAAAGTTTGTTCCATGTTACATTCCCGATTAAGGTATCCCCGATATACCCGTAAATTTTTGTGATGGTCTCCACAAAATTTGGATATTGCAGATTTCCGTGGGGATAAGTGAATGCGACATTCCATGCTGCATTGGTGTCGGTAAAATAGATGGGGTTCTGGCCGGAAACGAGATTCAGGCTTGCAATAAATAAAATGGTAAATATCTTTTTCATTGCTGTTGGTTTTAGAATATTCCTTTTTGCCTTTCCATCAATATTCATTTTTCTATTGGACACCCGGATGTTCATCCTTTATAATATTTCCTATTGCTCCCTAATATCATTACAACCCAGATGCCCAGGGGTAATCTTCCAACGGGTTTTGTCAGCGGATTCATAAAAGACCTTCCTTTCACGTGGATTAAACAGTGTTTATCCCTGCATCCTTCCCCTTAGTCATGTAAATATACAAACTATTTAACTCTCTTAGATATCATCTGTTGCAAATAAAAACTGACCATTGTTCCTTGCGCAGTTGACGAAGAGGGATATAATGTCTTTACCTGTTTTTTTCATTACCTTTGCCCTTTCACCGAAACCCGACTCCTTTTGAGCATACGACCTGCCGCCGGGCTCCTTATAACCATATTTGGAATTCTGTTCTGGACAGGTTGTAATGTCACCAAAAACCTTCCGGAAAAAGATTACCTCCTCATCAAGAATAAATTCAAGACCAATAACCGGAAGATCAATTCCGAAGATCTTTCCGGGTATCTGCAACAGGTACCCAATACCAAATTATTTGGATTGTTCCGGGCGAATATTGCATTCTATAACCTTGGAAACAAAGGGAAGGAAACCAAGTTTAAAAAATGGTTGCGGACTAAGGTCGGTGCGGCTCCGGTAATCCTCGATACGGGTCTGGTTTCTGTTTCCGTCAAACAGATGAAGATGTATCTTGCGAACAAGGGATATTTCCAGTCCAAAGTATCCGATTCGGTAGTCTTCAAGAAAAAGAAAGCGACTGTTTACTTCATCATCCATGCTACCAAGCCATATACCATCAGGAATTTCTATTATGCCATTCCCGACACCCAGTTGGCGACATTCGTATATAAAGACACCTCCAAATGCCTCATCAAACCGGGTACCAATTATGACTCGTACCGGCTGGATGATGAACGCACCCGTCTGACCAATTACCTGATGACACAAGGCTTTTTCCGTTTTTCCAATAATTACATTTCCTACCGGATCGACAGTACCCTGAATTGCCGGAAAATGGACATAACCATGGAGATCGCAAACCCCGTGGTCCCGTCAATCCTTGATCTTACGACGGTCATGGAGTCGCACCACAAGCGGTATTTCATCAACAAGATCTATATCATCCCCGACTTTGATCATTTCCAGACCGATACCGTGAAATACGATACCCTCGTTAAAAACCTTGAGAATCCCGGCAAAGTCAAATCCTATAGCTCCTACTATTTTCTTTATAGAGACCGCTTCCGGGTCAAGCCACGGACCATCACGCAATCGATCTTCATCACCCCCGGGTCGAACTATAACATGTTTGATGTCAACCAGACCTACTCCCAGCTCGCAGCGCTCCAGGTATTCAAATACATCAACATCCAGTTCAATGAAACCGGCGACCGGATTGATATCCATCAGCAGCCAAAAGACCTGATCGATTGCAGGATCCAGCTTTCCCGTTCAGCGGCCCACTCCTTTTCCGTAACGGCCGATGGCACCAACTCCGGCGGGGCCCTGGGAATCCAGACCGGGATCTCATACTCAAACCGGAATATCTTCCGCGGAGCACAGCTTTTCCGTCTTAGCCTCAGCGTTTCCGTTCAGGCACAGGCCAGCGTGGAATCCAGCGGCCAATCGTCGGGTTTCTTTAATACCGTTGAACTGGGAGCCAGTGCCGGCCTGACCTTTCCGCAATTTTTGTTTCCAATCCGTCCGGAGCTCCTGTCAAAACATTTCAAACCAAAGACGTCCATCACCATCGGTTACAATTACCAGCATCAGCAGGACTACGACCGGCATATTTCGAACGTCACCTTCGGCTATTCATGGAGTCAGACCGACCAATTAAAACATACGCTGAACCCGGTAGAGATCGCACTGGTCAAAGTCTATCCCGATGCCTATTTCGACTCCGTCATCAACGCCCAGCCCGATAAACGGCTGAAAAACCAGTATACCGACCATCTGGTGGCGGGTATCCGCTATACCTTGCAATACAGCAACCAGCAGGTAAACAAGATTAAAGACTTTGTGTATATCCGGTCAAATATGGAAACAGGCGGGAATCTGTTCTATGGCATCAGCAACTGGTTCGGTTTAACGAAAAATGAAAGCGGGCAATATACGCTGTTTGGCCTCCCTTACTCCGAATATCTCCGGCCCGATATCGATATCCGGTATTATAACAAGCTCGGAAAGCTCTTTTTAATGGTTTACCGTTTCTACGCGGGGATCGGCATCGCCTATGGCAACAGCAGCGTCCTTCCCTTTGAGAAATCGTTTTACGCGGGTGGCGCCAATGGAATGAGGGGATGGAAAATGTATTACCTTGGGCCGGGCAGCTATCATAACGACACCGTGGACGGTACTTACAGCCAGATCGGGGATATGCAACTGGAAGCCAATGTTGAATTCCGGTTCCCGATTTATAAATTTTTCAAGGGGGCATTGTTCCTTGATGCCGGGAACATCTGGCTGCTCCATCCTTCTCCCGACTTGCCTGGTGGCGTTTTTAAATTCAACGACTTCATTTCACAAGTAGGCATTGACCTGGGACTGGGACTGCGTTTTGACTTCGATTTCTTCATCTTCCGTCTCGATCCGGCCATTCCGATCCGGGTTCCCTGGTATCCCTCTCACGACCGTTGGTACTTTGACAAGATGCAATTCAAGGATATCATCTGGAATTTCGGGATCGGTTATCCCTTCTAGGCAAAAAAAAAGCCCGGCAAGCACGACCGGACTTTTTCGCATTAACCAAAAAAACAACTAGTGGGTATATATGTTCGCATTATTTCTGTAACCGGGAAGGTTTTTGTACCAGTCCTTGTAAATGGTTCCTGAACTTTCAGCCCAGCTGGCAAACTTGAGATGCGCGCTGGTAATAAAAGCTGTTTCAATTGGATAAGCAAACTGGTCGGAAATGTTGATAGCCCAAGGCAGGTTATTGATGGTCTTGTAATATCTTCCGGTAGGGGGATCGCTGGTATCATCCAGCGTTCGGAACAGAGCTGTGTTGGCTTTATCGGTAGGTGGTTTATTCGGTAAATGAACCTCGGTACCGCGGCTTTGGTTGACGACGATAAAGGGGTTGTAAGGAGGTGTTCCGATGATGCTGATGGAAATCGGTTCAGTGAAGGTAATATCCACGTTCAATACCGGCGGGGTCACATAAGGTGATCCCGGTGTGGTATTTGTACCGGTACCTGAACCGGGATGAGGCAACTGGTCGTAGGCATCATCAAAGACAGGGATTACCGTGAGGCTCTGTCCCGATTCGGTGTTGTTGGTGGATTGCGGAAAGAGGTTATGCCGCAGATCTAAACCGGTAACATTGACGACCTTGGCAGGCGAGACGGGGATCTGGAATGCAAATCCGTTATGCAGGCCTGCACCCTGGGCTTCCGGGATCAACTTGGCTTTGATCTCCACAACCTTGTTCTTGCAGTTGGTGATCTGGTTGAAACGGTAAGTCAGCACCAGATCATTCATATCGTAATCGCCCTTGGCCGGCCACAGATCTTCGAAAGCAAGAGAGCTGTACCCGTCTTTGCTCGGATAATAATTATCAAAGGCTTTATTCGGATCGTTCGGATAATCATCGGTGTTATCGGGAACTCCATCACCATCCTGATCGGGTTCTGTCGTTACGATCTGAGGAATATTATCGGTATTGATGGCTTCCACGGGATTGGCCTTCACATAAAGGACCACATCATTAAAATCCTGATCGCATGATGATTGATCCCGGCGCCAGTCTTCAAAGGAGAAAAGAATACTGTGTCTTCCCGGGTCCCGAAGCAGGATTGTATGCTTTTTCAGGTTCGGATCCGATTCGAAGTTCAGGGCCGGAATGGAGTATAACGTCCAGCTGCCGGCTGTGATCTTGCTTCCGTTCCATCCATTGGCGAAAATGACCCAACCGATGCTCGTACCCGCTGAGAATCGTCCTATTTTTACTTTATTCCCGGAGTGCATATTTCCTCCGCTGCCTTCAAACGATGAATTCGGAAAGATGATCTTCATGGTATCGATCTGGCTCACCGAAGTGGGTGGAGTACTGGTAGGGTAAGTAAAAAAACCCACGCTGTTCTTGAATCCTGCCCCTTCGCTGATAAATGTCACATAGACATCACAAAGCTCCAGCAATGATAAGTCACTGGGAACAGTACTGGCAAGGAACTCCGGGTGATGAACCGGAACCGACTGATATTCAGGTAGTGTCGCGTTGATGTCGGCCAGCTGGGCCGTTGTCACATCATCGTTAACCGGTTCGAGATAGTTGGGCTTGCCGTTGCCATCAAATGTTCCCAGAACCCACACTTTCGGAATATCGGTCGGTACCAGGGCGTTGGTCGCCTTATGAGTCCCCGGATTCGGGTTTTTTCCCCCAAACACACAACGAATGTTGGCACCGGTAATAGCCACAACTTTTTCATTCACAAGGCCGATATGTTTGGTGGTGATGGTAACCTCTTCCATGTATGTTGGCAGAGGCCGCGTAAACTCAAAGAGCCCGTTATCGTCCGTCTGACCGCTGAACAACAGGATACCCCCGTATTCAGGACTTTGGGTATAGACGTCAAAACGGATCTTCGGCATCGACTGATCGGTATTGTCGAGCGCATAGATCTGAAAGGATATTTCCTGGATGGTATTGAAATTGAATGTCGGGGAGATTTTCAACTCATCCATCGATTTTATTGTGTCGGTAGTGCTTGTATTTTCCATTTTTTTACACGATGAAAGAAGAAGCCCTCCGACCAGAAGGATGCCGGTCATGGAAAGTATTCCGGACCGGATGTTGATGAATTGCTTTTTCATGGTTTTCGGTTAATGCAGTTAGGTATTCCTGAAAACAAAGATAACCGGAAAAAGAGGGGAAATCAAATTTGAATTAGTATATGTATCTTTTCCCTTCGAAAATGTATCTGAAAAAAGGGATTTGTACCCCTGAAAAAATGAAATACCGTCCGGGGTTAGTCCTCCGGCACCAATCAGCGGACGATAGAATTCAGATCCTGGGTGGCTATCAGTCGGTCATAGAGACCACCGGCTTCGTGGTAATAGACATAAATGGTGTATTCATTTTCCGTTTCCCAGTGGCTGCCTTCAGTCAGCGATTCATCACCGGTATTCCGGCCATTGAGGATAAAAACATACTCATAATTATAGTAACCCTGTTTAAGAAACAGGTTTAGCCAATATCCTCTGCGGGTAAAGGAATAGGTCATCCGGCTGCCCGCATCGGGCTGCCAGTTGGTCAGCGCACCAAGAATAACCATCTGGCCATCGCTGCGCATGACCGGGTAAGACAGAAAGAAATGGATCCAGGCATAGTCAGCCTCGATATCGCTGTTTACGGCATTTTCCTCGTTCTTGATGTAAAACCTTCCATTAAGATCTTTCTCGAAAGTATAATTTTTCAAAGGGCGTGGCTGGTCTTCCAGCAAATAGACCTGGCTGGTGGTATCGAAAAGGATGCGCTTAATCCGTTCTGACTGATAAGCCAGGCTTTTCGTGTCAAAATTGCGAAACTCGTTGCCCCCGCTGAAAAGGTTATTCTCATCGTAGGTATAATCGATCTCATCACCCCGGATAAAACGGGGCTTGATGTTCCGCAGGACATTATCCCAGCGTTCATTTTGCTGAATGACTACGTTTAATTCCAAACGGATGCCGGAAACCCGGAATCCGTTCAGGTTGACGGTGAAATCGATCTGTTGTCCCGAATTTCGCATGTCCATCCGTGCCGACTGGCTCACTTTCCCTGTTATACCAACAGGAGTGGTTTCGGCGACCAGGAACCGCCGGGTCAGTACGATATTTGAGGGATCTTCCTCATAGACCACAAGGAGGTAATTGCCGGAGAGCCTGGGACGCATGCTCCGGGTAGGGAAAAGGGCAGTATAGTGCGTGTAGATAACGGTTGTGTTATAGGAGTATGCGTAGTCGTCGATGTTCTCTTCCCGGTATCCATCGATATAATCGGATGCCGACACCCCGGTGGAGGTGGTCCAGTCGGCTTCGCAATGCTGGATGGTGAATCTATACCGTTTGTTGCCGCCATCCAGGTCATCAAACGACAGCTTCACCTTTTCTGTGGAATTCAGGGTGATGACCGGTGAAGAGAGCTCAAACCCCTCTTTATAGAGTTGTACCGTACGGATGTTGCTTTTGTATATCACATTCCCGTTCGGGATGTCCATCGCGTACAAAGAGGGCAACAATATCAACCGGATTACAACGAAGACAAATGACAACAAGAAATATTGCCGGAATTTTTTCATGATTTTATTCAACCTTATTACCATATCACTGCATCACTCCGTCACTTTATCACTTGTTCCTGTCTGCCGGGCAATTATCAATTATCAATTGTCAATTATCAATTCGTTTACTCCTTTCCTGCCTCCTGAACTCTGAACAGATGATGGCTGTGGCGATGGATGCATTCAACGATTCGGCTTTTCCTGATCCGCTCAGACCGGATGACGGTATATGCAGCTTTTGGGTAACGAAACGCTCCAGAACCGTAGATATCCCCTTCGATTCATTCCCGATGAGGATGATTCCCCCACCGGTCAATGTCTTTTCATAAAGATTTTCCCCTTCCAGATATGCACCGTAAACGGGAACATCTCCGGTAAGTCCGGCAAGGAAGGATTCCAGGTCTGAATAATAAACCTGAACACGTGCGATGGAACCCATCGTAGCCTGGACGACCTTGGGGTTAAAGAGATCAACACAGGCCGGAGAACAAACGATGGTTCCGATGCCGAACCAGTCGGCGACCCGGACGATGGTCCCCAGGTTGCCGGGATCCCGGATGTCGTCAAGTGCAAGATACAGGGACTCCTTCTTCAGCCCCTCCCCGGTTGGAAAGGAGTAGGGGGTGGGACTGGGGATCTCCACGACGGCAAGTACCGGACCCGGGGTTGAGAGGTTGGTAATGCGATCCATCTCATGCGGGAGGGTCTCATAAACAGGTATCCCTTTCTTTCTTGCATGGCTGAGGTTATTCACGATCCAGTCGGCGGAAGCAAATATCCCGGTGATCCGGAAAGAGCTATCGATCAGGTCGTTTACCAACTTATTCCCTTCCACCGCAAATTGGCTGAATTCCTCACGGAATTTCTTTGCCCGGAGTGAGCGGATGTGCTTGATCTGATTTTGAGTGAGCATAAAAATGGGGACCCTAAGTCCCCATAAAAGTAAGATTTTTTCCGTTCACCTCAGTATCGCAGCCTGCCATCCGCTTTAAAAGAATCTCAGGATCGGATGGCTCCCGGGCTACTCGGCAAATACCTCAAAGGTGATTTCCACTTGAACATCCTTATGCAGCACGATCTTTGCTTTATAGGTGCCAAGTTCCTTGATGTGCTCGTGCTCAACATGGATCTTTTTCCGGTCTATTTCAAAATTGAACTGGTCTTTCAGCGCCTGGGCGATCTGAATGTTATTGACCGACCCGAAGATCTTTCCCGATTCGGCTGCCTTGGCCCCGATCTTCACCATGATATTCTGCAGACCCTTGGCCATCTCTTCAGCAGAACCTTTTATCCTGGACTCCTTATGCGCCTTCTGTTTCAGCACTTCTGCCAGAACTTTCTTATTGGTTTCGGTGGCGAGGATGGCGATACCCTTCGGGATCAGGTAATTCCGGGCGTAGCCGGGCTTTACATTGACTTTCTCATTCGTATATCCCAGGTTGGGAACATCCTGCTTTAAAATAACTTCCATGGTTTGCCCTCCTTATTTTAATAAATCACCTACATAGGGCAGTAATGCAAGATGCCTTGCCCGTTTAATTGCCTGCGCAACCTTGCGCTGGTATTTGGTGGATGTGCCGGTGATCCGGCGGGGAAGAATTTTCCCCTGCTCATTCACGAATTTCAGCAGAAAATCAGCATCTTTATAATCGATATAGCGGATCCCGCTCTTTTTAAAACGGCAATATTTCTTTTTTTTGGTATCGACCGCAATGGGGGTCAGATATTTGATTTCACCTTGTTGTTGCGTTGCCATGTTACACTTTTTTTTTCGTTTTTACTCTTTTTCTGCTTTTGCTTTTTCGATCTTCGCCTTGTTGCGCTTCTTTTCATTGTAAGCCAGCATGTGCTTGTCGAGCATAACGGTCAGAAAGCGAAGAATGCGTTCATCCCTCTTGAAGGTAACTTCCCATTCCTTGATCAGGTCCGGTTTGGCTTTGAATTCGATCAGATGGTAAAATCCGGTCGATTTTTTCTGAATGGGATAAGCGAGCTTCCGCAATCCCCAATGGTCCTCGAATACGATCTCAGCTTCTTTGCTGACGAGGAACTTCTGATACTTTTCTACCGTTTCCTTCATCTGTTCATCAGATAAAACGGGAGTCATAATGAAAACGGTTTCGTACTGTTTAAACATTTCTCGTTGATTTTGTTGTATTAGGGTTTTTAAAAAGGACTGCAAAAGTAGAAAAAAGAAATCACATAACCAAATGGTAAAGTTCTATAACTTTGGCTGACCTTTGGATTTCCTGTCATTCAACAAACCTGTCCGCCTGTGCAGAAAAACATCCATGTCCGCGATCTCCTGCCCTTCCTGATCTGCATAATGGTCTCCTTTTTTATCTGCTACCGTCTGTTTCAGCCGAAAGGAACCGGTTGGAAAACCATCATCACCAGCGATGGCAGAGGGTACTACGCGTACCTGCCGGCGATCCTCCTCTATGGTGACCTGTCCTTTCAGCAAGTGACCAAAATCGAAAAAAAATCCTACGGACGGTACGATTATCTGCCTGAATACCTGGTCGGTGACGGTGACAAGGTGGTCAATAAATACGTTGCCGGTGAGGCGTTACTGCTGCTGCCATTTTTTCTGCTGGCCATTTTTTTTTCATGGGTCATAGGACTTCCGCTCGACGGATATTCGTTCTTCTTTCAGCTTTTTACCGGTCTTGGCGCTTTATTCTATACAAGCCTCGGACTGCTCTTTCTCCGGCAGATTTTGCGGAGGCTGGAGGTATCCGACCGGGTCATCGCCTGGGTTCTAACCGTCATCCTTCTGGGGACCAACCTGTTTTATTATACCATCTGGCAGGCGACCATGTCGCACCCCTACTCATTTTGCGCCATCAACGGCTTCCTCCTCTTTGTCCTGAAAGCCATCGAACAAAAAGACCGGAAGCATGCGTTTTTGTCGGGTTTATTCCTGGGTCTGGTCATTCTGATCCGGCCGGTCAATGGTCTGGTCATTTTTCTCGTTCCTTTTCTATGCGCTACCCCGGGAAATTTCCGTTCCTTTCTTCGATACCTTTTTTCTTCCGGTGGCGCCGGATTCTTTGCCGTTCTGATCCCCATCCTGTTCATTCAGCTGATACTCTGGTATATTCAAACCGGAAGATGGCTGATCTGGTCGTATCCCAATGAAGGCTTTTATTTTAACAGGCCCGAAATTGCCGAGGTCCTGTTGGGTTACCGGAAAGGATTATTCGTCTATACCCCTGTGCTGGCCCTCTCAATCCTGGGATTGTTTACCATGGTCAGGTCTGCTCGCTTCCGGCTGATCGTGGCAGTTTTATTCCTGTGCCTCATGACCTATGTATCGGCTTCCTGGTGGAACTGGTACTTTGGAGATGGTTTCGGTATGAGGCCTTTCATCGACGTTTATGGCCTTTTTGCCATCCTGCTGGCATTCCTGCTCAATGCCGGTGCCATCAGAAAAGTGATGGCTCCTGTCGGGGTGATCCTGGTCGTCCTGATATTTTTCAACCTCTTCCAGACCTGGCAATACCTTCAGAAGATCATTCACCCCTTTGATATGGATCATGAAAAGTACAGCTATGTATTTTTCCGGACTGATTCGGCTTACATGGATTGCCTCGGAGGAAACCGCGAAGCTCCTTTTTATGGTGCCCGCCTGGATCATCCCTATCGCAAGTATATAAACGATTTCGAAAAAAAACAGCTGGGCTGGAATGATGATTACCGCATCCAGCGGCCAGGTCTGGCCTTATCCGGAAAGTTCATCGGTCCCCTCGACTCCCTGCATGAATTCAGTCCGGGCCTTGAAATGAGAGTGGATAGCTTCTGCCCGGCCGGCGGAAAGATCTTCTGTACCGTCACGATCATGGTCAACGATAGCCTGGCAGGCGCCAGCAACGGGGCTTTCTTTGTCACCAGCATCGATCACATCGATAAGAACTTCAATTACTGGTACGGCTTTAAACTGAACGATATACCCCAGTCCGGGACCGGCATCTGGCGTTCATGTACCTTCGCATGGAACCTGCCTGAGATAAAAAATCCTGCAGCCATGATCAAGATGTATGTCTGGAATCCTTTCAGAAAACCGTTCATGATTGACGATTTCAGGATTGAACTGTTCAGGGGGATGCAGGTTGCCGGTATAAAACGGAAGAATTAACCGAGCTGCAGAAGTGCAACGGCATAAGCAGAAACTCCTTCCTCCCTGCCGATGAATCCGAGCTTTTCGCTGGTTTTTGCCTTTATGGATATCTGATCCTGATCGATATCCAATAGTTCCGACAGGGTCGTAACCATCGTCGGGATATACTCACCGATCTTCGGGTTCTGCAGGACAACGGTCGAATCTATGTTCGTGATGGTCAGACCTTTTGAAGAGATCATCTCATATGTTTTTGTCATGAGGATCTTGCTGTCGATCTGATGATAGGCCGGGTCGGTATCGGGGAACTGGTTGCCGATGTCGCGCAGACCGGCGGCGCCCAGCAACGCATCACAAATGGCATGGATCAGTACATCGGCATCGGAATGACCGGCTGCACCCTTCTCTGACGGGATCTGGATTCCGCCAAGCCAGAACGGCCGCCCCGGAACCAGTGGATGTGTATCAAAACCAAAACCTATTCGAAACATTTCGCTATATATTTCTCCGGTAGGCCTTTTCACCTTCAGTCAGGAGTTAGGAGTGAAGAGTGAAGAATTCTTTTTGTTCACACTTCTAATTCCTATCTCCTTAATTATCAATTATCAACTATCAATTATCAATTTGTCCCACCCTCCTTTATATCTTTGGCTTGCGCTTTCTTTGAGGGGGTGTCGAAATTAAACAAAAGGGTGAACTGCAAGGTGTTCTGCATGGGATTGTTTTGCCTGACCGGGATCAGGTAGGAAAAGTCGAGACCAAATACGTTGTAACGGAGACCTGCTCCAAGCGTAAAGAACTGACGATCGCCTTTGTACTTCGATTCATAGAAGTAGCCTGCCCGGATAGAGAATAAGTTATTATACCAGTATTCGACGGAAGCGGCGACATTGATCTCCTGCAGTTCCTCCTTGAACCCATACGGGGCATCGTAGAACGACTGGATCATCCCCTTGATGGGCGAAACATCGGGATCCATGCCTTTCTTGATTACCTTTTTTCCATCGGGACCAACGGAATCGGGATAGTATATAGGCGGGGTCGGCACCAGAAGCTTGGAAAAATCAATAGCAAAAGACAAACGGTTATAATCGTCAATGTCAATTGTGAAGCAAGGCCCCAGACGGAGTGTGGTCGGAATGAAATCCTTCAGCGTCGAAGTATTGCTGTATGATATCTTTGCTCCTATGTTGGATATATCCAGTCCGAAAGCGAGGATGGAATTTTTCAACCCTTTGATTTCAAACTCATGCTGATAATAGATGGCAATGTCAGCAGCCACGGAAATTCCGGGTTTGATGTCGTAAGTCGTATAATTTACCGGGACCAGGTTAGAATAGATGAACCGGGCAGCAACGGCACCGGAAAACTCTCTTGAAAATTTCCTGGAATAGGTTGCATCGATGGTCCATTCGTTGGGGCGGACATTCCCCAGTTCCTGTCCGACATCGTTGGTGAACATGACCTCTCCCATCGAAAAATAACGCAGGGAAGCAGCAATGGCCTGTTTATCACCGAATTTACCGTACCCGACGATTGATGCCAGACCGATATCATTGACCAGCCCCCGGAGCCACGGCACATAACTAACACCGAAACCAAAAGATTTATCGATAAATGCATATTTTGCCGGATTCCAGAACATGGAATAGGCATCCGGACTGGTGGCTACGCCGAGATCACCCATACCCCCCCCGCGTGCATCGGGAGCAATCGTCAGAAAGGGAACGGCAGTCGTTATAACATTGGGTTGCTCCGTATCCTGGGCGAATGTTGTGGTAACCATCATTAAAATTGCCAAAAGCAAAAGGAGTCTGATCCTTATCTGTCGAATTCCCATAACTTTATCAAATTCATTATTCAATTAGAAAAAGAAACGCATTATTAAAAGTTATATTGCCCTCGGGAAAAAATTGGATCCCGGCAGGGATATCATTACCGGATAATCACCAGTTTCTGGCTGGCTTCTGCATATAAGCCGTCCTTACCTTTGAACTTGATTTTATACGGATAAATGCCGGAACTCAGCTTCCTGCCATTGACATCCGTCCCGTCCCATGTACAAACCGGCCCGGGTACATTCTCACTGTAGGAAAAATTCAGGGTTCTGACCGGTTGTCCTGTAATATTGTAAATATCGATCTGAATGTCGAGCCGGCCGGCATCTTTCATGGGCTCAAACCAGAAATTGGTATAAGTGAACATCGGATTAGGAGAATTCAGGATCCGGGTAACGGAAAGTTTTGAATTAACAACAAAACTGATCTCCTTCATCGAATAGTTGTTATACATATCCCAGGCCTTGAGGGTCAACGTATGCAGACCGCTGGAAAGATTGGTGAACCCATAGGCAAGTGTTCCCCGCATGCAGGAATTGAACTCCGGTTGAAAATAATCATTGAGGATCATCGAATGTGCCCAGTCGTTGTCAAGAACGGCAAGGATCTCATGACCGATCCCAAGGCCGAAATAATTGATCCCGTCGGTATCGAAAAGATCGGCAATCAGAACCGGATTGAACCCCGTCATTCCTCCGGAAACGAAATTCCGGTTATCCATGAACAAGCTGATGTCGGGACCTGAGTCAACGGGATCCACCGTGCTGTCCTGACCGCCGATCACGAAATTATCGAAATAACCGTTGGCGTCGATGTCGTTGTTCTCCGCATAATAACTGATTTTTCCCCTTCCAAACTGTATGGCAACGTCCTTTGGCACAACAAATTCAACTTCGAAAACACCATCCTTCATGGTGGATTTGGTTTCGAACAACAGGCTGTTCTGCATTTTAAAATTGGTCGGATAACTATCGCTCGTGTTCCCCAGGGTAGTATATGTCACCGGTTTATCGAATATCCTGGTTTGAAGGACTCCGTTGAATGTAGGCACCTTCTGCCCCAATCCGTTTTCGATAATTCCCGATAACCTGATTCTTGATAATCCCAGCAGGGTATCTGAATACCCGACCGGATTTCCGTTAATCCCGATGGTCCGTATCCGGTAGTCGGGGAATGCAATATTCTGGGCAGGATCACCAAGCAAGACGAAATTCCGGATATTGTTGTTATTGCCGTTGTTGTTCTTGGTGATCCGGATCAGGTCTCCCATGGTTACATACCTGCCCTCTTTCTTATCCATCATATGACGGAAAAAGCTGGTATCGAGCTTATAGTTGGAAGTGGACAGGGCCAGACGGGTGGTTGAATAGATGGCAATAGCCCCTCCTTCCGGGTGAAGGATCACGATCTCACCGCCAGACAACCGTTCAGGGTTGTCGAAACGGCTGAATTCACAGGTCGCCGTGATAAAGACAGGCAACTTGTTATAGTTCTTCCATGCTTCAATGTCGGTAATGGTCAGAACTTGTTCATACGACCAGCCCGATTCCCCTCCATGGCCGGTATAGTTCATGATCAGGGTGCCATCGGCAATGCTCTTGTTAATGGCCTCGTTGGCTCCGGGAAACCGCGATCCGGCAGGGATCCTGACCAGGGAATAGGCGTCAAGGAAAATTTTATTGACATTGAACACGGGATATTTGCCTGCCACGATGCCGGCTGCTTCTTCCGCCTGTTCGAGATGCAGGTTGTCATTCTCATCGTCGGCTACAAAGGTGATCGTATTCCGCCAGTCGGACATCACCGAATCGGACTTGGATGAATAATGCATGATCTTATCGACCATGGCTTGCGCTTCTTCGATCGTAGTGACCGGGAAACGGCCAATGCCGATGTCGATGTCCCCGTTGGATTCCAGCCCTTCCTTGTCGCCCATAATGCCGAAATAATCATCCGTTACATAGGTTCCCAGGAATTTCAACGATTCCGTCGACTGGAAAGTGGGGATCATGTTGTTATTGCCAGGGATCCGGTTCTTCGGATCATAGGAACCATCACCAAAGAGCAGGAGATATTGCGGGGAATTGCCCGGCTGGCCCCGGTCATACAGCATTTTCATGAAATCGCGGATGGCCGTAAGGTCATGTTGTCCGGAAGCAAATTCATTGTATATCTGATCCGTTGGTACAACCGTCACACGATACCCGTTTTGCTCCCGGTGGAATGAAGCAAGCTGTTCTGCCTGATTAATAAAAAGGGGATGAGTCACAATAACCAGCGTGGTGGGATCCAGTGCATGGAGATTCTGATTCGGGACGGCGCCGGTAAACTTGGGGAAATAATAATCGTGACCATTGAATGCAATAAATTCACGCAGGGAATCGGTCGGCAAACGGTAGTTCCAGGTGGAGGCGGTCAGGGTTCCCTGAACGATATGCACATCGCCGGGATCGGTTACCTCCCAGACCTTCATATCCGAAGTCGGGTTGTCGATCATGAACGTTGTTATCCGGCCGTGGCCTACAGTGCTTGCATCCCGGAACGGCATCTGGGGACCGGTGAAGATCAGATCCCTGCGGCACAGCACTTCAAGGTAATTGAGCCAACCGATCGCCGTCTCTACCGGAAGCCTGTAGAAAAGGCTTAAAATGAATGAGGAATCGGGTTTGATCAGCATCGATTGCTTGACCTTGAACTTGCCGAAGACGGAAGTGGATCCGGGATCCGTATATTCCAGCTGGAGCGAGTCGATAACCTCTCCGTTGTATGAGAGAAAGAAACGGCTGGTCGAAGGACACCGGGCTGCAACGTAAGTCCTGATCTTTAAGGGATAGATGGGATCCAGGTTGGTAAAGGTAAAGGGAAAATCATAGGAGTTCTGATCGTTATCAAAGATCTCACCATACCATATCCGGCCGGAGCGGATCAGGTTTCGCTGATCCATTTCATGGACGGCGAAATCATCAAAATGCTTTGTATAGTAATTTGCCACCGAATCGGAAGAGGATTCCGGTGTTACCCGTTTACCTTCACCCAGGTCGAAAGTGAGAAAATAATTGGTTGAATCGGCAAAGAGGTTCTTGGAATGGTTAAAGCTGTGGCTAACCGAATCATAATTCCATTTATCGGCTGATTCACCGTAAAAGAGGAAATAATCACCCGGGTTGAGTTGACCATCCCCCCCGTCAACCACCTGGATCGGGTTTTCCCGCAGGTCGTCGATACGTCCTATAGCAAGGGATTCGGGTAACATGCCACCTCCATTCCCGAATAACCGGATATTTGCTGGATTAATCTTCGCCGGATCGGCGCCCATGGATTGCAGATCCTCATAGGAAACTTTATGGATCCCGGTATTCCATACCGCCAGCTTGTACCATTGGCCCGTCTTCAGTACCGAGGAGGTCTTGTGCGGATAGCCGGCAATGACCATACCAGGTAAGATCATGAAAAAGGTCACTATCCGTATTATATGGTTCATGGGATCAAAAAGAGTATGCAAAGGTACTTTTTTACCGGATTACCACCAACTTTGAACTTTGCTGCTTGACGGTCCCATCCGGAAGGGTCATCCTCAGCCGGTAAACATAGATACCGGAATCTATTTTCCAACCCTGATCGGTTGTTCCGTCCCAGATAAAGGGCTCAATCCGGTATCCGTTGGGATAAAGGGATTCACGCATGGTCTTTAACAGGCCTCCGTATAGATTGAAGATCTGGATTTCCACTTCGATGCTCTGATTGATCTGGTTGGTCTCGAAGGAAAAGGTCGTATGATCCCGCATCGGGTTGGGGTAATTGATCAGGTGCTGGAAAGCAAATTCCGCAGAAGAAACGACCACGAAATCAATCCCGGCTTCCGTAGAGTTATTGTATACGTCCCACACCTTTAGATCAACATGATGGGGACCGTCGGCGAGGGCGCTGAACGGATAGGTAAGCACCCCGCTCTTGAAGGTGTTGAGATCTGCCACATAATAATCATTCAGTATCAGGGGCAGATTGGTTTTCTGATCCAGGACTGCTGTGATATCATGACCGATACCATTTCCCACGGTGTTGACACCCGATTCGTCGCTGATGTCGGCCAGGAGGATGGGTGTCTGGTTCGTGATCCCGCCGGAAATGAACTTCCGGTTATTGATATACAGGGAAACTATCGGACTCTCGTTGTCGGGAACGGCATCATTGTTATATCCTCCCACGATCAGTGTTTCGTCGTAACCATTGGCATCGGTTTCGGGATCGCGCGCATAATAGCTGATTCTCCCAAAACCGTAATTATAGGCAATATCCTTGGGAACGATAAAAGTGAAGGTGAATGAACCATCGACGATCTCTGCCTTTCCCTTGTATATCGCATTTTTCCGCAGAAAGAATTGATAGGGACTGTCGGCCTGATCGTTGGCCCGGGTATAGACCTCTGAAGACTTGTCGAACACCGTCGGAAAAACAGTCCCGTTGAATGTGGTTACTTTCTGGCCATAGGCATCCCTGATTTCACCGGTAATGGTCACTTCGGCCAGCGCTCTGAGCGTGTCCGACAGGGCTACGGCATCATGGATACGGATGGAGTCGGTTACGACATTAAGGTTCGGGTACGACATCTGCAAGGCAGGATCACCCAGTAAGGAAAACTTCCGGGCATTGGATTCCCCGGCATTGTATTTCGCAAAGACGATCAGATCGCCCATCCGGTGATAGCTGCCATTGATTTGTTCGAAGGCATGGTTATAGAAGTTGACAGAGAGTGTCTGGTTCGAACCGGCAAAGGTCAGACGGGTGGTGGTAAAAAGGGCAGCCCCTCCACCACTGGGGTTCAGAAAGACCAGCTCACCGGCCGAGACCCGCTCCGGATCGTCAAAGCGGCTGAATTCACAGGTCGCCGTCATAAAGATCGGCAAATTATTGAAATTTGTCCATGCCTTGATGTCGGGAACTTCCAATACCCGTTCGTGAGCCCAGCCTACTTCTCCGCCATGACCTACATAATTGATGATCAGTGCGCCTTTTCCCACCCTTTTGTTAATGGCCACATTGACTTCAGGATAACGGTTACCCCCGGGCGTCGCAACCTGCGGATAGGCATCCAGATAAATCTTATCGATGTTATAATCCTTGAAACCGGTCTCAATAATTTTTGCCAGGGCCTCTGAATCCTTGATGAACATATTCCCCCCTTCATCCTGGTCATCAGCCACGAAACAAACCACATTCCGCCAGTCGTTCTTAACCGAATCGGAATTCGAAATATAATGGATGATCTTGTCGACCGATGTTCTTGCCTCATCCGCTGTTGCAACTGGGAATCGCCCCACCCCGAGATCAAGATTCCCGCTTGCCCCCTGGCCTTCGTTATCATCGAGCAGGGTAAAATAATCATCCGATACATAGGAGTATACGGGGTCAAGCGACTGGTAGGATTGATAAGAGGGTACAAAATTGGTGTTGTTCGAGATCCGGTTTTTGAAATCGAAAGAGGCATCTCCGAAAAGCAACAGGTATTTTGGTTCTTTTCCGGGTTCCGCACGGTCGTACAGCATCTTCATGAAATCGCGGATGGCGCTGATATCCTGTGCTCCGGAAGAAAATTCATTGTAAATCTGTTCCGGGTTGAGGACCATAACACTCAGGTTGCTTTGCTGACGGTGAAAATCAGCTAACCTTTCAGCTTCGCCCTGGAAATCGGGATGGGTGACGATTATGTAATCGACCGTCCCGGTTCCATGCAGATCCTGATTCTTCACGGCACCGGTAAATTCGGGCGTCATGAAGGAACTTCCGTCATAAGCGACGAATTCCCGGATGACATCTGTCGTGAGACGGAAGGTAAAATCATTCCCGGTCTGCTGTGTCTCCACCAGACTGGCGTTACCTTTTTCTGTAACGTCCCAGACAAGGAGCGGGGTGCCCAGTGAAGTCAGGGTGAATTCGCTGATCTTCCCGGGACCTGCTCCTGCAACGGAACGGAAAGTAAGCTGCGATCCTGTCATTTTGAGCAGACGCATGGCATTCAGTTCAAGGTAATTCAGGTAACCTATGGCACTTGAATTACTTTTATGATAGACCAGCTTGATATCGATCACGGGATTGGAGGTGGAAAAAGAAGCGGAGCCGTCCCGTTCAATGGCATAGTCATCGGTATATTGCGACCCCGTGGCAGGAATGGAAATACTGAGCACCTGGGTACTCCCCGCGAAAATGGCAAAGGAGGTCCCGCCTGAGGTAGAGCGGGCGGCGACATCGGCGGTCAGCTTAACCGGGGTGCCGTCATACAGGTTGGGAAAGGCAAAGGAATAATTCCGGGTGGTCGTTACGTCAAAATATTGCTGGTCCCACCATTCCCTGCCCGACTTAATGAGATTGATTTCGTCTTTCTCGTAAAAAAGAAAATCGTTGAACCTGGAAATGTTGTCAGTGGCCGGTGAAATGGCCGGGGATTCGGTACCCAACCGTTTTCCCGGACCCTGATCAAAATTCAGAAAATAATAGGTTTTGTCAGAATAGATATTCTTTTGATGATGGAAAATGTGATCGGTCGAATCGTACACCCACCGGTCCGGCGATTCCCCGTAAAAGAGGATAAAATCACTGCTGCCAAACTGACCGTCATCCTCTCCGGAAACGTAGATAGCATTCTCCATCAGGTCGTCGGTACGGGGAGTGGCATTGGCTTCAGGCAGCATCCCTCCTCCGTTTCCATAGATCCGGATATTCTTCGGAATGATGGAAGAAGGATCAATGCCTGCTTTCCTGAGATCGTTATAGGTAAGGGCATACATACCGGTAGATGCGACGGCGAATTTGTACCAGCTTCCGGCTGAAAGAACAGAATGACTGGTATAATTCCCGGCCATCTTCAGTGCAGGTAAAGCAGAAGGGTTTTCCTCAAGTTCGATATGCAGGGAAAAAGAGACCAGCCGTTCAAGTATTCCGTTATCCGGATTCCGTCGAAGGGGCAGAACACTCACTTCCAGATAAGGCACTTTACGCTGAATCACGACAGACTGGAACAGGGTTACCTGATCTCCCAGCTTATCGGTCCCCTGGATAAACTGCGTCATCGATCCGGTGAGCGGTTCAAATACCGGATGATCCAGGGAAAAAGATCTCACCGACAGGGAGGCACACCGGATCCGGAACCGTTCTGTATAAACAGGCAGAAGGTCATATCCATCCCGTAATCCGGAGCCATTGAAGGTAAGCAACCATGAGGTGTCGGCGCCACGGCTGTACAGGATCTGACCTTGATTCCAGCTGATCTTCCTGGTGACATCGATGGTTTGTCCGGGGGATGCATTCGGTATGAATGACCCGATTACCAGGAACAACATGAAGGCCGAGTGAAGGTAAAAATGTCTCAGGGGTCTGTACATGGTTTGATGTTATCAATAAAATAGACAGAAAAACGCTGCAGAAGGTTTGCTGTCCTTATAAATAATCCCGAAAAATCGTCCTAATAATGTAATTTTAACGTTATGTGGTTGGTAATATTGTCGATGGTTCCACCATATCATTCTTTTTTTTTTGTAATATTGTAACCCTGTATTCTGAGGACCAGCGCCTGTGCAATGATCAAAAAATCTTTCATTATCTCTGTTATCTTGGTTGTGCTCTTTGGGTTTGACTCCATTGCTCAGGATCCTGAATTTTCCCAGTTTTATGCAAACCCGCTATACCTCAATCCGGCCCTGGCCGGTGTGACCGTTTGTCCCCGGATCATGGCCAACTACCGGAACCAATGGCCCGGACTTGGAAGCGCTTATAACACTTACAATGGTTCATTCGACATGGTGGTGGAAGCCTTGCATGGGGGAATCGGTATTTTGTTCAATGCCGACCGGGCAGGGGGCGGTAATCTGAATACCACCTCCGTAAGCCTGATGTATGCATTTAAATTCAATATAACAAGCCATTTTCAGGCAAGCCTGGCGCTCAGGGGCGGTTACTATCAGCGTCACCTGGCCTGGGAAAACCTGACCTTCGGCGACATGTATGAAGATCTGGTCAATGGCGGCGTCATCAAACCTACCATGGAAAAACCTCCCGACAACCCGAGGGTCGGTGTCCCCGATTTCTCAGCCGGATTGTTTATGGGTTATGACGATCTGGTCTACGCCGGGGTGGCAGTTGATCATCTGACACAGCCAAATATAGGTTTTTATTCCGACGTCACTTCACAGCTTTACCTTAAAATTACGGTTCATGCCGGATCGGTAATCAACCTGCGCAGCGGAGGAAGCCTTGATGATGAACGGGAATTCTCGATCTCGCCGAATATACTTTACCAGCAGCAGTTCAACTTTCATCAGCTGAATATCGGCCTTTACCTGACCATCGATCCATTCGTAGGCGGATTGTGGTTCCGCCATAACTTTGAAAATGCCGATGCGATCATCCCGATGATCGGATTGCATTATAAAAATTTACGCGTGGGGTACAGTTATGATTTTACCATTTCCAAGCTGAAATCCGTTTCGGGCGGGGCGCATGAGGTATCGGCTTCATATCAATTCCCCTGTATAGAAAAAAGAAAACATATCCGGGCAATAAAATGCCCAAGGTTTTAGTTATATAGTATCGCTGAGAAAAATTTTTGAACAAAATGCTCATCGTAAACCTGCATGAATTTTTCGATTTTTAATGAAAAATCGTATAAAATTCAGTAGGTTTGCAAAAATTTTCCAACAGATGAAAATACGACATTTATTTCAAGCAAGTGCCCTGATCGCAATGATCGTATTAACAGGTGCCTGCAAGAAAGGTGGAACCTCCAGTTCAACTGGCTGGGATTATAACAACCCCAAGAACGGCGGGTTTGAAGTAAGGTCCTTCCAGGAACAACAGACCGGGCCCGGACTGGTATTCATTGAAGGGGGTACCTATACAATGGGCCAGACCCAGGATGATGTCATGTTTGATTGGAATAACCAGCCCCGCAGGGTTTCGGTTGCCAGCTTTTACATGGATGAAACTGAGGTCCGGAACCTCGATTATCTGGAATACCTCTACTGGCTTAACCGCGTCTATGGTACCGACTATCCGGGCGTTTACCGTAAAGCACTGCCCGATTCCATGGTATGGCGCGATAAGCTTGCTTACAACGAACCCCTGGTGGAATATTATTTCCGTCATCCGGCCTACCGGAATTACCCGGTGGTTGGGATCAACTGGATCCAGGCAAATGATTATTGCGCCTGGCGTACCGATCGCGTCAATGAGATCCTTCTTATCAAAAAAGGTATCCTCGCTATGGATCCCGCCCAGAAAAACGAAAATAATTTCAACACCGAAGCTTATCTTGCCGGACAATATGAAGGCCTGGTCGATAAACCCCTTCCCGACCTGAATCCCAATGGCACCGGTACCCGTAAAGTGAAGATGGAAGATGGCATCATGCTTCCGAAATATCGCCTTCCGACCGAAGCCGAATGGGAATATGCCGCCTTGGGCCTTATCGGTAATACAGCCTATGAACGGGTTGTTGAACGGAAAAACTATCCCTGGAATGGGAATTATGTCAGGACCAACGAATCACGTTATTACGGGAGCTTTATGGATAACTTCAAACGGGGTAAAGGCGATTACATGGGTGTTGCAGGTAACCTGAACGACGGGGCAGATATTCCCGCACCCTGCGGATCCTATTTCCCGAACGATTACGGACTTTATAACATGGCCGGTAATGTCAGCGAATGGGTCCTTGATGTATATCGTCCCCTCTCTTTCTACGATGTTTCAGACCTTCATCCATTCCGCGGAAATGTCTTCAAAACCCCTGAACGCGATGCAGAAGGATTCCTGGCGGAAAAAGACAGCCTGGGCCATTTAAAATCTCGTAACATTACTCCGGCTGAAGCCCTGAACCGGAAAAATTACCGTCAGGCCGACAACATCAACTACCTGGATGGCGATTATACTTCCTCCATCTCGTCAGAATACTGGAAAAACCCGCCAACCGATACCAGCGGAACCAACCTGATGTATCAGTACGGGATGAACTCTCTGATCAGCGACCATGCCCGGGTTTACAAAGGAGGCAACTGGAATGACCCTGCCTACTACCTGAGCCCTGGCACCCGGCGTTATCTGGATGAGAACGAAGCTTCCGATTGCATTGGCTTCCGCTGTGCCATGACGCGTGTCGGCGGTGCCATTCCCGGTAAATAATCCGTAAGAACCAAATTATACCCCGTTTCGTCATGGAAACGGGGTTTTTTATTTATTTTGCACAGACCTGCCGGACCGTTATGCAACCAAACCTTACCGAATTGCTCTACCGTCATTTTCTGGACCATCGGGTTGTCTCCACCGACAGCCGAAGGATATCGCCCGGCTGCCTTTTCTTTACCCTGAAAGGCTCTACCTTCAACGGGAATCACTTCGTCCGGGAAGCATTCGCTCAGGGAGCCGCTTACGCCATCGTGGATGAACAGGTGGGTGTGATCAATGACCGGTGCATTCGGGTGGATGACGGACTGGCCGCCCTTCAGGATCTGGCCCGGCATCACCGTGAACAGTTTACCATACCGGTCATTGCCATCACCGGAACCAACGGCAAGACCACAACCAAGGAACTGATCCGGACCGTCCTTTCGGAAAAATTCCGGACCGTTGCCACCAGGGGGAATCTGAACAACCACATCGGAGTGCCGCTAACCCTTCTGGAAATCGATGAGAATACGGAAATCGCAGTGATCGAGATGGGAGCCAGCCACCCCGGAGAGATCGGCTTTCTTTGCAGGATCGCTGAGCCGGGCTATGGACTTATCACCAACATCGGTAAAGCACATCTGGAAGGATTTGGCGGATTCGAAGGCGTGATCCGTACCAAGACCGAATTGTACCGCTACCTGCAGGATACCGGTGGAAAGGTCTTTATCAACCTGGATGACCCACTACTGATGGATCTTGCACGGGATATAACCCTTATCACCTATGGTTTTCATCCGGCTTTCGTGACAGCCGGCTCCCTCATGGCCGATCCCTTCGTCAGACTGGAAATGATCCTGCCCGGTCAGCCCCCGATGACCGTGGAATCCCATTTATATGGCCGTTATAACGCACCCAACATCCTTGCAGCAGCTTGCGCCGGTTATCACTTTGGCGTTGAACCATCGCAGATAAGACAAGCCATTGAAGCTTACCGGCCATCCAACAACCGCTCACAGATCGAAACGACAGCCAGCAACCTGCTGATCCTCGATGCCTATAACGCGAATCCCGCCAGCATGACGGAAGCGCTCGAAACCTTTGCCGGCACAGCCTATCCCGGTAAAGTCGTGATCCTTGGCGATATGTTGGAACTGGGCGATGAAACCGATACGGAACATCAAAACATATTGGAAATACTGGATCAGCTGAACCTGAATGCGGTTTTTCTGATCGGTCCCTTTTTTACACGACAGAACCGTAAAAGGGAGCATATCTGCTTTAACGACATCGACCTCGCCAGGATCTGGTTTGAACACCATCCGCTGAAAGGTAAAACGATTTTACTGAAAGGATCAAGGGGGATACAGCTCGAAAAGCTGGTGGAACTGTTATAATAATTGAGAATTGATAATTGATAATTAAGGTGTTAGGAGTTAACTCTTCACTCTTAATTCCTAACTGAAAATGGCCAGGCTGACCGGAAAAACGAAATGATAAACAAAAGTGACTGAAACCTACAAAGTGATCGGAATGATGTCGGGAACATCCCTGGATGGTGTCGACATCGCCCATTGCCAATTTCAATTCCAGGATAAACGATGGCAGTATCAGATCGTGGAAGCTGAAACGATTCCCTACACAAAACCTTGGAAAGACCGGCTGTACCAAGTTGAGAACGGAAGCGCTCTTGAACTGACAAGAACGGATATAGAATATGGTCATCTGCTTGGAACCCTGTGCAAGCAATTTATGGACAGACACCGGCTTGAGCCCGATTTCATTGCCTCACATGGTCATACCATCTTCCATCAGCCTTCTGAAAAAATTACGTTGCAGATTGGACGTGGTTCAGCCATTGCCGCTGAAACGGGTCGCACGGTGATCAGCGATTTTCGTTCCCTTGATGTAGCTCTGGGCGGTCAGGGAGCACCATTGGTACCCATCGGCGACCGCCATCTCTTTCCTGAATATGAATTTTGCCTCAATCTGGGCGGGTTTGCAAACATCTCTTACGAGCAGGAGGGACAGCGGATTGCATTCGACATCTGCCCGGTGAACATTGTCCTGAACGCCCTCGCTGAACAAACCGGACAACCGTATGATGCGGATGGGATCCTTTCCAGGACCGGTTTCGTTCATCCTCAACTGCTCCTTCAATTGAACAACCTTGATTATTACCGGAAACCCCCGCCCAAATCCCTCGGAAAAGAGTGGGTTCAGGAGAAGATCCTGCCCCTTTTAGGGTCATCCGGTCTTACCATTCCCGACCAGCTCTCAACTTTTACTGACCATGTCGCTTCCCAGATCAGACTGGCCACGGGAACTGATCCGGCAAAAAAAATCCTGGTCACCGGAGGGGGATCCCTGAACTGTTTCCTGATTGAACGGATCGGCCAATCATGTAAACCTTGTATCATCCTTCCCGAACTTTCCACCATACAATACAAGGAAGCATTGATATTTGCTTACCTCGGTGTGCTGCGCTGGCGGAATGAGCCGAACTGCCTTGCTTCCGTAACAGGTGCCTCACGCGATCATGCCGGCGGGGTCATCTGTTGATTTCCGGAAAAAAAAGATGTATATTTGTATTAACAATTTTCTGATATGACATACCGGGAAACATTATCGAATCTGTTTGCCAGTATTCCGAATTACGACCGTACCGGCCCCTCCGGCTATAAACCCGGCCTGGATAACACCATTGAACTCTGTAACCTCCTCGAAAATCCTCAAAAGACCTTCAAAACTATTCATGTCACAGGGACTAACGGCAAAGGATCGGTATCGCACATGCTGGCATCCATCCTGCAGACAAAGAACCTTCGGGTCGGGCTTTATACCTCACCCCATTTGCAGGATTTCCGTGAACGCATCCGCGTGAACGGGAAAAAAGTACCCATCAGCTTTGTCACCTCTTTCGTCAACAAGCACCAGGGGGACTTTGAAAAGATCAAACCCTCCTTTTTTGAGATGAGCGTGGCTATGGCATTCCGGTTCTTCAAGGAACAACAGGTCGATATCGCCGTCGTGGAGGTGGGATTGGGAGGCCGGCTCGACTCGACCAATATCATTATTCCCCTGCTTTCGGTCATCACCAATGTCAGTTATGACCACATGCAATTCCTGGGTGATAACCTCGAAAATATCGCTGCGGAAAAAGCGGGGATCATCAAACCGGGGATTCCGATCGTCATCGGCGAAACCCAGAAAGAAATCATGGACATCTTTATCCGTAAAGCCCGGAAGACCAAATCGCCCATTACCTTTGCCGATAAGCATTACTCTCCGGAAAACATCCGCATGGCAGGAAAACGGATCAAGAACCTGGTCATGGACATTTACAAAGAGGATGAGCTTTTCATCCGTCACCTCTCCTCTCCATTACCCGGATTGTACCAGATCCGGAATATCCTGACCGTGATGGGAGCCTGTGAAGCGCTGAACCTGCTCCGTTTTCAAATCACGCCCGAAGATATCCGGATCGGGATCCGCGATGTGGTTAAAAGGACCGAACTGAAAGGCCGCTGGCAGGTTTTGTCGAGGAAGCCTCTGACCATCTGCGATACCGGACACAACACGGGAGGATTAACCGAGGTGCTCCGGCAGATTGATACCATCTCATTCAACCATCTTCATTTTGTCTTTGGCACGGTCAGCGACAAACCACTTGATCCGATCCTGGAACTATTGCCCCGAACCGCCACCTACTATTTCTGTAAAGCTGATATCCCCAGAGGGCTCGATGCCAAGTTGCTCCTTGACCAGGCCCGGGTTTCAGGCCTCAGGGGTAAAGCGTATCCGTCGGTAAAAGCAGCCATGGAGGCTGCCCGGAAATCGGCACAGCCCAATGATCTGATATTTATCGGGGGAAGTACCTTCGTTGTGGGAGAGGCCATTTAACTGGCTACTCTTTTTTTCTCCGGGATCAATAAGGAGAATAAGACAGCCATCGAAAAAGAAAAGACAAAGCTGGCCAGCCTTTCCGATATTCCGGTTGGTTGCTCGAAGAAATTTTTCCAGATCACCGTCGAAAGGGTACCGCAGATGAGCGAGGCAAAAACACCTGCGCGGGAAAACTTTTTCCAGAAAAGAATCAGCAGCAAGGCGGGTCCGAACGAAGAACCGATGCCCGACCAGGCGTAAGAGACCAGGCTGTATACCGTGTGCTGTAACCTAAGGGCAAGTACGATGGCTACTATCCCGACCAGTAAGGTGATGAGCTGGTTCAGGCGAAGCATTTTTTTAGGCGACAGCGGTTTCTTTCTCAGGTTCGAGTATATATCCTCGGTGAAGGATGCCGAAGATACCGTGACCTCAGAAGAGGCGGTCGACATCATGGCAGAGATGACTCCGGAAAGCAGGATGCCGGCCAGGATCGGATTGACCATCGTAATGACCATGGCTGGAAGAATCTTTTCTGCATCTGCGGCGAGACTGGCGGAATCGTTGCTGAGATACCCGTTGCTGACAAAGGCAACCCCCAACAGACCGATCATAATGGCGCCGACATAAGCCAGAAGGGTCCACACAGAAGCAACCCAGATGGCCCGGCAGACCTCTTTCTTATCCCGGATGGCCATCATCCGGGTCAATAACTGGGGTTGTCCCGTATATCCGAGAGCCCAGCTGAGCCCGCTGAGGATCAGAATAACTGCCGTGGATCCGGTGGTTCCGTCGGTCAGCGAGAGATAAGCGGGGTCGGCCTGCTCCAAAGCCCGGGCGATATGAATGTCATGGGTGGCAGCAAAGAAAAGAGCAATGACCGGGAAGGCAACCAGGGTAAATATCATGAGGATAGCCTGGAAAACATCCGTGACGACGACTGCTATGAACCCTCCCATCACACAATACACGGTCACCACCACCGATCCGATGATGACACCCCACAAAGGATCAAGCCCGAAAGTTTCATGCAACACCTTTCCCGATCCGCTGAACTGGGCGGCGATATAAAAGAGAAAAAAGAACACAACGATGACTGACGAGAGCATTCCGATGGATCGTTCGGCCCCGGGAAATTTTTTTGCGATCAGACTGGAAACCGTCATGGCCCCCGTCTTCTCCGTTTCCGCCCTTAACCTCCCTGCCATGACGATCCATATGAACAGAATACCTATGATGCAACCCAGGGCCACCCAGATAGCGCTTGGTCCATCGCTGTAAGCGTACCCGGTGAGACCAAGCAAAAGCCATGCCGATTCTCCGGTAGCCCGCTCGGAGAGCGCCAGGGCAGTGCCTGAGAAACGTTTTCCGCCAAGAACGAATTCTTCGTGTGTTTTCGAACCCCTCGAATACCACCAGGCAATGAACATCGTGACAACCAGATAGAGAATAAAGACCGCGAGCATAAAAAATGATTTAAAGTGGACAATAATCAAAAAGCAAATAAAGATTAACCACCGGAAATTAGGTGCAGGACGTTGACGACATCCCCCTCACGAATCAGCGCCGATTCATAATCGCTCTTGTTGATCAGTTTCCCGTTGATCTTTACGATCAGCATTCTGAAAGTAAAATTTTTCATTTTTAATAATCCCGCAACGGTTATTTCTTCATTCGTGATCGATTCCCGGTTGTTATTCAACAATATCTCCATACCGATACCTTAAATATTCCGTTATAATCCCATCCTTTCGCTACTTCGCTATTTCTCTGCTTCGCTACTTCCCAATAGTATCTCAAGCACTGCATTCGCCTGCATGTTGGCCACAATCCCTACCCTCGGTGCGATGGGAGGATGGTCCGGAGCGATCTCCGATACTTCATCTCCGCAAATGATCATGGAATCCACTTGCCGGCAATGGATATTGTCGTTCATACCCCATCCGGCCATGCCAAGGCCTACCACCAGGGGCTTTCCGGGCATTTCCGTCAGTATCGTTTCGATCAGCATCTCTTTCTGATCGGCAAGGTCGAATGCTTCCACAATAATATCGCATGGGTTGAACAACGGAATAAGATTCTCCCGGTTCAGCCTTAAATCATGGGCAATGACACGCACAGCCGGATTGATCCTGAAAATATTTTCTGTCAGCGCTGCCGTCTTTTTTTTCCCGACCTGATCCCGGAAATAATACTGCCGGTTCAGGTTGTCTTCACTCACCCGATCAAAATCGGCAAGGATCAGCGTGCCAATCCCCACCCTGGCCAACGCGACGGCACAATTAGAACCAAGACCACCGCAACCGGCGATGCCTACGGTTTTATTCACTAATACCGCTCTGATCTGGTCAAACGTCATTGATTTCCGTATGAAAAAGTATGATAAGCTCCGGATCCTCTATCCCGCCAGGTTGTCTCAATTTTTCAGACCCAGACAAAAATAACAAAAAAATAATTTGGCAACTGATGATAAGATACCGGTTAATCGAAAATCTATCAATTCAATCGTAACTCGTAAATCTTACAATCGTAAATATGATTATTTTCCGGATGAATTCATTACTTTTGTGTTCTGTTATTTTATTCACAATAGTTTTACCCATTCATTCTTCATTTAATATCTCAAATTCCTTATGTCCCGAAGAAAGCTGAAAATCAGAGATCTCACATTACGCGACGGACAACAATCCCTTTTTGCAACCCGCATGGCCCAGGATCAGGTCGACCGGGTTCTTCCGCTTTTTAAAGAAGCCCATTTTTATGCCATGGAGATATGGGGTGGCGCTGTTCCCGATTCCATCATGCGATATCTGGGTGAAAATCCCTGGTACCGGCTTGAGAAGATCAAAGAAGTCATTGGTGATGCTTCCCTGCTGACTGCGCTTTCGCGGGGCAGGAACCTCTTTGGATACAACCCTTACCCGGAAGAGGTCATCGAGGGATTTAACCGGCTGGCTATTAAATCAGGCATCGGTATTATGCGCATCTTTGACGCCCTGAATGATGTCGAGAACATGAAATCCACGATCCGGTATGTTAAGGAAAATGGCGGGATTGCCGATTGTGCCATCAGCTATACCGTCGATCCGAAATTCTCTGCCAGACAGAAATTCCAGTCGTGGGTCCATTTGAAATCCCTTCCGCACCACATCTTTACAATTGATTATTTTGTCGGTAAGGCAAAAGAGCTGGAAGCCCTCGGAGCAGATATGATCAGCGTTAAGGATATGGCCGGACTGATACCACCGTCAAGGACAGGGGAACTGATCTCCCGGCTGAAGGAAGAGGTGAATGTCCCCATTGATTTTCATACCCATTGCACTCCCGGATATGGACTCGCTTCCGTGCTGATGGCTATGCTGAACGGGTGTGACATCATCGACACTTCTATCATGAATTTTGCCGGTGGTCCTGCCGCCCCCGCTTTTGAACTGATCCAGATCTTCGCCGACAAGTTGGGCATTGATACGGATGTCAACCTCGAAGCGGTAGGGAAGATCAATAAAGAGCTCAGATCCATCCGGGAAGAACTTTCGGAATTTGATACAGGTAAGGTTTTCCCGATCGACTTTGACATCACCCGTGATGCCCTCCCCAAGGATGTGAACAAGCTGTTCGTGAAAGCCATCTATATGGCCAAGCACGACCGGGAAGAGGAATTGCTGGCCACCTGTCATGAAATTGAACAATACTTTCGTTTCCCGGAATCCGATGGAATGGTCAAACGCGCTGAGATCCCCGGTGGAATGTACACGAATATGCTTGCACAGCTGAAACAACTCAAGCTGGATCACCTTCTGCCCCGTGTGCTCGAGCTGGTTCCTCTGGTACGTATCAAATCAGGCTGTCCTCCCCTGGTCACTCCTACAAGTCAGATCGTCGGCGTTCAGGCGGTGAATTGTGTGATCGATGAAAACAAAGGCCAGCCCTTTTTCACAACCAAATCGATCCAGTTCGTGAACCTGGTCAAAGGATTATATGGAAAAACGCCGATCCCGGTCGATCCCGATTTCCGTGAACAGCTTACCGGTGTGCGTGAAGAAACCCCTTATGATACACGGAATTACAAAAAACAGGAGAATACCGTGTTTGAGGAGTATGGCGATATGAAGCTCGCCGATAATGAAAAAGATGAACTCCTCCTGGAGCTATTTCCGACCGTTGCCCGCGAATTTCTTCAGAAAGTCGTTGAAGAACGGTACCTCACAAACATTTACATCATTGAGGAGGAAAAACGGAGGAAAGCGCAGGAAGCCCGGGAAGCCTATGAACGGCTTTCACCCGATGAAAAACGCCAGCGGTTGCTGCAGGGACTATACAACTTCCCATGGCTTAGCTTTCCGGAAGAAGACCTTGGCAGATCATGACAAATTTTCAATAATTTTGTAACCGATAAACATATAAACCCTCATATATGACATTTGAAGATTTTAAAAAATCGCATAAACTCCTTGCACAGTACAAGTACACCTGGGCACCCATTGATAAGGGATATAATAACCGCAGCATTTATGTCAATGTCGGCGATCTTACGATTAAAGAGAAACCGGTCACTCCGGAAATGAAAGAGAAATTCATCGGGGGAAAAGGCTTCGACCTCCGCCTGTTATGGGACGCCACTAAACCGGATACCAAATGGAACGACCCTGAGAATGAAATCGTTATTTCCGGTGGCCCCATCTGCGGGATCACCCAATATTCCGGAACCGGAAAATCCATTGTTTGTGCGATCAGCCCGCAAACTGATTCGGTAATGGATTCCAATGTCGGTGGGTATTTTGGCCCATTTCTTAAATTCTGCGGATTTGACGCTCTTGAGGTTCAGGGAAAATCGGGCCAGGAAGTGCTGATCCTGTTCGACGAGGAGAGGGAAGTGGTGGAAATCTACGATGCAGCCGACCTTCCCATCGACAGCCATGTTCTTGCAGAAGTGCTTCATGAGGTGTTTTCCAAGCCGGATAATGAAAAGGATAAATTCAATGTTTCGGTTGTATCTGCCGGGACAGCTGCAGACCACTCTCTGATCGGGATGCTGAACTTCACGTTCTTTGACCTGAAGCGCAAGAAAGTCCGTCTGAAGCAGGCCGGACGCGGCGGGATAGGTACCGTGTTACGGGATAAGAAGATCAAGGCCATCGCTGCCCACGTCAAGGGAATTGGCGGTAACCGGAACAATGTCGTTGACCTGGAAGCCATCCAGGAACGAGGACGCCGGTTCAACAGGGAGATGCGTGAGCTCGACGATAAACAATGTGAAATGCGGTCAAAAGGCACAGCTCACCTGACCAATGTCATGAACGATTACGACCTGCTGCCGGTCCATAATTTCAAGTTCGGTAGTCATCCCGAAGCCGGTAAGATCCATGGAGAGGTATGGAAGACCTACTTTACCCAGAATATCCCCGACGGCTGCTGGGTGGGTTGCAACATGTCCTGTGCCAAGGGTGTCGATAATTATGAGCTACGTACCGGACCCTACAAAGGAGAAAAAGTAATCGTCGACGGGCCCGAATATGAAACGACCTCCTCCCTGGGATCCATCGCAGGCATATTTAATCCCGACTTTACCATTGAAGCCAACTTTTATTGCGATACCTATGGCATCTGCACCATCACATGGGGGACGATCCTGGGTTTTGTGATGGAATGTTACGGGAACGGTATTCTGAATGAAGAACGCACCGGCGGAATGAAGCTCAACTTCGGTAATTCCGATGCTGCCATGGAATTGCTTCACCAGCTTGCCCGGGGAGAAGGCTTCGGATTGATTGCCGGACAGGGCGTGCGTAAGATGAAGGAGCTCTTTGCCAGGAATGGCTGGGGTGATCCGCAGTTCCTCCAGGACATTGGAATGGAAAATAAAGGACTGGAATACTCCCAGTACGTTTCCAAGGAATCCCTTGCCCAGCAGGGCGGTTACGCCATGACCAACAAAGGCCCCCAGCATGATGAGGCATGGCTGATCTTTATGGATATGGTCAACAACCAGATCCCTACCTTTGAAAAGAAAGCCGAAGCCCTTCACTATTTCCCGATGTTCCGTACATGGTTTGGACTGGTAGGCCTCTGCAAGTTGCCCTGGAATGATGTGGAACCGGAGAACAATGCCCGGACCGATGAACCCGCCAAAGTACCGGAGCATGTCGACAACTATGTGACCATTTACAATGCCGTCACCGGAAAGAAGATCGATAAGCAGGAGTTGCTCCGTCAGTCGGAAAGGGTCTATAATTTCCAGCGGATATTCAACATCCGCAGGGGTTATGGCCTTCGGAAACATGACGCCCAGCCTTACCGCGCCTGTGGCCCTGTAACGAAGGAGGAATATGAATCACGGGAGGAACGGTACGACAAACAATTGAAGGAACAGGTTGGCTTTGATCCGGTCGGAAAGACCACTGAAGAAAAAATGAAAGTGCTCCGCCGGTATCGCGAAAACCGTTATGAACAATTGCTCGATGCCGTTTACGAGCGCCGGGGCTGGACGAAAAACGGAATTCCTAGAATTGAACATCTGAAACAGCTTGGCATGGACCTGCCGGAGGTGATCGAAGTCGTTGCGCCCCTGCAATAGATCCACGACCCGGAAAGAACAGAGAGCATTCCATGAAGAGGTTACCATCCATTGGCGACCTCTTTTATTTTTACGGGTACAAGAATAATATCTGTATTTTATCCGTACCTTTGTCGCTGATTTTCAATTTATTTTGCATCATGAAAGTATTACGCATCGGGGACCTGGTCATTCAGCTACCCATTATCCAGGGGGGCATGGGGATCGGGATTTCGATGTCGGGCCTGGCGTCGGCCGTGGCCAATGAAGGTGGCGTCGGGGTGATCGCCGTAGCAGGGATTGGCATGCGGGAGCCTGATTATGCCCGCGATTTTATCGAAGCCAATATCCGGGCATTAAAGACGGAGATCCGGAAAGCCAAACAAATGACCGACGGTATTCTAGGAGTTAACATCATGGTAGCCCTGACCAACTTTGCCGATATGGTCCGGACAGCCATATCCGAAAAGATCGATATCATCTTTTCGGGAGCCGGTCTGCCTCTGAACCTTCCTGAATTTCTCTCTCCCGGTTCAAAGACAAAGCTTGTTCCCATCATTTCTTCCGGCAGGGCAGCTGCTATCCTGTGTAAAAAATGGACCGAACATTACAATTATCTGCCCGATGCATTCGTGGTGGAAGGGCCAAAAGCCGGTGGTCATCTCGGTTTCAAACGTGCCGAAATTGATGATCCTGCCTACGCCCTTGAAAACCTGGTCCCGGAAGTGAGGTCACAGATCCGTGAATATGAAGAGAAATTCAATAAAACCATCCCTGTGATTGCCGCAGGGGGTATCTATACAGGTAGTGACATCAATGAGTTTATGGAAATGGGAGCAGACGGAGTACAGATGGCTACCCGTTTTGTCACCACGGATGAATGCGATGCCTCAGCCGGATTCAAACAAACCTATATCGATGCCAAAAAGGAGGACCTGGAGATCATCATCAGTCCTGTCGGTATGCCAGGCCGGGCCATCGGAAATGAATTTATCGACAAGATCAACAAGGGAGAGAAAAAACCGGTGAAATGCCCATATAAATGCATTAAGACCTGTGACATTGAGAAGACTCCCTACTGTATTTTTGCAGCCCTGCTGAATGCGATGAAGGGAAATTTCCTTAACGGTTTTGCCTTCGCCGGAGCGAACGCGTTCCGTGCCACAAAAATCATCTCAGTCAAGGAGACCATCCGCAACATCCTGCGGGAATTCAAAGAGGCAGGAGGGGCATAAGACTGAACTTTTCATTAATTTTACTTTAAAATCCTGAAGATGATTACTGATCAGTGGTATGTCATTCTCGATTCCCGAGAGGTAAAGAAAAACCAGGTCATCAGCGTTAAACGTATGGGTGAGAACCTGGTCGTATGGCGCGACCGTCAAGGCCGGTTGGGCATCGCCAAAGATAAATGCCCGCACCGGGGTATCGCACTCAGCAAAGGCAAGGTAAAGGATGACCACCTTCAATGTCCGTTTCATGGCTTTGAATATGACATTTCAGGTAAATGCAAACGGATCCCTGCCAATGGAAAGGCAAACCCGGTCCCTGATTACATCCGGGCAAGTGCCTTCGCCACATCAGAAGCAAACGGATTTATATATCTGTGGTGGGGGGATCCGGCACGGTTAGGGTCGGCAAGACCAACCGATCTTTCACCGGTCAAGCTTCCCTGGTTTGAAGATCTTGACGATAAGCTTGTCCGGAGCAGCTTCCGGGCTCACTGGAAAGCACATTACAGCAGGGTGATTGAAAACCAGCTGGATGTAGTTCATGTGCCATTTATCCATCATAACACGATCGGACGGGGACTGGGAGCGGTGGTGAATGGTCCTTTAACCCGGGAGTCCGATAACAGCATTACCTTCTGGCCATGGAATGAAAAGGATGAAGGGCAGATCCCACTTCGCCCTGACCAGATATCGGGGCCAAAAAACGACAGCATCTACCTGACCTTCGTCTTCCCCAATCTGTGGCAAAATCACATCATGGACGCTCTGCGGATCGTGGTAGCCTTCGTACCGGTCGATGATCAGAATACCCTCCTGTACCTAAGGACCTATCAAAAAATGGTCAGGCTCCCGGTACTGAAAGACATCTATGCCGTAATGACCAACCTCTTTAACCGCATCGTCCTTCGTCAGGACCAGCGGGTAGTTGAAACCCATCAACCCATGCCTTCCAGTCTCAGGATGGACGAAAACCTTATCCAGGGAGATTACCCCATCATCCTATACCGTAAAAAACGCCAGGAGCTGAAACAAAATGTCACTTCTCCTCCTTCATGAACGGATAAGTAAATTCCGTCGGAGGGATGAGCGTTTCCTTGATCGTTCGCGGGCTTGTCCATCGAAGCAGGTTCAGATAGCTTCCCGATTTATCATTGGTCCCGGAACCACGGGCCCCGCCAAAGGGTTGCTGGCCTACGACCGCGCCTGTCGGCTTGTCGTTAAAGTATATATTTCCTGCAGCATAACGAAGGATGCGGCATGCCCTGTTCATGGCATCCCGGTCTTTCGAGAATACTGAACCGGTGAGGCCATAGGGCGAAGTCTGGTCACAAAGGTGCAGAGTTTCTTCGAAATCCTTATCCCTGTATGTGTAGATTGACATGACTGGTCCGAAGATCTCTTCTTCCATGGTCCTGGAATGCGGATCCCGGGTATGTATGACAGTTGGTTCAATGAAATAGCCTTTGGATTTATCGCCATTTCCGCCGAAAACAACCTCTGCTTCCTTTGAGTTCCTTGCATGATCAATCATCCCCATGATGTTGTCGAAAGAAGCTTCGTCGATCACCGCATTCATGAAATGGCTGAATTCTCTTACATCCCCCACAGTGATCCTTGAGATCATGTCCCCGATGCGGGATTTGATTTCGGACCACAGCGATTCCGGAATATAACCCCGTGAAGCAGCCGAACATTTCTGTCCCTGATACTCAAATGCCCCCCTTACGGTAGCCACGGCGACCTCCTGCGGATCAGCCGAAGGATGGACAAAGATGAAATCCTTTCCGCCGGTTTCCCCTACGATCCTTGGATAGGACCTGTAGTCAGGCATGTGATCAACCACCGACCTCCATATCTGGTTAAAGGTCCCCGTTGACCCGGTGAAATGGATCCCAGCAAGATCACGATGACTGAGGACTTTCTTTCCGATCAGGCTCCCCGGCCCGGGGAGGAAGTTGATCACTCCATCAGGCAATCCGGCTTCTTCGAAGATCTTTACAAGAAGATAGTTCGAAAGGATTGAGGTGCTTGAGGGCTTCCAGACTACGGTATTTCCCATCAGTACGGGAGCCATATTCAGGTTTGAGGCAATGGCGGTAAAGTTGAAAGGAGTGACGGTAAATACAAAACCCTCGAGCGGACGGTATTCTGTGCGGTTTATAATGCCTGTCTGCGAATGAGGCTGCTGCTGGTAGATCTCTGATATAAAATAAGCGTTGAAATTCAGAAAGTCGACGGTCTCACAAGCTGAATCGATCTCTGCCTGATAGGCATTTTTACTCTGCCCCAGCATGGTCGCAGCGTTCAAAAGAAAACGGTACTTTTTTGAGATCAGTTCAGCGGCTTTCAGTGTGATCGAAACCCGTTCGACCCAATTCACCGATTCCCATTCTTTGTGGGCTTTAAGGGCAGCCTCAACGGCCATCCCGACTTCCTTCTCCCCGGCCTGATGATAATTTCCCAGGTTATGCCGGTGATCATGGGGCATGATGATGCGGCCGGTGTTACCGGTCCGGATTTCCTTGCCGCCAATGATCAGCGGGATATCTTGTATTTCAGCGCTTAACCGGTCGAGTTCAGCATTGAGTGCTTTCCTTTCTTTGCATCCGGGTGCATAATTCATGGAATGTTCATTTACCGGACGCTGGAGGCTAAAGATTGCATTGTTCATGGTCTTGTTTTTTTGGATATGCATCGATTGACATAACGGGTAAAATTCTATTTTTGTATGCTATTCTTAGAAAATGGAAACAAAATTCGCAAATAAATTATCGATGATCCATCTCCATTATAAAATATGGATGTCCGACCCACAGGAAAAGGGGATCCTTGGCGACGGGAAATGGAGGATGCTCAAGTTGATCGCTGAGAAAGGATCACTGAAGGCCGCCTGTGATGAGCTTGGATATACCTATCGCAGGACCTGGGGCAACATAAAAAAAATTGAAGATTTCTTTGGCTTCCCTTTGCTTGAGAAACACCGGGGCGGTTCCGAAGGAGGAAGCATGACGCTGACCGGGGAAGGAAAGCTCCTGGTCACGGCATTCGATAAATTTCATTCTACGGTGGATAACATCATCCAAAAAGGGTTTGAAGAATTCCTGAACGATATTTCCGGTAAAAAACAACATTTGTAAAAACTGGTCAATGAAAAAAATCTTCTTAAGTCTCCTCTGCTTTATTATGCTGAATATATCCGCATTTGCCCAAAAACCTGCAGATCTCAGTGGCGATCTGATCATTTTTCATGCCGGAAGCCTTTCGGTTCCGATGAAAGACCTCAAGGCGGAATTCAATAAATTATATCCCAAAGTAAATGTTCTGCTTGAATCGGCAGGCAGTGTGGAATGTGCCAGGAAGATTACCGATCTGAAAAAACCCTGCGATATCATGGCCTCGTCCGATTTCACCGTGATCGATAAGATGCTGGTCCCTGGCTATGCAGAGTGGAATATCCGTTTCGCCAGCAATGAGATGTGTATTGTCTATACCGGTAAAGCCAGATACCAGGACCGTATCAATTCAAAGAACTGGTATGACCTCCTGTTAAAGCCGGATGTGGCCTATGGCCGTTCCGATCCCAATTCAGATCCCTGCGGGTACCGCACTGTCATGACCATGCAGCTGGCGGAATCATTTTACGGGAAACCGGGTCTGGCTTCCACGCTGATGAGTAAAGACCGTAACTATATGCGCCCCAAGGAGGTTGATCTTGTGGCATTGCTTGAATCCAACAACATCGATTACATTTTCATATACAGGTCTGTGGCGGTGCAACACAAACTCAAGTATCTGACGCTGCCTGACCAGATCAACCTGAAGAACCTGCAGTACTCTGCCAACTACCAGAAAGCGGTCGTCGAGATCAATGGTAAAGAACCAGGCAAGAAGGAACTGATGAAAGGAGATGCAATGATCTACGGAGTGACCATAATAAAGAACGCTCCCAACAGGGCAGCAGCCATTGCTTTCCTCGAATACATGCTTTCGAAAGATAAGGGAATGCGGATCATGGAGAGGGACGGCCAGCCTTCTGCCATACCCTTGCCAACCGTTGGTTATGACAAGCTGCCTGCTCAGCTGAAACCGTTTGCAAAGGACCTGGAGAGGTAATCCGGGATGATTTGTAAACGTGAACTCAAAATTATGGATCCATGAAAACAACAAACCTTTACTCATTCTCCTGTATCGCTCTTGCACTCGTGCTCCTCCTTCCTGGCATAACAGGCTGTAAAAAAGATGCCGACCCCGCGGTCCCGGTGATCAGTCTCAAGACCGGCCAGCAATACACGCCCGGCGGGTCGGTCATTAAAGTTGGGGATCCCCTACGCTTTGGTATTACTGCCCGGCCGGGTGATGCAAACCTCACCAACCTGGTGATCAAAAAGGTCATGCCCAACGGCACCACCAGGGTGGTTCTTGATTCGGGTATGAATTCACAGGGTTTCTCCGTGGATGAGACTTTTTACCAGGGGGTGGAAGACACCGCAACCTGGGTTTTCCAGATCATGGATAAGAACAGGATCATGGTGGCTGTTTCCATGATCCTCTACAAGGACCCTAATTCTACGTGGGGTGGTATTTTCGAGTATCCCCTACTGACCATGGGCTACCAGAACAATACGTCGGTCGGGCAATTCCTCTGCTGCGCCACCGGTAAAGTGCTCCAGGGCGATTCTGCAGGCATGAATCCTGAAACCATCGATATAGCCACCTATTATTATTTTGTGGATGGACTTCCTTCTCCCACATTCTCTTCACCCGGAGAACAAGGCAACGGCATTCTTGAATATTATCCGTTTTTAAGCAACTGGACCGTTAGAAATTACACAAAATGGGATATCAGCGTGGATGCAGATCCGATTCCAGTGACGACTTTCGATGCCTGTCATAATGATTCGATCCTGATCATGTCATACGACGATGTCTGGGGTAGGAAGAAGTTCAAGTGGGCGAATCCGGGCGACGTCATACCTTTCCTCACTGCAAAAGGGAAAAAAGGATTGATGAAAGTGATATCCGCCGATGCATTCCCTGAGGGTTCAGTTACCTTTTCAATGAAAGTTCAGCAATAAACCCTTTATTTTCTAATCAATTAACCATAAAGTTATGAAGAAACCTTTCCTGTTTTTTGCATTGATGCTCATCGCATCCGTCCTCGTTGCACAGGACACGATTACGGGCTGGACCTTCCCGGTGAACCAGGGTCCCGACAGCCTGAATGCCAACCTTGGCCTGCAGGGGAACCTGAAATACGATATCCGTTACGAAGGCACCGATACGGCCTATAACCGAATCTACTTTACTGAAGGTTCTTCCGGTTTTGCCGCAGCCGCATCAGGATGGGACAACGGGACCGGCACCAAACTCTGGTCCATCAAATTCAAAGCCGATACCACCTACAAAAACTTCAAGCTCTTCTCAAAGCAAAGCAGTGATGCCGCCAATCCGGGGCCACGTGACTGGAAAATCCAGTGGCGGTTAAGTGGCGGAACATATACGGATGTCCCTGACGGGAATGTCACGGTTGCAGACGACTGGACAACCGGCGAGGTGATCAACCTTGCAGTCCCTGTCACCGGCCAGGGAACTTCATCCATATACATCTGCTGGCTGATGAATTCCGATACCAGCACCAATGGCACCCTGGTCGGACCCGAAGGGGTCTCGAAAATTGATGATATCATTGTTAAGGCGATCAGTACGCTTGGGACAGAAGATATCATGTATACCAACCGTCTTGGAATAATGCCCAATCCGAGCCAGGGCCGCTTCAGGGTGACCTCCACCGTTCCTTTGGATGAAATAAAGGTCGTTGACCTCCGGGGAAGGATTATGACCGACCTGGCAAGACCGGCTCAGGATTTGTCGGTCGACCTTACCGGTATTGCAAAAGGGCAATATATTCTTTCGGTGAAATTTGCAGATCAGGAAGGCTGGTACAACAAAAAATTCATCATTGAATAAACTCCGGGTGATCAGGGATCCGCAATTTCATCTTGTCATTCCGTTGTTGTTCACAGCAGTTTTTTTCCCATTCCTGACGGCTTCTGCCCAGGTGTTGCTTGGCGGGACCGTTAAATCGTCCGGAACGGGATCCTGCCTGACCGGAGTTCATATCAGCATTGCCGGTATTAAAGGAGGGGCTGTTTCGGATTCAAACGGAAGATATTCCGTGCACCTTCCCGGTCCGGGAAAGTACCAGGTTAAGTTCACCTATGTGGGATGCAGGACCAGGGAAACCACCGTTGAAGCCGGTTCTCCCGGGAGCCTGATTCTTGACATGTTTCTTGAACCCGTCGCCACTATGATGAATGAAGTCGAGGTTGTCGACAGGCGCGATGAGCGGAAGATACTTGAAACACCGATGCGCATGGCGCTGATCGGTTCCCGTACCATCCTTGAGAACCCCGGACAGCAGATAACCAACGTCCTGGATTATGTTTCGGGCATGAACCTGAACGGCACGATGGGCATTTATGGCAGCAGCCAGGTGGTGAGCATGAGGGGTTTGAGCGGCAATGACCAGGGCCGCACCCTGATCCTCCTCGACGGGATCCCGCTAAACAAATCCGACGGGGGTTCGGTCAACTGGAATAGGATCAACCGGGATAATGTTGACGACATCCTGGTGATCAAAGGTCCCGGTCCTGCAAAATACGGAAGCAATGCCATGGGAGGGGTCATCGAGATGAATACCCGGATGCCTGACAAGCCCATTCAGGGGTATCTCTCCGCCTCCTACGGCACGTATGAAACATTCCGTGCCAATTTTATGGTCGGCGGAAAGCTGAACCTGAAAAAAAAGGGAAAAGGATTCTATTATAACCTGAACGGATTCTATACCCGCAGTGCCGGGTATAACCCGGAGATCCCTGAATACCTTGAGCCTGCCGATACTTTCTATACCAACACCTATCTCAGGGAGGTGCTGGTCGGGGGTCGGTTCGGCTATATATTTAACAACAAACAAATGGTTGAGGCGGGTTTCGAGTTTTACGATGATAAAAGAGGCCGGGGTATCGAGATCTATGAGCAGGGAGGTGGGTATGACAAGCATGAAAACTATATGGGAAGGGTGAGATACCGGGGAAAAACCGACAAGGTCGACTGGGAGGTCAATGGATATTTTAACCAGGAGGGGTTCAGGAGGATGAATGAATTCATGAGCGATGGCGCCTATAATCTTTACCTGGTTGAATCCGACCGGATCGACATGGGAGTCAGTGGCTCGCTGAACTGGGACATCGGTAAAGCTCAGGCCCTCAGCGGAGGCATCGACTTCAAGAAAGGCAGTGTTTACGGCCAGGATATCTACTACACCTCCACCGACCTGATCACCAATGCCGGGGAAATAGAGTTGTATGCCTTGTTCCTCCAGGATGAGCTGAAGCTTGCAGGAGGGAAACTGAAGATCAATGCCGGGCTGCGGTTCAATGCAGCGGTCTATCACGATGGCCTTTTCAGGATCGATTATCCCTCCTATTCGGTTGAATACCTGAAGAATTTCCAGGATACGGCCATTCCTCAACATACCTGGTTCGATATCGATCCCAAGATCTCGGTCCAGTATCAGTTCACCCCATCCGACCGGATCTACCTGTCGGTCGCCAAAGGATTCAGGGCTCCGAACCTGGATGATCTCTGCCGGAGCGGTAAAACCTCCGCCGGCTTCAGGATCTCCAACCCGGATCTGGGACCCGAAAACCTCTACAATTTTGAAACGGGGGCCGATGCCGGTATTTTCAAATGGCTGGATCTGGCTGCCTCGTTCTATTTTTCCATCGGATACGATTTCATGTATACCGTGGCAACCGGCGATTCGGTGAACATGGGCTATAAGATGGCACCCGTCCTGCAAAAAAGGAACATCAGCGAGGTGCATATCCTCGGGGGTGAGCTTGACGCTGTTTTCACTTTGCCCTGCCAAATGAGCCTCACTGCCGGATATACCCTCTCGGTCTCGGATATCGCCCGAAACAACGCTGCTTTTGTTGATTCATTCAGCGACCTGACCGGCAAATCCCTGGTGGATGTGCCGATTCACAAAATAACGGCCGGTTATACCTGGCTCAACAAGATCATCTCCGTGAACCTCCTGTACAAGTTTGTCAGTTCGCGTTGGATCAACGATCAGAACCAGGTTGACCCCATCCTGGGAGTTTCAAAATTCCCGGCTTACCAGATTTTAAGCTTCAGGATCTGGCATACATTTTTCAAAAAGCTGACCCTGGCCATTGACGTGGACAATGTTTTTGACGTGAAGTACATCGACAACCATTACCAGCAGAGTCCGGGGCGGATCCTGATGGCAGAAATCAGTTTTGTTTTCTAACCAATAATCAAACAATAAAATATGAAACGATTATTAACTTTGGCAATCCTTTTCTCCATGATGCAGAACCTTTCAATCACCGGAAATCCATTAATGTCGCAGGAAACGACGGTTCAGAAGGAGGTCCGTGAGCCCGCCGATCCCAGGGACCGGAACAATAATTTTTATGACAACACGACTATGGTGCCCCTCCCCCTCGGCACCTTCACGGTGGAAGGTGAGGTGGAGAATCCGGGTGCCGTCGATTTTTCGCAGCTCAGGGTGAGATCGGTGATCACCAAGGAAGCTTTGCTGAATGATGACGGGACCAACCGGTTCATCGGGGCTTACCGCTATGACGGCTATTCTTTGTTCGATATCCTTGAGAACCGGATCCTGAACAAGAAAAACAAAGACGCCTTCCGTCCGATCATCGATCTGTATGTCATCATCGAGAACAACAAAGGGGAGAAAGTCGTTCTGAGCTGGGGGGAAATTTATTATCCCGCCCATCTCCATGAAATCCTGATTGCAACCAGTGTCGGCCGGATCGTGCCAAGCAAAACCAATGAACTGTGGCCATTAACCAAGGAGTCAAAACTTATCATCGGCAATGATCTGCTGACTGAACGTAACATCAGCAATCCTGTAAAGATCACCGTTAAGTCCTTCGACCGGGATATTCCGGTGAACCGTGACCTGACTCCTCTTTTCTCTGACAACTTCACCATAACCCGTGATAAAAAAGCGCTCACTTTCATAAAGGATCTACCGCCAAACCTTCCGAAATACACCTATAATGCCATTTTTTACGGGAGGGGCCGGGGAATCCACAGCACTACCCCTTTTTCCGGTGTTCTTCTTTCGGAAATGATTTTACCGTATACCCGGCAGACCAGCCTGGATCTGAAGACCGGTCTTGTGGCCGTGATCGGTGCGGATGGTTACCGGGGGATTTACAGCCTCAGCGAGATCATTAACCGGAGCGACCAGGAGGAGATCCTTCTGGTAGAAGGAAAATCGGAGGATGGAAGCGGAATGTTCAGGCTTTACCCGGCCTGTGATTTCTTCTCTGACAGAGCGGTGAAAGCCCTGTCGGAAATTGAGATCCTGAGTGTCAAATAGAAACAGGATGACAGAGACAACCCCCTTTTTAAAAGCTTCACCGGGCTACCGTTCACCTTTCCTGAAACGTCAATCCATTCAATGGTTATTCATGTTGCTGGGAGCCCTGGTCCTGCTTTTCATTGTTGCACCGGTAGCGGGATTGCTGTTTTCATCATCACCTTTAAAGCTGTTTGAGACGATTAAGGAACAGGAGGTCCGTCAGAGTATTTTACTTACCCTGCTTGTCTCTTTCACTGCCACTGCCCTTTTTGCTGTGGCTGCCATCCCTTTCTCCTGGCTTCTTGCCAGGTATGATTTCCCGTTGAAACGATTGGTGACAGCGATCATTGACCTTCCTGTCGTTATTCCCCATTCAGCCGCAGGGATCGCCTTGCTGGGACTGATATCCCGCGATACTTTGCTCGGCAGGATCGGATCTGCGGCCGGGATCAACTTTGTGGGTCATCCGGCCGGCATCATGCTGGCGATGGCTTTTGTAAGTCTTCCTTTCCTCATCAATGCTGCCCGCGATGGGTTCATGAGCGTGCCTGTGAGACTCGAAAAAGCAGCCCTGACGCTTGGCGCCTCGCAGGCCAGGGTTTTCCTTACCATCTCTCTCCCGCTGGCATGGCGGAATATCCTTTCCGGACTTATCCTGATGTTCGCAAGGGGTATGAGCGAGTTCGGTGCGGTCATCATCATCGCCTATCATCCGATGATCACACCCATCATGATCTATGAACGGTTCACCTCTTTCGGACTTAAATATGCCCAGCCAGTCGCGGTGATCTTTATCCTGATCGTGCTGTTGTTTTTCCTGCTCCTGCGATTTCTGTCCAATAAAACCTCCCGGTAATGCTGGAACTGAAAAACATCTCCAGGAACTTTGGCGGATTTGATCTCCGGGATATCAATTTCACCGTGAGAAAGGGGGATTATTTCCTCCTGCTCGGGCCGTCGGGAGCCGGAAAATCCCTTCTGCTGGAAATGATTGCCGGCCTGACACTCCCCGACAGCGGCTCAGTCCTGCTGAACGGATCCGACATCACTACAATGAGCATCCCTGCCCGCCGGATAGGGATCGTTTTTCAGGACCATGCCATCTTCCCGCATATGACCGTGAGGAAAAACCTTGCTTATTCCCTGCACGGACTGAAAAAAGATGAGACTGAAAGAAGGATAACAAATATCTCTTCCCGGTTGTTGATGACAGGATTGCTTGACCGAAAGCCCGCTACACTTTCAGGCGGAGAACTTCAGCGTGTAGCGCTGGCCAGGACACTGATCAGGGAACCCGAGATCCTCCTTCTGGATGAACCTTTATCATCGATCGATGCCAGGATTAAAAGTGATTTGCGCAGACTTCTTCGTGAGATCCACCGGGGTGGCCAGACCATCATGCATGTAACACACGATTACGAGGAAGCCTTATCGCTGGCAACGAGGATCGCGGTCATGGATCATGGTAAAATACTCCAGACAGGTACTCCGGCAGAGGTCTTTCAGCATCCGAGGAACGGGTTTGTCGCACATTTTATCGGCGTAAGGAATTTCTTCCCGGCAAAATTAATAACCGTTGAAGGCTTATTATATGCTGTAACTGGAGGAGATTTACGGATCAGGATCAACGACGGACAAGAAAATGAAACCGGATTCGTTATGATCAGGGGCGAAGATATTGTATTGTCGGAACGCCCCCTCGAATCTTCGGCAGTGAATTCATTTCCCGGGATAATCAGTGAAATCGTGAAAACACCTTTTGGCATTGATATTTCGGTGGAATGCGGGGAATTACTTCATGCTGTTATCACCGAACAATCGCTTGCCAGCCTGCACCTGGAAGAGGAAAAAACCGTGTGGCTGACCATTAAGGCCACCGCAGTAAAATTCATAAGCGGATGATCTCATTTGAAGAAGCATTAACCATTGTACTGAATTCTGCAATCCTTACGGACGAAGAGACCGTTTCCCTGGACCATTGTACCGGAAGGGTATTAAGCCGGGATGTGTTCAGTGATATGGATATGCCCCCATTTCACAAATCGGCTGTTGATGGCTTTGCTTGCCGGATGGAAGACATTCGATCTGGGATCCGGGAATTCAGGGTCATTGAGACCATTGCCGCTGGCGGTGTCCCGGAATATAAAACGGGACCGGGAACATGTTCCAGGATCATGACCGGAGGGATGCTTCCAGATGGGGCCGATGTAGTGATCATGGTTGAGGATACCCGTAAAAGCGTCCCGGATATGGTAACGCTGCTGAAAGAACCCACAGGTGCAAATATCTGTGTTCAGGCTGAAGATATAAAATCCGGAGAGAAGGTTCTGGACCGGGGTACGCGCATCACACCGGCCCATGTGGCTGTCCTTGCTTCCGTCGGTGAAACCTCGGTTTGGGTCGCACGTCAGCCGGAAGCGGCGGTCATTTCTACAGGGAACGAGATCATTGAACCCGGCCGCAAACCCGGAAAGGCTCAGATCCGTGACTCCAACAGCGGCCAGCTGATGGCCCAGGTAAGACAGGTCCCGTCAATTGCAAGCTACCTCGGTATCGCAGGTGACACACCAGGTAATCTAAGGGAAATCATTTCTTCAGGGCTCAATAGCTCTGATATAATTCTTCTGACAGGTGGTGTCTCCATGGGCGATTTTGATTATGTCCCTGCGGTCATGGAAGCCCTAGACGCAGAAATTCTTTTCAAAAGCATTGCTATCCAACCGGGCCGGCCTACCGTTTTCGCCCGTATAAGTAATAAATTCATTTTCGGTCTTCCCGGGAATCCTGTCTCTTCTTTCGTTCTTTTTGAGCTCCTTGTCAAACCTTTCATTTTAAAGATGATGGGTTGTGACTACAAACCGCTCGTTTTATCACTCCCCCTGGGCGTCGGTTTTTCAAGGAAGAAATCAGGGAGGAAATCGGTAATACCGGTAAGGATTGATGATGGCCTGGTTTTTCCTGTTGAATACCATGGCTCAGCCCACATCAACGCTTATACAAAGGCAGGTGCCATGATGATCATGGACATCGGACAGACCTTTGCTAATAAAGGAGACCTGGTACATGTACGACCGCTTTAATCGCCGGATCAATTACCTGAGGGTCTCAATCACCGACCGTTGCAACCTGCGCTGTACCTATTGCATGCCTGCAGAAGGTATCCGCCTGCTGGATCACCAGGATATCCTGTCCTACGAGCAGATCGTCGAAGTCGTTAAAGAGGCAGTTAAGTTGGGGATCGATAAAGTGAGGATAACCGGAGGGGAACCCCTCGTCAGAAAAGGAGTTGTCAGGCTTGTAGAGATGATTGCAGTCCTTCCCGGAATCCGGGACCTGGGACTGACCACCAACGGAACGCTGCTTGGGGAATTCGCTGAAGAGCTTGTCCGTGCCGGCCTCCGCCGGATCAACATCAGTCTCGACACCATCAACCCCTTCTCGTTCCAGCAGATCACTCGAGGGGGGGATATCGGTCAGGTTTTCCACGGAATCGCAGCAGCCAAAAAGGCCGGCCTCTCCCCCATAAAGATCAATTGCGTGGTCAGAAGTTCCTCTTCAGAGCCCGATGCGCGGGAGGTTATGGGATTCTGCCGTCAAGAAGGGCTGGAAGTGCGTTTCATCCATGAGATGGACCTTAAATCGGGTTGCTTCACGGTAGTAGAAGGAGGTACCGGAGGTGATTGTACCAGTTGCAACCGCTTGAGGCTGACAGCCGACGGAAAAATAAAACCGTGCCTCTTTAATGACCTCGAACTTGATATCAGGAAGTTGGGTATCGGGGAAGCCCTCCGGATGGCCATCAATCTGAAACCTGAAAAGGGAACCACCAGTTTGTCAGGGAAGTTTCATAATATTGGAGGATAAATACAAATTGAGAATTGATAATTAATTAGTTAGAAATGAGGGAGTGCCTTGCTGTCGCATAAGTGGCATTGGCGAGTGCATGAATATAACTATCTTGGTTAGCGGGTGAATGTTGCCCGAGACGCAGCCACGTTGCGATTGCAAGGCCGACCGATGACAAAAGTAGGAACTTGGAACTGAAAATTTGGAAAATATGAAAAAGTTAAGTCATGTGGATGAGACCGGGAGAGCACAAATGGTGGATGTGACCGGGAAGCCGGACCTTGTCCGTAGTGCGCGGGCTGCAGGCCATATACGGCTTGGTAATGAAACCATCGGCCTTATCCGTGAAAACCGGATGGTGAAAGGTGACGTTCTGATCGTCGCAGAAATTGCCGGCATCCAGGCAGGCAAAGAGACCAGCCATCTGATCCCGCTTTGTCATCCCCTGTCCATCACCAAGATGGAAGTAAAAGCCGAACTTGTTCCCGACGGGGTCGCGATTACCAGCCTGGCAAGATGCACTGGACCCACTGGTATCGAAATGGAAGCATTGACGGCAGTTTCCATCGCCCTGCTGACCATCTATGACATGTGTAAAGCAGTGGATAAAAACATGGTGATCGATGACATCCACCTGATCGAAAAGACCAAGGAAACAGCTTAACATAGTGTCCGTCCGACTGAAGTAAAGTGATGAAGTGATGAAGTGATGTAGTGATGCAGTGATATAGAAAGGGAGTGACGGGCTGTTGCATAAGCAGCCAGAAAAGTGATGATTAAGAGAATTCTATGTTAACTTATAAATTCCAATCTGAAATGAATAATGCAAAGGTTATTTCAGTTAATATTTCGGAAAAAAAAGGTACTATCAAGCATGCGGTCCCGGAAATCGAGCTTACTTCGCTTGGGGTCAGCACAGATGCCCATGCCGGTAATTGGTCACGGCAGGTCAGCTTGCTGGGGATGGAAAGCATCCGTAAATTTGAAAACGCTACTGGTAAAAAGATCAACCCGGGTGAGTTCGCCGAGAACATCACCACGGAAGGTGCGGAATTATGGAAGACCCATCCTCTCGACCGTCTTATCTGCAGGGATCTTGAGCTGGAGATCACCCGGATCGGCAAGGAATGCCATGGAACGGGTTGTGCCATTTTCAGCGATACGGGTGATTGCATCATGCCGAAAGAGGGGATCTTTGCCCGGGTCCTACACCATGGCGCACTGAAACCGGGTGATGAACTCGAAATTCATCCAAAAATGTACCGGTTGATGGTTGTTACCCTGAGCGACCGGGCCAGTGCCGGGAAATATGAAGACCGGTCGGGGTTACGGATCCGGGAAGTGATGCAGGAATTTTTCAGAGAGCACGATCTGAACTTATTCATTCATTACGTCCTGATACCCGATGACCGTCATAAGTTGGAAGAGATCCTTCTCAAGGCAAAGGATGAGCTCATCGACCTGATCATCACGACCGGTGGAACAGGTATCGGCCCCCGCGACTTCACCCCGGATGTGGTAAAGCCTTTGCTGGACAAAGAGATCCCCGGGATCATGGAAATGATCCGTTTCAGATACGGTTCAGAAAAACCGGGTGCCCTGCTCAGCCGCAGCATTGCCGGCATCATGGGAAAATCGATCATCTTTACCCTTCCCGGCAGCTTCAGGGCTGTGGACGAATACCTTTCCGAAATAAAAAAATCCATGCTCCACATGATCTATATGCTGCATGGATTGGATTTACATTAATGCCCGGAAACGGTTCCTTTATACAGATCAACTGACCTGAAGTGATCAATTTTGGCGGAACATTATTGAAAAGCGTATTGAAATTCTTTATTTTTGGATGGTTATATCTGCAGAGCTTCCCCGTCAATGATCAAAATTCCCGATATGAAAACATTTCTTACCCTGGTCTTCTTTGTTGTCCCACTGATGCTGTGTGCACAAAGCTCCACCTCCGTAACGGCATCCACGGTCCAGGATCATGGAGATACCGCGAATTATCCCTATTACATCCGGATGATGACCGATCCGGATGCAAACTATTATGCAACCGTCAGCGCTTTCGAAAAATACTGGCATAACCGGCCCATAACCCCTGGTTGCGGGTATAAGGTGTTCAGACGGTGGGAGTATCTCAACCGGAATCGGATATATCCAGATGGTAAAAAAATATCTCCCGAAATCGGGCTCTACACCTGGGAAACATTTAAGAAAAACCAGCGCTCTGTATCAGGTAACTGGGTAAGTATAGGTCCTTCAACCATTCCGGAACAACCTTTAATCCCTCATGCCGGAATGGGCAGGCTGAATGTGATTGCCTACCACCCGACCAACCCGAATATCCTTTATGCGGGCGCCCCCTCAGGCGGATTCTGGATGACCACTGACAACGGTGCCACCTGGGCCACCACTACCGACAACCTCCCTGCCCTTGGGGTCTCCGCCATCCTGCTCGATTACACCAACCCAAATACCATTTTTATCGGTACGGGAGACCGGGACCATAGTGATGCCCCGGGAATTGGGGTTTATAAGAGCACCGATGGGGGTCTTACCTGGAACCCCTCAAACGGTGGAATGGGAAACACCCTCTTTGTGGCGAAGATCGTGCAGCATCCTGGTAACCCCCTTATCTTCCTTGCTGCTGCTTTTAGTGGTATCTGGCGCTCGACCGATGGCGGAGCCAACTGGATCAAAACCCAAACCGGCATGTTCCAGGACTTGTGTCTTAAACCCGATAACCCCGATATCGTCTATGCCGAATCGTATGGGTTTTTTTACCGGTCCGATAATAACGGCGTTTCATTTACAAAAATAACATCCGGTCTTTCGACCGGCGACCGGGGTGTGATTGCCGTGACCCCGGTCAATCCCGATTATGTCTATTTTCTTCTTACAACAGAAGCGATTGGGATGGTAGGGTTTTACCGTTCCACCGACGGAGGCTTGACCTTCACCACCCGTGCTACCACCCCTAATGTTATGAGTTGTCTGTGCAACGGGAGTGACCATGGCGGCCAACCCACCTATGATATCGCGATCGTGGCCGATCCGACAAATCCCGAAACGATTTATACAGGGGGTATCAATGTATGGAAATCGATCGACGGGGGCAGCACCTGGACAATAAAAACGGTACTTACGGAATCATACTTGCAATTCTGTAATGTGGCACTGGTCCATGCCGATTGCCATTACCTCGGCTTTTCGCCTGTCAATGGCAGGCTTTACAACGGTAACGACGGAGGCATTTATTACAGTACGGATGGAGGGGACAATTGGACCGATTGTTCTCCCGGGATAATCATCGGACAGGCATATGCGCTCGGCCAGCAAAGAAATCAATCCGACCGGATCATGGCCGGGTTTCAGGATATAGGAACCAGTATCTACAGTCCGGAAGGCTGGCGCCATGTCGAAAGCGGGGATGAGACCGAGGTTACCATAGACTATCAGAATCCATCCTATTTATATTACGCAAGCATCGAGGGGAATGTTTTCAGACAATATAATTATACTCCGGACAATTATTTTCATCTTGGCGGAAATCATTATTATGGCATCAACGAGACCGGAAACTGGGTGGTCTCTTACGTCATTAGCCAGAATAATCCCAGGAAGATGTTCCTTCCGGAAATGAACATCTGGCGGTGTGAAAATATCCGTGCCGACACCCCGGTCTGGACCCGTATTTCAGATGGAAAAACAAATTTTTGCAATATTCTTGAACAATCTCCGGCCGACACCAATATCTTGTACGCTGTCTGGTCAGGCAGCGTTATGCGGTCCGATAACGCCCATGACCTCTCGCCTACCTGGGTCTCCTGTTCCCGTCTCGATGGATGGGATCCATCCTGTCTGGCGCCGGATCCCTGGGATCCGGATGTCGTTTATGCCGCCAGGATCGGGAATGTTTACAAATCCGTCGACCAGGGAGCTTCATGGACCCTTATGCCTGGTTATCTGCCATGGAGCCCGATCAATACCATCATCCGGGATAAGAACACGCCGGAAGCCATTTACCTGGGTACGGAATCCGGAGTCCTTTACAAGGATTCCACCCTGACCGACTGGGTCGATTTCAGTTCCGGCCTTCCTTCCGTAAATGTCACTGAACTGGAGATATATTATGACGAGAATCCGGCAAACAACAAGATCAGCGGCTCAACTTATGGAAGAGGCCTGTGGAGGTCAGACCTGTATATCTCCCCCACTTCTCCGCCCGTAGCCGGCTTCTCCTGGACACCCCGCCACCCCTGCCTTAATCAGACCGTTCCTTTCACCGACCTGTCGACTGGTACACCAACTACCTGGCAATGGACCTTCTCCCCGGGCACTGTGGTCTTCAGGAATTCGACCAGTGCCACCTCACAGAACCCCCAGGTCAGGTTCACTGCAAATGGACAATACACAGTAACGCTGACGGTGACCAGTGTCTATGGTACCTCTTCCGTCTCACGGAAGATCGATGCCGGGGCTGTACCCCTGCCCTTTGCCGAGTCGTTCGAGGCCGACTGCATCCCGGGAACATGGAGCGTTATGGATACCGATCCGGATGTCACCTGGAAGATATCACACCTGGGAGGAGGGGATGTCGGCCCTAAGGCAGCCTTTGTCGAGTCGTTCAATTACCCTGATACCGGGACCGTCACCGAGATGATCACCGTACCGGTGGATCTGACCGGGATGCTTCATCCTTATCTCAAGTTCAAGGTGGCCTACCGGCGTTATGACCAAACGAGGTATGAGACACTGAAGATCTATCTTTCTTCCGTTTGCGGGGCAGGATGGAGCAACAACCCCGTTTATAACAAAGCGGGACAGACCCTGGCCACCGGTCCGGCACAGCAAACCGAGTTCATCCCTGCGACAGGTTCCGACTGGCGGTTGGATTCGGTCAACCTCACATCCTTTGTCGACGGCAGCCTCACCTTCAAATTCCAGGTGACCAACCGTCACGGGAATAACCTATATATCGATGACATCACCATTGTGGAACAGGCGGTTCTGCCCATCCGGAACAAAACGATCGCCGATGGTCAGAATGCTTGTTATGATGCTGTCCAAACCCTGAATATTGCCGGAAGCGGTACCACCTTCCAGGTACAGTCCGGCGGATCGGCCACCCTGATCGCCGGGGAGAACATTCATTTATATTACGGGACAAGTGTGATGCAGGGAGGTTACCTGCACGGGTCCATCAGTGATGTATTTTGTCCGGATACCTCCGGCAGTATTCCGCAAAACCGCGAAACAGAAGAGGATTTGACCGGGGATAACACGCTTATGGTTTACGGCAGTGAACAGGGTCCATTCTTCAAGGTATATCCGAACCCGAATTCAGGGACCTTTACTCTCGAAATGAACATGACACCTTCAGAAGAAAATATTTTCCTTAAAGTGTTCTCCACAATGGGGAAACTGCTCAAGGAGGAGGTGCTGCCCGGACAGCCGGTCAGCAAGGTTTCCCTCGATGGATTCCAGCCCGGCATTTATTTTCTTCAGGTAAGGTACGGCGACAAGACCGCCACTGTAAAGATCATCCATGAGTGATCAGATCCGGGAAATCAATCAGTTCATTAGGGAAATGATGTGAAAGTATTTCTATGGTGCATCATTGACAAGTACATTGAAATTCATTATTTTTGGATGGTTATATCTGCAGAGCTTCTCCGTCAATGATCAAAATTCCCGATATGAAAACATTTCTTACCCTGATCTTCTTTGTTGTCCCACTGATGCTGTGCGCACAAAGTTCTACCTCCCCAACGGCATCCACGGTCCAGGATCATGGAGATACTGCGAATTATCCCTATTACATCAGGATGATGACCGATCCGGATGCAAACTATTATGCAACCGTCAGCGCTTTTGAGAAATACTGGCATAACCGGCCCATCACCCCCGGTTGCGGGTATAAAGTGTTCAGGCGGTGGCAGTATCTCAACCGGAACCGGATATATCCCGACGGTTCAAAGATACCTCCCGAAATCGCGCTCAACGCCTGGGAAGCCTTTAAGAATAACCAGCGTTCTGCTTCAGGAAGCTGGGCGAATCTGGGGCCATCATCATTACCCACTCCCTCGATGCGTCAGGAATCCGGCATGGGCCGGCTGAATGTCATCGCCTACCACCCGACCAATCCCAATATCCTCTATGCCGGTGCTCCTTCCGGCGGGTTCTGGATGACCACCGACAACGGCGCCACCTGGACCACCACCACCGACGGCCTCCCTGCCATCGGCGTTTCCGCGATCCTTCTCGATTACACCAATCCAAATATCATTTTTATCGGTACGGGAGACCGGGACCATTGTGATGCCCCGGGTATCGGGGTTTATAAGAGCACCGATGGGGGCCTTACCTGGAGCCCCTCAAGCGGGGGAATTGGAACCACCCTCTTTGTGGCAAAGATCGTGCAACATCCCGGCAATCCTCTGATTTTCCTTGCTGCTGCTTTCAGTGGTATCTGGCGCTCCACCGATGGCGGTGCCAACTGGACCAAAACCCAGACCGGCTTTTTCCAGGACTTGTGCCTTAAACCCGATAATCCCGACATCGTTTACGCTGAATCGTATGGTAATTTTTACCGGTCTGATAATAATGGAATTACATTCACCATGATAACCTCCGGTCTCTCAACGGGCGACAGGGGTGTGATTGCTGTGACCCCGCTGAATCCAAATTATGTCTATTTTCTTTTGGCAGATGTATCTCCAATGGTTGGAATGATTGGTTTTTACCGTTCCACCGACGGAGGTTTGACTTTCAATACCCGCGCAACCTCTCCCAATGTTGTGGGTTACCTGTGTGATGGCAGTCCCGGGGGGGGGCAATGCACCTATGACATTGCGATCACGGTCGATCCGAATGACCCGGAGATCGTGTACACTGCAGGCATCAATACATGGAAAACAACTGATGGAGGGATTTCCTGGACAATCAAAACGGTCCTGTTTGAATCGTATCTACAATTCTGTAATGTGGCACTGGTCCATGCCGATTGCCATTATCTTGGCTTTTCACCTGTTAACGGAAGGTTATACAACGGGAATGACGGAGGGATTTATTACAGTACAGATGGTGGCGATACCTGGACCGATTGCTCTGTCGGAATAGTTATCGGACAAGCCTACGCCCTTGGCCAGCAAAGGAATCAACCAAACCGGATCATGGCCGGGTTTCAGGATGTAGGAACCAGTATCTATCAACCATCCGGATGGACCTTTATCGACAGTGGAGACGAGACCGAAGTTAATATCGATTATCAAAATCCGTCCTATGTGTATTACGGAGGCATTGAAGGAAATGTTTGGAGAAAATATAACCAGGGAGAACGTTTTCATCTTGGCGGAAATTATTACTATGGCATCAATGAGACCGGGACCTGGGTGGTCTCGTACGTAATTAGCCAAAATAATCCAAGGAAAATGTTCCTTCCGGAAATGAACATCTGGCGATGTGATAACATCCGTTCCGACACTCCTGTCTGGACCCGTATTTCAAATGGAAAAACGAATCATTGCTATATTCTTGAACAATCTCCGGCCGACACCAATATCTTGTACGCTGTCTGGTCAGGCAGCGTTATGCGGACCGACAATGCCCATGCAATTTCACCAACCTGGGTCTCCTGTGCACGCCTGGAGGGATGGGACCCATCCTGCCTGGCACCGGACCCATGGAACCCGGATGTTGTTTATGCCGGGAGATCCGGAAAGGTATACAAATCCATTAACCGCGGAGCTTCCTGGGACCTTTTACCCGGCTATATGCCATTCGTTTCGGTCAATACCATCATCCGGGATAAGAACACACCCGAAGCCATCTACCTGGGTACGGAATCCGGAGTCCTTTACAAGGATTCCACCCTGACCGACTGGGTCGATTTCAGTTCCGGCCTTCCTTCAGTAAATGTTAGTGAGCTGGAAATCTACTATGACGAAAATCCGGCAAACAACAAGATCAGCGGCTCAACTTATGGAAGAGGCCTGTGGAGGTCAGACCTGTATACCTCCCCCACTTCTCCGCCTGTGGCCGGCTTTTCCTGGACGCCCCGCCACCCCTGCCTTAACCAGACCGTGCCCTTCGCTGACTTGTCGACTGGTACACCAACTACCTGGCAATGGACCTTCTCACCCGGTACCGTTCAATACAGGAATTCAACAAGCGCCGCCTCTCAGAATCCCCAGGTCAGGTTCCTGGCCTACGGACAATATACGGTAACCCTTAAGGTGACCAGTCCCTACGGCACATCCACTATCTCCCGGAAGATCGATGCCGGCGCCGTTCCTCTGCCCTTTGCCGAGTCGTTCGAAGCCGACTGCATCCCGGAATCGTGGACCGTCGTGAACACGGATGAAGATGTCACCTGGAAGATCTCACACCTGGGCGGAGGAGATGTCGGCCCTAAGGCAGCCTTTGTCGAGTCGTTCAATTATCCTGATACCGGAGCCGTCACCGAGATGATCACCGTGCCCGTGGATCTGACCGGGATGCTTCATCCTTATCTCAAGTTCAAGGTGGCCTACCGGCGTTATGACCAAACAAGGTACGAGACGCTGAAGATCTATCTCTCTTCCGTTTGCGGGGCAGGATGGAGCAACAACCCCGTTTATAACAAAGCGGGACAGACCCTGGCCACCGGTCCGGCACAGCAAACCGAGTTCATCCCTGCGACAGGTTCCGACTGGCGCCTCGATTCGGTGAACCTCACATCCTTTGTCGACGGCAGCCTCACCTTCAAATTCCAGGTGACCAACCGTCACGGGAATAACCTATATATCGATGACATCACCATTGTGGAACAAGCAGTCATGCCTATCCGTAACAAAACGATCGCCGATGGTCAGAATGCTTGTTATGATGCTGTCCAAACCCTGAATATTGCCGGGAACGGATATACCTTCCTTGTGCAGCCTGGCGGATCGGCCACCCTGATCGCCGGGGAGAACATTCATTTCTATTACGGGACAAGTGTGATGCAGGGAGGTTACCTGCACGGGTCCATCAGTGATGTATTTTGTCCTGATACCTCCGGCAGTATTCCGCAAAACCGCGAAACAGAAGAGGATCTGACCGGGGATAACACGCTTATAGTTTCCGGCAGTGAACAGGGTCCATTCTTCAAGGTATATCCGAACCCGAATTCAGGGACCTTTACCCTCGAAATGAACGTGACATCTTCAGGAGAAAATATTTTCCTTAAAGTGTTCTCCACAATGGGGAAGCTGCTCCAGGAGGAGGTGCTGCCCGGGCAGCCGGTCAGCAAGGTTTCCCTCGATGGATTCCAGCCCGGCATTTATTTTCTTCAGGTAAGGTACGGCGACAGGACCGCCACCGTAAAGATCATCCGGGAGTGATCAGGACGGGGAATTTCTGGTTCTCTTTCCCTTCATTCATGGAATGATAACAGGTTCCATTCCTGAGCATCTGTCTGTTTAACGGAAGAATGGCCCCCATCGAGATCGATGAATAAATAATTGGTTATTTTTGGAGAAAAATCGGAACTCCCTGCCATGATCCCTGCTTACCTGAAAATCAATCGGGAAAGAAATCTGTTTCGCTCCCTGATCCTTCCTTTTTGCTCCATAATCCTTCTTTCCCTTTTATTCCCATCCTGTGTAAAGACGGAGGATCAAACCACACTGAAGGTCGGCCTGGTTGCCGGCACAGGGGGGTTTGATGACAGGGGTTTCAACCAGATGGCACTTTTCGGTCTGATGTCGGCAGGATCGATGGTGCCGATCCCTTGGGAAGCCAGGGTAAGCGGTACGGTAGCCACCATCGACAGCAACATCCACTATTTTGTAAAGAATGATTTCGACCTCATCATCACCCTGTGCTATGATGCCGCCCAAGCAACCATGGACGCTGCCACGGCCAATCCTTCCAAATTATTCCTTATGGTGGATTATTCCTTTATCTCAGTGCCGGGTAACATGATCTGTGCCGTCTTCAGCGTTGACCAGGCTTCCTTCCCCTGCGGTTTCCTGGCTGCCTACTGGGCCTTTCACAAGGACACCCTCGATCCGGTGGTATGCTATGTCGGAGGCCCGAAGATCCCGGAAATAGATCAGTTTACGGTCAGCTATGCCAAAGGTGTGGAATATTTCAACACGAAATACCATAAGTCGGTCCGGGTCACCGGTGTCAATGCCAGCAGTTTCAGCGATACCCTGCAGGGTGCACAGCTTGCTGACAGCCTTATCCTCCAGGGGGCGGAGGTGGTCTTCGCCTGTGCCGGGAAGACTGGGAACGGTGCCCTGTACAAGGCAAAAGAAAGAGGCAGGGCTGCGATCGGCGTGGATGTGGACCAGTATTATTCGATCCCTCAGGTCGGTTCCTGTCTGCTTACCTCCTGCATGAAAAGCATCGACCGGGTGATCCAGTCGGAGATCATCAACACGTTCAACGGGCAGTTCCGAGGGGGAAACACCTTCAAGTGGACCCTGGCGATGCAGGGGGTCGGAATGGCAGGGTATCATGATTTTAAAATTGCCATCCCCGATTCCATCAAGCAGGCAGTGACCGATATCAAGACGGGCATCATCAACGGGCTGATCCAGACCGGATGGCCAAAATAAAACTCTTTGTACCCCGGGCGGGACTTGAACCCGCACGACCGCAATGGTCACAGGATTTTAAGTCCTGCGTGTCTACCAGTTCCACCACCAGGGCGGTGAAGAAAAAACCCTCAGCGTCCGAGGGTTCATCATCAGAGCGAAAGACGGGATTCGGACCCGCGACCCTAACCTTGGCAAGGTTATGCTCTACCAGCTGAGCTACTTTCGCGTTTTGAATTGGGATGCAAATATAAAGAATTTTCAAAAAACAGTTCAAAATAATTTACTTCTCCAGCAGCTTTTTTATTTCATTAAGCTTCATCAGGGCCTCGACCGGGGTAAGGGTGTTGATCTCGGTATTAAGGATGTCCTCCTTGATCTGCTGCAACAGCGGATCATCCAGCTGGATGAAACTCAGCTGATAACCTTGTTCTCGGGTTGATAACAACTGCTGGGCGGAAGCAATGGCTTTATGATGGCCGCGGCCTCCCTTTGCGGGCCGCTGGTCTCCTGCCGGCTTCCCGAGCTCTTCAGCATTGTGCGACTCTTCCAGCTGGACCAAGAGTTCATTGGCACGTTCCAGAACCGTGGGAGGCATCCCGGCCATTTTTGCCACATGGATGCCAAAGCTGTGTTCGCTTCCCCCGGGTAACAGCTTCCTCAGAAAGATCACCTTGTTCTGGATCTCTTTCACGGAAATATGATAATTGCGTATGCGCGGGAAAAGATTTGCCATCTCGTTCAACTCATGATAATGGGTGGCAAACAGCACCTTGGGTTTGAACAGCGGGTGCTGGTGCAGGTATTCGGCAATGGCCCAGGCAATGCTGATTCCGTCATAGGTGCTGGTTCCCCTTCCGATCTCATCCAGCAGGATGAGGCTCCGGTTGGAAATGTTATTAAGGATGCTGGCGGTTTCGTTCATCTCCACCATGAAGGTCGATTCCCCGGAAGAGATATTATCAGATGCTCCGACCCGGGTAAAAATCTTGTCGATCATACCTAGGATCGCCGCGTCAGCCGGAACAAAACTACCCATCTGGGCCATCAGTACGATAAGAGCCGTTTGCCGTAACAAGGCGGATTTCCCCGACATGTTGGGTCCGGTAAGGATGATGATCTGTTGTGAATGCTCATCGAGGGAAACATCGTTGGCCACATATTCCTCCCCCGGTTTCATCTGCCGTTCAATCACGGGATGACGGCCGTTCCTGATCTCGAGGGCAAAGGAATCGTTGAATACCGGCCGTACATACCGGTACCGGCCGGCATTGAGGGCAAAGGCCACCAGTACATCCATCTGGGCAACCAGGGTGGCATTCAGCTGAACGGGACGGATGTAATCATTAAGAAAAAGAATCAGATCCGAATAGATCTTCAGCTCCAGCTCCAGCATCTTTTCCTCGGCATGCAGGATCTTCTCTTCATATTCCTTCAGCTCTTCGGTAATATACCGTTCGGCATTCACCAGGGTCTGCTTGCGCTGCCATTCCACGGGCACTTTCTCTTTATGGGCATTGGTCACTTCCAGGTAATAGCCGAAAACATTGGTATATCCGATCTTCAGCGAGGTGATGCCGGTATGTTCTATCTCGCGCTGCTGTATCCGGACCAGGTAATCCTTTCCGGAAAAGGCCATCTGCCGTAGTTCATCGAGCTCCGGGCTTAACCCTTTCCGGATGATATTACCCTTGCTGGCCAGGGCCGGAGGATCTGGATTGATCTCCTGTCCGATCTTTTCCCTGGCCAGGGCACAGGGATTCAGCTGCTCCGCAAATTTTACCAGTCCATAATGGCCGGAGACGGAACAAACCTGTTTTACCTCTTCAATGACATCCAGGGCTTTTTTGAGATGGATCATCTCACGGGGATTGACTTTCCCGACCGCGACCTTAGAGATGAGACGTTCGAGATCCCCGATGATGGTTAACTGATGACGGAAGGTCTCGATCCATTCCGGTTTCTGAACGAAGAATTCCACCAGGTCCAGACGTTCTTCTATGGGTTGACGGTTCTTCAACGGAAGGATGATCCACCGGCGCAGTTGCCTCGAGCCCATAGGTGAAACGGTCTGATCCAGAATGTCAAGCAAAGTTTTTGCATTCTCATTAGCCGGATAAAGCAATTCGAGGTTACGGATGGTGAACCGGTCAAGCCATACATAATGATCTTCCTCGATCCGGGTAAGTTTGCATATATGCTGAACCTTGTCGTGCTGGGTCTCAGCCAGGTAATGAAGGACCGCCCCGGCAGCAATGATGGCAAAGCCCAGATTATCAACCCCAAAACCTTTTAGCGATGTCGTTCCGAAATGTTGCTGCAGCAGATCCTGGGCAAAATCACGTGTAAAGACCCAGTCGTCGAATGTGCTGATATAGAATTTACTCCCGAACAGTTCCGTGCATTTCTGCCGTTTGTTCTTCTGAATAACCACTTCACTCGGCCGGAAGCTTTGGATAAGCTTGTCGAGGTATTCAACATTACCCTGAGCCAGATAAAATTCACCGGTGGAAATATCAAGAAATGAGATGCCCGAGACCTTTTCATCAAGATGAATACCGGCCAGGAAATTATTCTCCTTCTGCTCCAGAATCCGGTCGTGATAGGAGACCCCGGGTGTAACCAGCTCGGTGACCCCCCGTTTGACAATGGTTTTCGCCAGCTTGGGATCTTCAAGCTGGTCGCAGATGGCAACCCGCAAACCCGCCTTTACCAGTTTGGGAAGATATAGGTCGAGCGAATGGTGCGGAAAGCCGGCAAGTTCGATAAAGGTCGCCGCACCATTGGCCCGGCGTGTCAGAACAATGTCGAGGATAGATGAAGCCTTGATGGCATCCTCTCCAAAAGTTTCATAGAAATCACCCACACGGAACAATAGCAAGGCATCGGGATATTTTGACTTGATCCCGTTATATTGCTTCATCAAAGGAGTATCCGCTAATTCCCTGGGTTTGGCCATCGGTCCGTTCTCAACTTATCAACTTGGCTTGGATATTGACCTTTCAAAATTATAACCGATGATCCAATATTTTGTCTTTTGTTAATAAGTTCGCATAAAACTATCTTTGCGGTGATGGAACAAATTGATAATTGATAATTGATAATTGATAATTAATGAGTTATAAATGAGGAGTAAGGAGTTAAGAGAAAGGGAGTGCTTGGTTGTTGCAAAAGCAGGCTTGGCGAAGACAATCCGATTCGAGATGCAGTCGCGTTGCAATTGCCCGGCCGACCGGGATAAAAGAAAATACGAATTGAATGATGAGAAAATTGACAATGCCGGAACTGAAACGCCTTAGCGTCGTAGAGTTCAAAAAGGCAGCGAAATGTCCGGTGGTGGTCGTCCTCGACAACATCCGGAGCCAGAACAACGTGGGCAGCGTGTTCCGAACGGCCGATGCCTTCCGCCTTCAGGGCATCTGTCTTTGCGGCATCACCTCCACCCCACCCCACCGTGAAATCCACAAAACAGCCCTGGGTGCAACCGAATCCGTCGACTGGCATTATTACAAAAATACAGTTGATGCGATCACCTGGCTTCGCTCTGAAGGGTATACCATCCTCGCACTGGAACAAACCGACTCGGGGATCGCCCTCCATGAAATGCATCCTGAACCCGGACAAAAACTAGCAATCGTTTTCGGGAACGAAGTTCATGGGATCAACGATTCCGTATTGAAAACGGTCGACCGGTGCATAGAGATCCCGCAGTTCGGGACCAAGCATTCCCTGAACGTTTCCGTTTCCGTCGGGATCGTTATTTGGGATCTCTTTACCAAAATAAAGAATTTTTCGACGGATGCAACCCTTTCTTAAATCGATCGTACAAGAAAAAAAAGCAAAAAAAATTGTTAAATTCCCGGCAAACTTTTTAATTTTACACGACAATTTTAAATTATATTTTGTAATTATTTGATTAATAGTGGTATAGAAAACAAAAGCTTGAAATAATTCAATTTGATTGAACGGATTAGGTAAAATCCAATATATTTATATTATATTTGTCTGATCAGTAAACAAAATGTATAAACTCAAAAATCAGTAGTATGAAAAAGTTCTATCAACTCTTATCCAAGGTAATGATTGTCTTTCTTATGGCAATAATTCCTTTTGCATCCATCGCACAGGATAAGGCCAAAGAAACAAAGACAAGGGCGAACGCTGCGCCATCTTACAGTTATTGGTCGATCGGTCTCTTTGGTGGCTTGATGCAGTTCAATGGGGATCTTTCGAAAAATTTATGGATCAACCTCTATTCGAAAAGTCTTGGTTACAATTTCGGCCTGGTTGCCACAAAACAATTTACACGGGTAATAGGTGTTCGCGCACGGCTTGCCTACGGCATGGTTCAGAGCCGCGTTGAGGGTAAATATGTGTGGGATTATGAAAGTGGAAAGGGAACCCCGGAATACATATCCCAAAGCTTTAAATCCAACATTTTTGAAGGGGATCTGCAATTGACCGTAAACTGGTTAAACTGGATCCTTGGTTATAAACCCGAAAGAGTATTTTCTTCTTACTTGATCGCCGGATTTGGCGTTGATATGACCTCAGGTAAGAAAACCGATCTGAACACCCTCCTTGAAAAAAGTAAAAGTTACACGGCCTTTAAACTGGGAGCCGGTATCGGATTCGATTTCAATATCAATAAGAACTGGTCGATCCCGGTGGAGGTTTACTGGAGATGGCAGGGTTCTGACCAGATCGACCTGACCTCTGCAGGTTCTTCAGAAATTATCAACGATATGTACAGTTCCGCAACCGTCGGTGTGGCTTATAAATTTGGGTATACCGGTGGAAATCTCAAGGAGATGGAAAAGAAGTACAGCCTGGTGAAGTATGAAACCACTCCGCCGGTGCTGAACGAAAAGGGCGATTCAGTGCAGGTTACCATCAAGGGGACTTTCCCGCCGAAATATTTTGCAACCAAGGCTGCAATGTATTTCCAGCCAACCCTCAAATGGAACGGGGGCCAGTATGATCTGAAACCTACCTATATCCACGGTGAAAAAGTTACCGGCGACGGTACGATGATCAAATACAAGGAAGGTGGTTCGTTTACCTATACCACTGTATTCCCCTATAAACCGGAAATGAATACCTCGATGCTCACAGTAGCTCCGACCATCTATGAGGCAAAGGAAAAAGTCATTGCCAAGAAAGAGGAGATCAAAGCCAAGGTTAAATTCATTGATCTTCCTTCGCGTGATCTGGTTCCCGGTGTGATCTATACCCCGACCCGCATCATCAGCGATCAAACAACAATGATTGCCGACCACGGTTACCAGAAAGAGGTGATCGTTTCCAAGACCGGTACCATCTATTTCAAGAAAAACAAGTATGACCTCGATCTGAAATATGGCATCAATAAGACCGATGCCGCCAAAGCATCCCTTACTGCCGTAGACGATTTTGTCAAACAGGGCTGGAAGGTGAAGAGCATCAATATGGATGGCTGGGCCTCCCCTGAAGGTGAGGAAACATTCAACGCCAACCTTTCGGAAAACCGTTCGAAAACCGGCAATGCATGGATGATCGAGCAGTATCAAAGCTGGGTAAAAGATGCCAACAAGGATAACAAGGATAAGAAAGCCGTAAAGGCGCTCGTCGATGCTGCAGGAAAAGATGTCAATATGGTACTGGCAAACCATGGTCCCGACTGGAACGGCTTCCTGAAAGCTGTACAGGCCAGCTCCATGAAAGATAAAGACAAGGTCCTGAATGTGATCAATTCAACCGCGGATCAGTTAAAGAAAGAAAAGGAGATCCGGAATATGATCCTGATCTATCCCGAGATCGAAGAAAAATTGCTGCCACCGCTGCGCCGTTCTGAAATTACTGCCAACCTTTATGAGCCCAGATTTACGGATGAAGAGCTATTGAAGTATGCCGTTTCAAATCCCGAAAAGCTTAAGGCTGAAGAATTGCTGTACGCCGCTACGCTTACCAATAACAACGATACCAAGGTGACCATTTATGAAAATGCCGTGAAGCAGTTCCCGACCAACTGGAAAGCCCTGAACAACGCAGCTGTTGCCAACATCAACAAAGGCAATCTCGGAAAGGCCAACGATCTACTCGCTAAGGCTGCCTCCGCTGTCCCGAATAACGGCGCCATCGAGAACAACATCGGTGTGGTTGCTGCCAAGCAGAAAGATTACAAAAAAGCTGAAGCCCAGTTCAAGAAAGCCCAGCAGCTGGGTGAAAATGAAAATTACAACCTCGGCATCCTGCTGATCCCGAAGGGCGATTATACAAAAGCCCTGAACCTGCTTGGAAACGCAAAATGCACTTACAACCTTGGTCTTGCACAACTTGTTTCGGGTAATTCAAGCGCTGCTGAAACGACATTGAAATGTGCTCCCCAAACTCCGGAAACCTATTACCTCCTTGCCATTGTCGGTGCCCGTACAAACAACTCCAAGATGCTGTACGATTATCTGATGAAGGCCTGCCAGAATGCCGACCTCAAAGCCCAGGCAAAGGGTGACCGTGAATTCTACAGCTTTGCAAATACTCCTGAATTCCAGAATATCGTTAAATAATTTGTTTACTGATCCTGAACAAAAGACCCGGTCCCAAGCCGGGTTTTTTGTTTTAGCCTGGAAAATAAAGGAACACCACCTCATTCCTTTCCGGATTACACTTCTTTTTCCGATCTTTGTTCCATGCGGGAAATCTTTTTATTGCTTGGCTCAAACCGGGGCGACCGTCTTCTCCTGCTGGAAAAGGCCCGGAGAATGATCAGGGAAAATGCCGGGACCTTGCTACAATCATCATCCCTGTATGAATCTGAACCCTGGGGCTTCAGGGATGAAACATGGTTCATCAACCAGGCTCTCGAGATCACAACAGAACTGAACGCCCGGGAGCTCATGGACCGGCTGCTGGAGATAGAGGCAAGGCTCGGAAGGATCCGGATGCTCGACGGCTGTGGCTGTAATGTTCCGGACCCTTTAACATCCGGAGTCCTCCGGATGGCGGGGAACCAGACTTCCGCAACCGGGTATTCAGCCCGTATCATCGATATTGATATCCTGTTCTATGGCGATAAAACCATCTTTACCGACCAGCTGATGATCCCGCATCCCCGCCTGCATGTAAGACGGTTTACGCTGGAACCGATGAACGAGATTGTGCCCCGCTTCATTCATCCGGTGTTGAAAAAGTCGATTCACGAATTGCTGGAAACCTGCACGGACCAGAGCAAGGTCGTTAGAATCCCCGCAAATAACCCCGAAACATTCATTCCTAATCCCTGATCCCTGATTGTATAACTATATTGTCATCGAAGGAAATATCGGCGCGGGGAAGACTTCCCTGGCGACACGCATGGCCAAGGAACTGAATGCATCGTTGATCCTGGAACAATTTGAAGAGAATTCCTTCCTTCCGAAATTCTATGAAGATCCGGTCCGTTATGCCTTTCCCCTTGAGCTGTCGTTTCTTGCCGATCGCTACCAGCAGCTCAAGAACCACTTTACCAAACCTGATCTCTTTACCGACCTCACCATCTCCGATTATTTCATCTTCAAATCATTGATCTTTGCCAGCAAGAACCTGGAACCCCTTGAGTTCGGTCTCTATGGAAAATTGTTTGCCATCGTCTCATCCATGGTCCCCAGGCCCGATCTCATCGTTTACCTTTACCTGAATCCTGAGCATCTGAAAAAAAACATCCGGCACAGGGGCAGGCCCTATGAGCTGAATATTCAACTCGTTTATCTGGAGAAGATCCAGGCCGGATATCTTGAATTCCTTCGCCGGCAAAGCGATTGTCGGATCCTTCTGATCGATACAAACGGGATCGATTTTGTGAACCGGCCGGCTGATTATTCCTGGATCAAGCGGATGATCCTTAAGGAATATCCTGAAGGAATGCACACGGTTTCACAACAGACAGAATGAAGGACAGACTGAAGCGCCGGTAATCAGGCATCCGGAAAGTTAGAGAGTTGTTTCAGGAGTTGATTGATCTTGATCCCGTAACCGGGATCGCTGGCCCACCGGCCGGTGAGGTCGAAGATGGTGAAAACGGTACCGCGGCGAACCCTCCATAACCGCCTGTCCACTATTGGGCTTTTAACAGGCTCCACACTTGCATAAGCTTTCAGATGCTGGATATGGGCACGGACCCCCTCTTCCATGCTGCCAAACCAGTCGCCGGCGGTATAGGCATTCGTGGCGCCCAACCCGCAGAAATTGTTCTGGAACCGGCTTACCGAACCGTCAAAACGCAGAAAACCCGTTTCCAGACACATCTGGCAAATGGCCACTTCATAGTTCACCCCTTCCCGTTCACACTCGTACATGTAGATCCGGATAAGCCGCCTGATGTAGGATGTATCCAGGGCGCGGTTGTTTATAAGAATAAATCCAATGACATGGTCGGTTGACTTTCGCCCTTTGTCCATGATAAAGATGGAAGGTGGCAGGGAAGTCATGTCCGTTCTCCCCCGGGTACCTGTTTTTATCCCTTCATCCTTACCATGCCCGTAACTCTGGTGGAGACAGATCATAAAAAGGAATAACAGAAAATAACAGGATCGCTTCATCGGCAAGGTCATGAAGAATGCGTGCAATGATACTTTTTTTCACCCACGGATCCACTCGCGTAAAAAAATTCTTATCCACAACAACATGTTAACAACACCCTTGACCGTATGTAACCTTTATTCCTTTATGTGATCTAATGAAAGGTTTGCTTATATTTGTCACATTAAAACATATCCATATGAAACAGTTCTTTAAATTCATGTTCGCTTCCATGCTTGGAACGTTCCTGACCATCCTCCTGCTGAGCTTTATCGTCATCGGAATCATTGCCGGCATCGTGGCCGTTTCTTCCAATGATGAGGTCGTGATCTCCAAAAATACCGTTCTGCTGATCAAGCTTGATAAGCCCATAACCGACCGCTCTCCGAAAATGCCCATCCTTTCAAGCCTGACCATGCCGAATAAGATCACCGGGCTCAATGATATCCTTGCCGATCTTAAAAAAGCCTCAAAAGACGACAACATCAGCGGGATCTATCTTGATCTGTCTTATCTCCAGGCAGGTCTTTCCACGGTCAATGAGATCCGTGATGCCCTGCTGGATTTCCGGAAATCGGGTAAATTCATCTGGGCATACTCCGAAGCCTATGATCAGAAAACCTATTTCCTGGCTACCGTCGCCGACAAGATTTTTCTGAATCCGGAAGGAATCCTGCTTTTCAAAGGACTTAATTATCAGCTGGTCTTTATCAAGGGGACTCTTGAAAAACTCGATGTAAAAGCGCAGATTATCCGTCATGGCAAATTCAAGGCCGCTACTGAACCCCTGTTCCTGGATAAAATGAGTCCCGAAAACCGGAAACAGCTCACGGCCATTCTCGACAACTTCTGGGAAAACATGCTCAACGGAATTGCCGAGACCAGGAAGATCAGCAAGCAGGACCTGAACCGCCTGGCCGATAGCCTGAAGATCGAAACGCCCGAAGATGCCTTAAAATACCGGTTTGTCGACCAGCTCGTATACAAAGATGAGCTGATAAAAGAAATGAAAAAATTGTTGAACATTGAAGAAAAGAAAAAGATAACCTACGTTACCCTTGAGAATTATACAAAGGTGAGGGAACGTTCAAAAAGCGGAATCAAGAAAGAGACGATCGCCGTCATTTATGCCACCGGCTCGATTGCAGGCGGCGATGGGGACGACCAGTCGATCGGTTCCGAAAGAATGTCAAAAGCCATCCGGAAGGCCCGGGAAGATGACAAGGTGAAAGCCATTGTTTTCCGGGTGAACTCGGGAGGCGGCAGCGCCCTCGCATCGGATGTGATCTGGAGGGAGATCGATCTGGCCAGGAAGGTGAAACCCGTAGTGGCCTCCTTCGGTGATGTGGCTGCAAGCGGTGGATACTATATCGCCTGCGCTGCTTCCAAGATCGTAGCCGATCCGACATCAATCACCGGTTCCATCGGCGTCTTTGGCGTTGTTCCGAATATGCAGGGTCTTTTCAACAAGAAACTGGGAATCACCTTTGATGAGGCATCGACCAATAAAAACAGCGATTATATTCCGGTGATGAAACCACTATCTGCTTACCAGACCATGATCCTCCAACGTGACGTGGATCACATCTACGATGTGTTTACAACGAAGGTGGCCGATGGCCGTAACCTGAAAAAGGCGATGGTCGACAGCATCGGTCAGGGACGCATCTGGAGCGGTACCGACGCAAAAGCGATTGGTCTTATCGACGACTTCGGCGGACTGTCAAAGGCCATCGAACTCGCCGCAGATCTGGCGAAAATATCACATTACCGGCTGCTTTGCCTCCCCGAACAGAAAGATCCTTTCGAGCAGATCCTCGATGAGCTGCTGGGAAACGAACCTTCTACCATGATCCGCCAGGCACTGGGTGAAGATTACCGGTATTACGAGATTTTGAAGGAAATCCGGCAGATGAAAGGTGTGCAAGCTCGCCTGCCGTTTGAAATTAATATATACTAATTATCAATTCCTATCTCATCGGATATTTCTTGAAAATTTCCTCCGATTTCATCAGGATGTCAATGTATTGTGCCCGCTTATAAGCAAAGGGATCTTTCATGTGCTTTTTAGAGAGCTTACCCTTGAACTGATCGATGGTAGTGTATTTTTTCGACTCCATCCATGCGTCAAGTCCTTCGATGATACTGGTTATCTCTCCGATGCCATGCTTGTAAAGCGTACTGACCACCTGCACGCAATCGGCTCCGGCCAGCAACAGCTTGGCAACATCCTTTCCGGTAAAAATTCCGGTATTGGCACATAATGAACCTCGGATCTCACCGTGCAGCAGGCCGATGTACCGTAACGGTAACCGGTTGTCCTCCTCATGGCTCAGGTTATACGGGAAATGGTGTTCCTCCTTTTCGGTGTCGATATCTGGCTGAAACAACCGGTTGAACAAAACAAATCCATCCACGCCGGCAAAATACATTTGCTGGACCACCATCAGAACATTTCCGTAAAAAGGACTCAGCTTGACACTGACGGGGATCCTGACATTCTTTTTGACTTCGGTCAGAATGTCTAGCTGCTCATTGAGGATGGCCTTCCCCTCTTTTTTGAAATCACCCGGAACCGCATAGAAATTCAGCTCCAAAGCGTTGACACCGGTGTTTTCTAGTTGTCTGGCATATTCCACCCAGGTTTCGTCAAAGGTACAGTTCAGACTGGCGATCACCGGGATATTCACGGCATCCACCACCTTTTTAAGATGGCTCAGGTGCGCGCGGGGTCCTGCATGATCTATATCGGGAAAGAGGCTGATCATCTCTGCATGCCGGTCATTATACTGGTTCAGCTCTTCGCTGAGTTGAAGGCGTTCCAGTTCAATTTGCTCTTCGAACAACGTCTTATAAACGACAGCAGCGGCGCCAGCCTCTTCCATCCGTTTAACATTATCCACATCCTTAACCAGGTTGCTTGCACCCACGATGACGGGGTTCTTAAGCTGTAACCCCATGTATTTTGTTGTTAAGTCGGCCATGATTTTATTTTTTTCAGCGGGAATGAAAATGATTAATTCTAAGAATTCTTATCCGTTTGGTTTATCTGTTCCTGATCGTATTTCATCTCAGCCAGGCGCCGGTAATGATAGTAACGCCATTTCGCGTTTTCTTCAGCGGCTTTGAACAGAATGGCTGCCTCTTCCGGGAACATCTTCTCCAGGGAAGTATAGCGCACTTCTCCGTTCAGGAACTCCTGGAACTTGTTCCAGTCAGGTTCTTTTGAATCCAGGAGGAACGGATTCTTACCGGCATTGCCAAGTTCCGGGTTATACCGGTAAAGCTGCCAATAGCCTGCGGCAACGGCACGGTCCATTTCATCCTGGGTCTTGCCCATGCCAGCACGCAATCCATGGTTGATACATGGTGAATAGGCGATGAGCAGGGACGGCCCTTTATATGCCTCGGCCTCTTTCACGGCACGGAATAACTGACTGTTGTTGGCACCCATAGAAACCTGCGCTACATAAACATACCCGTACGTCATAGCCATTGCCCCCAGGTCCTTCTTGCGGATTTTCTTCCCTGAGGCGGCAAACTTGGCCACCGCTCCGGTCGGGGTTGATTTCGAAGATTGTCCGCCTGTATTTGAATAAACCTCTGTATCGAGCACCAGGATGTTGATGTCTTCCCCGGAAGCGATCACGTGATCCAACCCGCCATATCCGATGTCGTAAGCCCAACCGTCGCCGCCGATCACCCAGATGGACTTTTTCACCAGGTACTGGCGCAGCAACAGGAGGTCCTTGGCAAGGGGATGATTCTCCTGTTCCAGCAAAGGGATCAGCTTCTTTGCTGCCAGACCGGATTTCTCAGCGTCATACATACCCTCAACCCATTCCCTGAAAGCTTCAAGGGTACCAACCGACATCTGGTTCTCCTTGATGGCAGCACGCATCTTCTCGGCGATGCGCTTGCGTAGCTGAGCTATCCCGATGGCCATTCCAAATCCGTATTCGGCATTATCCTCAAACAAGGAATTTGCCCATGCCGGACCATAGCCTTCCATATTCGCACGATAGGGGGTAAAAGGTGCAGTTCCACCATAGATCGAGGAACATCCTGTGGCATTGGAGATAAGCATACGCTCCCCAAAGAGCTGGGTGATCAGTTTGATATAAGGGGTTTCACCACAACCGGCACATGCTCCCGAGAATTCAAACAAGGGTTGTGCAAACTGGCTGTTCTTGAAGGTTTTGAACCGGTCGATCCGGTCGGTTTTATAGGTAACATGTTTGATCAAGTAATCCCAGTTACCGGTCTGAGTCATCTGACTGCCAAAAGTCCGGAATTCAAGGGCTTTGGTCTTAGCGGGGCAAACATCCATACAGTTACCGCAACCGGTGCAATCGAGGACACTGACCTGGATCCGGAATTCGAGTCCGGCAAGCTCCTTGCCGATTGCTTTCAGCGTAGCCATGTCAGCCGGAGCATTTTTCTTTTCCTCTTCGTCAAGCAGGAAAGGACGGATGACGGCATGGGGACACACGTATGCGCACTGGTTACACTGGATGCAGTTGGCCGGGATCCATTCCGGTACATTGACAGCGATCCCTCGTTTTTCAAGCTGGCTCATTCCAGTCGGGAAAGTTCCGTCTTCGCGGCCCAGGAAGGCGCTCACCGGGATATCGTCGCCATTCATGGCGCTGACCGGCTCGAAGACCTGCTTTACAAATGCCGGAATATCCGGATCATCGGACTTCGGCTTAATTTCAAGGGCAGCCCATTCAGCCGGGATTTCGATTTTCGTTAATTCTCCTCCCCGGTCGATGGCGGCATAATTCATGGTCACGATCTCCTCGCCTTTCCGGCCATAGGTCTTATCAATGGCCTTTTTCATATCCTTTATGGCTTTTTCATAAGGGATCACCCCCGATACCTTGAAGAAAGCCGACTGCATGATCGAGTTGGTGCGGTTCCCCAAGCCTATCTCTTCAGCAATCTTGGTGGCATCGATGATGTAAAAGTTGATCTTATGTTCAGCTAAATATTTTTTCATCGTATCAGGAAGCCGTTTTTTGGTCTCTTCAGCATCCCAGATGGAATTGAGCAGGAAGGTACAGCCATCTTTTAACCCTTTCAGCATGTCGTATTTCTCAAGGTAGGCCGGCACATGACAGGCCACGAAATCGGGCGTGATCACGAGGTATGTCGACCGGATCGGGCTGTCGCCGAAACGGAGATGGGAAACGGTCACCCCGCCGGATTTTTTTGAATCATAGGCAAAATAGGCCTGGGCATATTTATCGGTGTTGTCGCCGATGATCTTGATGGAATTCTTGTTGGCTCCGACCGTACCGTCCGATCCGATCCCGTAAAATTTGGCAGAAAAAGTGCCTTTAGGCTGGATATCGGTCTCCGGAAGGAGGGGCAGGGAATGGAATGTCACATCATCGATGATCCCGATCGTAAAATGGTTCTTGGGTTCAGCGGCTTTCATATTTTCGTATACGGCGATGATCTGGGAAGGAGTGGTGTCTTTGGAGCTGAGACCATACCGTCCGGCGAGGATCATGGGTCGCTCCGGACGATCATAGAAGAGTTCGCAGATGTCGAGATAGAGCGGATCTCCGTTGGCGCCGGACTCTTTGGCACGGTCAAGGGCTGCAATCCGTTTAACGCTCTTCGGGAAAATATTAAAGAAATATTTGGCCGAGAAGGGACGGTAAAGGTGGACCGAGATGAGTCCCACTTTCTCCCCTTTGGACATCAGATGGTCAATCACTTCCTTTGTGGTCTCGGTGACCGAACCCATGGCAATAATGACGTGCTCGGCTTCCGGATCTCCGTAATAGGTGAAAGGATGATAAGTACGTCCGGTCAGATCTCCGATCTTTTGCATATATCCTTCCACGATGTCGGCCACCGGTTCGTAAAAACGGTTCACCGCTTCCTTGGCCTGGAAGAAGATGTCGGGATTCTGGGCTGTGCCCCGCGTTACCGGATGTTCCGGGTTCAGGGCCCTGTCGCGGAATTCCTGCACTGCCTTGTAGTCGATCAGGGCAGCCATATCTTCATTATCGAAAGCCTCGATCTTCTGGATCTCGTGAGAAGAACGGAATCCGTCAAAGAAATGGAGGAACGGAATCCGCGCCTTGATGGCACTAAGATGAGCGATCCCGGCGAGGTCCATGATCTCCTGAATGCTGCCCGTGGCAAGCATGGCAAAACCTGTCTGCCTGGTGGCATACACATCACTGTGATCACCGAAAATTGAAAGGGCATGGGCAGCCACTGTCCGTGCGCTGACATGAAAAACAGCGGGCAGCAATTCCCCGGACATCTTGTACATGTTCGGGATCATCAGCAGCAATCCCTGGGAGGCGGTAAAGGTCGTGGTGAGAACACCGGCCTGAAGGGAGCCGTGCACGGCGCCGGCAGCCCCGGCCTCACTTTGCATCTCCACTACTTTCACCTCGTCGCCGAAAATATTCTTGCGGCCATGGGCAGACCATTCATCGACATTTTCTGCCATGTTCGAAGAAGGGGTGATGGGATAAATAGCTGCAACTTCCGAGAACATATAGGCCATATGCGATGCAGCCTGATTCCCGTCACAGGATAAGAATTTTTTACTTTTTTTCATTTTTTAAGATTTTGATTTTTATGACCATCCCGGGAATACCGGGAGAATACCCACCATCATCCTAAAGGACCTGCAGGAGCAGTTTTTCGAGTGGATATTTCACAATATGTTGATTATTAATTATTTTGACTTGAACTGTGAATTATCTAACAATTGCAAAAGTACAATTATTCTTTGAACCATTTATTTTTTTCCCGGGAAAAATCAGTCTTCAACATTGAAGTACCTTGCTGCCGCTACGCGGCTACTGGGCCTGGTCGGCCGGGCAATTGCAACGCGATTGCGTCACGGGCCGGATTGCCCTCGCCAAGGTCGCTTATGCAACAGCCCGGCCTCCTCTGAAACCGGGAACTGAAAACTTGTTTAAATTTGCATAAAAAACCGGTCTTGCTCTATCCATCCGATTTTGAACAAAAGCTCGGTTTCGACCAGATCCGGGAAATCCTTGCAGATTACTGTCTGAGCACCCTGGGAAGGAAACAGGTCGGAGCGATCTCGTTTTGTACCAACCGGGATGATATCCATTCCATGCTCACCCAAACTGCCGAGATGAAACAGGTGCTCGAATCGGAAGAACACTTTCCCTCCCAGGACTATTTCGACCTGATTCCGGAACTGCTCAGGATACGTATTGACGGAACCTATATGGAAGCTGAGCAGCTTTCAGAACTTAAGCTCTCCCTATCAACCATCCATGCCCTGCACACCTTTCTCACGACCCGGAAAGAGCAATACCCCTCTCTTTATAACCTCCTCTCATCAACCCTCACCCGAAACCCGGTATTTCTTCCCCTGACAACCATCATTCAACGGATCGATTCCCTGATTGATGAAAAGTCACAGATACGCGACAAAGCTTCTGCCACCCTGATGGGAATCCGGAAAGAAAAGGCCACGAAACAGTCTTTGGTCGAACGAAAAGTTGTCCAGAGCTTCAAGCTGGCGCGCAAGAACGGCTGGACACCCGACGAGGCTGAAATCACCATTCGTGACGGAAGACTGGTGATCCCCCTGACAAGCACACATAAACGCAGGATCCCGGGCTTTATTCACGATGAATCGGCAACAGGGCAGACGATTTACCTTGAACCGGCCGATATTTTTGAGACGAATCAGGAGATCCGGGAACTCGAATATGCCGAACGCCGTGAGATCATCCGGATACTTGTCGAATTCGCTGCTTTCCTACGCCCATCCATCGACGACCTCATCCACGACTACTCCTTTCTCGGACAGATCGACTTTTTACGTGCCAAAGCCCACTTTGCCATTGAGATCCACGGGCAATGGGCAGTTCCGGGAATAAAGACCGATGACGACCGCCAACAGCCCATGGCCAGTTGCCAACTGGACTGGCACCAGGCTCTCCATCCGCTGCTGTTCCTGTCGCATCAGAAACAAAAGAAAACAGTCGTTCCGTTGGATATCCGGCTCAATGAAGAAGAACGGATCCTTATTATCTCCGGTCCGAATGCCGGAGGCAAATCGGTATGCCTGAAGACCGTCGGATTGCTCCAGTACATGTATCAGTGCGGACTTCTACCACCTGCAAGGGAGGATTCGGTATTTCCCGTGTTCAGGAATATCTTCATCGACATCGGTGACGAACAATCGATCGATAACGACCTGAGCACCTATACCGGAAAGCTGATCAATTTGAAATACTTCATCGAGCACCTCGATGATCATTCACTCTTCCTCATCGATGAGCTGGGAACCGGCACCGATCCAAGCCTTGGTGGCCCGATTGCAGAAGCCACACTGGAATGCCTGAATAGAAAGAAGAGCTTTGGGGTGGTGACCACCCATTATTCCAACCTGAAACTACTGGCCGGTCGTGAACCGGGTATTGCAAACGGGGCCATGCTGTATGATTCCAAAAAAATGAGACCTCTCTACCGGTTGAAAACAGGGAAGCCGGGATCTTCCTTTGCCTTCGAGATCGCCCGGGAGATCGGATTTCCGGAAGAAGTGCTTGACAATGCCCGGAAAAAAACCGGGAAGAGCCAGCTCGACTTCGACCGTGAACTGCAAAACCTCGAGGTTGAACGGCAACATGTCCAGCAGCATTCCACGGAACTGAACCTGGCCGATGACCTGCTGGCTGGACTTATTCAGAAATATGAAAAACTGATGGGAGACCTCGAGGCATCCAGAAAAGAAATTCTGGAAAAGGCAAGGATCGACGCACGGCAACTTATTGAACAGGCTAACAAACAGATCGAACGGACCATCAAGGAGATCCGTGAATCGCAAGCCGACAAGGCCAGAACCAGGGAAGTCAGGGAAGAGCTGAAATCAATGAAAGAAAAACTTACCGGTGATCCGGTGACCACCGTTAAGCCGAAACATGAGCCGGCACCTGTACGGGTTAAACAAGAGATCCCGGAAAAACCGGTTACGCATAGTCCCTATCAAAGCTATGTCGATGACCTGCACCGGAAACTTCAGTCCTTTGTTCCCATCCTCGATCTCCGCGGCAAGCGGGTTGATGAAGCGTTGTATCTGATTCAGCGTTATATTGACGACGCTACTCTCCTCTCCATACCGGAAGTCAGGATCTTGCATGGAAAAGGATTCGGGACCCTGAGGCAGGTTACCCGTGATTATCTCCGGACAGTAAAGGAGATTAAATCGTATGGTGATGAACAGATTGACCGGGGCGGCAGCGGAATAACCGTTGTGACTTTTCACTGATTTCCTGATAATCCATTCTGACGCATTACTGCTTACCGGCTTTCTGTATTTCCGTTTTTAACATTTTTTAAGAATTTTCCCGGTCCCTGAAAATGCATGGGAACATTACCCAAACAACTAACTATAAATAATTAATTTACAACCATTTATGTCTTTTGTCCCTGGTTGGTTGCTGTACTCCTGACGGCCGGCATAGGCTACGGAAGATTGGGTCCGGGGTAGTTTCGTTGCTATTTCATCTTTCGAGTTGTACCTTTGCACCCCTTGCGAAAGAAAAACCCGAAAAATGAGTTTACGAGCAAAAACCACGGAATTAAAAAAACGGATGCAGATTGCTTTTCAGGGAGGCGGTGAGCAGGCCCTGGAAAAGCAGAAAGCATCTGGAAAGATGACCGCCCGCGAGCGCATACTTGCCTTGCTCGATCCGAACTCGTTCCATGAATACGATCTTTTTGTGAAGCATGCCGGCCAGGATTTCGACATGGATAAGAAGTACCTGCCCGGCGACGGCGTGATCACCGGGACAGGCTCGATCAGTGGCTGGCCGGTTTGCATCTTCGCTCAGGATTTTACGGTAGCTGGTGGTTCGCTTGGATATATGCATGCCAAGAAGATCACCAAAATCATGGATCATGCCATGAAGATGAAAGTTCCCCTGATCGGGATCAATGACTCGGGTGGCGCCAGGATCCAGGAAGGGGTGAACTCGCTGGCCGGTTATGGGGAGATATTCTACCGCAATACCCAGGCATCAGGCGTGATCCCCCAGATATCGGTTATTCTCGGCCCCTGTGCCGGCGGTGCGGTGTATTCTCCGGCCCTGACCGATTTTGTTTTTGTGGTGAATAACATCTCCAAGATGTTCATTACCGGTCCGGAAGTCATCAAAACGGTGCTTGGCGAGGAGATCTCCATGGAAGATCTAGGGGGAGCGCGGGTCCATGCGGAGATTACCGGGAATGCTCATTTTTACGCTGAGAGTGAAAATGAGTGTTTCGATCAGATCAAACGACTGGTCAGCTTTATTCCCTGGAACAATGAGAAGAAAGCCGAGGTCTTCCCGAAGAAAGCGCCTAAGTCAAGGCAATACAAGATCGATACTATTTTCCCGACGAATCCGATGCAACCTTACGATGTCAGAGATATCATCAAATCGTTGGTGGATGATTCCGATTTCTTTGAGGTGCATGAAATGTGGGCAGCGAATATCGTCGTTGGCTTTGCACGGCTTGACGGACAAACCGTTGGCTTCGTGGCCAACCAGCCCATGGTGCTGGCAGGCGTCCTCGATGTGGATTCCAGCGATAAAGCAGCCCGTTTCATCCGCTTCTGCGATGCGTTCAATATTCCCCTGGTCACCCTGGTTGACCTGCCCGGTTACCTGCCGGGTGTGGATCAGGAACATGCCGGCGTTATCCGCCATGGGGCTAAAGTGCTTTATGCCTATAGCGAAGCAACGGTTCCCAAGCTTACGGTGATCCTGCGCAAAGCTTACGGAGGGGGTTATATCGCCATGTGTTCCCACCACCTGAGGGCCGATTTTGTTTTCGCCTGGCCTACCGCCGAAATTGCCGTGATGGGACCGGAAGGCGCTGCCAACATCATTTTCCGGAACGAGATCAAATCGAGCGATAAACCGGAAGAGACCCGTAAAAGGCTTATCGAAGAATACCGCCAGAAATTTGCAAATCCATACGTTGCTGCTGCTTACGGCTATATTGACGCTGTGATCGAGCCCAATGAAACCCGCGAATTCCTCACCCACTCCCTTACCATCGCGCAAAGCAAGCGGGAATCTTCACCACTGAAGAAACATGGGATACCACCGTTCTGAGTTAATTGATAATTGAGAATTGAGAATTGAGAATTAGCCAGTTAGACTTAACTCTTCACTCCTAACTGAAAAATGCATGGCCGAACGGAGAATGAAATTTGCATAGTATTATAACAGGACCAGGAATTAAAAAACATATATGGAAGAAAATTTACCGTTTCAATCTTTTAATTATGAAGAGGTCCAGTTCAGTACCTTACTGACCAAAAAGTTCACCAACCGTAAACCCTATCTTCCGGCAGATTTACGAAAGGTGACCGCCTTCATCCCCGGAACCATTGTCAAGGTCTTTGCGAAAGAAAACCATAAGGTTAAAAAAGGGGACGCCCTCCTCTCCCTTCAGGCCATGAAAATGAACAACATACTTCTGGCCCCGAAAAACAGTACCGTCAGAAAGATCCACGTAAAACAGGGAGATACCGTCATCAAGAACCAGCTGCTTGTCGAGCTGAAATAACCTTTACCCCCCAAGTGAGTGTTCTGCTGTTGCAAAAGCGACCTTGGCGAGGGCATGAAAATAACTATCTTGGTTAACGGGTGGATGTTGCCCGAGACGCAGTCGCGTTGCAATTGCCAGGCCGACCGGATTCAGCAGCCACGTTGCGATTGCAAGGCCGATTGTACCGTGTTTTCCGTAAATTTGTATACGGGTTTTCAATAAATAAAAACGATCATGGTGATCAGGGATATCCGGTTTCTCCGTAGCAGCCCAGGGTTAAAAGACATGCCAGACTTCGAATACCCTGAGTTCGCCTTTATCGGACGCTCCAATGTCGGGAAGTCGTCGCTGATCAACATGCTCTGCGGTCGGAAAGGACTGGCAAAGACCTCCGGAACTCCCGGAAAAACCAGACTGATCAATCATTTCAGCGTTACCAGTCATGGTCCTCCTCCGGGGAGCAAACCTCACGAGTGGCTTCTGGTCGACCTCCCCGGGTACGGTTTTGCAAAGCTAAGCAAGGAACAGCGGGAAAAATTCGAGGGGTTGATCCGTGGTTATTTAATGAAACGAGAAAACCTGGCCTGCACCTTCCTGCTGATCGATTCCCGCCTTCCGGCCCAAAAGATCGACCTGTCTTTCATGAACTGGCTGGGTGATAATGGTATCTCTTTCGTGATCCTCTTTACAAAAACCGATAAGCTCTCAAAAAACCAGCTTCAGAGCAATCTGAAATCTTACCGCGGATCCTTGGCGGAGCATTGGGAAGAAATACCCCTGGTCATTCCGACTTCAGCGATATCAAACCTCGGCAAAGAGGAGATCCTTTCCCTGATCCAGCAAATGCTTTCCGAAATCCTATGAAAACTGTTTCTCCAAAGTAAAAAAATCATTTCTTCATCGCCGGTCGGCCGGGCAATTACCAAACACTCCCTTTCTCTTAACTCCTAACTCCCTAATTATCAATTCTCAATTATCAATTCTCAATTACTTTTCATCCCATACACCACGTTTTTCACCCAAGCTGCCCATTCATCCTCCGACCGGCTTTTATCAAAAGTGGTAAAGGGGATGACTTCCCCGAAAATAATCCGGATCGTCTGATCCTTTTGACGGATCATTTCGTCGACCAGATAAAGCATCTCAATGTTTGCTTTGATGCCCACCCGTTTACGCCAGTTCGCCAGGTTATAGAACCAGTTTGAATTCCGCCCCGAGATGTAAACGGGGATGATGTCACGCCGGTACCGCCTTGAGCGCGTAATGAAGGTCCTCTTCCATTCAAGATCACAGATCGAACCATCCTTTTGTTTACGGGAACACAGGCCCGCCGGAAAGTAAAGGATCGTCCTGCCTGACGCAAAGGTCTCTTCAATGATCCGGGCATTCTCGGTATTCCGGCCGTGCTTGTTGATGGGGATAAAAAGAGGCCGGAGCCCAGGTACATTCATCAACAGGTCGTTGACCGGGAAGACAATGTCGGGACGAACACGTCCTACCACATCAATGAGCGCCATACCATCAAGCCCTCCCAGCGGATGATTCGCGGCAACAATGTACCTTTCGTCATTCCGGATCAATGAAGACAGGGGCACCTTTGAAACAACCTCGGTCCGGACCCCGAATTCCTTCAGGATGGCCTCAACAAAGGGCAATCCGGTCTTATCACGGTGACGGTATATGTAACCGTTGATGGCATCCTGGTGTGTGATGCGTTTCAGGTAACGGATCACAAACCCGGGAGTGAACTTCAGCAACCGGGGGTTTTTGGAAGCAAACAATGCTTCCACATCGATCAGTTTTTTGCCGGTGTCAGCCGGTTCTTCGGAAATCATTTCACAAAGATAAAAAAGATGTATTTTTGATCAACCATTCTGATCAATTATGGAGACCATCATCGATCCCGTCAATCCAGACCTGCTGGAAGCCGAACTGACCGACAGTAAACTTCTCCGGAATACCAATAACGGCCATAACCGGATCTTCGTGTTCACAGCGCACGATTCTCCGAACCTGATGCGTGAGGTGGGCCGGCTGCGTGAGATCACCTTCCGCGATGCCGGAGGCGGTACAGGGAAAGCAGTCGATATCGACGAATTCGACACCATGGAGGTGCCCTTTCACCAGCTCATCGTCTGGAACCCGTTGGAACGCGAGATCACCGGTGGTTACCGGTTCATTCATGGCCGTGACATTCCCTGTAACGAAAGGGGTTGTCTGAACAGCGCCACTGCCGAGCTTTTCGGTTTCTCTAATAAATTCGTACGCGATTATCTTCCATCGAGCATTGAGCTGGGGCGGTCGTTTGTCCAGCCGAATTACCAGCCGATGGTCAACCTGAAGATGGGGATGTACTCGCTCGATAACCTGTGGGACGGTCTCGGCGCCATGATCATCGAGCATCCCGATATCAACTACTTTTTTGGCAAGATGACCATGTATCCCGATTATAACCGGACAGCCCGCGATATCATCCTTTTTTTTCTCCGTAAATATTTCCCCGATACGGAAACGCTCATGACCCCGAAAGAGCCTGTAAAGCCGGAAATACCCGACGAAGAGATCGCCCGTCTTTTCACCGCAAGCACCTATGCTGAAAATTACCGGATCCTGGTCCATGAGATCCGCCATCATGGTGAATCGGTGCCGCCCCTGGTCAACGCATACATGAACCTCTCCCCGACCATGCGTACCTTCGGAACCTCCATCAACCATGCCTTTGGTGAAGTGGAAGAAACCGGCATTCTCATAAATATACCTGATATCTATCCGGGGAAAAAAGAGCGCCACCTGGTGTCGTACATGCAGCGGCTTTCATTCAAGGGATTACGCTGGCGCCGCTGGAAATAGGGATGCGAAGGGTTAATCCTTCGCCCGTTTCATGAGCTTGCTTTTCAGATTTGCAGCCTTGTTCTTGTGAATGACACGTTTCTTGGCCAGTTTATCGATATCCGAGATGACCTTCGGGATATCTTTCTTCAGGGCTTCCTTATCCTCGGTGCTGCGTATTTTTTTTACGGCATTACGGACAGTTTTCCCCTGGTATCTGTTCTGGGTGCGTTTCGTTTTGGTACTGCGGATTCGTTTTTCTGCGCTCTGATGATTCGCCATGACCGGTTGGTTTATTTTTTAAAATGAGGGCGCAAAGTTACATCTATTCAGCGAATTTCCAAAAGGTTTTTTTCACCCGCTATTCTTTCGGTCCTTCTGCAACAGGAACTTTTTCCTTTTTCGGTGGCGCCTTTTTTACTGCTTTTTTCTTTGGTTCCGCCTTCGGTGTGACCGGCTTCTCTTCCGCTTTTTTGATTTCCACTTTTTTCTCAGCAGCTTGCACGGTTTTTTTCACCGTCTTTTTTGCGGCGTTTGGCTTCCTCCCCGGCTTTCCCTTTTTAACCACTTTCTTTTCTTCGGTCTTATTCTCTTCTGTCTTTGCTTTTTTCGGCCTTCCGCGCTTCCTTCCTTTTGGCTTGCTCTGCTTTTCTGCAACGGCCTCCTTTTCCAGGACGCCAAGCTTTTTCAGAATATTTTTAATCTCAAGGATGTAGCTTTCAGCTTCGACAAGTTCGAGCTCGTAATGATTTTTTAAAAATTCGAGCTCATTTTCGGAAAATTTTATTGATTTCATAAGGGCCTGTTTTAATGTATTATATTCTGGGCTGTAAAAATAGGAATTAATTATTAATATGCAAATTTCCTGTTTTCCGGAAGTGGTTCCCTGCTTTTCTCTAACTTTGCCGGCCTGTCAAACAACCAATCATTGAAAGAGCAACCATTACACTGGTACGCCGTTTATACCAAATCACGCCATGAAAAAAAGCTGGCGGAAAAGTTGCAGGAAAAAGGGATTGAGGCTTATGTGCCACTGCGGAAAGTCATAAAGCAATGGAGCGACCGGAAAAAAATGGTCAGCGAACCGCTCATCCGGTCCTATTGTTTTGTCAGGGTGACCCCGGTCCGTTACCAGGATGTCCTGAATACCCCCGGAGCCGTGAAATATATCTGGTTCTCAGGAAAACCAGCAGCCATTCCCGACCGGCAGATCGATCTGCTCAAAATCATTACCGGCTCGGATACCGACGTGGAATGTCACCCCGTCTCCAGGATGAAAGAGGGGATGAAAGTACGGGTCGTGGCCGGCCCGTTGCAGGGTATCGAAGGAGAGCTCCTGATCATTGCCGGAAAGAACCGGGTCATTGTCCGCATCGATCATCTCGACCAGGCATTAACGTTGACCATCTCTCCCATGCTGTTGGAAGAAATACGGAAATATACAGGGTGAAATAATTTATATGATCGCTTTTATTTTCATTCCGAAACGATTAGCTTTGATCATCGTTTCAATCCGCACCGGATTCGTACTGGTGTGATTGAAATGGCGAAGCATTTTACGGCCCGAGACGCAGCCACGTTGCGATTGCAAGGCCGACTGAAACGAATTGATAATTGAGAATTGAGAATTGATAATTAGGAAGTTAGGAATAAGGGAGTGCCTTGCTGTCGCATAAGTGGCATTGGCGAGGGCCATGAATTAAGCTATCTTGGGAAATGGGTGAATGTGGCCTGAGACGCAGCCACGTTGCGATTGCAAGGCCGACTGAAACGAATTGATAATTGATAATTGAGAATTGAGAATTAAAAAGGCTGATTAATAAATAATTGATTAAAAGTATTGATTATGAGCAAAATAGCATTGATTTCAGGGGTTACAGGTCAGGATGGAAGCTATCTGACTGAACTTCTACTTGAAAAAGGGTATACGGTTCATGGGATCATCCGCAGGTCCAGCTCCTTCAACACCTTCCGGATCGACCATCTCTACTCCGATCCGTCAGTCATGAATAAGAAACTGTTCCTCCATTACGGGGATCTGACCGATTCGAGTAACCTGAACCGTTTGGTCGAGAAGATCCACCCCGATGAGATCTATAACCTTGGAGCTCAGTCGCACGTGCAGGTCTCGTTCGAAGTCCCTGAATATACCGCCGAAGTGGATGGCATCGGCACCCTTCGCTTCCTCGATGCAATAAAGGAGAACCGGTTGAAAACCCGTTTCTATCAGGCCAGCACTTCCGAACTCTACGGGCTGGTCCAGGAGATCCCCCAAACGGAAAAGACACCGTTCTACCCACGCAGTCCCTATGCAGCCGCAAAGCTTTACTCTTACTGGATCACCGTTAACTACCGGGAAGCCTATGACCTCTTCACCTCTAACGGGATTCTCTTTAACCACGAGTCGGAACGCCGCGGAAAGACCTTCGTCACGCGTAAGATCACGGTTGGGATCAGTAAGATCCTTCTGGGCCTCCAGGAAACCCTGTTCATGGGGAATCTTGACTCCAAACGCGACTGGGGTTATGCCCCTGAGTATGTGGAAGGGATGTGGCAGATGCTCCAGGCCGGCGAACCCGACGATTATGTATTAGCCACCAACGAGACCCATACCGTCCGCGAGTTCATTGAAGAGACCCTCCGCGTCCACGGCGAACAGGTCATCTGGGAAGGCAAGGGCATCAGGGAAAAAGGGATCCTGAAATCGACCGGCAAAACGGTCATTGCCATCGATCCTCGCTATTTCCGGCCTACCGAAGTCGATATCCTCATCGGCGATTACTCCAAGGCCAAAGCCAAACTTGGCTGGGAGCCTAAAATCACTTTCAGGGAGCTCGTCAGGATCATGGCGCTGGCAGACTTTGAGAAGATAAAAGGCAGAAGTGACGTGTGACAACAAGAACGCTTCGTTGAAGAAAGTTTCCGTTATTTTCGGCACCCGTCCGGAATCCATCAAATTAGCCCCCGTCATCCTGGCTCTCCGGAAGGAATCCGATCATTTCAATTGTCATATTTGTGTGACGGCCCAGCATCGCCGGATGCTTGACCAGGTACTCCGCGTCTTCCGGATCCGGCCCGATGCCGACCTGAACCTGATGGAGCATGGACAGTCGCCGGCCGGCTTTGCTTCCCGTGCACTCCTTGCCATTGATGATTACCTTACCCGTGAAAAACCAGCACTGGTCCTGATCCAGGGCGACACCACCACGGTCGTTTGTTCTTCCCTCGCTGCCTTTTACCACCAGATCCCGGTTGCCCATGTCGAAGCGGGCCTCCGTACCGGGAATCGTTATTCCCCGTTCCCCGAAGAGATGAACCGCCGGCTTGCCAGCCACCTTTCCACCCTCCATTTTGCCCCTACCGAGCTGAACAAACAAAACCTTCTCCGGGAAGGGATCCCTGAAGAAACGATCCATGTCACCGGGAATACCGTCATCGATGCATTGTTCATAGCGCTTGAACGGATCCGGCAAAACCCTCCGGCCGTTCCCGGCCTCCCGGATAAAGATCTGAGCATTTTCGGTGACCGTAAAGTAGTGCTCATCACCGGCCACCGTCGCGAAAATTTCGGTCCCGGACTTGAGTCGGTTTGCCGGGCCATTGCCATATTGGCCGGAGATTTCCCTGAAGTGCATTTTGTTTACCCGGTCCATCTGAATCCCCGGGTCCAGGCCCCCGTTCAACGGATCCTTGGCCTTCCGGAACTGAAAAACATCCATCTTCTTCCCCCGCTCGATTATCTTCCGTTTGTCGCCCTGATGCAACGATCAACCCTGATCCTGACCGACTCCGGTGGCATCCAGGAAGAGGCTCCTGCCCTTGGAGTCCCGGTTCTCGTCTTTCGTGATCATACCGAACGTCCCGAAGGTGTGGGTACCGGCGCCGTGAGACTGACAGGCACAGATTGTCAGCAAATCGTGAAGGAAACCTCCCGCCTGTTGACCGATGAAGCCGCCTGTCATGACATGGCAAAAGTTATTCATCCATATGGCGACGGACATGCGGCAGAACGGATCGTCGGTTTCCTCAAAACAACAACCGTGTTTTGATCCCCGCCCGGAGACAAGTGATGAAGTGATGAAGTGATGCAGTGATGCTGTGATAAATGTGGGAGTGTCGGGCAATTGCAAAAGCGACCTTGGCGAGAGCCATTGACAAATTGATAATTGAGAATTGATAATTGATAATTAGGAAGTCAAAAATAAGGGAGTGTCTGGCTTTTGCAAAAGCGACATTGGCGAGGGCTGGAATTTAGTTAGGAGTCAGGAGTTAGGAGTCAGGAGTTAAAAGTTGAAGTTGACAGTTCAATAACTCCAAACTCCTAATTCTTAACTCCAGACTGAAATGTGCCCGACCGACCAGACAAAAAAAATTTATAGATCAGGTATTACCTTTTTCATTTTTTCGGATTAAGGATTAAAAAAATTGATAATTGATAATTGATAATTGATAATTAGTAAGTTACCGATATTGGCTGGAAACTGGGAATTGGGAACTGGGAACTTATGAAAACCTATCTCCGGAAACAGGTCATCTATGGTCTTTATGCAGTCATAAGAACCCTGGTTATCCTTTTGATCCGTCCCCGGAAACCGGTAGAAAAAAAGGAAGTGTTGATCCTCCGCCTCGACGGGATCGGCGACGGAGTCCTCTGGCTTGGATTTGCCAGGTTGTTCCGGGAGTTATATCCCTCGAAGGATTTCTCGGTGACCCTTCTCTGCAATCGATCCTGGGCAGAACTGGCACGAAAGATAACCGCCTTTGATACGGTTTTGCCGGTAGATACCGGAAAATTCCGCTCAGATCTTTCCTACCGGTTCCGGATGCTGAGTTCTGTCCGGAGAAAACCGTATGATGAGGTTCTGCAGACGAGATATTCAAGGAACCATCATCTGGAAGACGATCTGGTAACGGTTTGCCGGAGCAGGGAAAAGACCGGTTTTGCAGGCGACGATTCAAACATCACATCAAAGCTGAGACAGCGGGGCAACAAACGATACACATCGCTGATTAAGACCAATACCCCGGTCAGGCATGAATTCCACAGGAACCTTTTCTTCTGTAATTATTTATTTCACCGGAACCCGGGGCTGACAATAATACCGGATCTCCTTCCTGAAGATATCAATGAATGGGAAAACCTCCATGTGAACTTCTTTCCGGCCGACCATCTGAGAAACCTGGTTACGGACGTCACTGCTCCCGGGGGACCTTATTATATGATCATCCCGGGAGGAATTGATCCGAAAAGACGGTGGCAACCGGCTGATTTCGGTTTGCTGGCCGCAAAAATCCATGAAAAGTATCATCTTCCCGGTGTGATTTGCGGGGACAACGGAGACCGTGCCGCCGCGGATGAGATCATCCGTTATGCCGGGAATATTCCGCTTGAAAACAAGTGCGGTAATACCACACTTCCGGAGCTGGTCTCGCTGATTGCCCGCGCCCGGTTCGTGACCGGCAATGAGACCGGTGCGCTGAACATGGCGGTCATCCTGAAGACAAGGTCGTTCTGTATCCTCGGCGGAGGCCATTGGGGCCGCTTCTTCCCCTACCCTCTGAATATCTTTGGCTCACCCCACCTTTCCTCCGTGATCAACCATTTCATGGATTGTTACGGATGCAATTGGCAATGCCGGTTTACCAGCCCCGGTATGATACCGTTCCCCTGTATTTCCTCGATAACCATTGATCAGGTTTGGGAAATGATTGACCAGCATCTTTAGTTAAAACCCATGATCATCCTTTATTTCCTCGTCTTTATTACCTCATTCCTTTGGATCGACGTGGTCAATTACCCGTTATTCCTTGCAATAGGGTATAAAGTTTTTCCTATCGACCTTCTTTTCCTTGGAACGATCGGTTTTATCCTTTTCAGACGGGATTTACACCTTAGCCGGCTACCTTACTTCCCTTCAAAATCCTTCCTGTTTTTCCTTATGTGGATCATCTTTGCGGTATGTTATGGCTTTTTCCGCTTCACCAGCATCAAACCCAGTGACCTCAGACCGGTTTTTCCGTTTTTCTTCTTCTTCGTCTCTTATAGTCTGACCAGGTACCGGCACCTTTACCTTTCAACCCGGTTGTTCCGGAATGTCCTGATCGTCTCGGGAATTGCAGTGGGATTGCTTTTCCTGATAGAGCTTACGCTCGGCCACCGGTTCGGGTTCAGCTTCCGCTTCATCGGGGAAGCCAACTATGGTTTTCTGGTCGATGCCCGTGGAAAGCGCATTCTCGGTACCCAGGATACCTTTTCTGCCTTGGTCCTGCTGATCCTCATCATCCTCTCCTACCTGTTTAAACGACCGTTCCGTTTCACGTTCCTCTGGATATTCCTTTTGCTCGCCATCATCCTGATATCCCAGAACCGGACAGCCATTTTTTCCCTGGGGATCACTTTCATACTCTATTCCATCTTCCTGCTGAGATCGGATTACCGGGTCAAGTTCCTGGTCACCGCTTTTCTGGTGTTCCTTTTTGGGGTGATGATCGTTCTGTACGTCTCGCCCGGTTCTTTCAATCTTGACCTTTCCGATTATATTCAAAGTGTCATTTCCCCCGAAAAGGATGTGGTCGGGACCGGCTCGTGGCGATTCCAGATGGCAAGGGCTGCCCTGTCCGATTTCTATAAGTCGCCGGTCATTGGAACCGGTTACGGGACACAGTGGGATCTTGACGTGAACAGGGAAACCTACCACATGTCGCCCCACAACCAGTACATCGCCATTCTGGTGCGTACGGGTCTCATCGGGTTGTTCCTTTATCTTCTCCTTTTCGTTTCAATCATTCGGCTTTATTTCACGTACCGGAATCATATTCCCGGGTATGCCCGGCCGCTTTTCGAGACCATCTTCATCGCCCTGACCGCCGGTATTCCCTATGGCTTCGGATTTGATATCTATCCCTATTTCGGTTTCTATCTCGGATATTTTCTCGGGGTCATCCAGCAAATCCGGACGGGACGCTACCGGTTTGCTAGACCAGCGCCTCTCCATATCCCGAAAAGGAATAATTACCGTTTTAAAAAACGGGATATCGACCAAAATGACCCCACCCCCGGCCTCCCGGTAAACCGGGACAAGCTCTCCCCTTGAAGGGGAGGGGTGAGGGGAGGGGTCAACAATGAAAACCTTGGATCATAAAGAAGCTATCGTCGTTCTCATCCCGGTCCATAACCGTCTGGATGAAACCATACGTTGTCTTCAATCGCTGGCGGCCCAAACCTGGACGAATTTCCGGGTTATTGTCATCGACGACGGCTCAACAGATGGGACCTCCCGTTATCTGGCGAACCATTTTTCGGCAGTAACACTAATACAAGGTGATGGAAACCTATGGTGGTCGGGAGCTATGAATGCCGGGATACGTTACTGCCTCAGAGATTCAGGATTCGATTTTATCCTGTTGCTGAATAACGATAATACCCTTGACCCCGCGTCTTTGGAAAACCTGTTGGGAACCTGCCATACCTGCAGAAAAGTCGTTGCCGGGTCGATCGTTTATCTCAATGACCTTCCCGATACGGTAAGGTTTTTTGGAGGAACGTTTGACTGGTGGACCGGCTGTATCACCAGATCACATTATGGAGAAAGGGATGCCGGACAATTCGACCGGGTCATCGAAACCGGCTGGCTGGGCGGAATGGGTGTTCTGGTTCCGGTGGATCTGTTCCGCGAAGTCGGGTTGTTTGATGAAAAGCGATTTCCGCAGTATGCCGGTGATCAGGACCTTTGGCTGAGGGCGAAAAGGTGCGGTTACACCTTGCTGGTGGATCCCCGCAGTAAGGTATGGGTTTCAGGAACAGGCGACGGCGAAAAGAAAGGTTTAACCTTTGCCAGATTATTCGACCGTAGATTCCATGCCAATCTGATCACGACAAGCCGGTTTTACTTCCGCCACGGACCCAGACCCTGGTTCCCATTTTGTCTGATGACATTCTACCTTTATCAGTTCGTAAAATGGATTAAAAGGGAAGCAGTGATGAAGTGATGAAGTGATGAAGTGATGCAGTGATGCAGTGAGGGAGTGTTGGGCAATTGCAAAAGCAACCTTGGCGAGGGCCATATTGAAGTGATGGAGTGATGCAGTGATGAAGTGATGCAGTGAGGGAGTGTCGGGCAATTGCAAAAGCAACCTTGGCGAGGGCCATAATGAAGTGATGAAGTGATGCAGTGATGAAGTGATATAGTGAGGGAGTGTCGGGCAATTGCAAAAGCAACCTTGGCGAGGGCCTTGTCCTGTCAGTTTTGGACAGCAAGTGAAGGGGGCCCGAGACGCAGCTGCGTTGCAATTGCCCGGTCGACTGAACTGAGGTGTATTCGCGATTGAAATTGCCAGGCCGACCGAAACGAGAAATATGTTAATTAAAAGATCACCAGTTGTATTTCTTGCGGGGAATGTCGCCCGGTTCGACGCCACCCCCATCAAGATCTATGAGATGCTCAGAGGCATCGCCGGCTCATTGGAAAATCCTTTGCTGATCTCATTTGCCAGTCTGCGGTTGTTTTTCGATTCAGCTGCTGACCGGCAGGCCAGGAATCAATTCAGGGAGATCGGGGTCCGGTACAAGGTCATACCAAGGATTTTCCCGGTTTCGCTTTTGATCCTTCTGTTTCTGGTCATACGATATAAAGTCAGGTTGATGCATACCAATAATCATACGGCTGCCATACATGGCTTGCTAGTCAAAAAGATCCTGGGCATCCGGCTGATCTTCGATTACCACGGCGCCATTCCGGAGGAGATGGTCGAAAGGGGCAGGTGGAGACCAAACGGTCTGCGGTTCAGAGTGGCCAAATATCTTGAGCGGAAAGCCATTATACACTCCGACAAGATGTTTTTCATCTCACGTGCCTGTAAGGATCACTTCCAGGAGCTGAAGCCCGGAGGAAATTCCATCGTGGTCATTCCCTGCGGGATCCGGACCGAGAGGTTTTACTACGATCGTTCCATCCGCGAAAAGATCCGCCGGGAGCTTGGAATCGGCGAAAGAATGGTGATCACCTATAACGGCACCTTTGCTCCCTGGGCCATGGCCGGTACCATGATCACCTTCTTCATGGAAGTGAAAAAGATCAGTCCTCTTGCACTCTTCCTGATCATCTCCCCTACTGACCAGGCACTGATCTCCGGACAGATGATCGCAGCCGGTGTAAAACGGGAGGATCTCCTGATCCGGAACCTGCCGCATGACCATGTCGGACCGTTGCTGATGGCCGGCGACCTCGGCATCCTGTTCCGCAGCCGGAGCTTTATCAACCATGTGGCCAGCCCGATGAAGTTCGCCGAATATCTTTCTTGTGGCGTTCCGGTTATTGCTACTCCCGGTATCGGTGATACAGCCGGCTATATCCAGGATTTTCAAACCGGATTTATCTTTGATCCCGGCAACCCGGCCGGAATTGAAAAAATGATCCGGGCGGTAAGGGATTCCAGGGAAGATCTTGCCTTCCGCTGTTCCAATCTCGCAAAGCAGGAATTCGACCTGACCAGATTCGACAACCTGTATCTGAATGCCTATGCAGAACTCCTTGATGAAAGTGATGCAGTGATGAAGTGATGCAGTGATGAAGTGATGCAGTGATGAAGTGATATAGTGAGGGAGTGTCGGGCAATTGCAAAAGCAACCTTGGCGAGGGCCATTGACAATTGATAATTGACAATTGACAATTGATAATTAGTAAGTTACGATATTGACTGGGAACTGCAAACTGGGAACTATGTTTTAGTAGCCCGAGACGCAGTTGCGTTGCTGTTGCCCGACCGACCGGAGTCAGCAGTTGCGTTGCTGTTGCCCGACCGACCGGCCCAAGACGCAGCCACGTAGCGATTGCAAGGCCGACCGAACTGGAAACTGCGAACTATTTAACAAACCATTTTTCCACCTCATTAAAATTTGCTACTTTTCGCCTCTTTCCCTTAAGGCACATCCTATGAAAATTCATTCTTTGCTCCTTATCCTCGCATCCATGTGTCAGATGCTGTCCGCTCAAACGCCAGACATTGAGCGCCTCCTTGAAAAAGCCGATAAAGCATATGGGAAGGAAAAAATCGACCTGTTGGCAGATCTCTGTAAAAATTACTACTCCGTCGATCCACACCGTGGAATCCGGTATGGAGAACAGGCCATCCGGATTGCCGACTCGCTAAAGATACCCTCCTCAAAAAGCAAGGTTTTTAATAACATCGGTGTCAATTACTGGGCGCTATCCGATTGGAAGACTGCCCGGGAATTTTTTATTAACGCCCGGAAGAATGCCGTGATATTCAGGGATTCCCTGCAAATTGCCATCAGTTATAACCGCATGGGATTGCTCTATGAATCGCTGGGGATTTTTGATTCCTCACTCTATGTCTTCAACCAGGAACTGGCCATCTACAAACGGATCAAAAATGATGAGCGTACATGTACTGCATTGGAGAACATCGGGACCATTCACCTGAACCGGGGGGAGTATGGAACGGCTACGGCTTACCTTCTTGAGGCTTTGACTATTGCTGAGAAACGGCAGGATCTAAATAAACTGGCCTATCTCTATATGAAGCTTGGCAAGGTATACGCCGAGACAAAGGATTTCACGGAAGCCGAGAAGTGGTTAAATAAAGGGATTGACCTGTCCGTTGCCGGCAAGGACCTGATGAAGGCAGCAATAGGATACAACGCCCTTGGTATCGTGTATAAGAACGAGGGAAAATATGAAAAGGCTCTCGCTGAGTTCGATACGGCGCTTCAGACACTTAAAAATCTGAATAATAAGAGTCTGACAATGGCCATTTTTGCCAATACCGGTAATGTCTATAATCAGAAAAAAGATTACCGTAAGGCGATCTTATTTCACCGGCAGTCACTCGACCTGGCCCTGCAATTGAAATCCCCGATGGCAATTGCAAGGCAGAAGTTCGATCTGGGCAGGGATTACTATAGCCTGGGGGATTACCGGCGGGCAAGGACATTATACGAAGAAAGCCTGCCGGCGCTTAGCGCGAATAAAAACCTGTCAGACCTGCTGTCGGTTTACCAGGGTTTGATCAATGTGAACAATTCCCTGAAAGATTATCAGCAATCGGGTAAATATTATGAGTTGTACATATCCCTGAAAGATTCGCTGAACCAGAAGGAGCTGAACAAAGCCCTCGATTCGTTGAAGATCAGGTTCCATACCGAACAGACTGATCTTGAAAATGTTACGCTGAAGAAGGAGACGGTTCTGAAAAGCAAGACGATCTCCCTGCAGCAAACCGTTCTCATCATTGGCGCCCTCTTTCTTGTTTTACTGATCGTTCTCGTGTACGTCATTGTTAAAAACCACCGTAAGATCAAAAAGGCCAATGAGCTACTGGGTTGGAAGAACGATGAAATATCAACCAAGGCAAAAGAATTACACGACACCAATGAAACGCTGGTTGAGCTTATAAGGTTCAAAGATTCCCTGACTGCTTTTATTGCACATGACCTGAAAAACGCATTGAATACGATCGTCAATATCGATGCCTGGTCAAGCTCGGAACGGCAGGTCGAACTGGTAAAGAATTCAGGCAAGCGGATGTTGAATCTGGTGATGAACATGCTGGACATCAGTAAATTTGAAAGCGGCAAAATGAGGATGGATATCAAAGAGGCATCCATCGGCACCATGATAAAGAACGCCTGCGATCAGATGACCTTCCTGGCGGATCAGAAAAGCCTCCGGATCCGGGTCGATCATTCGGTGGATTACCCGGTAAAGGTCGATCCGGAAATGATGGAAAGGGTGCTGGTCAATCTTCTTGACAATGCGATCAGGCATTCCGCCATCGGAGAGGAGATCGAAATCTGTAAGGAGATCACTGATTCAAACCGCCTGAAGATAACCGTAAAGGATCATGGCGAAGGGATTGAGGCGGAATTCCTGCCCCATGTTTTTTCGAAATATGCCGTTGCCGGGACTGAAAAGCTGGGCAATGGCCGTTCGTTTGGATTGGGATTGACCTTTTGTAAACTTGCCATTGAATCACTCGGAGGAGAAATAGGTGTGGAGTCAAAGGCTGGCCGGGGAGCTTCTTTCTGGTTTACCTTGCCCCTCCCGGAGCAACCCGGATACAGAACCGTTTCAGCCGATGATCGTTTATATCATTCAACGCCCGATCTGGAATTTCAGCTGACCGGAGAGGAGGTCAGGATATTGAAACCAACCTGTGACCTTTTAAGAAATCTGAGCATTCACCAGATTTCGGATGTGAAGGATATCCTCAATGCATTCAATCCCGGGGATTCTGCCGGACTTAAAGCCTGGAAGTCGCTTTTGACAAAGGCCCTGTACGAATGCAATCACGTTAAATATGACGACCTGGTCAATCTGGAAGGGAAGAACCATGCATAAGATCCTGATCGTTGACGATCTCGTCGAGAACATCCATACCATTGCAAGGATCCTTGAATCGCTCTATCCCTCAGCAAGGCTTTACCAGGCGACCGGAGGCAAACGTGCGATTGCCCTCTGCGAAGCGACCCCGTTCGATATCATTATCTCCGACTGGGATATGCCGGGCATGACGGGTATTGACCTTATCCGATCACTAAAGTCGGATCCAAGTACACGGCACATTCCCGTCATCATTGTCACCGCCATCATGCTCACACCCGCGGATCTTGACATGGCCCTTTCGGCAGGCGCGTTCGATTATATCCGGAATCCGGTTGATCCGGTTGAGCTTGCTGCAAGGGTAAACTCAGCATTGATGTTGTCACTGTACCACAGAAAAGAACTCGAATCGAAAAACGCGGAGCTGGCCGAAAAAGCCCTGATGCTGGTCCGGGCCAATGAGTTCCGTATGAGTGTCGCCAGAAAGCTTAACCTGGTTTATGAAACCCTGGAAAATAACACGGAGGCACAGACGATCATCGGGCAGGTCGTTAATGATCTGGAAGAGAGGATAAACCAGGAATACTGGCAGCAGTTTGAGACAGCCTTTCAGAATGTTCACGATTACTTTATCAAAAACCTGGTTTCCCGTTATCCGGATCTTACCCCTGCCGAACTGAAACTTTCCATTCTTATCCGGCTTGGCATGAACAACAAGGATATTGCCTCGCTCCTCTTTCAGAGTGCCGACAGCATCAAAGTGGCCCGCTCCCGGCTGCGAAAGAAAATGCAGATCGACAACAGCATCAGCTTACATACCTTCCTGGCAAAGTTCTGAGGCAAAGTAAGGTCCTGTTCCTCTTATATTCCCGATTCCCATTTTACTCCTGTTTATCTCCGGGTGTTAACCTTTTACTAACCATTTAAATTGGATAAAGTTGATCAAATGTCCTACTTTTATTCACTTGAGATATACTGAGTTATTCTGTCCGTTAAAACAAATAAAACCATGAACTAAAAAAATCACGCCATGAAAAAAATTACAATCTCCTTTTTGTTTTTACTTGCTCTGTTAGCAGTAAATACTGTTTTGGCACAAGCGCCAAATCAGTTTAAGTATCAGGCCGTTCTGCGTGATGCGAGCGGAAATATTATTGCCAATACAGCTGAAACTGTGGTAGTTGCAATTTTACAGGGTGGCCCCTCGGGTACCGTGGTTTATCAGGAAACGCACAACATAACAACTACCGCTCAGGGTATTATAAACCTTAATATTGGCGCCGGGACGGTAAACTCTGGTGTTTTTGCAAATATCAATTGGGGTTCCGGTCCTTATTATGTTAAAATCACAATCGGAGCAACAGTAATAAGCAACAGTCAATTGCTCAGCGTTCCATATGCACTATATGCCGGACACAATCCGCCTGTTGTGGCAACATTATACAGCTCAACTTGGACTTGGACGACTGGTTCACCTGTATATACCGGTTCAACACTTACCCTGCCTCAGGGCAAATGGTCTGTTCAGGTTTCTATCCTTATTCCTAAATCACCTGCAGGTCCCCCTGATAATCTCGAATGTTGGGTTCGGTCTACTTTCACAGATGGATCTGGGACTTCGACCCCAAGCGGAGATATCATTGGTGCTAATTTGGCCTCCGGTTATAAAGCAGGCCCCTCATGGGGCATGGTAATCGGTACAATAGTTATCAACAATACGTCAGGTTCGAGTAAAACATATTATTACTGGGGTCAGATTTGCGAGGTATATGCAGGATCTTTTTCACTACCTAATTTTGGAGGCAGTGCGGCCTTGGAAAACCAGATCATAGCTTATCCGATGAATTAACCCTGTTCCAATGGTTTTCATTATAAAAAGATATATTATGAAAAAAATATATGTGATATTTTCATTATTGCTGACATGCGCAATGGGGTTTGGTCAGAGCTTCTCGCTGCAGCTGGTTGGTTCGGCTGGCGATCAATCTGACAGCGGCCCCTACCAGGTCTCCTGGTCGATCGGAGAAGCTGTTACTGATGGCGGTTCGGCAGGAGGTCTGAAGCTGACCCAGGGATTCCAGCAAGTTTATTTTCCGCCCGTTGCCCCTGGCATTAAACCATACTGGAGCAACTCCTGCGGTACCTGTTATACCTGCTGGTGGCCTTCAGGAGGATCCTATCCCGCCACCTATTACCTGCTTGACGTTTCCACCAACGCTGGCTTTACCTCTTTCGTCGGCACCTACCATGACCTGAACGTCGGAAACGTGACCACATATCTTGTAACGGGTCTGACCCCCGGAGTCACTTACTACTACCGGGTACGCGGAGGCAGTGTTGAAGGAATCGGTCCATATTCTGGTACGTTTAGTTTTGTGATGTAGGACCAGCTGCAGAAGTTACAGCACAGGAAACAAATACAGAGACCCGGGCAAATCTGCCTGGGTCTTTTTATTGGCCAGCTACTGTGATTATTCAGCTTCCTTTAGGTTTTATTTACGATTGAAAGATTTACGATTTCAGAATGAAGTTATTGATTTCCGATTTACGAATTTTTATTTTACTCGTCAATCGTAAATCGAACGATTCAATCGTAAATCCAAGATCGTCCAATCGGCTTTATTGACAAAATGACCCCTCCCATGCCCTCCCCTTGGAGGGGAGGAAGACGTTTTGAGATAATATTAGGTATGTTAGTTTCATTGAAAGGTCATCAAAATCAAATGTTTATTTACAACTTGCTTTTTTATCCCTGGTAGTTAATCCCCCTCCCCTCCAAGGGGAGGGCAGGGGTGGGGTCACTAATCAGAACAAAAAATATCAACTTATTTAAAGCTGATAAGCATCATTCTTAATTTATTAAACCAAAAAAGAGACTCAGGCACCACGCCTGGGTCTTTTTTTATCGGATGTCCGGATTCCGTTTTGTACTGGTCATTTTCGTTTGTTAACCTTTTGCTAACCTTTTAAGTTCAAGATAATTGACCAATATGCTAATTTTATCACCCGCAAAGAAAGGCCTTTGTGCCTGTTGATTACAAACCTTTTCATACGAATTAAACACTGTATTGATAAGAGGCTAATTATTAGTAAAATATATATTGATCCAGACCTGAGGAGATTGTCTGTAACCGGTTCAACCGATTATTAGAGAAGTTTAATTTTGGCTGGGTAGGTATTATTAATTATTTCATTTATTCAATTTTTAACCCTTGATTCACTAATAACAAAACCGATCCTATGAAAAAAATTCTATTCTTTCTTGCGGTGCTTTTAATAAGCATGCTCAGCCTCCAGGTTCAGGCGCAAACCTATACCCCCTTGCCTTTCGACCCATCCGCCTTCAATGTGGATGTGATTGCTAACGGAAATGGCCAACCCACTTCATCCACATCTACTTACTATGATTCCTACGAAAGCCAGGGAGTTTATTATTCAGATAGTTATAGAACGGGAAGTGGTCATACTGCTGTTGGTTGTGGAGGTATTCCCAACACCGGTGTAATAAGCCGGGGGTCTGGTTATCCACGCTACCAACTGGTCAATGTTGACGCAAGCGGTACTAACTGCTTGCTATTGATAAATCAGTGGGATGCCGGTGTACTGAGATTTACATCTCCAGGTTATTACACCCATATTTCAATATGTGCCTCAAGTTCTGTAACCACCGTAGGTTCGGCAACCATTCAGGCAGTATTGAAATTCCACGACGGAACCCGAACTTATTATAGTTTCATTGTGCCTGACTGGTTCAATACAACCGCGACCAATTACAGCGTCACTACTCTCGGGAGAGTATTTCTCGGAGGATCGACTGCTGAATGTGCCGATGAAGGCGATCATGATGGATGCGTAGCCGGATGTGATGCAACAACGACAAATCCAAGATTTTTCGATTGTATCATAGCATTAAATTCTACTGATAAGTTTAAAGTACTGGACAGCATTACATGCAGAAAGACCGATGCTTCTACACAGAAATGCGGTGTTTTCGCCGTTTGCGGGGTAATTTCTGACCTAGCACCATTGGCAGTCATTGCCGATCCTGGCACGAGTGTTACAAGAACAAGTTTTCAGGCCAACTGGCATCCGAATGGTTCAGATCCACACCCTCCTACTTCTTACTATCTTGATGTTTCATCATCGTCATCTTTTGATTCTTTTCTCCCAGGCTTCAATAACTTTGCAGTCCCAAGTGGCACATCGTGGTCGGTTACGGGTATGACTCCAGGCGCAATTTCTTATTATCGTGTCCGTGGTGCAAACGCTGATGGTGTAAGCCCGAACTCCAATGTGATCATGGTCATCCCTCCTCCTCTCGCTACCGCTGCAACAAATAAAACCTCAACCAGTTTTGATGCCAACTGGACATCAGTGACACCCTCACCTCCGGTAACAGGATACTACCTTGACGTTTCAACAGATCCGAATTTTGGTGGTTCTTGGATTATCAATAACTTAGATGTTACTAATGTGTTAACATACCCAGTTAGCTCTATTTCGCCGGGTCCGGATCCTACAACCTACTATTACAGGGTGCGTGCCCATACTGCAACCGTTACAAGCGACAATTCAAATGTAATCTCTATTGTTTATACCCCGCCTGTCGCACCAGGCATAAAACCTTATTATAGCACATCCTGCGGAACCTGCTGGTCATGCTGGTGGCCGTCAGGAGGTTCTTTTCCGGCTACATCCTACTTGCTTGATGTTGCCACCGACTCTGGCTTTACTACTTTTGTTGGCAGTTACCATGATTTTAATGTCGGAAATGTTACAACCTACCTTGTAACCGGTCTGACACCGGGAGTCACTTACTACTACCGGGTTCGTGGTGCCAGCGGAGAAGGGATTGGTCCTTACTCCGGCACCTTCAGTTTTGTCATGTAGTACCGGCTGCAGAATTAGCCGCACAGGAAACAAATACAGAGACCCTGGCAAATTTGCCTGGGTCTTTTTTTAACCGGATGCCGGAATTCGATCTTGCCTGCCAAAAGAAAGTGATACAGTGATGAAGTGATGCAGTGATGAAGTGATGCAGGGACAGGTGACAAGTTTTGACTTTTGAGTTTTGAGTTCTGACTTTCTTATGTTGCTAACCTTTTGCTAACCTTTCAGGGTCGAGAAAATTGATCAGGTATCCTATTTTTACCATCCACAAAGGATGGTTTTTCTATCCTCTTGATCATAAGATCACTTTATACGGATCAGAAATTATAATTCAAAACTGGTAATAGCTTTATTATCAGTAATTTATTAGATATTAATTGATATAATTTTCAGCAGGTTGCCAATGATAGGTTTAACCGGTTTTAGCGGTTTGATTTTAACAAATAAATAGCCTTGTACATTTATCTGAATTTTAACCCTTGATTCACTAATAACAAAAACAGATCTTATGAAAAAAATTACTTTTTTATTGTTTATGCTTTTTTTGATCGGTATCAACCTGTCGGTGAAAGCGCAAGCCTATGTATCTTTAACCGTATCATCGGGTTTTAATCAGGACCTGATCGCTGAGAATAGTCCGGCCCAAACTTACACATCAACTTCATTTGATGGTGGCAATGCCGTTTATTATTCAGATGCCTACCCAAGCCGTCCTTGCCCCGGACTTCCCAGTAGCGGAACCATAACCAGCGAAACCAGTTCTCCTGTTTTTTACCAGCTGGCCAGCTATTCATCAAATAATTGCCTGTTATTGACCCCTACAAATACTTCCGGAACATTAACATTTTCAAATCCCGGAGCCTTCAATTATGTTTCAATTTGCGCAGTAAGCGCTGTGAGTGCCGAACTGACTGTCACCTTTTCTGCCCAGCTAAACTTTGCTGGTGGTTCATCTACAACATACTACTTCACCGCAAATGACTGGTTTGTACCCGGTTATCAAAACTGGTGTATTTCAGGTCGTGGCCGGGTTGACAGGTACGGTTCATTTAATGGCGCTTGTGCCTTTTATATATATGATTGCAAGATCACGATGAGTAGTGCTGATCAGCTGAAGACACTGAACAGTATTCTCTTTACCAAGACAGATGATACCGAACAGAAGTGCGCTATTTTTGCTGTTTCCGGTGCTAACGTACCCCCTCCGGTTGTTGCAACAGCAGGAACTTCTGTTACTTCAACAGGTTTTGATGCCAATTGGGTTGCTACTTCTGCCAATCCATCGGTAGATGGATACTATCTTGATGTTTCCACATCATCATCTTTTGGTTCTTTTGTGACAGACTACAATAATAAATCCGTAGGGACTGGTACTACCTCTTCTGTAACAGGATTGTCACCCAGCACCACCTATTATTACAGACTCCGGGCTCATAATACAGCTGGCACAGGTCCGAACTCAAATGTGATAGCAGTGACTACCTTATCATGTTCACCCCCGACAGTAACTGCAACAGCAGCCACCAGTCTTACGAGCAGAAGTTTCCAAGCCAACTGGGATAACCCAGGAGGAGCATGCCCGGTAATCAAATACTGGCTTGATGTTTCCACCGATCCGGCTTTTGGTTCTTTTCTTACAGGTTACCAAAATAAGGATATGGGAACCAGTTTAAATCAATCGGTTTCCGGTCTCACTCCGGGCTTCGGACCGACATACTATTACAGGGTGAGGGGTCAAAATTCTGCTGGCGTTGGTTCCAATTCCAATAGGATCGACGTTAACCTTCCATATAACCCCGCTGTGGCCCCTGTTGTAAAACCATACTACAGCACCTCATGCGGAACCTGTTATGCCTGCTGGTGGCCTTCAGGAGGTTCCTATCCGGCTACATCCTACTTACTTGATGTTGCGACAGACTCAGGCTTTACAACTTTTGTTGGCAGCTACCATAATTTTGATGTCGGAAATGTAACTACCTACCTGGTTACAGGACTGACCCCAGGGGTAACTTACTTTTACAGGGTTCGTGGTGTGAATGCTGACGGCATTAGTCCATTCTACTCCGCTACGTTCAGCTTTGTGATGTAGGACCGGCCGCAATTTTATTAGAATTTTAACCAATACAAGAGACTCAGGCGACACCGCCTGGGTCTTTTTTTTGGGGCCAGCTACAGTGATTATTCAGCTTCCTTTAGGTTTAATTACGATTGGAAGATTTACGATTTCAGAATGAAGTTATTGATTTCCGATTTACGAGTTTTTATTTTACTCGTCAATCGAACGATTCAATCGTAAAGACAAGATCGTCCAATCGGAAATATTTTGTAATAGGACAATCCGGTCCGGGATGCAGTCGCCTGATTAGTGTCCCCACTCAGGCTGACAAAATGACCCCTCCCCTGCCCTCCCCTTGAAGGGGAGGAAGACGTTTTGAGGGCAGGGGTGGGGTCATTATCAGAACAAAAAAATACCAACTTATTTAAAGCAGATAAGCATTATTCTCAATTTATTAAACCAAAAAAGAGACTCAGGCAACCCCGCCTGGGTCTTTTTTTTGAAAGGATGCCACAGATCTTTCAGTTCCCAGTTACCAGTTAGCAGTCCCGGTTTTAATAACAATTCATTCCTTCTTACCAAACATTTGCCCCGATGGAAAAAATCTAATATCTTTGCTTTGACAGACGACATACATGACAGAAGAAACTGATATAGGAAATATTGAGAGGCTTGTTAGTCATTGGGTTGAAAGTTCCGATAGGGATTTCCAAACGATGAACAATCTTTATCATTCAAAAGATTATAGTTGGTCTTTATTTATAGGTCACTTAGTAATTGAGAAATTACTCAAAGCGGTACACATTAAAAATAAGCACGAACATCCTCTTCCAATACATGATCTGACAAGAATTGCTGATAAAGCCGGAATCGTATGTACAGTTGATACTTTAAACCTATTCGACACACTCACGACTTTTAATATCAATGCCAGGTATGAAGATGTAAAACAGAGTTTCTATCAAAAGTGTACCAGGGAATTTACTAAAACCTGGATCGAACATATCATAGTGTTAAGAAAATGGATAAAAACACTGCTTTAAATATCCTGACCGCCTATTTAAAAGCGATCCCAAAAGATAAATTTGATTTATCAAAAGCCTACTTATTTGGTTCTTATGCAAGAAATATCCAGCATGAAGAAAGTGATATTGATTTGGCTTTAATAATAAGAAACTTATCCGATCCGTTTTTTGCCCAGGTCGAACTGATGAAACTCCGGAGAAATTTTGATCTGCATATTGAACCCCATCCCTTTAATGAAAGTGAATTTTCAATTCAGGATCCGTTGGTTTTTGAAATATTAAAATACGGACAGGAAATCAGATTTGAATAATTCCATTTACTCTTTTACAATCAAAACTTTGTATCTCCCTTGAGTTGATTTTTATTTAATGTCCCAATCTTTTCTGCCTGCCAAAAGAAAGTGATGAAGTGATGCAGTGACGGGTGACAGAACAGCTTGCAGTTCCCGGTCCTAAAAATAAGCCGCTTTGAGCCGGATCCATCGGCGGAAAAACGGATCTTCGAATAAAAATTCGCCATGTTGCCTGTCGATTATACCCTTATGCATCAAAACGGCAACAGACCGCTGCACGCCGGAAGGCGTTTGAATCCCATGCTTGTCGAGGAATTCGCGGGAGAAAATGTTTTTATTCTCAAAAGCGAGCGCTTTCAATGTTTTTTGTTGGGTCAAACTGACCGATTCCCAAAGGGATTGAAAGTAATCATCCTGATTGTTGAGGACACGGTCAATGGCTGATTGAAGGCTGGTTTCATCCAGTTTTCCAGTGAGTATGCCGCATTCCACCAGCTCAAAAGCGAGGTATTGAATACTCCCGGTCAATAAAAAAAGCATCTGTTACGACGCCACCATATTTGAATGGAATGTGTTTCATGGCTTCAGGATTATCCAATTTTGAATAATTCAGATTTGAATAAAACAAAAACTGATGGTTTATTCATCCTGTCCAAATGAAATAGCCGGAAAAATGCAAGTTCCCGGTTTAAGAAGTGCCTTGCTGTCGCAAAAGTGGTCTTGGCGAGGACAATCCGGTCCGGAGCCAGCAGCCACGTTGCGATTGCAAGGCCGACCGGAATGAATTGATAATTGATTGACTAAAAAAAATACTGGTTATGGGAATATACAATATTTAGTATCACAAATATAAAATAGCTTGTATTTTAAATACAAAAAGATTATATTTGCCCAAATAGTTAAATATGATCACTCAGGATCAGTTGAAGTACATAATAGATGACCAGGCTAACGCGACCAGGTCGGTCAATTTGATTCCACGGTTGAGACCTGAATTACCGGAAACAAAACGGATTACCATGGTAACAGGTGTCAGGCGATGCGGGAAAAGCACATACGTAAAGCAACTTTTCAGGGAAACAAGCATTTCCCTGATCATCAATTTTGAAGACCCGCGTCTTGAAGGATTTGAAGTGAATGACTTTTATAAACTGGAAAAGATTGCACAAGACCAGGGAAAAACACAATTCATCTTTGACGAGGTACAAAATGTTGCGGAATGGGAACGATATGTACGTTCGGCAAATGAAATGGGGATAAAGATATATATTACCGGTTCAAATGCCAGTATGCTAAGCCGTGAAATGGGCACAAAACTGACAGGCCGTTATCGCCAGATGGAGTTATTTCCATTCGAGTACATGGAGTACCTCTTATTCAGGAATCAATCCCCCGGAGTGGATAGTTTCCGTAATTATCTGTATGAAGGTGGTTTCCCCGAATTCCTTGAAGAACATGATCAGGACTATCTGAGGATCCTGCTCAGGGATATCGTGGTGAGGGATATCGCTGTACGCAGAAAAATAAGAAATGAGTCGGTTCTTATCCGTCTGGCAGTCTTTCTGATCAGTAACCCGGGGAAAGAATTCAGTTACAACCGGCTTACCCGGCTTCTCAATATCAGGTCGGTTCGCACAACCATTGATTACTGTGATTTCCTTCAGGAAAGTTACCTGATCGGATTGATCCCGCGGTTCTCTTATTCGCCAAGACAACAACAGGGAAATCCCAAAAAGATATATGCGGTTGATACAGGGTTGATACGGGCCAATACGCTATCGTCAAGTCCCGACGAAGGAAGGCTTCTTGAGAACGCGGTTTACCTTCACCTGAGAAGAAACGGACATACATCAGAATACTTTAAGGATGAAAGATCAGAATGTGATTTCATCGTCAGAGGATCAGCAAACCAATCAATAGCCATCCAGGTTTGTACCCGGATACACGGGGAAAATATGGAACGTGAAATCGCGGGATTAAAAAATGCACTGGTCCATGCAAATATTTCAAAAGGGATCATCATCACCATGGATCAGGAAGACCAGTTATCCGGATTTCCAGTTATCCCGGCCTGGCAATGGTTTTCAGAAACAGGGTAAGTAATTGATAATTGATAATTGATAATTGATAATTAGCAAGTTAAGAGTTAGGAGTCTGGAGTTAAGAGTGAAGAGTTAAGTTGATGAACTTCTAACTCCTGACTCCTGACTCCTGACTCCTGACTGAACATATTTTTTTTATTTGATTTTCAATTACTTTGAGATGTTATTGGTCCTCAGGGTAATTTTTTTTTGCCTTGAATGCATCCAATAGAATAAAAAAATTGTCTTTCTATTAGGGATTTTTTGGGTTGTCCTTAAGTAATAGCACTCCCCTGTCGCATGCCTAAAATCTCCATAAACATATTAACCTGGAACAGTGAACGGGATATTGAAACCTGCCTGCAACACGCATTCTTGCAAAACATGACAGACGGTGAAATCAACGTCATCGACAATGGTTCGACCGACGCGACCCTATCTATCCTGGAAAAGTATACCGGCCGGATCCGTTTGCTCCGGAACCCGGTGAACCTTGGGTACAGCGGTGGCCACAACAGGGGTATCCGGGAAAGCAATGGGGAATACCTGCAACTCCTTAATCCCGATGTTTTCCTCTCCCCCAGCTACTGCGAAATGCTCATCGGATTCCTCGACCGCCATCCCTCCTATGGCGGTTGCATCGGTAAAATCTATCAATCACCCGGAGATCCGGCTGACGGGGATCTGAAAATTGATACCTGCGGTCTGACCATCCTGCGATCCAGACAGTTCATCGCCCGTTTCCATGATGTTGTGCCTGATCCGTCGGGCGATTCGTCGAGATGGAACAAGATAACGGAAGTGTTCGGGGTCGACGGGATGGCACCTGTTTACCGGAAGAGCATGCTGGAGGATATTAAGACCGGCGGATCATATTTTGATGAATCGTTTTTTGCATATTGCGAGGACCAGGACCTCAGCTGGCGTGCACGGTTGTATGGCTGGCAGTTCGGATTTGTACCGGAGGCCCTGGGGTTTCACAAAAGGACATGGAAGCCGGGATCATTAAAAGCACGGAAAAATATCCCCGGACCGGTCAGACGAATGGCCCTGCGGAACCATTACCTGATGATCATTAAGAACGACTTTGCTTCTTCTCTTTTGCGGTCCTCACTCCACATGGCGCTCAGGTTTATCCGGATCGTTGTATACGCTTTGTTCACAGAACCCTTAACCCTGCTGGCCTTTTATGATGTGATGAAATCCCTGCCTGCTGCCCTCGTAAAAAGAAGGATCATCCTTGCCGGCCGGATCATGTCTTCACGTCAGTTCCACTCATGGTTGAACCGATGAGGATCGCGATGATTGGTTCGAGGGGGTATCCGTTTGTTTACAGCGGGTACGAGACATTGGTCAGGGAGCTGGCCGAACGCCTTGTCAGACAAGGCATTGAAGTAACGGTATATTGCCATAAAAATCTCTTCCCCGACAGACCCGCTATCAGGAACGGCATTCGCCTGGTTTACCTTCCGACGGTGGAAAAGAAACTTTTAAGCCAGTTTATTCATTCCCTCCAGTCTTTCATTCATGCCATCTTCAGCCGGGTTGACCTGGTGCTTGCCGTTAATGCAGCCAATGGCCCATTCGGTTTGTTGCTGAGTATCTTCCATATGAGGTCCGTTATCAACGTCGACGGACTGGAATGGTTACGACCCAAATGGAATGGATTGGGCTCCGGATATTTCCGGTGGGCGGCGAAGCAAGCGGTCCGCTTCTTTGATGCGGTGGTTACCGATTCCGGATCCATGCAGCAGGTTTATCGTAAAGAGTTCCGGGCCGATACCCATGTCATTGCCTATGGATCATATTTATACTATGGTGACCCTATCGAAATGGCCGGAAAGTGGAGATTGGCCGACGGAAGCTACTATCTTGTGGTGGGAAGGCTGATCCCCGACAACAATGCTTCATTGATCATCCGCGAATTCCTCGCATCCGGCAGCACAAAGAAGCTGGTGATCGCCGGAGACGATTTTTACGGCAACCGGTATGCATCCGAAGTGAAAGCGATCAATGACCCAAGGCTGTTTTTCACCGGTTATATCCGTGATCCGGAAGAGCTTGCTGCATTGTACCTGCATGGTTTTGCTTACATCCACGGACATGAATTCGGCGGGACCAACCCGGCACTGCTGCAGGCCCTGGGGTGCGGGTGTGCCGTTCTGGCCCTCGATACGCCATTTTCCAGGGAAGTGCTGAAGGACGAGGAGTACGGCCTCTTATACAGCAAAATGACTGGAAATCTGACCGGTCTGATCAACCGGGTGGAAAATGACCCGATTGCCCTCAACCCCTACCGGCAAAGGGCACGTCTCCGGATCAGCCAGGAATATACATGGGAGAAGATAGTGGGACAGTATGTTGAGTTGTTTGAAAAATTGATAAATGATAATTGAGAATTGAGAATTGAGAATTGATAATTGATAATTAGGAAGTTAGAAAAAAAGGAGTGCTTGGCTGTTGCAAAAGCAGCCTTGGCGAAGGCCGTTCTGAGGTTCATTGTATGGTCTCGGACAATCCGGCCTGAGACGCAGCTGCGTTGCAATAGCCAAGCCGACCTTGCCCTGCAGCCACGTTGCGATTGCAAGGCCGACCTTGGCCTGCAGCCACGTTGCGATTGCAAGGCCGATTGGAATGAATTGATAATTGATAATTGATAATTGATAATTAGGAAGTTAGAAAAAAGGGAGTGCCGGACAATTGCATAAGCGACCTTGGCGAGGGCATGATCGTTACTATCTTGGAAAACGGGTGAATGTGGCCCGAGACGCAGTCGCGTTGTAATTGGCCGGTCGACCGGATCGGACAGCCACGTTGCAATTGCAAGGCCGATTGGAATGAATTGATAATTGATAATTAGGGAGTTATAAAATGTTAAACTTAAAATGAATCTTATGTTCAGAGGGATAATGAAAAAGTATAAGTCAGATCCGGATGGGAATACATGGTTATTAATGGCTATTTTTTTAGTGCTGTATGCCCTGAGCAGCGGGTTGTGGCACTTTTGGGACCATACGACAGGGTTCTACACTACAACAGAAGGACTGAACAGGGTATTCATAAAGCTTGATCAGGAACTTCTTTCGGGTATCCTGATCATCTTCTTCAGGATGAATCATGCAGTGCAGGGAACCATTCTTCTTTTTCCGAACGGAAGCGGCCTTGAGATCCAATGGCCCTGCAGCGGAGTGCGGCAGCTTTTACAGGTCCTGTTCATCACACTGCTGCTTCCCGGCCCTTTCATATCAAAGCTTTGGTTCGTACCCCTGTCGCTGGGTATCGTCTTCCTCGCCACCATCCTTCACCTCGTCATCCTTGCCCTGGTGGCCGGGCTGGAACCTTCCTGGTTTTATACTTTTCATGCCTGGATTACCCGGATCGTGTTTTATATCTTCTTCTTTCTCATTGCAGTTATCTGGATTGAGGGAATTGCAGGGAGGGCGTATGTAAAACGAATTGACTAATACTCCGGGGGATGGTTCGCTTCTATTCTGAATTATTCAAGCTCTTCCTGTTACTTGGAGATCTGCTGTTGCTGAACCTTTCAGTGATGGGGGCCTCCCTGTTCCGGTATGGTAATCTTCTCTTCCTTTCAGGAAAAGAAATTCAGCTTGTTGTCCTCTTCTTCAACCTTATGTGGCTGCTCATCTCCGGCCGGCTGCACCTGTACAGAATCCATCGGTCGCTGAAACCGGTCAGAACGATAGAGCCCCTTCTCCGTACCCTCTTTTTTCATCTGCTCTCGATAACTTTTCTCCTTATTGCATTTAATTTCAGGGAATTTCCCCGGCTTCTTCTCTTTTATTCCTATATCCTCTTCACGATCCTGACCAGTACATGGAGGATTATTTTTTTACAGCTGCTCCGTTATATCAGAAAAAGGGGACTGAACCTCCGGTACGTTGTGATCCTGGGTTATGGGCCAGCCGGAAAGCAATTGATGCAATTCTTTATGTCGGAGATTTCATATGGATACAAATTCCTTGGTTTTTTTGATGATTTACAGAGTTTCGAAAAAAATAATGGGCTGCTCCTTGGAAAAATTGCCGATGCCATACGCTATTCAATGAATAACCGGGTGGATGAGATCTATTGGACCCTGTCAGATTACGATCCTGTTAAGGTCAGGGAGATCCTTAACTTCTGCGAGGATCATTTCATCCGCTTCCGGATCATTCCCGATATTAACCGTTATGTGTCCCGGAATGTCAGCCTGGAAATGTTTGATTCGGTTCCTGTCGTTACTTTACGGCGGGAGCCGCTGGAAGGGCTCACCAACCGGATGATCAAACGGATAACCGATCTTTTGGTATCCGTCTTTGCCCTGCTGGTCATTTTTCCACCGGTTTTTCTGATCGCGGCGCTGCTGATACGGTTTGATTCACCTGGACCCGTATTTTTCCGGCAGGTCCGCTGGGGAAAGCAGAACCGGCGATTCATCACCTATAAGTTCCGGACCATGTATTGCGGTTGCAGGGAAGAGGACCAGACCGGGAACTATGCACAGGCATCCCGGGGTGACAGGCGTATTACCCGTACCGGACGTTTTCTCCGCAGAAGCAGCCTGGATGAATTTCCCCAGTTCTGGAATGTCCTGAAGGGAGAGATGTCGGTGGTCGGCCCCAGACCTCATCCGGAACCTTTAAACGAACGATCGCTCAAAGAAGTTACCCGATACTGCCTCCGCCATTTGGTGAAGCCAGGCATAACCGGATTGGCCCAGATCAGTGGTTGCCGTGGTGAAACCCTGGATCCCGAAGCCATGCGCCGGCGGGTTGAGCTCGACATCCGATATCTCGAGAACTGGACGATCTGGCTGGAATTATCCATCATCCTCCGGACTTGTATCAAAATGTTCCGCGACGACCCGAATGCCTTCTGACAGAAAAAGAAAACGCCGCTCCAAGGCGACGGCTCATGAAAAGCAAAGAGGCTGTCCCTTCCGGAACAGCCTCTTTGCATGAAACATTGAGTTGATTACTTCTTCACCAGGATCTTCTTGACGATCATGTTCTTGTTGTTGGTGAAGACAATGGTATAGATTCCGTCGGGTACCGGACGCAGGTCGATCAACTTTTCGAACTTACCGCCGATCAAAACGTCGCTGAGTTCATACAGTTTCTCGCCTATGTAGCTGTACACCAGAATGTTGTAAGTGTCTTCCACCGGTAGACTGACGGAAATATTGAAGCGTCCGTCGTTGGGTACCGGATATATCTGGAAGCTGGCAGCCAGTGGTTTCTCTTCGAAACCTGGCATTATAATGTAGATGTGGTTCGAAGTGTCGGAGCTGCAACCGTTGATGGTCACCACAGCCCAGTACCAGCCGGAGAATTGAGCTTCCCAGGTCTGACCGGTTGCACCGGGGATCGGGTTGCCGTTATAGTACCACTGGTTACCGTTTGATGCACTGCTCGTCAGGATAATTCCATCAACTGTGATGGTCGGAGGTGACGGAACAGGATTGACTGTGACGTTGAAGTTCGGCGATGGGGCTCCGCTTCCACAAGAGTTGGTACCATGAACGACGATGATGCCTGATACGGCGTTGTCGCTGAAGTTAACGAGGATATGGTTCGTATTGCCACCGCTCACGATGGTAGCGCCTGTAGGCACCGTCCATGCATAACCGGTTGCGTTGGGTATTGCCGTAACGGTATAGCTGACTCCCATGTCTCCCTGGCAAACCGGTGTCGGACCGCTGATCGTACCGGCATCGCCTGGTAACGGATTTACGGTTACCGGGAACGGTGGTGAAGCGGGACCGTTGCCGCAGCTGTTGGTACCGGAAACAATGATATTACCGGAAACTGCTGATGTGGAGAAGTTCACTGTGATATTGGTGGTTCCCTGCCCGGAAGCAAAGGTAGCGCCGGCCGGAAGAGTCCAGGTATAGCTTGATGCGTTCACGATCGGCGTTGTCGAATAGGCAATACCGGTCGCCCCTGCACAAACTGTCGAAGTTCCTGTGATCTCACCGGCAGCGCCTGGCAGCGGGTTCACGAATAGGTTATACAATCCCGGTACAGGAGTACCACAACCATAGGTATTAGTATAGGTTACGGTGACCCATGCCGTACCCGGCAAAGTCCAGGTAACATGGATGGCATAGGTGCCCTGGCCCATAGTGATGATACCACCGGTGGAAACTATCCAGTTATAGTTGGTCATACCCTGCTCGGTATAATACATGTTGTCGATCGATCCTTCACATGGGGTATTGTTGCTGCCGATGGTCGGGGTAGCTGAAGGATTGACCGTTACATTATAAACCGTCGGGTTTGCAGCGGTACATAAGTTGGCATTGGTATATTTTACCGATACCGTTTGCGGACCAGCAGTGTTCCAGGTTATTGTCACAGAGTTGTTTGTTATGCCACCACCGCCGGTGATGGTTCCTCCCGATGAGACTACCCACTGGTAATTGCTCATGCCGGTCTGGGTTGTGTAAACATTGCCTGTGGAGCCGGCGCAAACCGTTGCTGGTCCCGTGATGGTCGGTACCGGTAACGGGTTGACGACAACAATCGTACTGGCTGTTGAGATACAACCAAAGGTGTTTGTCACCGTCAGATTATAGGTTCCGGCTGCGGCTGTAGTCACATTTGCGATCGATGGACTTTGCAGGTTGCTGGTGAATCCATTGGGTCCGGTCCATGCATAGGTATAACCCGAAGGACCTCCCGTCAGGTTCAAGGTTGTTGCGACGCAAACCGGTGAGTTGCTGGAGGCAGTAGCTCCCGGAAGCGCATTCACCACAACCGTGGTATTAGCGGTTGAGGAACATCCGAGGCTGTTGGTTACCGTCAGGTTATAGACTCCTGAAGCAGCGGTGGTCACATTCGTGATCGATGGATTTTGTAATGAAGAAGTAAATCCGTTCGGTCCGGTCCATGCATAGGTATTACCCGAAGGTCCGCCAAAGAGATTCAGCGTTGCCCCGGCGCAAACCGGAGAGTTGCTTGAAGCGGTGGCACCCGGCAAGGTATTCACAACAACCGTGGTGTTGGCAGTCGATACACAACCAAATGAGTTGGTCACCGTCAGGTTATATACTCCGGCAGCAGCCGTGGTCACGTTTATGATCGACGGGTTCTGCAATGTAGAGGTGAATCCGTTCGGTCCGGTCCATGCATAGGTGTTACCCGAAGGCCCGCCAAACAGATTCAGGATGGCGCCAACACAAACCGGGGAATTGCTCGATGCAGTGGCTCCCGGTTTGGGGTTCACCACAACCGTTATATAAGCGGTCGATGTACATCCGAAGTTGTTGGTGACTGTAAGGTTATAAGTCCCGGCTGCAGCCAGTGTCACATTCGTGATCGACGGGCTTTGCAGTGTTGAGGTGAATCCGTTGGGTCCGGCCCAGGAATAGGTTAGTCCGGCACCCGATGGTCCGCCGATAAGATTCAGCGTGGAACCTTCACATACGGGAGAATTGCTTGAAGCTGTGGCACCCGGCAGGTCATTGATCACCACCGTGGTGTTTGCTGAAGAGATACATCCGAATTCATTGACCACTGTAAGGCTATAAACTCCACTTGCATCTGTTGTTACATTGGTGATCGACGGATTCTGTAAGCTCGATGTGAATCCGTTCGGTCCTGTCCATAAATAAGAGGTCATGCCATCCGGTCCTCCATAAAGGTTAAGAGTGAAACCGACACATACCGGTGAGTTGCTTGAAGCCGTAGCCTGCTCGTATACATTGACCACGACGGTGGTATTGGCTGTTGAGATACAACCAAATGAACTGGTGACCGTCAGGTAATATACTCCGGCAGCAGCGAGCGTCACATTCGTGATCGATGGATTCTGCAAGGTTGATGTGAATCCGTTCGGTCCGGTCCATGCATAGGACATTCCCTCAGGTCCTCCAATCAGGTTGAGTGTTCCTCCAACGCAAACCGGTGAATTGCTTGAAGCAGTTGCACCCGGCAGCGGATTCACAACGACCGTGGTGTTGGCTGTTGAGATACATCCGAAGGTGTTGGTCACCGTCAGGTTATACACTCCGGCAGCAGCCAGTGTTACATTCGTGATCGTAGGATCCTGTAATGTTGATATGAATCCGTCCGGTCCCGTCCATGCATAGGTGTTACCATCCGGATCGCCATAGAGCTCAAGTGTTGCTCCGACGCATACCGGCGTGTTGCTCGAGGCGGTTGCACCCGGTAATGGATTAACCACAACCGTCGTATTGGCTGTTCCTACACAACCGTTCGTTCCCGTTACTGTCAGGGTATAAAGACCTGCTGCTGCCAGTGTCACATTCGTGATCGATGGGTTCTGCAATGTGGAGGTGAATCCGTTCGGCCCTGTCCATGCATAAGTGTTACCTTCTGGACCTCCAAACAGGTTCAGCGTTGCTCCTACACAAACCGGCGAGTTGCTCGAGGCTGTTGCTGCCGGAATGGTGTTGAATTCCATCATCACCGTCATCGGGAGGGATACGCAGTTGTTGGCTGCCGTAA
>Ga0247842_10000269_pt1 | contig 114708 bp, 116 predicted proteins | sample LaCruzMarch2015__3_FD_192411 | JGI IMG/M metagenome (GOLD analysis project Ga0247842, IMG submission 192411) | Freshwater microbial communities from meromictic Lake La Cruz, Castile-La Mancha, Spain - LaCruzMarch2015_19m | ecosystem: Environmental > Aquatic > Freshwater > Lake | place: Spain... | reverse complement strand
ATTTTCGGTTAAAGTTAAAGGCGAGAGTAAGGTAGCTAAGATCTGGAGTATCCAGGGGATTTCGAAGCATGCTTGTTTGCGTTGGTTTCTTTTTAGCGCTGCCGGGGTGATTATGTTTCTTTCTGTAACTAATCTGATTACCTACGAAATTGCTCCGATACCGTTATTATGGGTAGTACCTTTATGTATTTATCTTGCTTCTTTCGTACTGAATTTTAAACAAAAGCCATGGTCTCCCGCTTGGGTGTCTGATAAGTTTTATCTGACTTTTGCCTGGAGTATAGCGATTTTCTTTATAACGACAATGAGGGCCTTGCCTTTTATTCTCGAGATAGCTTTTTATTGTTTATTTCTGTTTCATAGCTGTATGTTTTGCCAGCAGCAGTTGTTTAAAACTAAACCGATTAATTTACAGAGCCTGCCTTTATTTTATTTAATTATATCTGCCGGAGGGCTGATTGGCGGTATGGTTACTACTTGGGTTATGCCGCTTATCTCAGTTTCAATCTCCGAATATTTGTTGGGACTTGCGGTTATTGCTCTGGCTTTGGCCATCGACAGTAAACGCCAGGCTTTGGGTTGGCGCAATATATTTTTTATTATTTATATTTGCGGCATACTTATGTTTTGGCCGGTGGAGTTTAAAAATTATAATTTATTCGGTATGATTATAATTTTTTGGGTTTTTAAAATTTGTTACCAGCATTTAATAAAATATCCGCGAGCATTTTTCTTTAGCATATTCATGGTTTTAGTTATCACGCCCTTTATTGATTCCGTATGGACTCATGAGAATTATATTTACCGGCATCGTAATTATTATGGGGCGTATAAGGTTTATTACCAGAAGGCGAAATATATACTTACGCATGGGGTTACGATACATGGCGCGCAGTTTGTGGATCAGAAATCAGAAAAGGAACCCTTAACTTATTATCATAAGCTTACTCCGGTTGGGGAATTATTGAATGCAGCATCAGGAATGCATTTTAAAAATATCGGTGTAATCGGTTTAGGCACGGGTACGCTTGCCGCTTATGCCCGCAATGGCCAAGAGCTGGATTATTTTGAGATTGACCCGGATGTATACTTTATCGCGCGTAATTTGTTTACTTATCTTAAATCTTCCAGTGGTAAGATTAATTTTATTTTTGGCGATGCCCGGCTGAAGATCAAGGAAAGTAACGTTCAGCGCTATGACGTTTTAGTGGTCGATGCCTTTAGCGGCGATTCTGTTCCGGTGCATCTTTTAACTACCGATGCCATAAATGAATACAGAAAACATTTAGCCAGCGGAGGAGTGGTCCTGTTCCATATCTCTAATCGCTACCTTAATTTTATCCCCGTTTTATTTAGTAACGCGAATTATGTAAATGCTTATGGCTGCTATAAAAATAACCGAGCAGAAAAAAAGAACATGGTTTTCGCTTCTAGCTGGTTTGCGCTAACTTGGGATATCAAATCTCTTAACAAGCTGGTTAGTGAATTTAAGTGGATTAGTTATGATCCTCTTAAAAATAAGCTTAAGCGTCCCTGGACGGATCAGTATTCGAATATGCTTTCAATCATATATTTAGATAATTTTCTCGATTCCATTAAATACTTTAAACCTTTTTATTGGTAAAATTAAATAATGAAGATTGCGCATACAGAAATTAAGGTAATCATGGGGGATATTACCGAATTACGGGCAGATGCTATTGTTAACGCTGCGAATAATAAATTATTGATGGGTGGAGGGGTAGCGGGGGCAATTAAAAAAAAGGGCGGCAAGATTATTGAAGAAGAGGCAGTAAAGAAAGGGCCGATTGAAATTGGACAAGCAATCCAAACAGGTGCCGGAGAGTTGGCCGCAAAATATATAATTCATGCTGCAACCATGGGGATGGATTTTAAAACAGATGAAATAATGATTCGCAATGCTTGTAAAAATTCCCTGAAATTAGCGGTAGAGCTAAAAATTAATTCTATTGTCTTTCCGGCTTTAGGTTGTGGCACGGGAGGTTTCGGGCTTTTAGCCTCCGCAAAGATAATGGCGCAGGAAGTATTAAAGCATTTGCGCCAGGAAAAGACTTCATTAAAAGAAATTACTTTTTGCCTTTATAATCTGGAGGCATTTACAGTTTTTAAGAAAGGTATACTGGGTTATTTGGAGTACGTGGCCACAAAATTATCCGGTGGGCCTTATCTGACGGTAGATGCAATTATCGAATTGTCTACGGGGATTGTAATTATCAAGCGCAGCAAGCCGCCTTTTGGCTGGGCCTTGCCCGGAGGTTTTGTGGATTACGGGGAAAGCCTGGAGGATGCGGTAATTCGAGAGGCCAAAGAAGAAACCAATCTTGATTTAATTGAACTTCAACAGTTCCATACATATTCTGATCCTCAACGCGATCCAAGATTCCATACTATTGGCACGGTTTTTATTGGCAAGGCTAAAGGAACCCCGAGGGCCGGTGATGATGCTGCAGATATTAAGGTAATTAAATTAAGCCAAATAGAAAAACTGGAATTTGCTTTTGACCATAAAAAAATCCTTATGGACTACCTAAAAACGCAAGGAAAAGGCACCTTGCGCTAAGCAAATATACCCCGCCATATTAGGAATGTGGCGGGTACGCCGCCTACTGCGGCGATTGCGTGGGTGCGTGCTTCGTAGCGCGATTAGCCTTCACGTAGTTGTTTCTCAGCGTCAACAATATCGCGGTTAATTACGCGGATGGTTTCTTTAATTTTATCTTTTAGCAGATAAGAAGCTACTGGAGCCTGGGAGATTTCCCGAAGCACCTGCACGCTCATCCTGAAATAGCGCACCACTTCACCCTCATCGCAATCTGTGAATTGCAAGGTTTTATCAAAATTTGTCCCGCGTAGCCAAGCTTCCATACTGGAACAGAGATGAAAATAAGGCAGTTTACTAAAAGGATAAATTTTATAGCGGCGTTCTTTATTTTTTATCCGGTCATAAGTTTCTTCGCAGGTTCTTTTTAAGTGTCCGGTGGATTTGGAGATGCCCGTGGGCATGCGTTGATTTTTACGCGGCTCAAAGACAACGGAAGCAGCAACTACTCCTAACCCAAATTCATCCAATTGTTCCAAGATATTATCTGCATATAATTCTGCCAGTACCAGTTCATAGCCGTAAATAGTTTTGGCGAATTTCCCTTTATCCGTAAGTTTTTCTTCGTGAATATATCCTAAGTCTTTAAGCAATCTTAGTTTTGCATCTAAAAGGTTTAAGGCCTGTTTCTGCTCGTTTTTTCGCGACTGATAATAGTGCAGAGAGAGAGGGTAAATCTTAAACAGGTCATCCTGATATTTTTCGTAAAGATTAAGAATCGTAGCGTAAGAGGTATTTAACTGGCTTTTTACTTCCTCGGGATTACCAAAAATAATCCTGCGTACTTCTTCAAAATTTATTCTTTGCGGATTAATTCGCGTATAGACAAAGCCTTCTTTGTCTATACCGCGGCGTCCGGCGCGCCCAGCCATTTGGAAAAAATCACGTGTTTTTAAATTGCGTACGTAGGTGCCGTAAAATTTACGTAAACCGTCAAACATTACCGAACGGCTGGGCATATTGATTCCTAAGGCAAAGGTTTCCGTGGTAAAAATAACCTTAAGCAGGCGGCTGGTAAACAGGCGCTCGATTACTTCTTTTAAGGTGGGTAGCATTCCGGCATGATGGTAGGCAATGCCGCGTTGTATTAACGGATAAAGCAGTTGCGCCGAGCGTTCGTTTTTTAAATTAAATCTCTCGAGTAAATCTTCATACATCTGGGTGATGGCGCGGGTTTCTTTGGCGTCGAGAAATTTGAATCCGTATAAATCAAAGGCTAGTTCTTCGGCACGCTTTCGGGAAAAAACAAAATAAATTGCCGGCAGGCCTTCTTTTTCCTGGACATAGCTAATTAGTGATTGTAAACGGTTGGGCTTACTGGAGCGTAAGCGTTTAAGCCGGTCAAGGCTATCCACAACTTCGTTAGCGCATTGGAAACTAAAATGTAACGGCACCGGCCGTTGATCTTCGATGACTACTTTTACGGTTTTGTTATGGATAGTTTCGATCCAGGCGGCAAATTGTTTAATATTCGGAATGGTGGCCGATAATCCTAAAAGATTCATATGTTTGGGCAGAAAGATTAAAGATTCTTCCCAGACCGTGCCGCGTTCGGGGTTATCAATGTAGTGGATTTCATCAAAGATGATCCAGGAATATTTATCTAGGCTGGCTGGTTCATCCAGAATTTTGTTGCGGAAAATTTCAGTAGTCATAATTAATACCGGGGCTTGCGGATTAATCGAAACGTCTCCGGTAAGGATTCCGATATTATCCTGGAATTGGCCTTTAAAGTCGCGGAATTTTTGATTGGAGAGGGCTTTAATCGGCGCAGTGTAAATTACTCCTAAATTGTTACGGATAGCGCCTTCGATAATGTATTCGGCGATCGCAGTTTTTCCGGCTCCGGTAGGAGCCGAGACGATTACTGAATGGCCCTGATTAATATAGTCAATTGCTTCTTGTTGAAAGCGGTCGTAAATCATGGGATTATTATAATCTAAAATCATTGATTTATCTAATAAAAATAATATAATGAGTTATGGGATATGAAGTTGCGCTTAAGAAAGCTTGGGAGGATTTAGCTAACCTTAAGGCTCCCAAGAATTTATCCGTTAAGTTTCTGGCGGATGAGTATAGCGTAGATAGCGCAATGGAAACAAATTTTTCTTTGTCGTGTAATTCTCCGGCGAAGGATTTTGTGAGTATTTTGATTTTGCATTATTTGGTTCAAAAGCTGAAAGGTTTGCCGGCGTTAAACAACCGGTGGCTTACCTTTAGAGAGCTTTCGGGTGTTGAGGGGTATTCTCAGGCATATCACAAGCGTTCGATTGAACCGATAATTCGTAAATATGGTAACCATCCGGATGCACTTAAGGAAGTTTTAAGCAGGTTACCGGGAAGGCTTTCAGAGGGTGGGGATGTAGGTATTATCATTGAGCCTTTTGCAGGTGTCCCGGTGTTAATTAAATTGTGGAAACCGGATGCGGAATTTGGCCCGGATGCAAACATGTATTTTGATGCGAGCATTAGGAATATTTTTTGTACTGAGGATATAGTGGTATTAGCACAGATTGTTGCCAGTCAATTATAGGTGAGGGGAATGAATAAGAAAACTATTTATTTTATAATTACGGGAGTTTTAGTTTTAACCGGGTATATTTTTGGCGGAGATTTGGACCCGCGTTTTCATTCTCAGGAGGAAGTTAAATGGAAAATACCCTTTGGGCGAAGTTTTGATTACAGTAATATTTTAGTTACTCGGGTAGTAGACGGGGATACACTGGTTTTAGAAAACAATGAACGGGTGCGTTTAATCGGCATTGATACCCCGGAGATGCATGAATCGAATAAACTTAATCGCGATGCGCAACGTTCGGGTCAGGATGTTGAAACAATCAAGCAGTTAGGTAAGCAGTCTTATGAATTTACCAAGAAATTTGTTGAGAATAAACGCGTAAGGTTAGAATTTGATGTGGAAAGATATGATAAATATAAAAGAATTCTTGCCTATGTTTATTTACTGGATGGAACATTCTTGAATGCCGAAATTGTTCAGCAGGGCTACGCTTCGTTAATGACCTATCCGCCGAATGTAAAATATGCGGATTTATTTTTAAAGTTATATTCAGAGGCGCGCCAAAATCAGCGCGGGCTTTGGAAATAAACACCCCGCGTTGAAAATGCACCCGACGCTAATAGGTATTGCGTCGGTGTGCGCTAGGTAGCGCAATTACGCGGGTGCGCCCTTCTGGGCAGGGAGGAAGTTATGTTAAGGTGTTTAACTGCAGGTGAATCACACGGAAAAGGTATGCTGGCTATTTTGGAGGGGCTTTGCGCCGGGTTAAAGGTGGATCCGGCAGCGATTAATAAAGAATTAAAACGCAGGCAGTCCGGATTTGGGCGGGGTAAGCGGATGAAGATAGAGAATGACCGGGTGGAGATTATCTCTGGTTTAAAGAATAATCGCACTCTCGGCAGCCCGGTTACTTTATTGATTAAGAATAAAGATTCTAGCATTGAAAAGATGCATAAGGTGGTTGCCTCCCGCCCGGGGCATGCGGATTTAGCGGGGTTATTGAAATATGGTTTTACGGATATCCGGGAAGTTTTAGAACGTGCTTCAGCGCGCAGCACGGTAGCTACGGTGGCCTTGGGAGCTTTGTGTAAAAGGTTTTTGGATGAATTTGGAATTGTAATTATCAGCAATGTTCTATCGGTTGGAGGTGAGTCTACTAAACAGGGAATAATTTCTAAAATTACTGAAGCGATTAAAAATAAAGATACGGTGGGTGGGGTCTTTGAGGTAGTTGTAAAAAATGTTCCGGTAGGATTAGGAAGTTATGTGCAGGCGGATCGCCGGCTGGACAGCCGTTTAGCCGCCGGGATTATTTCTATCCCGGGGATTAAATCTTTTGAGATTGGCCTGGGTGTTGGGTATGCGGTGAGTTTTGGCTCGGAAGTGCATGACGCGATTTATCATTCTAAGTCTAAGGGGTATTTTCGCCTGACGAATAATGCCGGTGGTATCGAAGGAGGAATATCTAATGGAGAGGAGATTGTTTTACGCGCCTGCATGAAGCCGATTTCTACATTGATGAAACCGCTTGATTCGGTAAATATCCATACCAAAAAATCTGCCAAGGCTGCGGTTGAGCGTTCAGATATATGCGTAGTTGAATCTGCCGCAGTTGTGGCTGAATCGGCCTGCGCTTTGGTTTTAGCAGATGCATTTTTAGAGAAATTTGGTGCGGATTCTTTGAATGATATTAAAAATGCATACAAAAACTATATGGAAAGAATAGCGCGTGCCTAATCTTGAGTATCATAATATAACAATCGGAAAGGTTAAAAATGCCGATCAGCTGGTGGTCAAAGGCGAAATTACTAACTCTTCTGAAAAAGCGTATAATACCGTGGCAGTGCGGATTATTCTTTTTGTTAAAAATATAATAGTAGCTAATACGGTGTTTACGGTTAACGGCCTGCCGAACGGTTCAACTAAGGCATTTGAGCGCAACATCGAAGACCTAATGTACAGCCAGATAGGTAAAGATATAACCCGGTTTGAAGTATATACTGAGGGTTGTTATTGATTTTAATAAAATATTGCGTGAGAAAAAGTCATCCCCTGCGTCTATTTTAATAGAAGGGGGTGATTAAGGATGGATGAGAGCGCAATTAGCGTCAGCCGCATCTATAAGCTGGAAACCGATTCTAAGCTTAAGGCTTTTGCGGATGTTTCATTATCGGGAGTGGTGATTAAGGGTTTTAGCGTGGTCGATGGTTCAAAAGGGTTATTTGTGAGTATGCCGCGCCATCAAGGTAAAGATGGGAAATGGTATGACACGGTAACGACAACGACTAAAGAGCTAAAGCAGCAGTTGACAGAGGTTGTTCTGGAAGCATATAAAGGTAGCTAAAAAACAGGGGACGGTTCTTTTGTTAATTAAGAATCGTCCCCTGTATAAAATATGAATATTTATCTAGTAGGGTTTATGGGAACCGGAAAAACTTCTGTTGGCCGGCTGTTGGCTAAAGAGAAGAAGTGGAGTTTTGTGGATTTAGATGAACTGATTGAATTAAAGCAGCAGCGTAGGATTGTGGATATTTTTGCTCAGGATGGTGAGCCGTATTTCCGTAAAATTGAGAAGAAATTCTTAAAGCAGGTCTCTACTCAAAAAAAATTCGTAGTGGCTTGCGGCGGCGGAGTAGTTTTAGATAAAGCGAATATTAAAATAATGAAAAAGAGCGGGGTTTTGATCTGTCTTTGTGCAAGTTGCGAAGAAATTTTAAAGAGAGTTTCATCCAGTACGTTGCGCCCGATTTTAAATGTCGCTAAGCCTCGGGAGCGCATTGAGCTTTTATTAAAGATGCGCGCACCTTATTATCTGCAGGCGGATAAGACCATTGATACCTCGGGCCTTTCAATAAAACAGGTTGTGGCCAGGATTTCTAAAATACTCGTTACTAAAAAATGAATAATTTCGAGGCTTTAGTAAGTTTGAATCTTATTCCACAGATTGGCAGCGTTCGGTTAAAGCAGCTGCTTAGCTATTTTGGCGAACCTCAAGCAATATTTAAGGCTAGCTGCCGGGATTTGGCGCAGTTATTGGGCCAGCGTTTAGGAGAAAGTATTGCTTCTTTTGATCGGCAATGCCTGGAAAATGACCTGGTTTCAGCTAAGAAATCCGGAATAAAGATTATAACTTGTTTTGATCAGGATTATCCCCGGCTGCTTAAAGAAATACCCGGCCGTCCAATTGTGCTTTATATTTTAGGTAACGTAACTGCACAGGATAATTTAGCGGTTGGTATTGTTGGTTCACGCCGTGCTTCATTTTATGGTTTAAGCAGTGCAGAAATCTTTGCTTCTGCGCTCTGCGCTCAAGGCATAACGATAGTTTCAGGAATGGCCCGGGGAGTGGATACTTACGCGCATCGTGGAGCCTTAAAAGCCAAGGGACGGACGATCGCGGTAATCGGTAGCGGGTTTAATTACATTTATCCTGCGGAGAATATGGGTTTAGCGAAAGAGATTTCCTCCTGCGGAGCAGTTATCTCTGAATTTCCCATGGAGACTAAGCCTTTGGCGCAGAATTTTCCCCGGCGTAACCGTTTAATCAGCGGTTTAAGTTTAGGTGTTTTAATTACCGAAGCAGCCAAAAATAGCGGGGCATTAATCACCGCGGATTTTGCTTTGGAACAGGGTAGGGAGGTTTTTGCTTTACCGGGCAGGATCGACGCGGTTGGTTCGATGGGAACCAACGCCCTGCTTAAACAAGGGGCAAAATTGGTTACTTGTTGTGATGATATACTTGAGGAGTTAAATTTAGCTGTGGGGAGTATGAAAAAAATAGAACCGGTGCCAGAAAAACAGGAAGTTGTTTGCGGAAAGGAAGAAGCCCGGCTTTATGAATGCATAACTGTGCAGCCGGTAGCCATAGATGACCTAATTCAAAAGTCATCGTTTAGCAGCAGCCAGGTTTTGAATTTAATTTTAAAGTTGCAGTTTAAGAAATTAATCAAAGCATTGCCGGGTAAACAATTCATGAGGAATTAAATGAGTAAAAATTTAGTGATTGTTGAATCACCGACTAAGGCTAAAACTATCAGCAAGATTCTGGGTGATGATTTCCGGGTAGTTTCATCAATGGGGCATATTATTGATCTGCCGGCGAAAAAGCTGGGAGTGGATGTAGAAGATCAATTTAAACCGACATATGTAGTGATTCCGGGCAGGAAGAAAATATTAGCGCAATTAAAAAAAGAAGCTAAAGGGAAAGAAAGCATTTATATCGCTACCGATCCTGACCGGGAAGGCGAGGCGATCGGTTGGCAGATAAAAGAAAAGATATTTAAAGGAAAAAATGTATTGCGGGTAAGCTTTCATGAGATTACTCCGCATGCGGTGGCGGAGGCTTTTAAAAATGCGCGGGAGTTTGATGCTAAAATGATTGAGGCCCAGGTTGGCCGCAGGGTTTTGGACCGGATGGTGGGGTATTTTTTAAGTCCTTTGCTTTGGAAAAAAATTGCCCGGGGCTTAAGTGCCGGGCGCGTGCAATCTATAGGATTAAGATTAATTGTGGAAAGGGAGCGGCAGATCCAGAAGTTTACGGCTTGTGAATATTGGGAGGTTTCTGCGGAATTATTTAAGCCTAAAGTTTCGGGAGAGAGTAATTTTTCCGCTAAACTGGAGAAAGTTGATAATCAGAAAGCCGAAATTAAGCGTAATGAAGACGCCCAGGAGATCTGCCGCCAATTAAAAGACAAAGAGTTTAAAGTTTTGGAGGTTAAAAAGATAGAAAAGAAGCGGAATCCTTCGGCTCCGTTTATTACCAGTACTATGCAGCAGGAGGCGTTTAATAAGCTTAGATTCAACGCTTCCAAGACAATGTTGATTGCGCAGCAGCTTTATGAAGGTATTGATATTGGTGAAGACAATCCCGTAGGTTTAATAACTTATATGCGTACGGATTCTCCCAATGTTGCTCCGGAAGCTATTTCTGAGGTGCGCGAGTATATTGGAAGAAGTTTTGGCAAAAATTTTCTTCCCGAGAAACCGAATGTTTTTAAAGCCAAGAAGTCCGCGCAGGAAGCGCATGAGGCAATCCGCCCCAGTTATGTCTGCCGGTCTCCGGAAGGCTTAAAAGATTTTCTCAACCACGATCAAATACGGCTTTATGAGCTTATCTACAATCGTTTTTTAGCCAGCCAGATGAAGCCGGCGGAATTTTTAGCAACCGCGGTGGATATTCTAGCGGATAAATATTTATTCGTGGCTAACGGAAGCCATTTACTTTTTGAGGGTTTTCTGGCTGTTTATAATAAGATCCAGACAGAAGAAAAAGAGGATGTTGACGACGAGAAAGAAAAAACTAAGAACGTAATTCCTCCTTTGGTTCAAGGCGAGCTGCTCGGCTTAAAGACCCTTACTCCTTCGCAACATTTTACTAAGCCTCCAGCGAGGTTTTCGGATAGTTCATTAATTAAGGCCCTGGAAGAAGAGGGGATTGGACGGCCTTCGACTTATGCGCCGATTATTTATACGATTATCCTGCGTGATTATGTCCGCCGGATTAAAGGCTACCTTAATCCTTCGGAGTTGGGTTTTAAGGTAAATGATATGCTGGTAGAATATTTTCCCAAAATTATTGATGTAAAATTTACGGCTTTAATCGAAGAAAAGCTGGATGAGATTGCCGAAGGCACGCTTAGCCGCATTAAGATATTAGAAGAATTCTACCTGCCTTTTAAGGAGAGCCTGGATTTTGCTCAAGCTAACATCGTCAAGGAAGTCATCACTACGGATCAGCTTTGTGATAAATGCGGCAAGCCGATGATTATTAAATGGGGTAGGAGGGGAAAATTTTTAAGTTGTTCGGGATTTCCGGAATGCAAAAACTCTAAATCAATCGGCAGCGGGGTTAAATGTCCGCAGGAAAATTGCGGCGGAGAGTTAATTGAGCGCAGATCAAAGCGTGGTTTTTTCTACGGTTGCTCGAATTTTCCCAACTGCACTTTTACTTCACGCGACTTACCGGAAGATAAAGAATAATTATGGAGAAGTTTATTGAAAAATTTGTGCGTTATCTCGAAATTGAGAAAAATTACTCTGCGCACACGGTTTTGAATTATAAATTAGATTTGCAGGGGTTTAATAAATTTATTTCCGGGACTGAATTGGAAAAAATCGGTTATTTAGATTTAAGAAAATATCTGGCAGTTTTAAAAGAGAAAAATTTTGGTAATCGTACGGTTAACCGCCGGCTTTCGACTTTACGCAGTTTTTTCAGATTTCTTTGCCGTGAAGGGCATCTTAAAGCTAACCCCATTCTCATGCTTTCTAGCCCGAAGTTAGAAAAACATTTGCCTTCATATATGACTGAGGAGGAGGTTGGCCGGCTTATCGAATCTGCTTTTGCCAAAAACCAAACAGACATTTTAGGCCTGCGTGACCGGGCAATTATGGAAGTATTCTATTCTAGCGGTTTGCGTATTTCAGAGCTAGTAGGGTTAAATTTAGATGATGTTGATTTTATCAGTGGTATTCTTAAAATAAGAGGTAAAGGGAAAAAGGAAAGGATTGTGCCGATCGGAGAAACGGCGCTGGCGACGGTAAGCAAGTATTTGGAGAAAAGAAAAAAAAAGTCCGAAGCTTTATTTTTAAATAATCACGATCGCCGTATTAGTACTCGCGGGGTACGCTTTTTAGTCGTGAAATATCTTAAGTCTTCCGGTACTAAACCCGGAGTTTCCGCACATACTTTCCGGCATTCATTTGCCACGCACCTTTTAAATCATGGTGCGGACCTGCGTACCGTACAGGAGCTTTTGGGCCATGCGAATTTATCTTCAACTCAGATTTATACGCATTTGACTACGGATAAATTAAAAAGTGTTTATGACAAGGCACATCCGCATGCTTAAAAAATAGTAACAAGTAGAAAAAGAAAAAATATGCGCATAGTTTACGATTTGATTTTTTTAGTTTTCGCAATATTTTATTTGCCGTTGTATTTTTTACGTGGCAAACTTAACTCCGGATTCTTTAGGCGTCTGGGGTTTTTGCCGGCTCAACTAAATTTGGACCGGCCGATCTGGATTCATGCTGTCAGCGTGGGTGAAGCAATCGCGATGAAGGGGCTTTTGGCGCAGTTAAGAGAAGCCTATCCCGGTAAAAAGCTGGTCATTTCTACGGTGACGGCCACCGGAAATAAGATTGCCCAAAGCTTAATTAAAGAGGGTGATTTCTTGACTTATCTGCCCCTGGATTTTAGTTTTATTGTGCAGCATGTTTTAAGGAAGGTTAATCCCTGCATGTTTATTATTGCGGAAACGGAGATTTGGCCGAATCTGATTATCTGCCTGGATAAGCTGCGGATTCCGGCGATTACGGTTAATGGCCGGATTTCAGATAGCTCTTATACCGGATACCGGTTAATTAAATTTTTTATCCGACCGATTTTAAGATTAATTAAACAATTTTGCGTACAGAGCGACCTGGATGCCTTGCGTTTAAAAAATTTAGGTGTGGATAAACAAAGAATTCAGGTTACCGGAAATGTAAAATTTGATATGAACATGGATCCGGTTACAGGATTAGATGTTTTAGCTTATCGGGCTAAACTTTGGTTGGGGCAATTTGATAAATTATTAGTTTGTGGCAGTACGCATCCCGGTGAAGAGGAATTAATCTTTGCCGCTTACCAGGAGCTGTTGCCGGTTTTCCCGAACTTAAAACTTTTGATTGCCCCGCGGCATCCCGAGCGTAGTGAAAAGATTGCCAGATTAGCTTCGGATAATAATTTTGTGCCAGTATTCATTTCAAATATCTCCGGAGCCTGCCCAACCTGTATTAACCGGCCGGTATTTATTTTGGATACTATCGGTGAATTATTCAGTTATTATTCTGCGGCGGATATTGTTTTTGTCGGCGGGAGCCTGGTAAAAAAAGGAGGCCATAATATTCTTGAGCCGGCGAGCTTAAAGAAACCGGTAATTTTCGGCCCCCATATGTTTAACTTCCGTCAGATCAGTGAATTATTTTTAGCCAATCAAGCTGCGCTGACGGCAAAGAACAGCGCAGAGTTAGCGGATAAAACAAAAGAACTTCTCGATAACCATCTTTTGGCTAAAGGATTGATTGAGCGCGCGTACGATTTAATTATTAAAAATCGCGGGGCGACGGAAAAGAATATTCAGATTATTAAACAATTAAGCTAAGACACCCCGCGCTACAAAGCGCGCACCCGCGCAATACAAATCAGCGCGGGGTGCAAGCTGACAAAGCGCGTCGGTACCCGGCGCAGATAGGATTTGCGCCGGTATGCGCCAGGTGGCGCATGTTGTCTAGGTAGACAAGGAGTCTAATATGTCCGGTGATATTTATTTAACTCAGGAAGGTTATGAAAAGTTAGTCAATGATCTGGAGTATTTAAAAACAGTTAAGCGCCGCGCACTGGCTAAGGCTATCGGCGAAGCCCGCGCATATGGAGATATTAGCGAGAATGCGGAGTATGATGCGGCCAAAGACGCGCAGGGCCATAACGAAAAACAGATTGTGGAATTGGAGGATAAGCTGGCGCGGGTACGCATACTGGATAAGAATATCTCTAAGGATGAAGTCTTAGTCGGGGCGACGGTAAAATTAAAGGATATGGTTACGCTTGAGGAATTAGAGTATACGCTGGTCTCGGAGCTTGAAGCAGATTATAATCAAAATAAGATTTCCATAAGTTCTCCGGTAGGGGGAGGATTATTGGGGCATAAGCAAAACGAGATTGTCGAGATTATTATCCCTGCCGGAACCTTAAAATATAAGATTATCGAGATATCGCGTTAGAATTTTGATGTTGGTAAAAAAAGGCCATTTAAAAGTAGAGATCTTTAAAATCAGAAACAGGTCGGGGTTTGCCGCGGTTTGTTTTGAGCATCTTACCGAAGGAGCAACTCCTCAAGAAGCTTACCAGCGCATGGTGAAAGCCCTGCGCAGGAGCAGCCGTCAGGATAAATCTTAACACTATGTTTAGGCCTAAGAAACAATGTGCAAACTGTCAGGCGGCAAAAATGTGCCGGGATTCCGCTCTTTCCTGGGTTTTTTTATTAATCGGGGTAATTGCGACTATTTCAATTAGGGTGGTTAATCTAGTTTTACCTTTCGGGGCATTTTGGCCTAAGTTTTTTTGGTATATAGGAGTGGCAGGATTTTTTTTATATTTTCTTTATAAATTTCGGGAAGACAAAATTTTGCGCGCAAGATTAGAGAAGCATCAAATTCATCGAAAGTTATCGAATAATCAGTCCCTGGAAACCGAGGAGAAAGAATTTTTAAGAACCATGCTTTGCCGTATGCGTTCAAACAAAGATGCGATAAATTACTTTTTTATTTTTAGCAGTTCGGCAATAGTTTTATTATTGGCGGTTTATCAGGATTTTATAAAAAAATAATATGAGCGAAAATATGTTGGAGCGTATAGAAAAAGAGACAGAAACGGTTCTTTATACTTGGCGGATAAAATGCAGACTGAAGATTTAAGATTCATGCGTTTGGCGATCGCGAAAGCGCAAGAGGGCATAAGCAAAGGGCAGACTCCTTTTGGTGCCTGTCTGGTGAAGAACAATAAGGTGATTGCCTGCAGCCATAATTTGGTTTGGAAAAGCAAAAATATTACCGCGCATGCTGAGATGGTGGCAATCGGCGCTGCCTGTAAAGCGCTTAAAACAATAAATTTGTCCGGGTGTACTATTTATTCAACCTGTGAGCCGTGCCCGATGTGTTTTTCTGCCTGCCACTGGGCTAAGGTTTCGCGAATTGTTTTTGGATGCGCGATAAAAGATGCTAAAAAATTTGGTTTTAATGAAATGATGGTTACTAATTTGAAATTAAAGAAATTGATTAAGAGCAAGATTAAAATTACTGCGAAAGTAGCAGTAAATGAGAATATTGCGCTTTTTAAGTTTTGGCAGTCGCAGGCTAAACCTAAGGCTTATTAGGAAAGGCAGGAATGTGTCATGTTAGAAATAAGATTAAGGCAAACCGGAAATTGCATTGTTCTGGATTTATGCGGCCAGATAGATGTGGATTCCGCTAATCTGGTTGAGGTTGTCGGCCAATGTATACGCGACGGTTATTTGGATATTCTTTGCAATCTGGAGGATATCCAAGCAGTAGATTATATGGGCATTTCCGTGGTCGTAATTGCTTATAAAGAAGTGGCTAATCATAACGGACGGATGAAATTTGTAAATATTCCGGCACACCTAAGGTATATATTTACAGTTTCCGGTATGGACAGGGTAATTGAAATTTATGCTTCCGAAGATTCAGCTTTAAATAGCTTTAAGGAAGATAAGGCCATCGAAAATATTAAAAGAATGCAGCTGCGCCGTAGGTTTAAGCGCTTGCCGATTGATTTAAAAATAGAGTTAAAGTCTAAAAAGGATAGTTTTTCAGATTGTCTTAAGGTTGAAATGCTTAATTTGAGTGCGATCGGGGCCTTTATATTTGGTTGCGGTAAATTTAAGCTGCAGGATGAAGTAGTTCTTAAAATGAAGCTTGCGCCAAATCCAGATGAACTAGAGCTAGAGGCGCGGGTAGTTTGGGTTCCGGATAAAGGGGTTCAGCCGCATGAATACCCGGGAATCGGAGTGGAATTTTCTAATCTCGCTCCGGCAAATCAGCAAAAATTAATTGAGTTTATCGACCGCAACATTTCTTTTACCCCCTCGGATTAACCTAAGCATATAAACACCTTTTAATTTTCATATCCTATTGCTATTCTTAAGTTTTTACCCTTGAAATCATTTGCCTCCAGGGTTCAGGTATGATATTATATTTCATTAAAGAGAGCCGGACAGAGATAGGAGGATTAAAATGGATTGGAAGGTTTTTGTGGCTACATTTGGAGCGGTATTTTTTGCGGAATTAGCGGATAAGACTCAATTGGTGGGTATTGGTATGGCCGCTAAGACCGGCAAACCATTATCTGTTTGGTTAGGTTCTGTGGGAGCCTACGTTATTGTTACGGTGATTTCGGTTTTTTTAGGGGCAATTATGTCAAAATTTATCCGGCCGGAGATGATCCGTTATGTTGGCGCTTCTTTATTTATATGTATCGGAGCCTTGATGTTGTTAAAGGTAATTTAAAGTAAAATTATGTTTTTAACCAGGGAGTACTTGTATAATCTAGTTACCGGTAAAATAAAAGGCCCCCAAGGGGTGTTTTTAAGGGGGTGCTTATTTGTTCTTTCTCTGGTTTACGGTTTAGCTGTAATTATTCTGGCCGCTTTTTATAGAATAAGGCCGATGCGTTTTAGCGCCAAAGTAATTAGTGTGGGTAATATTACTTTGGGAGGTACAGGTAAAACTACATTGGTGGAGTATCTATCCGTAAAATTAAGTTTGGCCGGTAATAAAATTGCCGTATTAAGCCGGGGCTATAAACGGGATTCCCGGCGGCCGGGGGCTCAGGGCTTAGGTGATGAACCGGCAATGCTTGTGATGAACCTTCCGTTGGTTAAGGTGGTTGTTAATAAAAACAGGATAAAGGCAGCTCAAACGGCAATCCAGGATTATGCTTGCGATACATTGATACTTGATGATGGCCTGCAGCAATGGAAGATATTTAAAGATTTAGAGATAGTCGCCATTGACGCGCAAAATCCTTTTGGTAATTATCGCATGCTTCCGGCAGGTTTTTTACGTGAGCCGCTATCTGCTTTAAAACGAGCGGATATTTTTGTGTTGACTCAAGTTCATTCCGGCCAAAATCTGGGGGATTTGACGGCTAGATTAAAACGCATAAATTCCCGGGCTTTAATCGTAGAATCAAGGCATGAGCCTGAAGGGATTAGCCGGCTTGATCAAGCGGATGAGCGGTTAGGCTGGGAGTTTCTTAAGGGCAAGCCGGTGGCGATATTCTCGGGTATTGGTAATCCTGAAGGATTTCAGAACTGTATTTGCGAGTTAGGAATTAAGGTCGTTAAGTATTTTAGGTTTACGGACCACCATGATTACACGCAGGCAGATGTTCTGCGTATTGTGAGAGAGGCTAAAGAAAATAATCTGCAGGCGATTATTACCACGCAGAAGGATGCAGTTAAAATCAGGGAGTTAGGGATTAAGGACACAGGAATACTCGTTTTAAAGATAAAACTGAGCATAACTAAAAATGAAGCAGAATTTAATCGCAGATTACTTAAGTTGCATTCTCTTTAGGGTCGTAAGTTTTTTTACGTTTTTCTTACCCTTAAATTTCAGCCTTTTTTTAGGCAGGAGGCTAGGGGATTTAATTTATCTATTTGACCGTAAGCATCGAGCGGTTGCCTACGCGAATATTAGAAAAACTGTTTCCGATAATCTGGATTGCGCCTCAAGCATGAGGATTTTGCGCAAAAGTTACCAGGCCTTTGGTCAGAATTTGATTGAGATTTCATTCATTCCGCGTATAAATAAACAGTATCTGCGAAAATACATTCATATTGAGAATATGGACTATAGCCAAGAGGCTTTTAATCGGGGCAAGGGGGTAATTTTTCTGATCGTGCATGAGGGTAATTGGGAACTCTCCAATATTATTTGTGCGAATTTAGGTTTACCGTTTGTTTTATTTGTCCGCGATCAGGGTTTCCCTAAGCTAAACGCCTTGCTTAATTATTATCGGCTTAAGCAGGGGGCAAAAATTATTCATAAAAACACCGGGATCAGACAGTTAATTGAGGTGCTTAAGAGCAATCAGTCAATCGGCATGACTACAGATCAGGGGGGTAGAAATGGCCAATTGGTTAATTTCTTCGGTAAAGAAGCCTCAATGTCTACGGGAGCAATTAAATTGGCGTTAAAATACGATTGTGCGATTATTCCTATTTATTATACCCGTATTAAGGGGCCCCATACTAAATTAATTCTGGATCAGGTTTTTACGGTAACGCGAAGCACTGACCCCGAAAATGACCTGCAGCAGAATTTGCAAAGGTTAATTAGTATTTATGAAAAATATCTGCGTCAATATCCGTATGAATATCTCTGGACTTATAAAATATTCAAATACGGCAAAGAAAGACAGATTTTGATTATTTCTGACGGGAAGACCGGGCATTTGCGTCAGTCTGAGGGCGCAGCCAAATTAGCTATTCAGCAGCTGGCTAGCCGGGGGATAAAAACTACTTTAGATATTCAGGAGTTAAAATTTTGCAGGCTTTTATCCGGATTTATTTTGAGTTGGATCGCCAGGTTTACCGGCAAGTACCAGGGCAGGCTGGTGGGTATGCGTTATTTACGTTATGCTTTAACCCCGGAAAGCTGGAAGAGTTTAATCTGTTGTAAGCCGGATATTATTATTTCCGCGGGGAATTCAGTGAGCGCGGTAACTTATCTTCTGGCTAAAGAAAATCAAGCTAAATCCGTGGTCTTGATGCGGCCGGGCAATTTAGGTTTAAATAAATTTGATTTGGTAATCATGCCAAGACATGATCGGCCGCAAGGCCGTGGTTTGGCTTCCAATCGCCAAAGCCACAAGCCGCAAGGCCGTGGTTTGGCTTCCAATCGCCAAAGCCACAAGCCGCAAGGGCATACCTGCCTGCCGGCAAGAAGAAAGAATGTTGTCATTACCGAAGGGGCGCTTAATTTAATTGATCAGGATTACTTAAATGAAAGATCAGAAAGATTAAGCAGGTCAGGCCTTATAAAAGGCAGGTTATCTTCTTTAACTATCGGCGTGTTAATCGGGGGCAGTAGCAAGAATTTTTCTATTAGCATAGAAGCAATTACTCGGGTGATTATTCAGCTTAAAAAAATAGCTGAACAGTTGAATGCGGATATTCTGATTTCTACTTCTCGACGTACTGCAAATGAAGTAGAAACGGTGATTAAGGATCAGCTAGCTAATTATCCGCGCTGTAAACTTTTAATTATCGCTAATGAAAATAATCATCCTGATGCAATCGGCGGGATATTGGGCTTAAGCAGCATTATCATTAGTTCTCCGGAGAGCATCTCTATGGTTTCTGAAGCAGTAACCAGCGGGAAATACGTGGTTGTATTTAAGCTGCGTGGATTAAGCCGGAAGCATCAGTTTTTTCTAAGGAATTACCAGAATAAAGGTTACATATATTTAAAAGCAATTCAAGATTTAGCTTTGAGTATGAAAGAAATTTGGAGTAATAAGCCCGAAATAATTTTACCAAAAGATAATTTAAAAGTTATCGAAGGGTTAAATACAATATTATGAGAATACTGCAGATATTACCTGAGCTGAACGTGGGAGGAGTAGAGACCGGTACGCTGGAACTTTCCAGGCATTTGGTGCGCCTGGGGCATACATCTGTCGTGGTTTCTGCCGGCGGCGCTTTGGTTAAAGAATTAGAGGCCGGCGGCGCTAAGCATACCTCTTAGCCGTAAATAAAAAATCCATTATTTCAATGTTTAAATTAATTCCGGTGTTGGCCGAAATAATCAAAAAGGAAGAAATCGATATCGTGCATGCCCGCTCAAGGGTGCCGGCTTGGATTGCTTATTTTGCCTGCCGCCGAACCCGGGCTATATTTGTGACTACCTGCCATGGTTATTATAAAAAACATCTTTTTAGCGTCGTTATGGGTTGGGGAAAAAGAGTAATTGTTTTAAGCAATGTGATTGCCAGGCATATGATCGAAGATTTTTCTGTACCGCATGAACGCATTAAACTTGTGCCGCGTAGCGTAGATTTAGAAAAATTTAAATACCTGGACCCTAAAACTAAAAGAAAAGAGGATTTTAATGTTGGAATTATCGGCAGGATTACTCCTTTAAAAGGGCACTTGCATTTTATTAAAGCGATGGCGCGAATTTCTCGGTTAGTTCCGCGCCTGAAGATCTGGATTGTTGGGGATGCTCCGGCTTCCAAGGAAGTATATAAGGAAGAGTTGCAGATTTTAGTGCGCCGGCTGGGCTTGTGGCACTGTACGGAGTTTCTGGGCACGCAGCGGGACATCCCCGGAATATTAGAACACCTGGATTTGGTGGTTTTAGCGACCACTACCCATGAGGCTTTCGGTAGGGTAGTGGTGGAAGCGCAAGCTGCGGGTGTTCCGGTGGTGGCCACTAAAGTTGGAGGAGTGATTGATATTATTGATGATGGCGTAAACGGCCTTTTGGTGCCTCCGGCAGATGCTAAGAGTATGGCTGAAGCGATTATGCGTATTTTTAAGGATACGCAATTTGCCAGGGAGTTAGCGGAAAATGCTTATGCTAAGGTTAAAGAAAAATATAATCTGGAGTTGATGATTAAAAATACTTTGGATGTTTATCGCGAAGTTTTGAATAATTTCAAGATTCTGGTGATTAAGTTTAGCTCTTTAGGGGATGTGATCCTTTCTACGGCGGGCTTAAGGGCAATCCGGGAGAAGTTTCCGCAAGCAAATTATAAGATAAGTTTTCTTATTGGCGAAGAATCTAAAGATATTCTTCTGCGCAGCCCGTACGTTGACGAGCTGTTGGTCTGTGATTTAAAAAATAAAGATAAGGGGCTGGCGGGTTTATGGGGGATCGGCCGTATTTTAAGAAAAAAGAATTTTGATCTGGTTATTGACCTGCAGAATAGCCGGGCTAGCCATCTTCTGGCCTTTTTGAGCACTTCCATTCATCGGTATGGTTATAATAATAAGAAATTATCTTTTTTGCTTAATCATACTGTTGATGATCAGAAGCCGCCGGTTGACCCGGTAACGCATCAATTTAGAGTTTTGCGGATGCTGGGAATTGACCTACTGAATAATGCCTTGGAACTCTGGCCGTCTGGCGATGATCAAAAAATGGTAGATGATTTGTTTAATGCTCAATGGTTAAGCCTGGTGCAGAAAGTAGTCGGGATTAATATTAGCGCATCGAAAAGGTGGAGTACTAAGCTTTGGCCGATGGAATATTTGATCTGCTTATGCGAGGAATTAGGATTAAAAGATATCCGCGTAATTATTACCGGAACGCAGGAAGATCAAGCATTAGCCAGTATGCTGATTAATTCCTTAAAAAATACCAAAGTTATTAATGCCTGCGGTAAAACCAGTATTAACGAGTTAGCCGTGCTCATTAAAAAATGCCAGGTTTTTATTTCCGCGGATTCTTCGCCTTTGCATATTGCTTCGGCAGTCGGTACTCCGTTTATTGCTTTATTCGGCCCGACCGATGCGCGCCGGCATCTGCCGCCCGGAAAAAATTATGCGGTAATTAATAAAAGATTGCCCTGCAGCCCTTGTTATAAAACTAAATGCCGCCGTAAGGCTTGCATGGTGCAGATTAGCCCGGCGGAAGTATTTGAAGCGGTAATGAAATTACTTAAATAAGTAAAATAAAATGAACATACTTTTTATTACCAACCATCTTAATGTCGGGGGTATATCCAGCTATCTGTTAACTTTAGCTAGCGGATTAACACAAAAGGGCCACCAGGTTTATTTGGCTTCCAGCGGAGGAGAGTTGGAGGAAAAGTTTACTCAGGCAGGAATAACGCTTGTGGAAATTTCCTTAAGAACGAAGAATGAGATTAGCCCGAAGATATTTTTTAGTTTTTGGAAACTAAAAAAATTTGCCCGTAAATTTAATATCGATTTAATTCATTCGCACAGCCGTACGACGCAAGTCTTAGGGGAGTTATTGGGCCGTTCTTTAGCTAAACCGCATATTTTTACCTGTCATGGTTTTTTTAAGCCTAAAATGTCACGCCGAATCTTTGGTTGTTGGGGGCAAAGGGTAATTGCGATCAGCCAGCAGGTAAAGGAGCATTTAATTATCGATTTTAAGCTTGATGAAAATAGAATTAGTGTAGTCAATAATGGCATAGATACTAAAAATTTTGGGGATTTTTCGGCTCGGGTGATGATCCGTAAAGATTTAGGTATAAATGATGTTTTTGTCGTTGGTATTATTGCCCGATTATCTGATGTCAAAGGCCATCTTTACCTTATTCGGGCGATGCAGAAAGTTTTAAATAATTTCCCAACCGTTAAGCTGCTGATTATCGGTGAAGGTAAAATGAAGAACGCATTAATTAAGGAAACAGAGGTACTCGGTATTAAAGGGAATGTGCTATTTATTCCAAAAGCCAATAATACCAGAGACCTGCTTGCGGCCATGGATATTTTTGTGATGCCTTCATTGCAGGAAGGTTTAGGGTTAGCGCTGATGGAAGCAATGGCTCAGGGAATTGCCGTAGTGGGTTCAGCCGTAGGCGGGATTAAGACTTTGATTCAGGACGAAGTGAATGGTTTATTAGTCGCGCCGGCTGATGCGTCAGCTTTGGCGCAGGCAATTATTACATTGTTTAACGATTCGGTGTTACGCCGGGTTTTAGGCACCCGGGCCCGCGAATTTATTATCGTTAATTTTTCTAAAGAAGAAATGGTGGATAAAACTGAAATTGTTTATCGACAATTTCTTTTAAAAAGCAATAACCTAAGGAGTGTAGTTTGAGAGAAAAGTTAATAGCCAAACGCATTCTTATTTTTAACGTTAACTGGTTAGGGGATGTTTTATTTTCTACCGCTACGATCAGGAATGTCCGTAGAAATTATCCGGATAGTTATATTGCCAGCGTAATCCCCAGCCGTTGTTATCCTATATTAAAAGGCAATCCGTGTTTAGACGAGGTGATTATTTTTGATGAAAAGGATAGGCATAAAGGAATGTTGGAAAAACTTAATTTTGTTAGCCTGCTTAAGCAAAAAAAGTTTGATACGGTATTTTTGTTGCACCGGTCATTTAGCCGCGCGCTTATCTGCCGGCTTGCCGGGATAAAACAGAGAATCGGCCACTATACTAAGAAGCGTGCATTTCTTTTAACTAAAAAAATAATTCCTCCTAAAAGGGATTCTCTGCACCGCATAGATTATTATCTGGATATAATTGAAAAGGCGGGTTTACGTGTTGAGGATAGGTACCTGGATTTCTCATTTACCCGGGCAGATGAAGAGCAGGTCGATAATTTTTTTAAAAAGAATTCACTTAAAACCCACGATTTTGTCGTGGCGATTAATCCCGGGGGTAATTGGATGCCTAAACGCTGGCCGTTGTATTATTGGGCGCAATTAGCGGATAAATTAATTAGCGAAATTGACGCGAAAGTAATTATCACCGGCAGCATCTCGGATTTATTATTGGCCGGCCAGATTAAAGATGCGATGAGGCAGTCGCCATTAATTGCCTGTGGGGTTTTTAACATAAAACAATTAGGGGCATTAGCCGCTAAAGTTGGGCTTTTTATCAGTTCCGATACCGGGCCTTTGCATATTGCCAATGCCGTGGGGGCTAAAAAAATAATTGCCATCTTTGGTCCGACAGCTCAACGCATTACCGGGCCGTATCCGGTTACTAATGTTGTTGTCCTACAAAAAGATGTCGGTTGCCAGATACCCTGTTATAAAGTGGATTGTGCGAATAATCGCTGCATGCAGGAAGTTACTCCGGACGATGTCTTAGCGCAAATAAAGAAAATATTTTAAAAGATGAAGATTCTTTTTATCACCTTAAGCAATATCGGTGACTGTATTTTAACCCTGCCGGTTTTAGACTTTTTGCGCCAGAAATATCCGCAGGCTTTGATTACTTGTCTTGTGCCTTCGCGGCCCCGGGAAATTTTTATTAATAATCCCGCAGTTGCCGATGTCGTTATTTTTGATAAGCATGCAAAGCTAATCGATAAGATAAAATTGTTTTTTTCTTTAAGCCGAGAAAAATTTGATCTGGTCGTGGATTTACGTAACAGTCTTTTTGGTGCTTTTCTGCCCGTCAGGAAAAGAAGTTTATTTTGGAACCCTTTACGACGGATTCCGGCTAAGATCAAGCATATGAAGGAAAAACATCTATTTTGCGCCAATCTGCTCGGCTATTCCCAGCGGAATAAAAAATACCAGTCATTAAATATTACTTCAAAAGATGTTGATTATATCTGGGGTATTTTGTGTGAACAAAATTTAACCAAGAGCGCTAAATTAATTGTAATTGCGCCTGGTTCACGGAGCGGGCCTAAGCGCTGGGATAAACAAAATTTTAGCCAGCTTTGCAGCCAGCTGATTAAAGAGGGCAATCAGATTGTTCTGGTTGGTGATGCGTTTGATCAACCGATATGTGATTATCTGCAGCAGGCTTGTGGTTTAAAGATGGTTAATCTTTGCGCTAAAACTAACCTTAGCCAACTGGCGGCTTTGCTTAAAGAAGCGCGGCTTTTGATTACTAACGATAGCGCAGTTATGCATCTGGCCAGCTATTTAAATGTGCCGGTAGTAGCCATTTTCGGGCCGACTAATGAAAAAAAATATGGCCCCTGGTCGGAAAACAGCGCCGTAGTAAAAAAAGATATTTTTTGCCGGCCCTGTGAAAAAGCCCAGTGTCGTTTCGGTAGCCGGGAATGTTTAACGTCGATTAAGCCGGCGGATGTACTAAACCAGGTTGAATCTATGCTGGCAGATAAGGTAACCGGAGTCTCTGGAGATATCCGCCAGCAGTATCAAAGGATTCTTATTGTGCGTACCGACCGCTTAGGGGATCTGCTTTTGTCTACGCCGGTGGTTCGAGCTTTAAGGCAGAGGTTCCCTCAAGGCTATATCTCGATGCTGGTTTCTCCTTACGCAAAAGATGTATTAGAGGGTAATCCGGCTTTAGATGAAATAATTACATTTGATAAGGATGCAAGGAATTCACAGGGCTGGTGGGCTGCGTTTAGGTTTGCCAGATGCTTAAGAAAAAAGAAATTTGATTTGGCAATCGTTTTACATCCGACTACCCGGATGCATTTATTAATTTTTCTAGCCGGAATACCTAAGCGTTTAGGGTATGATCGTAAATTTGGATTTTTGCTTACCGATAGAATTAAACATACTAAACATTATGGGCAAAAACATGAATCAGAATATGCTTTGGATTTAGTAAGATATTTAGGTATTGAACCTGTAGATAAAACCTTATTTATGCCGATAAAACAAGAATCAGAAATCTGGCTGGAGAATTTATTTAATCAGGCGCAAATTAAGGGAAGCGATAAGCTGTTGGTAATCCACCCGACGGCAAGCTGCCGTTCCAGGATTTGGCCTGCGGAAAGGTATGCCCAAGTTGCCGATCAGCTTGCTGGGCAGTACGGTTTTAAGGTGGTTATTGTCTCCGGGCCCGGAGATGCTCAAAAGGCGCAGGAGGTTATCAAAAATATGCACAGTCAAGCAACGCTGAATTTGGCCGGAAAGACCTCGATCAGTCAGCTGGCTAGTTTATTAAAAAGAAGCCAGTTGTTTATTTCTACGGATTCCGGGCCGATGCATGTCGCTTCGGCTTTAGGTGTACCGGTGATTACTATTTTTGGGCGCAGTCAAGCGGGGCTTAGCCCGCAACGTTGGGGCCCATTAGGGGCAAAGAGCAGGGTTTTGTATAAAACCGTGGGTTGCACTATTTGTTTGGCGCACAATTGCCAAAAAGATTTCGCTTGTCTTAAGGCTACTACCGTTGAGGATGTGCTTAAAGCTGCAGAGTCAATTTTGCAGATAAATAAATAAGCAGAAAGGACTGCGCTAGACAAAAACTAGAAGGTGCTTGATTTAACGTTGAATTGTGCTAAAATCATTAAGCCTTTAGCAGTAAACATTAATGGCTTAATGTCCTGAGCGAAGCGAAGGATTTACTTAAATGTATGATCTATGATTAACTTAAAGAAAGTAAAAAGGTATTCGATTAAGCAGCGTTTAAGCAAGGTGAATAAGGGGGATTTTGCGCTTAAACCGGCTAAAGCTAAGAGTTTTGCCGATTTTTTGGATTCTTTGCCGAATATCCTGAAAGCGAAAGATTTACGGGCAGTTTCCGCGGATATTGTTTCAGCGCGAAAGAAAAATAAAGGGGTAATTTTGATGGCCGGAGCGCATGTAATTAAGTGCGGGCTTAATCCGGTTTTAATTGAGCTGCTTGAAAAGAAAGTAATTACCTGCATCTGCTTAAACGGCGCCGGGATTATCCATGATTTTGAGATTGCTTATCAGGGGAAAACCTCTGAAGATGTGGCAGCTAACCTTAAAGATGGTAAGTTTGGCATGGGTAAGGAGACGGCAGATTTTTTAAACTCGGCAGTTAAAGAGGGAGTAAAATCGGGTTTTGGATTAGGTTATGCCGTGGCCAATAAGATGGCGGCTACCGGGTTGGCGCATAAAGATTTAAGCCTGATTCATAACGCTTATATGCGCAAAATACCGGTTTGTGTTTTTGTAGGAATCGGCACGGATATTATTCATCAGCATCCTTCGTTCGACCCTGCTTCTACCGGGGTGGGTTCATTGCGGGATTTCCATATTTTAGTTGAAAACATCCGTTCCTTAAATCAGGGAGGGGTACTGCTAAATTTTGGTTCGGCAGTATTGTTGCCGGAGGTATTCTTAAAGGCTTTAAATCTTGCCCGGAATTTAGGAAATAAGGTTAAAGATTTTACTTCTGTAAATTTTGACATGCTTTATCAGTATCGAGCAGTACAAAATGTGGTCAGCCGGCCCACTGCTTCCGGGGGTAAAGGTTACTATATTATCGGGCATCATGAGATTATGCTTCCGCTTTTAGCACAAAGCGTAATGGAAAAGATATGAAGAATCTTAAAAATATAATCCGTAAATTCAAGCAAGCGAATATTTTAGTAGTTGGAGATTTAATCCTGGATGAATATGTTTGGGGCAAAGTCGAGAGGATTTCTCCGGAGGCTCCGGTTCCTGTGCTTTGGGCAGAAAAACGGACATTTGTTCCTGGAGGCACGGCGAATGTAGCAAATAATATCCGTTCTTTAGGAGGCAAAGTTACTTTATTGGGAGTTACCGGAAGCGACGCTAATTCTAAAATTCTACTTAGTGAATTAAAGAAACGAAGGATTAATACGCAAGGCATTTTTACGGAGGGTAAGCGGCACACGACGGTTAAAACACGCATTTTGGCCGGGCATCAGCAGTTAGTCCGGGTTGATTGGGAGCACACCGAAGATTTACCAAGAGAATTAAATACGAAAATTTTTAAATTTATTCAAAAGAATATTAATTCTTTTGATGCGATTATTATTGAGGATTATGGCAAGGGAGTGATTAATATCGCTTTGCTTAAATTGCTCATCTGTTTAGCTAAAACGCACAAAAAGATTATCACTGTGGATCCTAAGGAGGAAAATTTCCAGTACTACCGGTCGGTTAATGCGATTACTCCTAACCGCAAAGAGCTGGAAAATGCGCTCAGAAATCTTAAACTTAAAGATACCTCTAACCGGTTTAAAATAAATACCGATAAATTATTTACGGATAAGGATGTGGATTTGGCTGCCCGGGAAATTTTAGAGTATCTTAATCTTGATTCTTTGCTGGTTACTTTAGGTGAACAAGGAATGAAGTTGTTGGAGGCCAATGGCCGCTTGACACATATTCCTACGGTCGCTCAGGAGGTTTTTGATGTATCTGGGGCAGGGGATACGGTAATTAGCACTTTTACTTTAGCTCTTTGTGCCGGTGCTTCTAAATTGGAAGCAGCGCATATCGCTAATTTTGCCGCAGGAATCGTGGTGGGTAAATTGGGTACAGCGGTTACTAATGTTCAGGAACTTTTAGAGAGGATAAAATAAAATGGATGTAATTGGGGTGATCCCGGCGAGATACTCATCGACCAGATTTCAGGCTAAGGTGCTGGCGGATATTTGCGGCAAGCCGATGTTACAGCATGTCTGGGAGCGGGCTAAACAATCGCGCATGTTGGACGATTTGATTATTGCCTGTGATCATGAAAGTATCTTTAAAGCCGCCGGCGAATTTGGGGCTAAAGCCGTGATGACCTCTAAGGAGCATACCTGTGGCACGGATCGGATCAGTGAAGTGGTTAATCCCCTGGATGTAAAAATTGTTATCAATATCCAGGCGGATGAACCATTGATCCATCCGATGATGATTGATAGCGTGGCTCGGGCATTATTGGAAGATAAAATGTTGAATATGGCTACGCTGATGAAAAAGATCGATGATGTTTTAGAGCTGCTCGATCCCAATGTAGTAAAAGTGGTCGTGGATAAAAATAATTTTGCTTTATATTTTTCGCGCGCGCCGATTCCCTATTTAGCGCCCAATGCCGAGATTGACCAGGTAACTTATTATAAACATATCGGCCTTTATGGTTATACTAAGGATTTTCTTTTTACCTATAAAAATCTTCCTGTTTCTAATCTTGAAAAGACGGAGAAATTAGAGCAGTTGCGTGTTTTGGCCGAAGGCTTTAAAATCAAAGTGATCCAGACTACTTTTGAAACTATTGGTGTCGATACTCCTGAAGATCTCGAGAAGGTAAAGGGGCAATTGCAAAAGGGGATAAACTAATGCATCAGATTAATGTCAGAAATATAAAATTCGGTGACCGGCATCCGTTGGTGCTCATTGCCGGGCCATGCGTTATTGAATCAGAAAGTTCTTGTTTGGAGGCGGCTGGGAAAATTAAAAATATCGCGTCACATTTAGGCATACCATTTATATTTAAATCTAGTTTTGATAAAGCTAACCGGCTTTCCGCAGGTTCTTATCGCGGGCCGGGATTAAAGAAGGGGCTGGCGATTTTAAAGAAGATAAAGGCTAAGCTTAAGGTTCCTGTTTTAAGTGATGTGCATTGCGTTAAAGATATTCCGCCGGCTGCGCAAGTTTTGGATATTATTCAGATACCGGCATTTTTATGCCGTCAGACCGATATAATCTTAGCGGCTGCCCGGACCGGCAAAGTAGTAAATATTAAAAAGGGGCAGTTTCTTGCGCCCTGGGATATCCTGCCGATAATTAAAAAGGTCGAAAGCCAGGGGAATAAGCAGATTCTCATTACTGAAAGAGGAGTAAGTTTTGGGTATAATAATTTAGTTACCGACTTGCGTAGTTTAGGAATTATGCGTAATTTTGGTTATCCGGTAATTTATGATGCTACGCATAGTGTGCAGCTTCCCGGAGCAGGAGGCAGCTGTTCCGGAGGGCAGAAGGAGTTTGTCGCCGGGTTATCCCGGGCAGCGGTGGCTTTTGGCTGCGATGGTTTATTTTTGGAGGTGCATTCTGACCCTAAAATAGCGCCTTGCGACGGGCCGAATATGATTAATTTTAAAGAACTAGAAGATCTTTTAAAACAAATAAAAAAGATTAGGGCTGCACTATGAAAATAAATGTAATTAAACGGGCAAAAGAAGTTTTTGAGATTGAAGCGCAGGCAATACAATTGTTAAAAACCCGGCTGGATAAAAGTTTTATTAAAGCAATAGAATTAATTCTCAAATGTAAGGGCAGGGTGGTGGTGAGCGGAATGGGTAAAACCGGAATTATTGCGCAAAAATTTTCCGCCACTTTAGCTTCTACGGGAACCCCAAGTTTATTTCTGCATACCGCAGAAGCAATTCACGGTGATTTAGGCAAGGTGACTAGCGATGATGTCATAATTATTCTTTCCAATAGCGGTGCAACTGAAGAGATGAAGCAGCTTTTGCCGATCCTTAAAAAAATAGGTGCGCCGATTATTTCACTTACCGGAAATCTTAAATCCGTGTTGGCTAAATACAGCGATGTAGTTTTAGATGTTTCAGTTAAAAAAGAAGCCTGTCCCTTAGGGCTGGCGCCTACCGCTTCGACTACGGCTGCTTTGGCTATGGCGGATGCACTGGCGGTATGTTTATTGGAGCGTAAAGATTTTAAAGAAAAGGATTTTGCTTTTTTTCATCCCGGGGGTGCTTTAGGCCGGCGGCTGCTTTTAACAGTTGCGGATATTATGCGTCAAGGGCAAGCGAATGCGATTGTCCGGGAGGATAAATTAGTGTCGGAAGTTTTACTGGCAATTACGCGTGCCCGGGCCGGCTCAGCGATCGTGGTGGATAAAGGCGGTAGGTTAAAAGGAATCTTTACCGATGGAGATCTCCGCCGGCATTTGGCTACGGATATGAATTTACCGGGCCGGCTGATTAAAGAGGTAATGACTAAACACCCTACGGTAGTAAATAAAGATATGCTGGCGGCTGAGGCGATGCGGATATTGCAGGCCAAAAAAATCGATGAGGTTCCGGTGGTAGATAAATTTATGCATCCGGTGGGCTTATTGGATGTACAGGATCTGCTTAAGGCTGGATTAATTTAAGAATATGCCCTTAGAGTTGATTAACGAAGAATTAAAAGCACGTTTTAGAAAAGTTAAATTGCTTCTTTTGGATGTTGACGGAGTTTTAACTGACGGTAGGATAGTTTATGATTCCAGCGGTAAGGACTCTAAATTTTTTGATGTGCATGATGGGCTAGGGGTCTATTGTTTACATAAATTCGGAATTAATACAGTAATTATTACTGCCAAGAGCTCCAAGACTGTTTTGCTACGTTCAAAAGATATGCGGGTGGCCGAAGTTTTTGCCGATATTTTTCCCAAGACTGCGGTTTTAGATAAAATTCTTAAGAAATACCGCGTGAGCGCTGAGGAGATTTGTTTTATCGGTGATGATCTGGTGGATTTATCATTGCTGCGTAAAATTGGTCTGCCGATAGCTGTCGCTAATGCCTCTGGCGATGTTAAAGAGGCAGCCGTTTATGTTACTGACCGCCAGGGTGGACGGGGCGCAGTTCGGGAGGTGGCGGAGTTAATTCTTAAATTACAAGGCAAGTGGAATGATGTTTTAGGGTTTTATGGAGCATAAAAAAATAGTTTTGACTTTTGGTTTTTTATTCCTTGCCTGCGCTCATCTTACAGCAGTTGAAGTTAAAGAAATAAAACCTGCCTTGGCAGTTACGGATGCTAAGGAATCTGATCAACAGGTCGGAGATTTTTCTCTTTCCGGATTTGGAGATAAGGGAAAAAAATCCTGGGATTTAGCCGGCAAGTCTGCGGATATCTTTAGCGAGGTGGTTAAGTTAAAAAAAGTAGTCGGTAATAATTATGCGCAGAATGATACGATTAATCTGACCGCGGATAATGGTGATTTTAACAAGAAAAGCGGCTTGGTGCATTTGCAGGATAATGTCATAATTACTACTGCCAGCGGCTCAAAGCTTACTACGGATACTTTGGATTGGGATCGCAAACAGCAGATTGTGAGCACTTTGGATAGAGTTAATTTTGCACGTGCAGATATGCATCTTTCCGGCCAAGGCGCACAGGGGCAAACCGGATTAAAACAGATGATGTTAGACAAAGATGTGCGCCTGGATATTCTGGCGCTGGATAAACAAGTTGGTAAAAAAGAGAAGATCGTGATTATCTGTGATGGCCCGCTGGATGTAGATTATGAAAAAAATATTGCCATATTTAATAATAATGTTAAAGTAGAAAAATCGGATTTAATAATTTATAGCGATAAAATGGAGGTTTATTTTACTCCTAAACAACAGAATAAGGGGGCGGTTGGGGATTTAGCGGGAATCTCTAGCTCCCTAAGTAAAATTATTGCTTTAGGAAATGTGCGAATCATCCGCGGTGAAAATATTTCTTATAGCCAGAAAGCAATTTATACGGCTATCGATAAAAAAATAACTTTAACCGGTAAACCTCAAATAATTATTTATCAAACGGAGAATATCGATGCAACTCTTGGCAACTAAAGGCTTAGCTAAATCCTATGACGGCCGTCAGGTAGTTAAAGGCGTGGATATTACAGTTAAGCGCGGAGAGATCGTCGGGCTTTTGGGGCCTAACGGTGCCGGCAAGACGACTACTTTTTATATGATCGTGGGCATCGTTGCTCCGAATAAGGGTACGATTGTTTTTGATAACCATGAGATTACGAATATGTCGATTCATGAACGGGCACGTTTTGGTATTGGATATCTGTCGCAAGAAGCTTCCATATTTCGTAAGCTGACAGTTGAAGAAAATATAAATGCGATTTTAGAAACATTATCTTTAAGCCGTTCGGAGAGAAAACGCAGGTTGGCTTCTCTATTGGAAGAATTGAATATTGCGCATTTGGCTAAAAATAAAGCCTATACTTTAAGCGGTGGGGAAAGAAGGCGTCTGGAGATTACCCGGGCATTGGTAACCAATCCTTCTTTTATACTTTTGGATGAGCCTTTTAGCGGGATCGATCCGATTGTGGTTAATGAAGCGCAGGAGATTATCAAAGAATTAAAAGCCAAGGGTCTGGGTATTTTATTAACTGATCATAATGTACGCGAAACCCTGTCTATTACTGACCGGGCGTATTTAATTTCAGATGGGGTAATTCTTGTTTCAGGAACGGCGCATGAACTGATTAATCATCCGCAGGCGCGCCAGGTTTATTTGGGTGAGAAATTTCGGATGTAATCTAAGAAAGGGAACAAATGAAAACTGAAGTTAAGAAATTGGATAGTACTAAGTGTGAAATTAATGTTGCCGTAAACGGAGAGCTGGTTAAGAATAAATTTGAAGAGGTTTTTGCTAAAATTGCCAAAGAGGCTAAGGTTCCGGGTTTTCGTCCGGGCAAAGCGCCTAGAGATGTTCTCGAGAAACATTATGCTCCCAGTGTGCACGAACAAGTTTTAAAGGAGCTGGTTCCGGATGTATATAATCAGGCGATTGCTGCAGAAAAACTTGATGTTATCGAATTGCCGCAGATTACCGATGTAAAACTTGACCGCAGTAACCTTTCTTTTAAAGCGGTCGTTGAAGTTACTCCGGAGATTGCGGTTAAGAACTATAAAAATCAACAAATAAAATACAAAGTTATTTCGGTTTCCGGCGATGAGGTTGCCAGGCAGATTGATTCGGTTAAAGAATCGCGTAAGGAGCAAACTTTGGATGACCGGTTCAGTCGTTCTTTAGGGTATCCTGATTTAGCGCAATTGCAAAAATCTGTAGAGAGGCAGATCTTTTTGACCAAGGAGAATCAGGAGCGTCAGCGCATTGAAAATGATTTAATTGAAAACATAACTAAGGGGTTGGAGTTTAAACTGCCGCAATCTTTGGTGGAACGTCAGACTCAGGATATGCTTAGGCAGACTAAGATTGATTTAGCGATGAAAGGCGTGCCTCGGGATAAAATTGATGCGCAGGATAAGTTGCTTTTAGAAGGAATCCAGCCGGAAGCCGCAAAACAGGTTAAGATATATCTAATTTTATCTCAGATTGCCAAAAAGGAAAATATTGCAATTGATGATCATATGCCGCGCAAAGTAATGGAATTTTTACTTAAAGAAGCTAATTGGCAGCCAGAATAACTGCGCTAGGCAGCGCAGTGTGCCCTTGTGGGCGAGGAGAGGATAATATGCAAACAAAAATGCAGACATTGGTTCCAATGGTAATTGAGCAGACTACCCGGGGATTTGAACGTGCTTATGATATTTATTCGCGCCTTTTAAAGGACCGGATTTTATTTATTGGTACCCCGATTGATGATTATGTGGCAAATTTAGTGATTGCCCAGTTGCTTTTTTTGCAGATGGAAGATAAGGATAAAGATATCAATGTCTATATTAATTCACCCGGTGGTTCGGTCACTGCGGGGCTGGCAATCTATGATACGATGCAATTCATAAAATGCGATGTGGCCACCTATTGCGTGGGGCAGGCAGCGAGCATGGGGGCAGTTTTATTATCGGCAGGCGCTAAAGGAAAGCGTTTTGTGCTTCCTAACTCCAGAGTGATGATTCATCAGCCATGGGGCGGAGTGCAGGGAGCAGCCGCGGATATTTCTATTCAAGCTAAAGAAATTTTAAAATTGCGCGACCGGCTTAATGAAATCTTAGCGCATCATACCGGCCAGTCGCTAGATAAAATACAGAAAGATACGGATCGAGATTATTTTATGTCCGCTCAGGAATCCAAGGATTATGGCTTAGTGGATGAGGTAATTTTACCGGAAGCCAAGAAGAAATAAATTTAAGGTTAAATTGTAAACGGGAAATTAAAAAAATAAACCTAGAAAGGAAACATTTACCATGAAAAAAGAATATTTATTAACACCGGGCCCAACTCCTTTACCGCCGCAAATAAGTTTGGCGATGGCCAGGCCGATTATTCACCACCGTACACCGCAATTTCAGGAGATTCTAAAAGAGGCAAGCCAAGGATTGAAATGGGTGTTTCAGACGGTAAACGATGTTTTTATTATCTCTTCTTCAGGAACCGGAGCGATGGAGGCAGCAGTAATTAATTTGCTTTCGTGCGGTGATACTGCCTTAGTAGTTCAGGGCGGTAAGTTCGGAGAAAGATGGACGGAGATTGCTAAGGCTTATGGGATTAATGTGGAGATTATTAATGTGGAGTGGGGGAATGCTGTCAGCCCGGCAGAGATTGGCAAAAGGTTAAAATCCAACCCGCTGATTAAAGTAGTATTTACGACTTTAACGGAAACTTCAACTGGCGTGGATAATGATATCCAGGCAATTGCTGCGGTGGTCAAAGAAAGCTCTGCGGTTTTAGCGGTCGATGCGATAAGCGGCTTAGGAGCCGTAGATTTAAAAACTGATGCTTGGGGGGTAGATGTGGTCGTTGCCGGATCTCAAAAAGGATTGATGTTACCTCCGGGGCTAGGATTTATTTCTGTTAGTTCTAAAGCCTGGAAGTTAGTGGAAGCTTCAAAATCCAGCCGGTATTATTTGGACTTAAGAAAAGCGAAAAAAGCATTGGATAAAAACGATACACCGTTTACATCCTCGATTACTTTGATTATTGCTTTGAACGAAGCTTTAAAATTAATGCAGCAGGATGGTTTAGAAAATATTTTTAAGCGTCACAGGGTTATGGCAGAGGCAACGCGCGCAGCTATTTTGGCGTTGGGTTTGGAGTTATTCGCTCCGTCGGCTGCTTCGGATGGAGTGACGGCAGCCAAAGTGCCCGGTGGTATTGATGGAGAGAAGCTGGTTAAAACTATGCGTGATATTTATGGAGTAACGATTGCCGGAGGCCAGGCGGAACTAAAGGGTAAAATTTTTCGTATTGCGCATATGGGGTTTATTACTGAATCGGATATTATTATGGGGTTGAGCTGTTTAGAAAAAGTACTTACTCAGATGGGCTATAAATTTATTTTAGGTACAGGGGTGAGCGCAGCCGAAAAGGTGTTTTTAAAATAAGGAGCTAGAGATAAAATGATCAAGATTCTCGTTAGCGATGCATTAAGCGCGGAAGGTTTAAAAGTTTTTAATGATTCTAAAGAGCTTACCGTTGATGTAAAAACAGACCTAAAACCGGATGCTTTAAAAGAGATAATCAAGGATTATGATGCATTGGTGGTGCGTAGTGCGACTAAGGTGACTAAAGAGATCATTCAGGCCGCCTCTAAACTTAAGGTTATTGGCCGGGCGGGTGTGGGTTTAGATAATGTAGACCTAGAAGCCGCTACTCAAAAAGGGATTATCGTTATGAATACTCCGGCGGGAAATACGATTTCTACCGCTGAACATACCTTTAGTATGATTTTAACTTTATCCAGGAATATTGCTCAGGCCAATGCCTCGATGAAAAAAGGAGAATGGAAGCGCTCTAAATTTATGGGGGTAGAATTATACAACAAAGTTTTAGGGATTGTTGGATTCGGCAGGATTGGTACAGAGGTGGCTAAACGGGCGAAATCTTTCGGAATGAAGGTTTTAGCATATGATCCATTTCTCTCTGCTTTAGTCGCTCAAGACCTGGGGGTAAAAATCGCAGAATTAAAGAAAGTGCTTCAAGAGGCCGATTATATTACTGTACATACTCCTTTAACTGATGAGACCAGGCATATGATTTCTGACAAAGAGTTTGGAATAATGAAAAAGGGTGTGCGGATTATAAACTGCGCCCGGGGTGGAATTATCGATGAAGTAGCTTTAGCCAAGGCGGTAAAAGATGGCAAGGTAGCCGGAGCAGCGATGGATGTTTTTGAAACTGAGCCGCTGGCGGCGGATAGTGAATTGTTAAAGCTAGATAATGTTATTACCACTCCGCATCTGGGCGCCTCTACTGAAGAAGCGCAGATTAATGTCGCGATTGAAGTTGCTGAAATTGTACGTGATGCGCTCTTAGGAAAAGGAATTCGAAATGCGGCAAATTATCCCTGTTTGGATGCAGAGGCCTGCAATATTCTTAATCCTTATATTAATTTAGGGGAAAAATTAGGAATGTTTGCTGCGCAATTAGTCGAAGGCAGGTTTTTGGAGCTGACTATAAGCTATAGCGGCCAGATCACAAAATATAATTTAGCTCCTCTGACCATGGCTTTAGTTAAAGGTTTACTCACTCCGATTCTAAAGGAAACAGTTAATTTTGTTAATGGCCTATCTTTACTTAAGGAAAGAGGAATAAAACTGCTTGAGTCAAAATCCGGCCAGGAAGGCGAATTTGTAAATCTTATTCAGTTAGAGATTAAAACCGATAAAGAAAATAAGTCGATTTTAGGAACGCTTTCCGGAAATAAGCAACCGAGGATTGTTAAGATCGATGATTATTACCTGGATTTGTACCCGGTTGGTGAAATGATCTTTATTCGTAATTTAGATAAGCCGGGTTTAATCGGGAATCTGGGTACGCTTATGGGAAACAGCGGCATAAATATTGCCGCTATGGCTTTGGGCCGCAACAAGCCCGGCGATAAAGCAATCAGTGTATGGAGCGTGGATAAACAGGTTACCCCGGAAATACAGGACAAAATAAAACAACTGGAAAATATTATTACAGTTAAAATAATCAGGACATGAAAAGAATTAAGAACTGTTTTTTGATTTTTAGTTTCTTAACCTTGATGGCGAATAGTTTGTCTGCTGAAGAAGTAACGGTTGTCTACAGCGGCCAGACACATGCCATGCTTTATCCTTGTAGCTGCCCTCTTCGGCAGGACGGAGGTATCGAGCGCCGAGCGACCTTGGTTAAGCAATTAAGAAGAAAATATCCTGAACTGCTGCTTTTGGATTGCGGTAGTTTTACTGCCGGCGGCCAACTGGATGAATATACCCAGAATATTCAGTTAGATATGCAGCGTTCCGAAATTAATTATAGAGCTTTAGGGCTGATGCAATATGATGCTGTAGGTATCGGACCGGATGAATTCAATTTCGGCAAGAGCTTCTTTTTAAATAATGCTAAAAAAACTAAACCGGCATACTTAAGCGTTAATTTAGATACAGATAGAGTTGTTCCTTATATAATTAAAGATAGCGGCGGAGTTAAGATTGCCATCATCGGGTTAACCGGTTTATCCGCTAAGCAAAAGGCAGAAGAATTAAAGATTAGCGCGCCTGGCCAAATCAGCGAGTTAGTCAACCGCCTGAAGAATTCAGGCGTACAAGTGGTGATCCTTTTAAGTACTCAGGGGGAAAGCGAAGATTTAAAATTAATTTCTAAAACAAAAAATATTGATATAATTTTTGTCGGAGATAAGCCTTTAAAAGAAGAGGCCCTTACGAAGATTGAGTCAACCTTCATTCTGCGTCCAGCCTGGCAGGCGCGTAAGCTGGGGAAATTGACCTTAAAAATCCAAAACGGTAAACTTTTAAGTTGTACGGCTGATGAGTTGCCTTTATCCGATAACCTTAAGGATGATGCTGATATTGCGCGGATTTTGCCGCGTTGTTTTTCCGATGCTAATTGTAAAGAGGGAAATTTGGCGGGAATTTGCAAAAATCCGGGTGGATTAAATGCCGCTTGTTTATTTACCGAGCCGAATAAAGTGGATTTAGTGGTGATTAATGTAAAAAATTGTATTACTTGTAATACTGAACCGGTTATAAATTTATTGAGAAAAAAGTTTCCCGGGTTAATTATAAAAAGCCTGGATTATCCGGGCCCGGCTGCGCAAAGGATGATTAAGGATTTGTCGTTACAGGTTTTACCGGCGTATCTATTTTCTAGGTCAGTTGAAAGCCAGGATAATTTCGAGGGTATCAAGAATGATTTTCAATTAATTAATGATTTTTATTTATTTAAACCGCAGGCAAGCGGGTTATCCTATTTTTTAAATCAAAAACCAAAGCCGGGCAATTTCGATTTATTTTTTAATATCCTTGAAAAAGACGCCGGCTTGTTGTTAACCACGGTAAAAGAATTTAATCCCACTCTACATTTTTTGACCAGCGGTAAGGATGAGGGTACGCCGAGCAAGAATTATTTTCCCGAGGAAGAGGAGTGTTTACGTGCGGTATGCGTACAGAAATATTACCCGGAAAAGTTTTGGGATTATTTAATTTGCCGCTCTAAGTATATTAAAAGTGCTTATTGGGAGGATTGCCTCGATGGATTAGATGCGCAAAGCGTAAAAACCTGTGCTCGGGGTCCGCAAGGCAAGACTTTGCTTAATGAAAATACCAGTTTAAATAAGCAGCTGCAGATTTTTTCAGGGCCAAGCTATCTTTTGAATAATCAGGAGATTTTCTCTTCTAAAGGGGTGCCGTCTAAAGAGGAGCTTAGGAAAATACTAAAGCAATAGAGGGAGAGGATATCATGACGCATAAACCAAAGATTTACCTTTTGGATGTAACTAATCGTGACGGAGTGCAAACTTCGCGAATTTGTTTGTCTAAACTGCAGAAAACCATGATTAACTGGTATCTTGACCAGATGGGTGTTTTTCAGTCGGAGTTCGGTTTTCCGCTTACGCGGCATGAGACAAATTACCTGAATGCTAACCTGGAATTAGCGCAATTAGGGGGATTTTCCGGAATCCGGCTAAGCGGTTGGCTGCGGGCGACCAAAGACGACGTAAAAACTGCTTTTAAATTGGTGCCGCATTTAAAATATTTAAATCTCTCTATTTCTACCAGCGATCAGATGATTGTGCACAAATTTAAAGGCAAGCTTGATCACCAGTCTATAATTCAGGAGATGCAGGAGGCAGTTAGCGAGGCAAAAAAACTGGGTGCAACCTGTGTGGGTGTAAATGCCGAAGATGCCTCGCGTACGAATTTGGAGTATCTGGTTGAGTTTGCGCTGAAAGCTAAAGAGGCCGGCGCCGATAGGATTCGTTATTGTGATACTTTGGGAACCGATACCCCTTTTAGTATTTACGAAAGAATAGAATTATTGGCCAGGAAAGTGCAGCTTCCGATTGAAGTGCACTGCCACAATGATTTAGGATTAGTGGTGGCTAACTCTATTGCCGGCGCCAGAGCCGCTTTTGATGCCGGGCAAGATTCTTATATTAATACCTGCGTGAATGGTATGGGGGAACGGGCAGGAAATGCGGATTTAGTTTCGGTAATTTTAGCCATTAAATATGGACAAGGGATGAGCGGCTATAATTTAGATGAAAAAGTGGATTTAAAGATGGCCTGGAAAATCTGTAAATATGCTTCTTATGCTTTTGGCGTTCCCATTCCGATTAATCAGCCGGGGGTAGGAGCCAATGCTTTTGCTCATGAATCCGGGATTCATGCCGATGGCGCGTTAAAGGATAGGCGTAATTATGAACTTTATGATTTTGAGGAGCTCGGCCGCGGCGAACCGGAGATAATCGAAACCGGCAGAAAGATTACCGCCGGAGAATATTCCGGGATCAAAGGTTTCCGTAACGTTTATGAAAAATTAGAGGTGGTTTTTAAGGATGATGCAGAAGCTACGCGCATATTGGAGCTGGTCAGGTATGCGAATGTGCATAATCAGAAGCCGCTGATTGATGATGAGCTAAACTTTATTGCTAAATATCCGGATATTGCGCATAAGATATTTACGATGACTCCGTAGTATCCTATTCTAAGCGGGTAGTTATATAGAATGCAGTTAACTAAAAGGAAAAAATGAATATAGTTTTGGTAGGTATGCAGTGGGGAGACGAGGGCAAGGGTAAAGTCATTGATATCCTTTCTCAGAAAGTAGATTATATTGTACGTTACCAGGGTGGTAATAACGCCGGCCATACCGTAGTGGTCGGCAAAAAACAGTATATATTTCATCTTATTCCTTCGGGGATTTTACATCCCGGTAAGATTTGTTGTATCGGTAACGGAGTAGTTATTGACCCGGCGGTACTCTTGAATGAGTTAGATAATTTGCGTAAAAATAGTATTGATTTTAGCCGGCGTTTTAAAATCTCTTCTTTGGCGCACTTAATTATGCCGTATCATAAAAATTTGGATCAGTTGCGCGAGACCAAAAGGAAGAATAAAATCGGAACTACCGGTAGAGGTATCGGCCCTTGTTATGCGGATAAGATTAACCGTTGCGGCATCCGGATGATTGATTTATTAAATCCGGGCGTTTTTAGAGATAAGCTTAAGGATAATCTTAAAGAAAAAAATGAGATTTTCAAGAAAGTTTACCAGCATCCGGGTTTTAGTTTTCAAAAGATTTATACGGAGTACCTGGCTTTCGGTAAACTGTTCGCCCCTTATATCTGTAATACGGCAGTATTATTAAATAAGGCTACCGTTGAAAAAAAAGATATTTTATTGGAGGGGGCACAGGGGACGTTTTTGGATATTGATTTCGGGACCTATCCTTTTGTTACTTCTTCCTCAACGATTTCCGGGGGTGCCTGCATTGGTACGGGGATATCTCCGGATAAGATTAATAAAGTTATCGGTGTTTGTAAGGCTTATACTACACGCGTCGGCGAAGGTCCTTTTCCTACGGAGTTTGCCGAAGGTTTCGGTAAAATTATGCGCGATAGAGGAAATGAATTCGGCGCTACCACCGGCCGGCCGCGCCGATGCGGTTGGTTTGATGCCGTGGTTGCCAAAGAATCGGTGATGCTTAATGGTATTAGTGAGTTGGCAATTATGAAAATGGATGTGCTTGATGGATTAGGGCAGGTCAAGATTTGCACTGCCTATAAATATAAAGGTAAAATTTTCAAGGAGTTTCCTTGTGATTTAGAGGTTTTAAGTAAGGCTACTCCGGTCTATAAACAAATGTTAGGTTGGCCGAGTCAATTAAACCAGCCTAGTTCTTTTAAACGATTGCATCCTAATGCCCGGGCTTACCTATTAGAATTACAGAAATTGCTGGGGGCCAAAATTACCATGGTCTCTGTAGGGAGCGCCAGAAGAGATACTATTTTTATCTAAGTGGTTGAGGATAAAACACTTGACTAATAAAACAGGCTATGATATATTTAAGCCTTAATGGAAAAGGAGAAGAAAATGATAAATAATTTTCATAAATTGGTATTGGTTTCATTTATATCTTTTAGTTTAGCGGGTTGTACTTTTATTTTCCAATCCGGCAGGCGTTCTGATGCTCAGAAAATCCAAGAACTAAGCGCCCAGTTGGATGAGCTTGCTCGTTCTAAAGGCTTGCTGGAACAGAAACTTGGGGCAGAGATAGATGATAAGCAGATAAAACTCCAGATGATGGAGAAAGGGCTGGTCATTACCGTCGTCGGAGACCTTTTATTCGATTCCGGGAAAGCCAAAATCAGGCCTGAGGCGTTTTCTTTGCTGTCTAAGGTGTCTGCGGTATTAAAAGATAATATGGCGCAGTTTAATATCGGTATAGAAGGACATACGGATAATGTTCCGATTAAACATAGCGGCTATAAGTCTAACTGGGAACTTTCTACTTCCCGGGCTTTAAGTGTTTTACATTATTTGGCAAATGATCAGGGAATATCACCGGAGCGTCTGTCGGCGATTGGGTATGGTGAATATCGTCCGTTGGTTTCCAATGAGACTGCAGATGGGCGTAAACAAAATCGCCGGGTAGAGATAGTTATTTTGCCTAACATTACCAAAGTGAAGGGCGATTCTACGGGTGCTTATGAATTAAAAGAACCTCAAGAGAACCTTAAATAGATTTAACCTTTGATTATGGATGAGGCTTTAAAGAATCGCATCGTAATAATTTTAGCGATATTATCGGTAGTTTTCTTTTTTGGTACGCTTAGTTCTTGTTCTAGCGCGAGACATCAGAAAACTGCGCGCGAAAAAGAAATGGCGACGCGCCTTGCCTTGGAAGAGAAAACAAGTAAATATGCGCAAGAGAAATCAGCCCTAGAGGAAAAAGCCAAGGCCAGAGAGAACCAGGTGCAAGAGTTAAAAGCGTCTCTAGAGACAGCCAAAAAAGCTTTAGTTCAGGATCAGTTGGTAAGCCAGAGCTTAAAAGAAGAGCTACAAAAGGTGACTAAGCTTAAAGAAACCCTAGAAGAAGAGTTGAGGCAAGCCCGGGTAAATGGGAAGAAAACTAAAAAATGAAATAAGGCGGGGTAAGAGAGCAGGGCATTGCTAGTTTTATGATCTGGGGATAAAATCCCCTTTTTTATTGGAGGGAGGCGTAGGTGAAGAAGATATTAAAAAAATCAAAAGAGGCATTGGTGAAAACTCTTTCCAAAGTTAAATCTAAATTTAAGCTTAGATTAAAAAAGAAAGCACCTTTAAAGAGAGCTGCAGATAAACAGCTGGCTAAAGAAAACGCCAGCTTTTATGAAACAGCCATAGTGAATACAAAATTTTCTCATGCACAGAATACTAATTTTTCTCCGGCTCGGCCGCAGGAGCTTCCTTCTTTTTATGATCAGGATAAAATTATTTTGCAGGTTCGCGACCCGCGCTGGTTACATGCTTATTGGGAGTTAAGATCTCAGACTGTTCAGGGGTTAAAGAGTAAATTAGGAGATGATTTTTACCGCGCGAAAAAAGTTTTAAGGGTTTATGACGTTACGAATATTATCTTTAACGGATTTAATGCCAATCGGTTTTTTGATATTCAGATTAATGATTTTGCGAATAGCTGGTATGTCGATACCTCTGGCCCGGGCCGCGCCTGGTGTGTGGATCTCGGGTTAATGTTAGCCGACGGTAGGTTTATTACTATTTTGCGTTCTAATGTTGTGCAAACTCCCTTAGACGGCCCTTCTTGGGTTACTGATGAAGAGTGGATGATACCGGATGAGATGTTTGCCCGGCTTTATGGCATGGGTTTTGGCCTAGGCAAAAGCTCACCCGTCGGAGGCGCCTGGCAGGAGCGTATAAAGCAGGGGCTATTTAGCTCGGGGCTATCGAGTAGTCCGGTTAAAAAAGAGATTAAAGAGACTAAAAATTTTTGGCTGAAAGTAGATTGTGAATTAATTGTTTATGGAGCAACCGAGCCAGACGCCCGGGTAACCGTACAGGGGGTACCGATTAAATTAAGGCCGGATGGTACTTTTACCCTGCGATATTATTTGCCTGATGGAAAACAGGTAATTCCGGTTAAAGCTACTTCTGCGGATAAATTAGAAGAACGAACGATTACTCCAACCGTAACTCGAGAAACCAAATAAAAATAATGCCTAAAGGATACCTTTGTTTAGTTTTACATGGACATTTGCCTTTTGTGCGCCATCCGGAGCATGAGAATTTTTTAGAAGAGGACTGGCTTTATGAGGCAATCACCGAAACCTATGTACCTTTAATTTCTGTTTTTCAGGGCCTAGTAAATGATGGTATAGATTTTCGGATTACGATGACCTTGAGCCCTACGCTTATTTCTATGCTTGGCGACTCTTTATTGCAGGAGCGCTATTTAAAGCATATTAATAAACTTATCGAATTGACCCAAAAAGAAATAGAGAGGACAAAATGGCAACCGGAGTTTAATAATCTGGCCCGGATGTATTTTGACAGATTTTCGCATGCCCGGGATACCTTTGTTAGATACAACTCTAATCTGGTTGTTGCTTTTAAAAAGTTTCAGGATTTAGGTAAATTAGAAATAATTACTTGCGGAGCGACGCATGGGTTTTTTCCGCTGATGGATGTTTGCCGCGATTCGGTGCGTGCTCAGGTAAAGGTGGCTGCGGATCACTATACCGGTATCTTTGGCAGAAGGCCCAGAGGTATTTGGCTGCCGGAATGCGGTTTTTGTCCGGGGCACGATGAAATACTTAAAGAAGCAGGGCTGCGTTATTTTTTTACGGATTCGCATGGCCTATTGCATGGGACCCCGCGGCCTAAATATGGGGTATTTGCTCCCGTTTATTGTAAGGGCAGCGGAGTAGCGGCATTTGGACGGGACCTGGAATCTTCAAAGCAGGTCTGGAGTTCTATCGAAGGCTATCCTGGTGATTATAACTATCGGGAATTTTATCGGGATGTAGGTTTTGATCTGGAATTTGATTATATCAAACCCTATATCCATCCGGATGGAGTACGTATTAATACGGGAATAAAATATTACCGGATTACCGGTAATACTAACCATAAGTCGCCTTATGTTGCGCAGTGGGCGAAAGAGCGGGCAGCTGAGCATGCGGGTAATTTCATGTTTAATCGTCAGAAACAGGTAAATTATCTCAATGACCTTATGGGAAAGGCTCCGATCCTTGTTTCACCTTATGATGCGGAGCTTTTTGGGCATTGGTGGTATGAAGGCCCAATGTGGTTGGATTTTTTATTTCGTAAAATTGCTTGTGACCAGAATGAGATTAGTTTGATTACCCCCTCAGAATATTTAGATCAACATCCGCGTAATCAGGTAGTTACTCCGTCTTTCTCTAGTTGGGGTTATAAAGGGTATTCGGAAATGTGGCTGCAAGGAACCAATGATTGGATCTATCGCCACTTGCATGTAGCCTCAGAGCGGATGAGTGAATTGGTTAAGAAGAATCCTGGCGCTTCAGGTTTAGTTCGCCGGGCGTTGAATCAGGCTTTGCGTGAATTACTTCTGGCACAGAGTTCGGATTGGGCATTTATTTTAGGTACCGGTACGCACACCAGTTATGCAGCCGGCCGCACTAAAGATCATCTTTTAAGGTTCAACCGGATTTACGAAGATGTTCAGTCTAATAATATTGATGAAAATTGGCTGGCGGATATTGAATATAAAGATAATCTCTTTCCAAATATAGATTACCAGGTTCATCAGTAGTATGCAGGAAAATCCTAAAATCCCTAAGCACGTAGCTTTTATTATGGATGGTAACGGCCGCTGGGCAGAAGAAAGAGGCGAAAGCCGTACTGCCGGACACCGTCAGGGTGTACAGCGGGTAAAGGAGATTATCCGGGGCGCCAGTAATCTGGGTATCCAGACGGTAACTTTTTTTGCTTTTTCGACGGAGAACTGGAGCAGGCCCAAAAGTGAAATAAATGTTTTGATGCGCTATTTGGATAATTTTTTAGGACAAGAGATCGAGCATCTGCATAAGCAGAATATGCGTTTTACGGTTATCGGCCGCTCGGACCCGATTCCTAAATATCTTCAGGTAAAGATTAAGAAAGCTCAGGAGAAGACCAAGGGCAATACTGGTTTAAGGGTGGTATTGGCATTAAATTACGGAGGCAGGCAGGAAATTGTTGATGCGGCTAAAAAGTTTGCTCGGGAGGTATTGAATGGCAAGGCAGATTTAGAAAGCTTAGATGCCCGGGAATTTAGCCGGTATCTCTACGCTGCGGATATTACCGATCCGGATTTGTTAATCCGCACAAGCAATGAAATACGCATCAGTAATTTTTTACTTTGGCAATTATCATATTCGGAGTTTTATTTTTCTCATAAATGCTGGCCGGATTTTGGGATTGAGGAGTTAAAAGAAGCAATTAAGGAATATCAAAAAAGGATCAGGAGATTTGGGGGTTTAGATGCTCATTAAGAGAATAATAAGTGCGGCGGTGTTAATCAGTATTATTGTGGGAGTAATTTTTATTGATTGGTTATGTAGTTTGGTAATTATTTTGTTTATTATCGGAGGTTTGTACGAGTACTTTATGATGCTTGAGAAAAAGGGAATAAGTATCTATAAATATTTTGGGATAGGCATGGGAACGGTTATCCCCCTATCGATTATGTTTAGATTTGAGCCGACCAAAAGCTGGGAGTTACTTTTTATCGTTTTGGCGTTGTTTTTTCTTATCCTTATGCAATTCAAGCGCCGGGATAGCTCAGGAGTAATTGTCGACATCTCAACCACGCTTTTTGGCATACTTTATGTTTCCTGGTTTTTCAGTTTCTTGATTAAGATAAGGTATCTGCCCGGGGGGTTGGGTTTTCTGGCGGCTTTATTATTAATTACTAAACTAGGAGACATCGGGGCATATTTAGTGGGAAGTAAATGGGGCAAGAAGCTTTTAATTCCGCGGATCAGCCCGAAGAAGACTATCGAGGGGTCGCTGGGAGGTTTAGTTTTCAGCATTTTAGGGGGATTAGCCTGTAAGTCGATTCTGCCTTTTAGTTATGGGCAGCTGCTGATTATTTCGGTGAGTTTAGGAGTGCTTGGGCAGTTAGGCGACCTTTCGGAATCTTTACTTAAACGGGATTGCCAGGTTAAAGATTCCGGAAATATTTTTCCGGGTATGGGCGGAGTATTAGATGAGATTGATAGCCTGCTATTTACTGCTCCGGTATTTTATTTTATCTTAGCGCGATTATAAATGAAGAATATTGCGGTTTTAGGTTCTAGCGGTTCCATCGGCCAGAGTACGCTTGAGGTGGTAAGAAGTTTGCCGCGGCAATTTAAGGTTGTGGCTTTAAGTGTTAATGCGGATATTGTTAAGTTAAAGCAGCAGATTAAAGAATTTCAGCCAAAGTTGGTATGCGTCGGAAATCCGCAGGCAGCCGTGAAGTTAAAATCTACTCTGGGGCCTTCGATAAAAGTTCTTTGCGGCCAAGAAGGCTTAGCGGAATTGGTTAAGGATAAAGATGTCCAGCAGGTAATGGTCGCCATTACCGGTTCAGCGGCCCTGATTCCCTTAATTAGTGCGATTAAAAGCGGTAAAGAAATTGCTTTAGCGAATAAAGAAGCTTTAGTTATGGCTGGGGTTATGGTGATGCGTTTGGCCAGGGAACATAAGGTTCTGATTAGGCCGGTGGATAGCGAACAATCCGCTATCTGGCAGAGCTTAGCCGGGCAAGGAGAGACGGATGTCCGACAGGTATATCTGACTGCTTCTGGTGGCCCGCTATGGAGTTTGCCGCGCAGTAAGTTTAAGCAGGTGACTATAGAAAAAGTATTGCAGCATCCCCGCTGGAAAATGGGCAAAAAGATTACCGTAGATTCGGCGACCTTGATGAACAAGGGACTAGAGTTACTGGAGGCGATGTTCTTATTTAATCTTGGAGCTGAAAAAATAAAAGTATTAATTCATCCTGAGGCGTTGATTCATTCTATGGTTGAATTTAATGACGGGGTAATTATGGCGCAGCTTTCCGTTACGGATATGCGTGTGCCGATTCAGTATGCTTTATCTTATCCTAAGCGGCTGCCAAATAAGCTTGCCGGAATTGATTTTTACCGTTTAAGTAAGCTGCATTTTGCAAAACCGGATTTGGGTAAGTTTCCGAGCCTTGCGCTTGCTTATCAGGCTGCCCGGGATTTAGGGACAATGCCGGCGGTTTTAAATGCGGCCAATGAGGTTAGTGTTGAGAGATTTCTAAAAGGAAAGGTAGGTTTCATGTCGATACCTGAAACGATCGAGAAAGTAATGCGTAAACATCGCAATTTAGCTAATCCTTCTCTTGCCGAGATTATGCAGGCAGATGCCTGGGCCAGGCAAGAGGCTTATAATCTAGCCGGGAGATTTAACTAAATGATGGCAACTTTGGTATTTATATTAATTTTAAGCCTGCTGATTATTGTCCATGAATTTGGGCATTTTATCGCTGCCCGCCGTGCCGGGGTGCGCGTGGAAGCATTTTCATTAGGTTTCGGCCCGCAGTTATTTGCTAAGAAAATCGGCGACACAAAATATTCATTAAGCCTTATACCTTTAGGCGGCTATGTGAAGATGGCCGGAGATACACTGAGCGAATGCAAAGGCAGTAGTGATGAGTATCTTTCGAAATCACCCGGCAAGAGATTCCAGATTATTTTTTGTGGGCCGTTTTTAAATTATATTTTAGGATTTTTATTCTTTTGGGTTATTTTGTTTGTGGGTTATCCTACGCTGACGACCAAGGTCGGCGGTTTAATTGATGGTTATGGTGCGCAAGAGGCAGGCTTGCAGGTAGCGGATAAAATTATCGCGATCAATGGGCAGAATGTTAATTCTTGGGAGGATTTACAGAATCAGATTCAGAAGAATAAAACTAAGGGGTCTATTGAGCTTTTGTTAATGCGTAATGATCAGAAGCTAAAATTTAGCGTAGCGTTGAAGAGCAAGGTCCTGGATAATCAATTAGGGGAAAAGAAAACTTTAGGAATTATTGGGATTACGCCTTTTGACGAAGCTGTGGAGGTAAGGCACGGATTAATTGAATCCGCGTATCTGGGATTAAAGAAAACAATTGATCTGACAGTGTTAACTTATAAAGGAATATGGCGCCTGGCCAGCGGGAAAATGTCTATGCGTGATTCGATGACCGGGCCATTAGGTATATTTTTCATTACTTCCAAAGCCGCAAAATTAGGGTTAATTGCGGTGATGCATCTAATTGCAGTTTTAAGCGTAAGCTTGGCGGTGTTTAATCTGCTTCCTTTGCCGATTCTAGACGGCGGGCATATATTTTTATTAGGGTTAGAAAAGTTGAGAAAAAAAACACTGGGCATAAAGGCCGAGCAGGTAGTTAATAATATCGGAGTAAGTTTAATGATTATGCTTGCTTTATTTGTGACTTATAATGATATCTTAAGGCTTTACGGAGAGAAAATCAGTAAATTGGTCGGGAAATAATATGGATATTGCGCGTAGAAAAAGTAAGGTGGTGAGGATCGGTAAAGTATCGATTGGTGGCAAAAATCCTATAGCCATCCAATCGATGACCAAGACAAAGACCGCGGATGTTGAAAAGACGGTTAAGCAGATTAATGCGTTAGAAGGCGCGGGGTGTTCAATAGTGCGTTTGGCAATCAAGGATTTTACGGATGCCCGGGCGTTAAAGCAGATCAAGAAAAACACCGCTTTGCCCCTGGTAGCGGATATTCATTTTGATTGGCGCTTAGCCATTGCGGCGGTTAAAAATGGCGCGGATAAGATCCGGCTTAATCCGGGAAACATTGATAAAGATATACAGATAAAAGAGGTAATCGCTGCTTTAAAAGATGCCGGCGTTCCACTGCGTATTGGGCTTAATTCCGGATCAGTTAAAGAGCAGAGTGCAAAACGTACGAATATGCCGGAGAGGCTAGTGCGTTCCTGTTTAGATTATATAAAAAAAATAGAAAAACTTAAATTTGACAATATCGTAATTTCGCTTAAAGCTTCAAATGTTTTGGATACCTTGGCCGCTTATCGTAAGATATCCTTAGTTTGCAATTATCCTTTGCATCTTGGCGTTACTGCTGCCGGCTCTTTATCTAAGGGTATAATAAAATCCAGCATTGCTTTAGGGGCTTTGCTATCTGAGGGCGTTGGTGATACAATAAGGGTGTCGCTTACGGATGATCCGCTAGAAGAGGTGCGGGTAGCAAAGTGTATCCTAGAGTCATTAGGGTTGATGAATAGCGGTATTCAGGTTATCAGCTGCCCTACTTGCGGACGCTGTGAAGTAAATTTGGTAAGGGTGGTTAAAGAACTTGAGCAGAAGATAGATTCTATTCCAAGTTTAAAGTCCGCCCGGCCCTTAAAAGTTGCGGTTATGGGGTGTGTGGTTAACGGCCCGGGAGAGGCAAAAGAGGCAGATCTGGGCATTGCTTTTGGAAAATCTGCCGGGTTATTTTTTAATCAGGGTAAGGCGGTAAAAAAAATTCCTTTTAAGGATTGCGTAAAAGTACTCTTAGAAGAAATGGAGAAAATAAAATGATTAAAGCCCTCAAAGAAGAAATGCGTCAAAAGCTGCTTACGCAGTATAGCGGGATATTATATAGAGAGAGTATTGATCGGGTAGAGTTAGAAACTATCCTTAAGAGTATCCTTGATGAAGCTATTTATCATAAGCGTTTAAACATAATTGATGCGGATAAGAAAAAAGTACTTTCGGATATGGTTGATGAGTTGATTGGTTTCGGGCCGATAGAAGTGATTATGAAAGATCCCGAAATAACCGAAGTAATGATTAACGGCCCTAAGAAGATTTATGTAGAGAAAAAAGGTAAAAAGGTTTTATCGAATATTAAGTTTGATGATGAGCAGCAATTAAGATGTTTGATTTACAAGTTACTCGCACCTACGCGCCGGCGGGTGGATGAATCTTTTCCTTTTGTCGATGTTGCTTTAAAAGACGGCTCCCGGGTTAATATTATTATCCCTCCGCTGGCCCTGGATGGAGCAAGCGTGACGATTAGAAAATTTCTTGAAGATATCAAGCTCATAGAAGACTTAATTAAATTAGAAGCGTTGGATCAGCGCATGGCGGATTTTCTGCTCGCCTGTATTCGGGCAAAGATGAATATTATCTTTAGTGGAGCTACGGGCGCAGGTAAAACCACAACTTTGGCTGTCCTTTCGGGCTATATCGATAATGATGAGCGCATTGTGACCATTGAAGATACTGCCGAATTGCATTTAAATCAGGAGCATGTGGTTAGGCTGGAAACGCGCCCTCCGAATATCGAAGGTAAAGGCGAGGTTACCATAAAAGACCTGTTTAAAAACTCTTTGCGTATGCGCCCGGGAAGAATTATCCTGGGTGAAATTAGAGGTTCAGAAGCTCTGGATATGTTGCAGGCAATGTGCTCAGGGCATACTGGTTCGCTGGCAGTTATACATGCGAATTCCCCGATTGAAGTAATCTACCGCTTGGAAACAATGATTTTAACCAGCGGATTACCGATCAGTTTGGATATCATACACCGCCAGATTGCGGCAGCAGTGCATTTGATTATCCAGCAGAAGCAACTTTCTGACGGATCGCGTAAGATAACTAATATTACTCAGGTTCACGGGTTAAAGGATGGCACAGTTGTTCTAGAGGATATTTTTAACTATGAAATAAGTGATGTGGTTAACGGTAAAGTGCACGGCAAATTTCTGGCCACCGGAGTTATTCCCGTATTTTATCCTTTAATGGCTAAACGGGGCGTTGTTTTATCAAAAGAAATATTTAACAAGGATTAATATGTATTGGAGTAAAGCATTTATTCCCACACTTAAAGAAACGCCGCAGGAAGCAGAATCAATGGGCCATAAATTATTGTTGCGTGCGGGCTTGGCGCGCATGCTGATGGCCGGAGCGTATTCTTATCTGCCTTTGGGTTTAAGAGTCTTAGAAAACATCCAGAAAATAATCCGCCAGGAGATGCATACTTGCGGCGCCAGTGAATTGCTTTTACCTGCTTTACAGCCTTTAGAACTTTGGCAGAAGACCGCCCGGGATAAGGATATCGGCGAGGTGATGTTTAAATTTATTGATCGCCGCGGAAGAAATGTTGTTTTAGGCCCGACGCACGAAGAGATAATTACGGATTTAGTTAAGGGGCAGATTTCTAGTTATCGGCAACTGCCTTTAGTGTTGTATCAGATACAAACTAAATTTCGCGATGAAATAAGGCCGCGTTTTGGTTTAATCCGCGCGTGCGAGTTTATTATGAAAGACGCCTATAGTTTTGACCAGGATGAGGCAGGATTAAATAAAAATTACCAATTAATGTACGAGGCTTATAAAAGAATATTTAAACGCTGCGGCCTGACGGTTTTAATAACGGAAGCAGATTCCGGGGTGATGGGGGGTAAAGAGTCTCATGAATTCATGGTGCCTGCGGCTCAGGGAGAAGATTTGGTTTTGGTCTGTAAGAAATGTAATCAAGCTAAAGCCTTTAATGCGGATAATCTGCTATGTCCTAAATGTAGCACTCAGATGGAAAAGATTAATACCATTGAGGTCGGCCATATATTTAAATTAGGGACAAAATATAGCCAGGTTTTACAGGCGAATTTCGCGAATGCCCTGGGAGAGCTTAAACCGATGATTATGGGTTGTTACGGAATTGGCGTATCGCGTTTGGTTTCGGCAATCATTGAACAAAATAATGATGCTGAAGGAATTGTTTGGCCCAAGGAAATTACTCCTTATCAGATTTTAATTTTGCCTCTGGATGTGACGAATAGCCAGATTATGCAGGAGGCAATGGGATTACATGATCAACTGGAGGGTTTAGGATTTACGGTACTTTTAGATGATCGGGATGAGCGCGCGGGCGTAAAGTTTAAAGACGCGGATCTGTTAGGTATTCCTGTGCAAGTGGTTATTGGCCGCAATTCGCTTGCTGAGCAGAATATCGAGATAAAGGTGCGTTTAACTAAGGAAAAGATAATTAAACCCCGGCAACAAGCAGTCGAGCAGATTACCAGTCTATTTTAGAAAAGTAGTTATGGATAAACAAAGTTTAGAGCAGGAATTAGAATTATTGTTTGAACAAAAATTTGCAAACCAAGGTTTTGAATTGGTCGATGTAATTTGCCGACAGGAAGGCGCGCAACTTTTTTTAAGTATCTTAGCGGATCGTTTAGGCGGCGGAATAAATTTAGGCGAATGCGCGCAGATTAGCCGCCAGATAAGCCGGGAGTTAGACGAAAGAAATATTATTGCATCGGGCTATAGATTAGAGGTTTCTTCTCCGGGGTTGGACCGGTTGCTTAAGAAGGAAAGGGATTTTTTACGTTCTTTAAATAAAAAAGCGGTATTTTTTCTTAATGATTTAATTAACGGCAAGTGCCAATGGCAGGGGATAATTAGTAAGGTTGACCAAGCTACGGTATACCTGCAGGTTGCGGGTGAGATTTTGGAGATTCCGTTAATCAAGATTAATAAGGCACAATTAGTAATCTAATAAAAACTGGAGAGTAAAAAAAATGAGTCAGGAACTTTTAGCGATTATCGAACAGATTGAACGGGAAAAAGGAATTAAAAAAGAAATTATGCTAGAGGCTGTCGAAAGCGCTATGCTGAGTGCGGTTAAAAGGGTGATTGATTTAAAGCCGGATGAGGAATTCAAGGTTCAGATTGACCGGGCCACCGGAGAAATCCGCGCTTATCGTAATAATGAATTAGTTACGAATATTGATTTTGGGCGCATTGCTGCTTCTACTGCACGTCAGGTAATTATCCAGAAAATGCGCGAGGCAGAAAAGGATGTGGTTTTTGTGGAATTTCAGAGCCGCGTCGGAGAGATCGTCAGCGGTACGGTCTATCGCTTTGAAAAAGGCAATGTGATTGTAGATTTGCTAGGTAAAGCGGAAGGTGTTTTACTTAAGCGCGAACAATCACCCAAGGAAGAATTTAAGCAGGGGCAGCGTATCCGGGCTTATGTGGTGGAGGTTAAAAAGGATACCAAGGGGCCGCAGATTATCCTCTCGCGCGCTCACCCTAATTTAGTTAAAGAATTATTTGAATTAGAGGTTCCGGAGATCTATGAGGGTATCGTGGAGATCAGGGGTATATCGCGTCAAGCCGGTGAACGTACTAAAATTTCAGTTTACTCTAAGAATGATAAGGTTGATGCCGTGGGTGCTTGCGTAGGTATGCGCGGAAATCGAGTAAGAAATATCGTTAATGAGTTACAGGGTGAGAAAATTGATATCGTGCGTTTTAATGATGATGTGCGTGAATATATTAAAGCGGCACTTTCTCCGGCTAAAGTTTCAGAAATTAAATTAGACAGGGATAAAATGAAAGCCGGAGTGATTGTTGATGATGACCAACTTTCTTTGAGTATCGGTAAGCACGGCCAGAATGTGCGCTTGGCTTCCCGGTTAGTTGGTTGGGAGCTGGATATTCGTACTAAGAGCATGATTGCGGCTGAGGCGCTCGGCGGCAAAGCAGAAGCAGCGGTTATGGCTACAGACGCGGCAGCTAGTCAGCCGGAGCCGGTTAAGGTTAAGAAGGCCAAAAAAGAAACTAAAAAAGTATCAAAAAAATCATCGAAAACAGATGCTAAGAAAGAGGCAAAAAAAGAAACTAAAAAAGAATCTTCTTTAGGGGACCTTTTGGGAGTCGGCCAGAAGATTGCTGAAAGTTTAAAAGAAGCAGGAATTAAAAACGTAGATGATATAATTAAGCTTCAGGTGGAGGGACTGACAAAGATTAAGGGTATCGGAGAGAAGAAGGCTCAAAAAATTATCACAGAAGCTAAGAAATTGTCATAGTTTTTTAATATAAAGGTTCGCTATAAGGATTCGCGGACAGGAAGAGAAAATATGCCAAAAATAAAAAAAGAAAAGACGACCGTAAAAAAATCGCCAGCTAAGCCTAAAGTTAAAGTGGAGGTGAAAACTAAGAAACCGGTTACTAAAGAACGGTGGACTACGCTTAAACCTATAGCTAAGTCGCTTAAACCTAAATTGACAGTAAAAAAGGCTAAAGTTGGACCGGCATTAAAACCCGCGCCGAAAGCTGCAGCGAAGATTTCGGTTAAGCCCTTGGTGAAACATGGGGCAAAAGTTGAGGTTAAGCCTGAAGTTAAACCGGTAATCAAATCTGAGCCAAAAGTTGAGGTTAAGCCTGAAGTTAAACCTGCGCATAAACCAGAAATTAAGGTTGAGACAGCTCCTAAAATAAAAACGGAAGCAACTCCGGAAGTTTTAATTAAAGTAAGTTCAAAGGTAGTTCTGGAACCTGAAATTGAGATTAAGGTTAAGCCGGAAAAAGAGATCGAGCTGGAGCTGCCGATCACGGTTAAAGATTTAGCCATAAAATTACAGGAGAAGTCTTCGATTCTCATTAAGCATCTCATGGGTATGGGGGTGATGATCGGAATTAATCAGACCTTAGATGAGGCTACTTTAAATAAGTTGTGTTTGAAATATAATTTTGGGATTAAGCAAGCCCCGAATGCCGAAGAAGCGGCTTTACAGGTGCATAAAAAAATAGATCAGCCGCAAGAGCAAAAGAACCGTTCACCGATAGTTACTTTTATGGGGCATGTTGATCACGGCAAGACCTCTCTTTTGGATGCGATACGTAAAACTAAAGTTACCGAAGGAGAGCATGGCGGGATCACTCAGCATATCGGTGCTTACCGAGTCAATCTCGCGCAGGGGGAGATTACTTTTTTAGATACACCTGGCCATGAAGCATTTACCGCAATGCGTGCGCGCGGCGCGCGAATTACCGATATTGTGGTGTTAGTTGTGGCTGCTGACGATGGAATTATGCCGCAAACTCAAGAAGCAATCGACCATGCGCGGGCTGCCGGAGTACCGATTATCGTGGCGATCAATAAAATAGATAAAGCGCAAGCAAATTTGGATACGGTTAAAAAGCAGTTAGCCGTAGCCGGATTAAATCCTGAAGATTGGGGCGGTAAAACAATTACGGTTGCGGTTTCTGCGAAGACCGGCGCGGGGATTGACAACTTGCTTGAGATGATTTTGTTGCAAGCCGAAATTATGGAGTTAAAAGCTAATCCGGATCGCTTAGCCAATGGAGTAGTCCTGGAGGCGCGGATGGCTAAAGGTAAAGGGCCGGTAGCTACGCTGCTTGTGCAGAACGGCACACTGCACCTTAATCAAAATATAATCGTCGGTAATTTATACGGGAAAATCCGGGCGATGCTCAATGACCGGGGGCAGGGGGTAACTACTGTTGGTCCGGCAACTCCGGTGGAAGTTTTAGGAATTAACGGAATTCCGCAGGTGGGGGAGCAGTTTTTTGTGATTGAAGATGAAAAGCAGGCTAAGAGCTTAATTCAGGGGCGCGTGGAAAAAGAGAAACAGCAGCAGATTAAAGAGGTGCACAGGGTAAACTTGGAAGAATTGCATGCCCAGATTGCCGCAGGTAAAATTAAAGAATTAAATTTAATTATTAAAGCGGATGTCCAGGGCTCGCTGGAGGCGATTAAAGATACTCTGGATAAATTGAATGTTTCTGAGATAAAAATTAATATAACGCATATGGGTGCGGGAAATATCAATACCTCAGATGTAATTTTAGCGGTAGCTTCTGATGCGTTGCTTTTGGGATTTAATGTTTCCGCTGATGAGCCGGCTAAGGAGCTGATCTCTAAAGAAGGAATTGAAGTTAAGACGTACAGCATTATTTATGAGTTAGCCAATGATATTAAAGCCGCTATTGAAGGGATGCTTGATCCAAAATTAAAGAAAGTGTTTTTGGGCAGGGTGGAAGTCAGAAAGATGTTTAAGCTTTCTCATTCCGGTATTATTGCCGGGTGTTTTGTCACTAAGGGTAAGATTAATCGTCACTGTATGATTACGCTAATGCGCAATGGAGCAGTAGCTTTTGAAGGCAAACTTTCTAGCCTTAAACGTTTTAAGGATGATGTCCGCGAGGTGGGTGAGGGGTTTGAATGCGGGATTGCGGTTAGTGGGTTTGATCAATTAGTCGAAGGTGATATTATTGAAGCTTATGATATAGAGAAAATAGCCCGCAAACTATGAAAAAAAGAATATTAAGCGGCATGCGGCCTACGGGTCAATTGCATCTGGGCCATTTGGTGGGTGCTTTAACTAATTGGACTAAGCTGCAAGATGAATATGACTGTTTCTTTATGGTCGCGGATTGGCATGCGCTGATGTCTGAGTATGAGCATCCGGAGCTTATTAAAACTAATCTGCTGGATAATGTTATTGACTGGCTTTCCTGTGGGATCGACCCGGAAAAATCTACTATTTTTATCCAGTCGCAGGTGCCTGAACATCTGGAGTTATATTTTATTCTTTCTTTGATTACCCCCTTAGGCTTGCTTGAGCGTTGTCCTACCTATAAAGAGCAGCTGCGCCAAGTGGTTAATCGCGATTTAAGCACTTATGCTTTTTTAGGTTATCCGGTTCTACAGGCTGCGGACATCTTACTTTATAAGGCCGATAGTGTGCCGGTGGGTGAGGATCAGCTGCCGCATTTAGAGCTGAGCCGTCAGATCGTGCGCAAATTTAATCATCTTTACAAGACAACTTGTTTTACAGAACCGAATGCTTTGCTTACCCAGACTACCCGTCTTTTAGGTTTGGATGGCCGCAAGATGAGTAAGAGTTATAATAATTATATTGCGCTTTCTGATGCGCCTGAGGTTATCCTTAAAAAGGTGCAGGGTATGTTTACTGATCCGGAGCGTATTCGCGTCACGGATTGCGGGCATCCGGATAAATGCAGCGTTTGTTCTTATTATGCGGCATTTTTCCCTCAGTTAAAGAGTCAGGTCCATCAGCGTTGCATAAAAGCGGCAATCGGTTGCACGGAATGTAAAAGGGAATTAGCCGCTCTGCTTACTGATTTATTGGCGCCGATTCAGGAAAAAAGGCAGGTTCTGCAAAAAAATAAAAAGCAGATCCAGGAGATTTTATCCGCAGGCAGGCAAAAAGCATCCCTGCTAGCTAAGAAAACTATTCTGGAAGTAAGAGGATTGCTTAAAATATGAATTATAAAATCCGCTTAGAGATGTTTGAGGGCCCCTTAGACCTGCTGTTATATTTAGTAAAAAAAGACCATCTTAATATTTATGATATCCCGATTGCCAAGGTAACGGCGCAATATCTGGAGTATATTAATTTGATGCAACTTTTGGATTTAAATATTGTCGGGGAATTTTTAGTAATGGCGGCTACGTTGATGCAGATAAAATCTAAGATGCTGCTTCCGGCAGAAGAGTCAGTGGTCCCAGAAGAACAGGATGATCCGCGCGCAGAATTGGTGAAAAGGCTTCTGGAATATGAAAAGTTTAAACAAATCGCCGAAAATTTAAAGCAGAGAGAAATCAGCCAACAGGAGGTTTTTAAACGCCCGAAAACCGAAACACCGGCTGATGCTCAGGCAGATGATAAGCCGGGGGATAAATATTTTGAAGCGAGTATTTTTGATCTGATTAATGCTTTTTCTCAGGCGTTAAAAGACGTGCCCCGGGAAGTTTTTTATGAGGTAATCAAGGACCAGTATACGGTTGAGCAAAAAGTTCATGATATCCTGCACTTGTTGTTGGTGCAAACAGAAATTAAGCTTTCGGAGCTATTTGTGAAAACCAAGAGTAAATTGGAGATCATCGTGATTTTTCTGGCAATCCTGGAGCTGGCAAAAATGAAAGAAATTGTTGCCCGCCAGGATATGGAATTCGAAGATATAATTATAGCCAGGAACAAAGAAAACATTATTCCTTATGAGCGAAGAGACCAGGCACACGCTGCTGAAAGCTGATTCCGTTATTACTGATATTAAGGAATCTGAAGAGGATGTAGTTTTAAATATATCCTTAAGGCCAAAGAAATTTAGTGAATTTGTCGGCCATAAGGATATTGTGGATAATTTAAAAATTGCCATTCAGGCAGCCAGGCAGAGGAATGAGCCGCTGGAGCATGTGCTTTTAAGCGGCCCTCCGGGGCTGGGTAAAACTTCCCTGTCGCATATTATCGCCCATGAGATGGGCGCTAAAATTACTGCTACCAGCGGGCCGGCGATTGAGCGGGCCGGAGATTTAATCGGCATATTGACCAATTTGGAATGCGGAGATATTCTTTTTATCGATGAGATACACCGGATGTCTAAAGTGGTTGAAGAATTTTTGTATCCGGCCATGGAAAGTTTTCAAATTGATTTTGTGATTGATAAAGGGCCATACGCTAAAACAATCAAGTTTAACCTTAAGCCATTTACTTTAATCGGGGCAACTACGCGTACTGGCCTGTTAGCTGCTCCGTTAAGGGGCAGATTCGGGATATTCTACAGCCTGGATTTCTACAAAGAAGAAGATTAGCTAAGATTATTAAAAATTCCAGTCAGTTATTGTCGGTAAAAATTGAAGATAGCGCAACCTTGGAAATTGCTAAACGTTCCCGGGGAACTCCGCGTATCGCTAACCGGCTCTTGCGCCGGGTGAGGGATTACGCTCAGGTTTTAAAAATCCAGAATGTTAATCAGGAATCAGCTTCCAAGATTCTTAATGAGCTGGGTATTGATCAGGCGGGTTTTGATGATCTGGACCGCAAGGTCTTAAAATTAATTTTGGAGTCATTCGGCGGCGGGCCGGTGGGAATTGAGTCTTTGGCGGCCAGCCTTAATGAAGAGGTGGATACCATTGAAGATGCGGTCGAGCCGTATCTTTTAATGGCGGGGTATTTAAAACGTACTTCGCGGGGACGGTTAGCCACCCGAAAGGCTTTTGAGCATTTTGGTTTAAAGTTCAATCAAGAACAACAGGAAGAAATCTTCTAGTTAAGAGATGGATATCCTACTGCATATCTGCTGCGGGCCTTGTTTAATCTATCCTTTTAACAGGTTAAAAGGCCAGGGATTTAAAATTAGCGGATTTTATTATAATCCCAATATCTACCCGGTAAGTGAATATTACCGACGTGCCGAGGCTTTAAAAGTTTTAAGCCAGGAATTTTCTTTGGATGTAGAATACCCCGAACATAAGGAATGCGATTTTCTTCAGGCAATTAACGCTCCGGAGCTTATTTCGCAACGCTGTGCAAGTTGCTGGTCATTGCGTTTGCGCAAAACAGCTAATCAGGCTAAGAAAAATGGTTTTAGAGTATTTAGTACTACGCTTTTGGTCAGTCCATATCAGAATCACGAATCGCTCAAGCAGTTAGGCTATCAAATTGGACAGGAAACAGGCGTAGATTTTTATTATGAAGATTTTCGGGTGGGTTTTAAACAGGCGCAGATAGAGGCTAAACAGAAAGGTATCTATCGGCAGAAATATTGCGGTTGCCGTTATTCGGAGGTTGAGCAATGCAAGAAAGCGGGAAGAACATGAAATTTAAAATGCTGATTATATTTTTATATTTATTTAGTTTTAGTTTTGCTTTAGCGCAAGATGAACAGCTTCCGCTTAAGGAACCTGCTGCCCGAGGTGTTTGGGTGTCGGTGTTTTCCGGGAAAAAATCGCTTTATTCTCAGCAGGGGGTGCATAATTTAATTGCCCAATGCGATAAAGCTAAAATAAATGAAATTTATTTACAGATTTTTCAGTCGGGCAATGCTTATTATGATTCGAAGATTTGCGATAAAACAAAATATGACCAGATGGTTGCCGCAGCCGGATTGGATACGCTGGATTTATTACTCAGGGAAGCCGGGCAGCATAATATTAAAGTTTTTGCTTGGGTAAATATTTTAGGATTAGGGAAAAATGATAAGGCGGATATTCTGAATAAGTACGGCAACTCTATTCTTACCCGGGATCAGTATCAAAGATTGTCAAAGATTTCCGCTAATTCCGAGCTGGATAAATATTATCTAAGGGAAGACATGATTTTCTTAGAGCCGGGAGATCCTAGAGTAGAGTCGTATATGTTAACAATTATTAATGAAATTATTAACCGTTATCCGTTATTTAGCGGGATACATTTAGATTATATGCGTTATCCATCACCGGTTCCGTTTGTTCCGGGCTCCCGGTTTAATAAATTCGGTTTAACTTATGGTTATGGGCCGGCCAATGTAGAGCGCTTTCGCGAGAAAACCGGAATTAACGTTTTAGATACGTTGAATAATGAAGATGAGTATTTGGCTTGGGATAATTGGAAACGCCAGCAGGTTACGGATTTAGTGCGTAAAATCTCCAGTTTAGTTAAAGTCAAATCCGCAAGTTTAGTAGTTTCTTGTGCAGTCATCCCGATTACCGAGCGCGCATATAGTAACGCATTTTCCGACTGGTCGGCCTGGTTAGAAGAAGGGATTATTGATTCTGTAGTATTGATGTCTTATACCAAGGACAATCAGTTTATTAAAGAAACGGTAAAAAGCAGTTTAGGCCATCGCGGTAAAGGGAAGATCTATGTTGGTATCGGAGCGTTCTTGATGAAAGACAATCCGGATTTGTTTTTTAACCAATTTCGTTTAATTACTGAGCTGGCTCCCGATGGCATAGTTCTTTATTCCATTGATGATTTAACCGATCAAGTAATTGGTTATTTGAATTAAATAAAGGGGACGGTTCTATCCTTCATAAACCGCTTAATAGAACCGTCCCTATTTTTTGCTGTTTAATTAAATAAATATGCTAAAACTTAATGAATTTGATTACCCGCTTCCTAAAGAACTGATCGCTCAGTATCCTTTAAAAAACAGAGAAGAGGCCAGGCTTTTAATTGTAAATCGAAAAACCGGCTCTATCCAGCATGGGGTATTTAAGGATATCTTCGGATTTTTTAAAAAAAATGATTTGCTGGTACTTAATGATACCAAGGTTTTGCATTGCCGTTTAATGGGAAATAAAATAACCGGCGGCCGGGTTGAAATTTTACTTACGCGCAGGGTTAATGGCACTACTTTTTCTTGCTTGGTTCAGCCCAGCCGGACAAAAGTTGGTGAAAAAATTCTTTTTGCAACTGGCGCGATTACCGGAATTTTAAGCAGCCGGGGGCAGATCAGTTTTAAGCAGGCGGATGCGGATGTGATTTATAGCTTTGGGATCGTTCCTTTGCCGCCCTATATTAAACGTGATCCGGAAGACTTAGACACGGTTTACTATCAGACGGTTTATGCCAAAAATGACGGCGCGCTGGCTTCGCCTACCGCGGGATTGCATTTTACGCAAGAATCACTTAAACAAATTCAATCTGCGGGAGTTAATTTAGCCTATCTAACATTGCATGTGGGGTTAGGGACATTCCGTCCGGTAAGATGCGAAAATATCGCGGAGCATAAAATGGATCCGGAGTTTTTTTTAGTTCCGGATGCTACTATTGCTGCCCTGGATAAAGCTAAAGCGGATAAAGGGCGCGTGATTGCTGTAGGTACAACCAGCCTACGGGCACTGGAAACTTATGCCTCCGGCCGCAAAGAAGGTCATACAGATTTATTCGTTTATCCGGGGTACAAATTCGCATTGGTGGATTGCCTGTTAACTAATTTTCATTTACCGATGACTACGCTTTTAATGTTGGTTTGTGCTTTCGGAGGAAAAGAGTTAATGATGAAAGCATATCAAGAGGCAGTGGATAAGAAATATCGATTTTATAGTTATGGCGATGCAATGTTGATTATCTAGATGCGGGGACGTCCTAAAAGGGGACACCCTAATTTAGCGGATTTGGTGGTTTAGTTGTTTACCGAGGGTGACACGGAGGTGGGTTCACTAGGGGACAGTTCTATCAGAACTTGTTATGCACAAAGTATTTAGAAGGAAACGGTCCTGATGTCTGTTTATAGCGAATGGAGTGGTTTCGTTGTTTTCCGAGGGATGCCGCAGTGGCAGGACCCCGAGGAATAAGAATATATAAATATGTATACATTAATTCATCAAGACAAAAATTCTAAAGCAAGATTAGGCAAAGTTACTACTGCGCATGGGGAGTTTGATACGCCGGCTTTTATGACTGTAGGTACGCATGCTACCGTCAAAGGGCTAATGTTTAAAGATATTCTAGAAGCCGGGGCGCAGATCATTTTATCTAATGCTTATCATGTATATTTAAAGCCGGGTATGGAGATTATTAAAAAAGCCGGCGGCCTGCATAAATTTATGAATTGGAATAAACCGATACTTACGGATAGCGGAGGTTACCAGGTTTTTAGTTTAGCGCTATATCGAAAGATGCATGACCGGGGAGTTGAGTTTCAGTCGCATATTGACGGCTCAAAACATTTTCTTACACCCGAAGATGTAATTAAAATTCAAGAGACTTTAGGTTCGGATATTATTATGCCGCTTGATGAGTGCGTGCATTATCCTTGTACTAAAAAAGAGTCTCTTGTGGCGATGGACAGGACCGTGGCTTGGGCAAAAAGATCAAAGGATGCTCATGGTGATAGAGAAGGGTTGCTTTTCGGGATTGTGCAGGGAGCAACCTATGAAGATCTGCGTAGTGATTGTGCCAAGCGTCTAGTGGATATGAATTTTGATGGTTACTCGATTGGCGGAGTTTCTGTTGGCGAGAGCAGCAATTTAATATATAATATTATTGAATTGGTGGCCGGATTGCTGCCGCCGGATAAGCCGCGTTATGCGATGGGAATCGGTTATCCTTTTGATATCGTGGAGGCAGTGGAGCGGGGAGTGGATATGTTTGATTGCGTGATTCCTACCCGCTACGGAAGAAATGGAACTGCTTTTACCAGTTTCGGTAAAATCATTATCCGCAATGCCGCTTATACTGAAGATTTCAGGCCCTTAGATTCAAAATGCGGCTGTTATGTCTGCCAGAATTTTTCCCGGGCTTATTTAAGGCATCTCTTTAATGCTAAAGAGATGCTCGGTTTGGTATTACTTAGTTTGCATAATGTTTATTTCTTTCTGGAGTTAATGCGCCGGATCCGTCAGGCGATCAAAGAGGATAAATTCAGCCAATTTAAGCAGATGTTTTTAATGGATTATAACAATCAGATATGCGCATAGATATCATTAGTATTTTTCCAAAGATGTTTTCTGCGGTATTGGATGAGTCGATAATTAAGCGGGCGCAGCTTAAAGGCAAGGTTAAAATTTTCACCCATGATTTAAGAGATTATACCCTGGATAAGCATCATAAAGTTGATGATCGTCCGTTTGGCGGTGGCTCAGGTATGGTGATTCAGGTCGAGCCTGTTTTTAGGGCATTACAGGTAATTAAGAAAAAGATTAAGGGCACAGCCAAGGTAATTTTATTATCTCCTCAAGGAAAAAGGTTAAATCAGGCATATGCTAAAAAGTTATCTAAATGCCGGAATTTGATATTGATCTGCGGGCATTATGAAGGAGTGGATGAGCGGGTTAGGCAATATTTAGTAGATGAAGAGGTCTCTATCGGAGATTATATCTTAACGGGCGGAGAACTTGCGGCGATGGTCTTGGTCGATAGCTTGGTCAGGTTAATTCCCGGGGTACTCGGAGATAAAAATTCCTTGAATTTTGAGTCATTCGAAGGTAATCTATTAGAATATCCGCAATATAGCCGGCCAGCTAAGTTTAAAAATTGGCCGGTGCCTGAAGTTTTAATATCAGGAGCGCATGATAAAATTTACGCCTGGCGCAAACTTCAGTCGCTTAAGCGGACAAGGCAAAGAAGGCCGGATTTGTTAAAGACGAAGTGAGGAGTATTCGGCGGAATAAATTCGCGGACGCTCATTTAAAAGGAGGTAACAAAAGTGGATATCAAATCAATTGAAGCAGGGTTTACTAAGAAAGAGATGCCGGCGATTAACGTCGGAGATACGGTTAAAGTGCTTACGAGAATTCCGGAAGGCCCGGATAAATTCCGCTTGCATCCTTTTGAGGGTGTGGTGATTGCTAAGGGCGGAACAGGGCTTAAACATAATTTTACCGTGAGAAAAGTTTCTTCCGGGGAAGGCGTGGAGCGCGTGTTTCCGCTTTATTCTCCGGTTATTGATCGTATTGAAATTATCCGTTTTGGTAAGGTCAGAAGGGCTAAGCTTTACTATTTAAGAGGTAAGATTGGCAAGCATGCCACTAAAATAGAAAGTAAAGAAGAAAAAGTTAAGTAGTGCTCTATTACGAAAAAAAGCTTAAGCTTAAAGGGTTTGATTACATTATCGGCGTAGATGAAGCCGGCCGCGGGCCTTTAGCCGGACCGGTAGTCGCGGCGGCAGTGTGGTTAAAGGATTTCAGATTTATTCATCAGGTAGATGATTCTAAGAAATTAACTCCGGCAAAAAGAAAAGCCGCGTTTTTTGAAATAAAAAGTAAATCTTTATATGCGATTGCCACTGTGGGGCATATTAAGATTGATCAGATCAATATTTTGCAAGCAACAATTTTAGCCATGCAAAAGGCGGTTAAAAAACTGGCTAAACAGCTAACCGCCGGCGAATTAAAACGCGCATTTGTGCTCATTGACGGTAATATGCGTTTTAAGCTTAAACTGCCTTATCGGAGCATTGTGGGAGGGGACGGTAAATCGCTGAGCATTGCCGCAGCTTCTATCCTTGCTAAAGTGCGGCGGGATGAGATTATGGTTGCTTATCACAAAATTTATCCGCAATATGAATTTATTAAACATAAAGGTTATCCTACGCAGTTGCATCGGGATATTTTAAAAAAAATCGGCCCGATCGCTATCCATAGAAAGAGTTTTTTAAAGTGTTGCCGGGAAATTTAGAGTTTGGAAAAGCTGCCGAAGATGCAGCCGCTGAGTTTTTAAAAGCCAAAGGATATAAAATCCTGCAGCGTAACTATAAAAATAAATTTGGTGAAATTGACATTATTGCACAGCAAAAGGATGTGATTTGTTTTGTTGAGGTTAAGGCCCGGCATTCTCTTGCTCTTGGAGTTCCTCAAGAAGCAGTTACCGCTGGCAAACAAAGACAAATCAGCCGGGTTGCGGTTAATTATTTAAAGTTTAACCACCTTTTAGAACGGCCGGCACGTTTTGATGTGCTTGCACTTTTGTATACAAATAATCAACCGCAGATATCTTTAATTACAGATGCTTTTGAATTAAGCGCATCCTTTACCGTTTAAAATTATGAAATATAAAACTCAAAGCCTGACGAAATACTTAAATGACCTTGCTGCTAAACTTGCCGCTCCGGGGGGAGGATCGGCCGCGGCACTAAACGCGGCGATGGGGGCAAGTTTAATAAGTATGGTGGTTAATTTTACTTTAGGTAAACCCAGATATTCAGTTTTTGAAAAAGAATTGAAGATAATATTAGCTAAATGTGAAAGATTAAGAAAACAATTTTTAGATCTGGTGGATTTGGATGTATTGGCTTATCAGAGTAAAGATATCAAAAAGGCATTGGCCACGCCTTTGCGTTTGGCTAAGCTTTGCTGTCAGGCAGCTAAGTTATGCCCACCACTGATTAAGAAGGGTAATCTCAATTTAATTAGCGATGTTGCGGTAGCGGCGGTTTTTTTAGAGTCAGCTTTTGTGGCCGCTTGTTTCAATGTGGAGATTAATTTAAAAAGTTTGGCCGATGCCAAGCTAACCCGGGTAACCCGGAAAGAGCTTAAGCAGATGCATGAAATTATTTTAAAGATTCGTAAAAATACGGAGGATGGTGTTGGCAAAATTATTAGAGGGTAAGATTGTTGCGGATAAAATTAAAGAGGATCTCAAGATTCGCGTGCAGAGTTTAAAACAGGCTCCGGTTTTAGCCAGTATTGTGATCGGAGAAAATGCCGGAGCAATAAGCTATGCAAAATCACAGCAGAAATTAGCCGGCCAACTCGGTATTAAATATTGTTTGCGTGTTTTACCTCAGGAGACAACTGAAAAACAGACAGCTGAACTTATTCAGGAATTAAATAATGATAAGAACGTGAATGGCATTGTCATTCAGATGCCTTTGCCTAAACAAATAGATTGTAAGTCGATTAACCGGTTTATTGCACGAAGTAAAGATATTGAAGGGGTGAATTCTCCCGTGGTGGCCGCGGTGATGGAATTAATTGAAACCAGTGACGTGGATTTATACGGTAAGGAAGTTGTGTTAGTGGGCTATAGCGAAATATTAGGTAAACCTTTGGTATTTTTGTTGCTGGATAAATTTGCCACGGTTACTGTTTGTCATATTGGTACCAGCAAGGTTGGTAAGTTAGAAGGGCATATCCGGAGCGCCGAAGTTTTGATTGTGGCAGTAGGCAAAGCCGGATTAATTAAGGGGGAATGGATTAAGGAAGGCGCGGTGGTTATAGATGTCGGGATTAACCGCCTAGGCGATAAGATTGTCGGGGACGTAGAATTTGAGTCAGCGGAAAAACGCGCCTCTTGGATTACTCCTGTGCCGGGAGGAGTGGGACCACTGACTGTAGCCATCTTAATGCGCAACCTGGTTGAGTCAGCTTACGCGCAGCAGTAAAAATACCATTCGATATTTAAACTAAGCTAAATTAAAATGACTTTTAAAGAGAAAATACAGGCAGGGAAATTTTTAATTACCTCGGAGGTTGGCCCGGAGAAAGGGATGCATGCTGATCGGTTATTGCAGGATGCTGAGCTTATTCGTAATAAAATCGATGCGATTAATGTTACGGATTTACAGAGTTCCATAATGCGTTTAGGGTCATTAACGGTAAGTTTTCTGCTGAAACAAAAGGGTTTTGAGCCGATTTATCAGTTAACCTGCCGCGACCGTAATCGTTTAGCTCTGCAATCAGATTTACTTTCCGCGGCGGCTTTAGGAATTCAGAATATTTTGATTGCCACCGGAGATCATCCCAGCCTGGGTGATCATCCGCAGGCTAAACCGGTTTTTGACCTAGATTCAGTTCAATTATTGCAGGTGTCCAGGAAATTAGAAACCGGTTTTGATATGCAGGGCCATAAATTAGAAGGCAGCGCGCCAAAATTTTGTCTTGGCGCGGTAGTTAACCCCGGTTCAGATCCGTTAGACCCGCAGATTATGAAGATGGATAAAAAAATTGCTGCCGGAGCGGAATTTTTCCAAACTCAGGCAGTCTTTGATCTAAAAACTTTTGAAAATTTTGTTTCTAAATCTAAGCATGTTAAAGTTCCGATTATGGCTGGCATTGTTTTATTAAAATCCGCTGGTATGGCGCGTTACATGAATAAACACGTTGCCGGGATTACTGTGCCGGAAAGTTTGATTGCAGAAATAGATTCCAGTAAAGATAAGGCGGCTACTTCTATAGAGATTGCCAGCCGTTTAATTAAGCAGTTAAAACCCATGTGCCGGGGAATTCATATTATGTCTATTGGTTGGGAAAAAATTGTGCCCCGGGTTTTGGAGGCGAGCGGATTATAATGGCATCTAATTTACCGGCTATACCCGGAGCAAGAAAAAAGGGAGTGGTTTTAATCAGCTCCGAAGATGATATTAAAAAGCTAGATACTTATCTGATCAATGATACTGTTTGTGTTGAGGGGCAAGCCGGGATAGCATTTAGATTAGCTAAATTAATTTGTGAAAAATATAAAGTTGCGGTTAAGGTTATAAGCACAGATAACGACTCGCGCTTGTCGCACCCGGAGCTAAATGGTATTGCGCCAGTGTCCGCTTGTGGCGAAAATATCCAGATAATCAATAGCCCGATTCAGGAGATTGTTGGCGAGGGCAGAGCCGAAGCGGTTAAATTTAAAGACGGTAAAGCCATCGGCGTATGTTTAGTTATTTTTGTGGATAAAGCCATGTTGGATTTATCCGGCGAGCAGGCCAAAGAAGAACAGCTGCCCCAGTTACTCGTAGATCTCGGAACAAAAGGAACCCTGGGCGTATTAAATCTTACGCGTCAATCTTTAGCTGAGGCCATAAGTCAAAAAGGCCGGGAGACAAAGATTGAATTTCCGGAAACTAATTATTGCCTACCCTTAATTAATGCCCTATTGAATATAGAAGTAAAAAACCTGCAGGATTGTTTATCGGCTTTTAATCAAGCAGAAGGCTTGTCTAATAATCTGGCGACATCCAGCGGTTTGTTTATTAATAGCCCGGATGGCTTATTAAACAAGGGTATAGCTACTTTGATTTGCGAGGAGATTTTAGCGGCTTTAGCGGTATTAAATCAACAGCATCCTAAAGAAGGGTTGGGTTTTATTCCGGATAATATTTTGCGTTCATTAGGGTTGCAATTAGTGGATGGGAGGATCGCGGGCATTGCCGTAATTTTAGGACCGGCTAAGGATGAACAGTCCGCCGTGGAATTAATCCGTGATTTTCAATCTAAAAGTATTGTCAGTCTTCTGGCGGGCAAGATCAATGGCCATACTTTTAAGCAACAACTTCAAAATCAGGGGGTCGGTTTAGGTTTAGAAAATTATATTGTTGCTTTAGGTGATGATTATCTTTCGGCGATTTACGCGGTTAATTTTGCGGTGCGTGCTCCTTTAATTTACGGTGGCAATAAACCCGGACAGTGGCAGGAGATCGCCGGTTATATCCGCAACCGTGTTCCGGCATTTGTCCTTTTGCTTAGCCACGTGGATGAGCTCTTGGTGGCCACCGGTTTAGGATGCCTGGCTTTTGGCCTGCCGATAATTACGGATTTGGATGTACCGCAATTAGGCAAGATGGATACTACTTTGTTTGAGGCTTTAGTTACTGAGCAGGATTATCGTAAATTACCTTCTAAATGTATTTTGACGCGGGGGATTAAAATTAAAATTTCGCAGGTGGCTGTCCCTGTGCCTTATGCTGCTGCTTTTGAAGGCGAGCGTGTGCGCAAGGAACAATTGGCGGTTGAGTTCGGAGGTAAGGCGAGCAGTGCGATTGAATTTTTAAGTTCTCAGGATGAGGAGAGTATCATTGATGGCCGCGTGGAATTAATCGGCCCGGATATTGATCAGTTACCGATAGGCAGCCAATCTTTGCCTTTGGCGATAGTCGTGGATGTTTTTGGCCGCAAGATGCAAAAAGATTTTGAACCGATATTAGAAAGACAAATCCATCGTTTTATTAACTACTGTATGGGCCTGATGCATATGGGCCAGCGCGATATGGTTTGGATTAGAATATCTAAAGATGCGGACAGTAAAGGTTTTCGGTTAAAACATTTGGGGGTTATCTTGCATGCGATGCTGCATTCTGAATACGGTGCGATTGTGGATAAGGTGCAGGTTAAGCTTTACACTAATTCGCTTGATGTAGATAAGATTTCACTTCAAGCACAACAGATATATAATCAACGCGACGAGCGTTTAGCCGGCATGACTGATGAGAGTGTGGACACGTTTTATTCCTGTTTATTATGCCAATCTTTCGCTCCTAACCATGTTTGCGTGGTTACTCCGGAGCGCTCAGGTTTATGCGGGGCGTATTCCTGGTTGGATGCTAAGGCTTCTTTCGAGATTATGCCTAGCGGGCCGAATCAACCTATTCTTAAAGGAAATCTTTTGGATGCCCGGCTTGGCCAATGGGAGAATATAAATGCTTTTGTGCAGCAGAAATCCAATCAGACTATTGATGCCGTAAGCATGTACTCGTTGATGGATGGGCCGCAATCCTCTTGCGGATGTTTTGAATGTATTGTGGCCATTGTTCCTGAAGCTAACGGGGTTATGTTGGTACACCGCGATTATCCCGGGATTACTCCTTGCGGGATGAGTTTTACAACTTTAGCCGGATCGGTTGGCGGCGGAGTGCAGACTCCGGGGTTTTTGGGGGTGGGTAAGTTGTATATCTTAAGTAAAAAATTTATTTCGGCTGAAGGCGGGTTAGCCAGGGTAGTCTGGATGCCTAAAGAGTTAAAGGAAATTCTGCAAGAGAAACTAAAATTCCGGGCTAAAGAGATGGGGCAGGAGAACTTACTAGATAAAATTGCCGATGAATCGGTAGCGACTAGTTCCGAAGAGTTGCTCGTTTTTTTAAAACAGGTAGCGCATCCGGCATTGACCATGGATCCAATTATTTAGATTCAAAATCAAGGAGCTCAAATTCTTCTTGACGCGTACATTTTAAATGTATATAATTACTTATAAATGAATAATCATCTCCCGCCTAAACTCATAATAATTCCAATTGCAATATTGTTTGTTCTTATGTTTACCGGACTTACTTTTGCTCAAGGAGAAAAGATTAACTCTGCCGCTGAAGAGATGTCGGATGTTAAACAGGAGCAAGCTAGAAAATACCGGGAGTTGGGGTTAGAATACCAGGAAATGGGTAATTTGACGGATGCTTTGAGTTTTTATCAGAAAGCCATTGCTATTTATCCCAATTTTGCCGTTGCTTATAATGATATCGGGGTAGTTTATGAAGCGATGGGTTCTCTTGACCGGGCAGAGGAAAATTATCTAAAATCGATTAAAATCGACCCCGCTTATTCTAGCGCTTATACAAATTTGGCGCTTTTTTATGAGGGTCAGCGAAATTTAGAGAAGGCAGCATTCTATTGGAACAAGCGCGTGGCGGTAGGTACCCCGGAGGATCCCTGGACACAGAAAGCAGCCAGCCGGCTTCGTGATATCCGCATGTCTTTATCCGGGCAGCCGTTCTCTGATGAGCGAGAAGAAGAGGTTCTGGGGTTGATGCAGGAAGTTACCGGAAATAAAATCGGGCTTAACCAGGATGATAACGCCTTGGCTCAAATGCACTTTAAAAAAGCCAAACAGAGTTTTGATAGAGGGGATATGGCTACGGCAATTAAAGAAGCATTGGATGCCGAGTATTTAGATCAGGATAACCCGGAGATTGAAGCGTTTATTGAAAAGGCAGAGCGAAGAGCTCTGACGCGATAGAAGCGTACCGCAAAAACATCTTTCCTTATATTGAATTCCTTACATATTTAATTAATGGCTGAAAAAAGTTTTTTCTTAATTGATGCTACTGCATTTTGTTATCGGGCATTTTATGCTTTAAGCGGCTTGAGCACCTCTAGCGGCCAGATGACCAATGCGGTTTACGGATTCATAAATATTCTTAATAAAGTGTTAAAAGAGCAGAAGCCGGATTATTTGGTTTGTTGTTTTGATTTATCACGCAATACATTCCGTTCGAAGAAATTTGCGGAATATAAGATGCAACGGCCGGTAATGCCGGATGGTTTGATTAGCCAAATTCCCTTGATCAAAGAAGTAATTGGTGCATACGGAGTTCCTATATTCGAAAAAGAAGGTTTTGAGGCTGACGATCTCATCGCTGTGCTGGCCAGAAAAGCCTCGGCACAGTCATTGGCGGTGACCATTGTGAGCAGCGATAAGGATATCTTGCAATTAGTGGGTAAGCGTATTTCGGTATTTAGCCCTTATAAAGATAGCGGGATACTTTATGATCCGGCTAAAGTAAAGGAGCGTTTCGGGGTTCTTCCGGAGCAGCTGGTAGACATTATTGCGCTGATGGGTGATGCGGCGGATAATATTCCCGGGGTTCCCGGGATTGGGGATAAAACCGCTAAAAAGCTGGTTTTAGAATTTGGTTCCGTAGATAAGTTACTTAAAAATATTTCAAAAGTAAAGCCTCAAAAAATTAAAGAAATGATTCTTGAATACAGGCCGCGCTTAAAATTGAATAAAGAGCTGATTACTTTGGATCAAGAGCTGGATTTAGACCTGGATTTAAAAAAAGCTAAAACCGGGCAGCCGGATTGCGGACGGCTCGCCAGTATTTTTAAGAAATTAGAGTTTAAAAAGTTGTTGGGAGAGTTGCCGGATGCGGTAGATAAAACCCTGCCTACCAGCCTGTGTAGTTGTAATCCGCTGGAGTTAGCCGCGATGCTTAAACAGCGTAGTGAAATTGCTATTTACGGATCCCGGTCCGATGATTTATTCTTTGCCATTGGCGATAAATTTTTCAGCGGTGAGCTTGCCCAATCAGAGCTGTGTTCGGTGATCTCTGATTTTCGAATAAAAAAGACCGGACATGACCTTAAGAAGCTAAAAGTTGCTCTTTACAAAGAAGGTTTAATCTTAAACGGTTTGGATTTTGATATTATGATCGCCGCTTATCTGCTCAATCCATCGCGAACAAGTTATGCGCTGGAGGATCTGGCGTTGGAAATTTTAGGGGAATTTATCCGCCCGGGGTCTTTGGAAGCAAAAGAGGCATTGGCTCTGGTGGTTAGATTAAAGCCGCCGCTTAGGCAGGTACTAGAAGAGAAAGATTTATTAAAGCTGTTTTTTGATCTGGAAATGCCTTTGGTGAGTATTTTGGCCGTGATGGAGCAAGACGGGATAAAGTTAGATTTGGAGTTACTTAAAAATCTTTCACACGATATTGAACACAGATTAATTAAGTTAATTTCGGATATTTATCAAGTAAGCGGAACGCAATTTAACATTAACTCGCCGAAACAGTTAGGGCAGGTTCTGTTTGTTAAATTAGGACTTCCGGTGATTAAAAAAACTAAGACCGGCCCATCTACAGATGAAGAGGTGTTAAAGCGTTTGAGTGATAAACACGCCTTACCTGTTCTTTTGCTGGAGTATCGGCAGTTGACTAAATTAAAAAACACTTATGTTGATGCCCTGCCTAAACTAGTCGATCAGGCTACCGGCAGGGTGCATACCTGTTTTAATCAGACCGGTACTGAAACAGGCAGGTTAAGTTCGAGTAATCCTAACTTACAGAATATCCCGATTAAGACCGATATCGGCAGCAAAATCCGCCAGGCGATTATTACTTCCGGTGAAAAGAATTGCCTGCTCTCTTGTGATTATTCACAAATAGAATTAAGGGTTTTGGCGCATTTGTGTGGTGACCATACCTTGATTGAGGCATTTAACGGCAATCAAGATGTCCACCGGTTGACGGCTTCTTTAATCTACAATCTCCCTGAATCAGAAATTAAGCCTCAGATGCGCGAGGTAGCGAAAAGAGTTAATTTTGGTATTATTTACGGCCAGAGCGCATACGGTTTGAGTAAGGATCTGGAGATCTCCATAAATCAAGCACAGGATTTTATTGACGCTTATTTTTTACGTTATCCTAAAGTAGAAGAATATATTGACGCGCAGATAAAAAAGGCTCAAAATGACGGTTTTGTTACCACGCTATTGGGAAGAAGAAGGTATATCCCTGAAATTAATAATAAAAATATGGGGATTCGGCAGTTTGCTCAGCGTCAAGCTGTAAATACTCCTATTCAGGGAACCGCTAGCGATTTGATCAAGCTGGCAATGATTAAGATCGGCGCGCAGATTAAAGACCGGGGCTTAAAAGCTAAGATGATTCTGCAGATTCATGATGAACTGGTTTTCGACCTGCCGATCCCTGAATTAAACATACTTGGGGGGATAGTTAAAATTGAAATGGAGAATGTGATGAAATTAGCGGTGCCCATAAAAGTAGATATGAAAAAAGGAGCCAATTGGTTAGAGATGTCCGCATTTTCGTTAAGCGAGGCGGTGAGGCAATGAAGATCGCGATGATCGCTTCAGAAGTCGTGCCTTTTGCTAAGACCGGAGGTTTAGCGGATGTGGCGGGAGCTTTACCGTTGGCTTTAGAGTATTGTGGACATGAAGTAATTGTGATTATGCCCGGTTATAAATGTATTACGGATGCTAAGTTAAAAATTAGCCGGGTTTCCAAGGATGTTACGTCCGCGGTTATCGGGAAAAACATCAGAGTGTTCTTTATAGAAAATAAGGATTATTTTTACCGTGACGGATTATATGGAGATAAAAACGGTGATTACCCGGATAATTTAGAGCGGTTCGCTTTTTTCTGCCGCCGGGGGGTAGAGCTATTAAAAGAGATAAATTTTCCTGCGGATATCTTGCATTTACATGATTGGCAGGCCAGCTTAGCGGCGGCGTATTTAAAAAACCTATATTCAAGTATGAGTTTTTACCGCCAAATCCGGTGCGTTTTAACTCTGCATAATATTGGTTACCAGGGGGTTTTTGCTAAAGAAAAGTTCCCGAAACTGGGTTTTGGTTGGGGGCTTTTTAATATTGATGGTTTTGAATTTTATAATCGGGTTAATCTGCTAAAGGGGGGAATAGTTTTTGCGGATTTTATTAATACCGTTAGCCCTACTTATGCCGATGAAATTCAGACAGAAAAGCTGGGATTTGGTTTAGATGGCCTTTTGAGGAAACGTAAAAATGTTTTAAGCGGAATTTTAAATGGGGTAGATTATTCTGTCTGGGATCCGGATACGGATAGGTTTATTGCGCAGAATTTTTCCCGGGTCAATCTGGAAGATAAAGCTTTGAATAAAAAAGATTTACAAAAAATATGCAACCTGCCGCAAGATGAAAATATCCCGGTTTTAGGGATTGTTTCCCGTTTAGCGCAGCAGAAGGGTTTTGATATCTTTGCCCAAGGTTTAGATGAGCTTTGCAAGAAGAATATGCAGCTGGTTATTTTAGGCTCCGGAGAGCTAAAATATCAGGAGGTTCTTAAAGCCGCCGCCGATAAACATCCAAAAATTATTTCACTAAATTTAAAATTCGATGACCCTTTAGCGCATAAGATTTATGCGGGCAGCGATATTTTCCTGATGCCTTCTTTCTATGAGCCGTGCGGATTGGGGCAATTAATCAGTTTACATTACGGAACAATTCCGTTGGTTTTTAAAACCGGCGGCTTGGCGGATACGATTAATAAGAATAATGGTTTTGTTTTCAGCCAGTATACTGAAGAAGAATTACTGAAACTAATCGACAAAGCGATATTGGTATTTAAAAATAAAAAGAAATGGATGTCTTTGATCAATAATGCCATGGAATGTAATTTTTCCTGGAAGGTCTCGGCGGATAAATATATCCAATTATATGCCAAAGCGAAGAAAAAATAAATTTGTCTTAGGGGTTACCGGTAATATTGCCTGCGGTAAAAGCACGGTCGCCGGAATGCTTAAGACTAAAGATTGCCTGTTAATTGATGCGGATAAGCTGGCGCGGGGATTATTTTTTATCGGCAGCAGTGTTTATGCAAGAATAGTAAAATATTTCGGCCGGAAGGTTCTTCAAAAAAATAACTGTATTAACCGTAAAAAATTAGCTGAAATTGTTTTTGCGGATAAAGCCGCTTTATTTAAATTTAACCGTATTGTGCATCCGGAGCTAATCCGTCAAATCAAGCGGCGTATTCGGAATTCAAATAAGAGAATTATAATTTTGGATGCAGCTTTAATTGTTGAGGCAGGATTAACCGGGTTGGTGGATAAGCTGGTAGTCGTAATTGCCAAAAAGCAGCAGCAGATTTTGCGCAGTCAAAAGAGTTTGAAGTTGGCAAAAAAACAGGTAATTTTAAGAATGAAATTCCAGATTTCGCAAAAGGCAAAGTCGCGTTTTGCGGATTTTATCATAGATAATCGCAGTCAAATAAGTAAAACCCAGAAGCAAGTTTCTAAAATACGGAGGCTGTTGTGGAAAAGTTAGATATTAAAAATCTTAAAGACATGAAGATCAGTGAGCTGAATAAGTTGGCTAAAGAACTTAATGCCAGCGGTATCAGCGGCTTAAAAAAGCAGGATTTAATTTTTAAAATACTTCAGGCTCAGGCAGAGAAGGAAGGGTTAATGTTTGGGGAGGGAGTATTAGAGATTCTTTCTGAAGGGTTCGGTTTTTTGCGCAGCCCGAATTATAATTATCTTCCCTGCCCGGATGATATTTATATTTCTCCGTCGCAGATTAGGAAATTTGAATTGCGCACGGGGGATACGGTAAGCGGCCAGATACGGCCACCTAAGGAAGGCGAGAAATATTTTGCTTTACTTAAAGTTGAGGCGGTAAATTTCGAGAATCCTGAGGAGGTAAAAGAAAAGGTGCTTTTTGATAACCTTACTCCGGTTTATCCGCGTGAGCCGTTTAATATGGAGACCAAGCCGGATGAGCTATCCATGCGGATCATGGGCTTGCTTACCCCGATCGGTAAAGGCCAGCGTGGTTTAATTGTTGCTCAACCGTATAGCGGTAAAACTGTTTTATTACAGAAGATTGCCAACGCTATTACCAGTAATAATCCGGATGTAATTCTGATTGTTCTGTTGATTGACGAGCGGCCGGAAGAAGTTACGGATATGCAGCGTAATGTTAAAGGTGAGGTAATTTCATCTACCTTTGATGAGCCGCCGGAACGCCACGTGCAGGTTGCGGAGATAGTTTTAGAGAAAGCTAAGCGCCTGGTTGAACATAAACGCGATGTGGTTGTGCTTTTGGACAGTATTACGCGTTTAGCCAGAGCCTATAACTCCGTGGTTCCGCATAGCGGTAAAGTTCTTTCCGGAGGCATTGATTCTAATGCTTTGCAGAAACCCAAGAGATTCTTTGGCGCGGCGCGGGCGGTAGACGAAGGCGGAAGCTTGACCATTATTGCTACAGCCTTAGTGGACACCGGAAGCCGGATGGATGAAGTTATTTTCGAAGAGTTCAAAGGGACCGGTAACATGGAAACACAACTGGATCGTAATCTTTTCCAGCGCAGGATTTACCCGGCTATTGATATTAAACGCTCAAATACCCGTCATGAAGAGCTGTTAGTTAAACCGGATGTGTTGTCCAAGACCTGGATTTTGAGAAAAGTTTTAAATGAGTTAAATAATGTGGAAGCGATGGAGTTGCTCATCGAAAAGTTAGGTAAGACTAAGAATAATGAAGAGTTTCTAAACAGTATGAATCAGAAATAAAGGAGGAATCAAGATGAAAGAAAAAATACATCCTAATTACAAAGAAAGCACTATTGTTTGCGCTTGCGGTGAGACGGTACATACCCGATCAACTAAACCAAGTATCCGGGTGGAGATTTGTTCAAAATGCCATCCATTTTTTACCGGAAAACAAAAGCTGGTGGATTCTGCCGGCCGCGTGGATAAGTTTGTGAAGAAGTATGCGAAGAAGAAATAAATCCGTCAATGATTTAGTGTGGATTCATTAGCTACTGTGCCTAATCGCTCGAAAATTCTTTAGAATTTTCTCGCAGGCACAGTATTAATGGGGACACACTTAAGTGTGTCCCCAGCTTAAGCCTTTTAAACTATGTATGAACAATTAGAAAAATTAGTCCTGCGCTATCAGGAATTAGAACAGCTATTGGGAAGCCAGGAGCAGATTACTGATCGTCCGCTTTATAATAAGCTGGCCAAAGAGCTTTCGGACATTAAGCTTGTGGTTTCCTGGTATCGGGAATATAAGGATTTACTTAAGGAGATTGCTGATCTTGAGTTGGTCTTATCGGGAAAGCACGACCAGGATTTTTTAGAATTAGTACAGATAGAGCAAAAGAGTTTAGCTGAGAAAAAAAATGTTCTCCAGCAGAAGTTAGATAAAGTTTTGGCCGGTGAAGATAAGGATGCCGGGCGTGATTGTATCATGGAAATCCGGCAGGGCACGGGAGGGGATGAAGCAGGGCTTTTTGCGGCCGTACTCTATCGGATGTATTCTAAATATGCGGATAATAAGGGTTGGGTAATTGAACCGATGTATTCTAGTGTTAACGAAGCCGGCGGAATTAAAGAGATAGTTTTTAGCGTAAAGGGTAAGGATTCTTTCCGTTGTTTAAAATTTGAAAGCGGCGTGCACCGTGTGCAGCGGGTTCCGACGACCGAGTCACAAGGCCGGATTCACACCTCTACGGCCACGGTGGCGGTATTAGTCGAGCCGGAAGAGATTGATTTGATTATCGAGCCAAAAGATTTAAGAATTGATACTTACCGCTCAAGCGGCCCGGGTGGTCAACATATGCAAAAGACAGATTCTGCCGTAAGAATTACTCACATTCCTACCGGCACGGTAGTTGCATGTCAGGATGAGCGTTCACAGATTAAGAATAAGGCTAAGGCGATGAGAGTTTTACGTGCCCGGATTTTAGAGGTAAAAATCGAAACTGAGGCAAAAAGATTATCGAGTGCCAGGAAAACCCAGATTGGCACCGGAGACCGCAGTGAAAAAATCCGTACTTATAATTTTCCCGACCGCCGGGTTACGGATCACCGGATCAATTTTACTTCGCATCAATTAGAAGGGGTTTTAGAGGGGCAAATGGATGAGCTTTTTGAGGCTTTATTGAAAGCAGAATTAGAAAAGAAAAATGACAGAAGCTGAGTTAGTTTTAACCCATGTTTTAAATTGCGACCGGCTATCTTTATACTTGAATAAGGATACTTGTTTAGATAGAAATAAATCCGCTCAAGTATCGGGAATATTAAAACGCAGAATTATGGGCGAACCACTGCAGTATATTTTAGGATCAACCGAATTTATGGGGTATGAGTTTAAGGTTGATTCGCGGGCGTTGATTCCCCGTCCGGAAACAGAGATTCTAATCAGCGCTGTGTTAGAAAAATTAAAAGGCAAAACTGGACAGTTAAAAATCTTTGATTTAGGCACGGGTGCCGGTTGTATTGCTGTTTGTCTTGCTAAATTATTGCCGCAGGCGCGGATTTGGGCAAGCGATCTATCTTTAGCAGCCTTGCAATTAGCCCAAGAGAATGCTGATTTGCATAAAGTAAAAGTTAAATTTTTATCGGGGGATATTTTCAGCGCCCTGGAAAATGATCAGGAAAAATTTGATTTAATTATCAGCAACCCTCCCTATATCGCCAAAGGAGAATTTTGCGGTTTGGCCAAGGAGCTGTCTTTTGAACCGGCTTTAGCTTTAGAGGCAGGTATTGATGGTTTAGATTTTTACCGGCGCATAATTAGTCGGGCAGCTTTTTATTTAAATGTTGACGGTTTATTAGCTTTTGAAATAGGAGCTAATCAGGCTGACCGGATTTGTATGCTCTGTGCTGAACAGAATTTTAGTGTTTTAGATATAATTAAAGATTATAATGATATTAAACGCGTAGTTATCGCTAAACAAAGGACTTAAAAAGCAAATGGATAAATTGATTATTGAAGGCGGAGTAAAATTAAAAGGCGAGGTTACGGTTTCCGGAGCTAAAAATGCGGTGTTGCCGATTTTAGCCGCGACCTTGCTTACCGATGAACCCTGTGTAATCAAAGGGGTACCGAATTTACGCGATACGAATAGCATGCTTAAAATTTTACGTGCTTTAGGCAAAATCGCGGAGTTTGATAAAGGTAAAGTTAGTGTTACTGCCGGTAAAGTTTCAAATTATATTGCCGAATATAAATTAGTTTCGACAATGCGCGCTTCATTCTGTGTTTTAGGCCCGCTTTTAGGTAAATTGAAAAAAGCCAAGGTTTCTCTTCCGGGAGGCTGCGTGATTGGGGTGCGTCCGGTTGACCTGCATCTTAAAGGTATTCGGGCTTTAGGTGCCGATATCAGTATTGATTCAGGTTATGTGATTGCTAAGACAAATAAATTACGCGGTGCTTACATTTATCTGGGCGGAGTTTACGGCTCATCAGTTTTAGCCACCGATAACGTAATGATGGCTGCGGTGTTGGCGGCCGGTAAAACGATCATTGAATCGGCGGCTTGTGAGCCGGAAGTGGTCGATTTGGCGGAGTGCTTAATTAAAATGGGCGCAAAAATTAAGGGCCATGGTACGCCGGTAATTGAAATTGAAGGAGTAAAATATCTGCACGGTGCGGTGCATTCTATAATTCCTGACCGCATTGAGGCGGGAACATTAATTTTAGCGGCTTTAATTACCGGTGGAGACGTATTAATTAAAAACGTGCAATATCAGCATTTGGGGGCTTTAATTGATAAATTAGCTGAGGCGGGTGCCCATCTTGAGCGTGTTGATGGAGCCGTCAGAGTTAAAGGTAATAAAAAATTAAGGTCGGTAAATATTACGACTCTTCCGTATCCGGGATTTCCTACGGATATGCAGGCGCAGATGATGAGTTTAATGTCCGTTACCGGAGGAATTAGCGTAATTACCGAAAAAATTTATCCGGATAGGTTTATGCATGTTGCCGAGCTTAATCGTATGGGGGCGCATATTCAAAGAGAAGGCCCGCATGCGATTGTTGAGGGGATAAAAAGCCTGTCCGGCGCTCCGGTGATGGCAAGCGATTTGCGTGCTTCTGCCGGTTTAGTTTTAGCGGGCTTAGCGGCGCGGGGTAAGACATCTATTTCCAGAATATATCATTTGGAGCGCGGGTATGAATTTATCGAAGAAAAGTTGATTAATTTAGGCGCTAAAGTCTGGAGAGAAAAAGAATGATTTTAATGATCGATAACTATGATTCCTTTACTTATAATTTGGTACAATATTTGGGGGAATTAGGGCAGCGGGTTTTGGTTCATCGGAATGACGCGCTGACGATTATGGATATTAAAAAACTTAATCCGCAGAAGATTGTTATCTCTCCGGGGCCAGGTAGGCCGGAAGATGCCGGTATCTCCTGCGCAGTGATCAAAGAGTTTTGCGGAAAAATTCCTATTTTGGGAGTTTGTCTGGGGCATCAGGCAATCGGTTATTGTTTCGGCGGTAAAATCGTGCAAGCTAAGCGGTTGATGCATGGCAAGACCTCTAAAATTTACCATTATAAAAAAGATATTTTTAGAAATATACCCAATCCGTTTTTAGCCACGCGTTATCATTCTTTATTAGTTGAGAAGAAAAGTTTACCTTCTTGCCTTGAGATAATTGCCTGGACGGCCGAATTTGAAATTATGGGGTTAAAACATAAAAAATACCCTCTCTGGGGCGTGCAGTTTCATCCGGAATCTATATTAACTAAAAGCGGCAAAGCCATGCTGGATAATTTTATTAAGCTGAAATGATTAAAGATTTGATCAAACAGTTACTGAATAAAAAAGACTTAACTCCGCTGCAGATGCAGCAGGTGATGCGGGAGATTTTAAGCGGCGCGGTGGATACTGCCGATATTATCGCTTTTTTAACTTCTTTAAATGAAAAAGGCGAGACAGTCGTAGAATTAACGGCGGCGGTAAAGGCCATGCTAAAATATGTTGAGCCGATTATTGTCGACAAACCTAATATACTGGATACCTGCGGAACGGGGGGAGATAAAAAAGGTACTTTTAATATTTCAACCGTTACGGCATTGGTTGCTAGCGGTGCCGGGGTGACGGTCGCTAAACACGGCAATCGCTGCGTATCGAGTAAGTGCGGCAGCGCGGATATTTTAGAGGCTCTGGGTGTTAAAATTGATATGGATACGGGAAAAATTAAAAAATGCCTTGAGGAAATCGGTATTGCTTTTTTGTTTGCGCCAAACTTGCATTTAGCGATGCGCCATGTCATGCCGGCGCGAAAGCAAATTGCCCAAAAAACCATATTTAATATTTTAGGGCCGCTGATTAATCCGGCGCGGGCCACCAATCAGCTAATCGGGGTGTATTCCCAACAGTGGGTCAGGCCGTTGGCCGAAGTCCTGCATAATTTAGGTTCAGATCATATTCTAGTGGTGCATGGCGCAGACGGTTTGGATGAAATAACGACTACGGATAAAACTTTCGTTACCGAGGTTGCCGGCAGGGTAATCAAGGATTACGAAATTGTTCCGGAAGATTTTGGTTTTAAAAGGGCAAGTTTGAATGATCTGTTAGGCGGCACAATCGATGAAAATGTAAAGATCGCTTTAGATATTTTGTCGGGAAAATCGGGTAGCCGCAGGGAGGTAGTTTTACTTAATGCCGGCTGTGCCATATATGCGGCGAATAAAACGGATACAATCTCCAAGGGAGTAATTCTGGCAAAAAAATCTATTGATTCCGGAGCAGCATTGGAAAAGCTTAAGCGGCTAAAGGAATATTCGCAATAATATGGCTAAAACTGATATTTTAAAACAAATCGTGGCCAAAAAGAAAGAGAGGGTTCTTTTGGCTAAGCAGCAGCTTAGCCAGGAAGAGCTCATTGCTAAATTAGCGGGTTTACCCGTTACCCGGCCGTTTAAAGAAGTAATTAGTAAGCCTAAGCAGATTTCGCTGATTGCTGAAATTAAACAGGCTTCACCTTCTAAGGGGATGATCCGTGAAGATTTTAATTTAGAGGAGATTTCCCGGCTTTATCAAGAGGCAGGGGTGCAGGCGGTTTCCGTGTTAACGGAGGAGGATTTTTTCAGCGGCAGCCTGGTTTACCTAAATCAGGTAAAAAACATATTTACCGGGCCGATTTTAAGAAAAGATTTTATTTTAGAAGAATATCAGGTTTATGAGTCGCGTTATTTCGGAGCGGATGCGATTTTATTGATTGCGGATTTATTGACTAAGGATAAGCTTGTCCAGCTAATGCAGATTGCGGATAGTTTAGGCCTGGATTACCTGGTGGAGGTGCATGATGAAAAGGAGCTTAAAAAAGTCCTTAGTTTAAAGGTCCCGATTATCGGAATTAACAATCGTAATTTGCGCACATTAGAGATTGATTTTAAGACCACGGAAAAATTATTTACTTTGGTTCCCAAAGAAAAGATCGTGGTGGTCGAGAGTGGGATTAAAAACTCTCAGGATGTTTTATTTTTAAAGATCCTTGGGGCAAGTGCCGTATTAATCGGCACAGCCTTTATGGAGGCAGCAGATATTAAAAGTAAGGTAGAAGAGGTAATGGGTTGGTAAAGGTTAAGATCTGCGGGATTACTAATTTAGAGGATGCTTTAGCCGGCTTCTTTTCCGGAGCAGATGCTTTAGGGTTCGTTTTTTATAAAAAAAGCCCGCGCTATATCCGTCCGCATAAAGCAGCAAATATTTCACGGATTTTACCGGATAAAATCAAACGGGTAGGCGTTTTTGTGGATGAAAAAGTTTCCGCTGTAATAAAAATTGCCAAGCTTTGTGATTTAGATATGCTGCAGTTTCATGGGCAGGAATCGCCAGAATATTGCCAGAAATTCAAAGATTATAAAGTGATTAAAGCATTTAGAATAAATCGAAAAGAAAATTTAGAGGGTATATCTAAATATAAAACATTTGCTTATTTGTTTGATAGTTTTTCAAAGGCCAGATTTGGCGGAACGGGGAACAAATTTAACTGGAAAATACTTGCTCAAGCAGTTAGAATAAAGCCAATTGTATTTGTATCCGGCGGGTTAACGGTGAGTAATGTAAAAAAGGCAATTAAATTATTAAAACCCGATTGGGTTGATGCCTCCAGCTCTTTAGAGCTGTCGCCCGGTAAAAAGGGCCATAAAGAGATCGCGAAGTTTATTCAGGCAGCAAAAGCGGTATAATTTAGCGGGTGGGTAGATATGAAAAAATGTCCGTTTTGCGCAGAGGATATCCAGGATGAGGCAGTAAAATGCAAGCATTGCGGCGAGTTCCTGAAGAAAAAGAATAAAGCCTTAAATTGCCTGTTTGGATGCCTGTTTGCTTTGCTGGGGATTGTTTTGTTAAGCGGGGTTTTTATTTATCTTGTTTCTTTTGCGTACAATGCTTTAATGTATAAAATGCTGGCATGGCAGGCAAATTTGCCGCATTTTAATTTACCTTTTACTTTTCATGGTGCGCAGGTGATGTTTAATGATTTGGGGGCAGGATTTCAAAGTCTTAAAGAGTTTCTGAACAATGATTCATTAAAAGATTATCAAAGAATTACCTTCTAAAAAAAATGAAAAATAAATTACCGGATAAAAGCGGGCATTTTGGTTTTTTTGGGGGGAGATTTGTCCCTGAGACGCTGATTTATGCTCTTGATGAATTAGAGAATGAATATTCTAAAGCCAGGAAAGATAAAAAGTTTGCGCGCCAACTTACTTATTATCTTCGCGAGTACGCTGGCCGGCCCACTCCGTTGTACTTAGCCGAAAACTTAAGCCGATATTTAGGAATCAAGAAAGTTTATCTAAAACGGGAGGATCTTTTACATACGGGCGCGCATAAAATTAATAATACTTTGGGCCAGGTGCTTTTAGCGGTGAGGATGGGTAAAAAGAGGTTAATTGCCGAGACCGGGGCGGGCCAGCATGGAGTGGCGACGGCGACGGTAGCGGCTTTATTTGGATTAAGCTGCGATGTTTATATGGGAGAGCAAGATATTCACCGCCAGGCTTTAAATGTACTGCGCATGAAATTACTGGGGGCGAAGGTTATTAGCGTAAAAAGCGGGACGCAAACTTTAAAGGATGCGATGACCCAGGCTTTACGGGATTGGGTAACTAATGTCGAAAATACGCATTATGTTATCGGTACCGCTGCCGGCCCGCATCCGTATCCGGAAATGGTGCGTAATTTTCAACGCGTGATCGGAGACGAGGCGAGAGCGCAGATATTAAAGAAAGAAAATCGTTTACCGGACTATTTGGTGGCTTGTGTTGGCGGCGGCAGTAATGCTATCGGTTTATTCCATCCATTTTTTGATGATTTAAATGTAAGAATGATCGGTGTGGAAGCTGCCGGGTTAGGCCTGGCTTCGGGTAAACATTCCGCGAGTTTAGGCTGCGGAGCAACCGGAGTTTTACATGGTTCTAAGTCAAAGATTCTGGAGGATAAATTTGGCCAGATCAAGAATGCGCATTCTATTGCCGCGGGTTTAGATTATCCGGGGGTTGGGCCGGAGCATGCTTATTACCAGCGAATAAAGCGCGCCGATTACGTGTCGATTACCGATAAAGAAGCTCAAGAAGGATTTAGGTTATTGTCTTTGATTGAGGGGATTATTCCGGCATTGGAGTCTGCGCATGCGGTTGCTTATTTAAAAAAAGCCAAGCGCTTCATTAAAAAGAACGCTTTAGTCATTCTCTGCCTTTCCGGAAGAGGAGATAAGGATCTAGATGAATCGTATTGATAAAAAATTTATGCAACTAAAAAATCAGGACAAAAAAGCTTTTATTGCTTTTATTACTGCCGGTTATCCGGATTTATCTACTAGTTTTAAGTTAGTTATTGAGCTGGAGAAAAAAGGGGTAGACATAATTGAATTGGGTGTGCCTTTTTCTGATCCTTTGGCGGATGGGTCAACGATTCAGGAGGCTTCCGGATATTCTTTAGGGCAAGGAACTAACCTGGTAAAGATTTTAGATTTAGTGAAACAATTGCGTAAGCATAGCAGTTTGCCGATATGCCTGATGACTTATTACAACCCGGTTTTTTGTTTTGGAGAGAAGAATTTTGTGAATAAAGCTGTGGCTGCCGGAGTAGATGGAGTAATTATTCCGGATTTGCCATGCGAAGAAGCTAAAGAATTCAGGCATTATGCTAATCAAAGAGGTTTAGTCAATATTTGTTTTATTAGCCCGACTAGTTCTCTGGCGCGGATTAAGTCGATATTAAAAGTCGCCCGCGGTTTTATTTATTATGTTTCTTTAACCGGGGTAACCGGCAGCCGTAAAAATTTAGCCGCAGATTTAAAAACCAAATTATCCGCAATTAGAAAATTAACGGCTAAACCGGTTTGTGTCGGATTTGGCATATCCAGCGCCGGGCAAGTTAAAGCCGTGCGCAAAATTTCTGATGGAGTAATTGTGGGCAGCGCAATCGTCGGCAAGATTAAAGAAAATCTGGGTAACCGAAATTTAGTACAAAGAGTAGGTAGCTTTGTAGGAAGGTTAAATGTATAAAAGGCAAAAGTTAAATAACGGTTTAAGAATAATTACTAAGCGTTCCGGTAGCGTGCAATCTGTATCTTTGGGGATTTGGATTAATATTGGCAGCCGTTATGAGGCGGTTGAGCAAAAAGGCATATCGCATTTCCTGGAGCATTTACTTTTTAAAGGCAGTAAAAAATACTCTTGCCGCGCGATCAAGGAATCAATTGAAGGAGTAGGCGGGGCGTTAAATGGTTTTACTTCTGAGGAACATACCTGTTATTTGGTTAAGATTCCCCACCGTTATTTATCAAGCGCTTTAGATATTTTATCGGATATGGTGATCAATCCGTGTTTAGCGCCTGCGGATCTCAAAAAAGAAAAAACGGTAGTTTTAGAAGAATTAAAAATGTACCGGGATCTTCCGCAAAGCTATGTCTACGAATTATTGGATGAACTGCTTTGGCCAGGGCAAGCTTTGGGTTCACCGGTAATCGGGACGGTGGAAACGGTAAATAATATTAGCCGTAGTGTCTTAAAATCTTTTCAGCTTAATCATTATACTCCGGCTAACATTGTCATCAGCGCGGCGGGATTACTGGATAATGATTTATTGGTAAAAAAAGTTTCGGCAATTTTTTCACCGCTTAAAAACACTAAATTAAATGTTTTTCTTAAGGCTCAACAGGCCCAGGTTAAGCCGCAGTTAAAGATTTTTCATAAAAATACTGAGCAGACCCATGTGGCCTTAGGTTTTCATGCTTTAAAGCGGGATCATCCGCTAAGGCATGCTCAGGCAATTTTGCATATAATTTTAGGCGCAAATATGTCTAGCCGGCTTTTTAATGAAGTTCGGGAAAAAAGGGGCTTAGCCTACGAGATCGGCACCGGGCTAAAACGTTATCATGATACCGGGGCATTCTTAGTGCACGCGGGGATTGATAATTCCAAAGTCTTAGATTGCCTGGGGTTAATTTTTCATGAGTTGGGTAAGACTAAAAAAATTCCGGTGACTAAAGATGAATTCAAGCGGGCAAAAGAGTTTTACCTTGGGCAGTTGAGTTTGGCGTTAGAGGATACTATGGAGTATATGCTTTGGATGGGAGAGAGCGTTGCCTGTTTAGACAAAGTGTATTCATTAGAGCAGATCATTAAAGAGGTGAATAAGGTTTCTGCGGAGGATGTCAGAGGGGTGGCCAGGCAAATATTTGAAAATAAAACTATTAACCTGGCGCTTATCGGTCCGCTGGGAAAAAATGAAAAACAAATTTACGGTAAATTGAATTTAGGATAAAGATGGTTATTTTTCTAATTTTATTAATCTTAGCAGTGCTTTCATTTTTCTTTTCGGCATCCGAGACGGCAATGATCGGATTAAGTAGGATTCGGCTGCGCCACATGCTGCAGCAGGGAATTAAGGGCGCTCAGAGTGTCCAGCGGTTAGTGGCTAAATTGGATAAGGTGATTGCGGCCATCCTGATCGGTAATAACCTGGTGAATATTGCTGTCTCATCAATCGTCACTGGTATCTTTGTCCAGATTTATGGATATCGCTGGGGTGTAGTTGTCTCGACCTTTGTTACAACCTTAATTTTGCTTATCTTCTGTGAAGTTACCCCAAAAATACTTTCTTCAAAACATCCCGGTAAGGTGGCTTTGGCGACTGCCCCGTTAATGGAAGTGGTTTTAGTTATTTTTAGGCCCATAATTGCATTCTTTATCGGGATCAGTAATTTTATTTTAAAAGTTTTTGGTGTAGGAACGACTAAACGGTCTCCCTTGATTACGGTTGAAGAATTAAAAACCATGATTGAGATGGGCCAGGAAGAGGGGGTTTTAACTGACCAGGAGCGTAAAATGCTTCACCGTATCTTTGAATTTGGAAGCACTAAGCTTACCGATGTCATGGTCCCTAAGGATAAAATTATCGCGGTAAACATTAATACGAATTCCGATGATCTATTGAATATTTTTGTGGAGGAAGGGCATGCCCGGCTTCCGGTATACAGCGGGAGCCGTGATAATATTGTCGGTATAGTTTATGCCCGCGATCTTTTATATATTTTGCGAGAGAAAGGTTTATTTTTATTGCAGGATTTGCTCCACGGAGCCTGTTTTGTTCCAGGTTCGATGCAGGTGAGTGAGATGCTCAGGAAGTTTCAAGCTGAGAAGATGCAGATTGCCATTATTGTGGATAAGAACAAGTTAACCTTAGGCTTGGTTACTTTAGAAGATTTACTGGAAGAGATTGTTGGTGAAATCGAAGAAAAGCATTCGATGAAAGGCAGGCATACTTAGAGCCAACTATTGACATCAAAATTTTCCTATGTTAAAATTAAGCATTCTATCAGTAGGGTAATAAGATGTACTCCCGCCTCAAATTATTCGGCGGGATAAATTCGCGCATTAACTTACTCACACTGCGTGTTCGTAAGTTAAGCGCTCATTTAAAGGAGGAACAAATGGCAGAAACAGGATATTGTGTAAAATGTAAAGGGAAAAAATCAATGAAGGATGAACAGAAGGTAACCATGAAAAATGGCCGCGCAGCAATGAAAGGTAAATGCCCTGAATGCGGAACCGGGATGTATAAGATTCTAGGAAAAGCTAAGTAAGAGCGAACAATGGTTTATCAAATAAGTTAAGACGTTTCGCGCTACAAAGCGCGTCGGTACCCGGCGCAGATAGGATTTGCGCCGGTATGCGCCAGGTGGCGCATGTTGTCTAGGTAGACAAGGAGTAAGAAAATAAACTCGAAAACTTTAGCACAACGTATTGCCTGGATTGCCAAATCTATTAAAGCCGAACAGGTTATTATTCTGGATGTTTCTAAGGTAGCCGGGTTTTGTGATTATTTTGTGATTGCCAGCGGCAATTCTTTAAGGCAGACTACCGCGATTGCCCAGGCAATTCAAAAAGATCTGGAAATACAAAAAATAAAATCTCTCTCTAAGGTTTCTCCGAACGATGAATCCGGTTGGATAGCGTTGGATTACGCTAGCGTAATCGTGCATTCGTTCTATAAACCGGTGAGAGAGTTTTATTCTTTAGAGGGGCTTTGGTCTGATGCCAAAAGAGTCAGGGTGATTGCCCCTAAGCGTTAAGCTTACCTAATTTGCACCCATCGCTATTTTAATTTAAAATGCCCAAAGATATTCAAAGTGAACTGATCGACTTAGTTACGCATTGCCTGGTAAAGTTAGGTTGGTTTGTGCATAGTTCGGAGAAAATCTCTCTTGATTTGCCGACCGATAATCGTTTCGGTGACTTTAGCACGAATATTGCTTTAAAATTAAGCAAATTACTTAAACGCCCTCCTCAGGCAATTGCCGCAGAGTTAGCCGCTTGTTTGCAACAGGAAATAACCCAATCTGAACTGGCCAAACTGGTTACTCAGGTAAAAGTTGAAGGAGTGGGGTTTATAAATTTTTATCTTAAAGAAAGTTATTTTTATGAGAAGCTTAAACTAATTATTACTCAGGGTAAGCAGGCATTAAAAAACGATGTTGGCGCAGGCAAAAAAGTTTTAATTGAATTTGTGAGTGCTAATCCTACCGGAGCTTTATCCGTGGCCCATGCGCGTCAAGCGGTGGTGGGTGATTGCCTGTCGAATGTTTTATCTTTTATCGGTTTTGATGTTCAGCGGGAATATTACCTTAATGATGAGGGGAATCAGATTAATATTCTTGGTGCATCCGTGAATTTACGGCTTAAAGAATTAAAAGGTGAAAAAATAGAGTTTCCGCAAAATTATTATCAGGGTGATTATATTTATGATATCGCTAGAGCTTCGGTTAGTCAAAAAATTAAAGATACGGATTTGGGGAACTTTGCTGCGGATTACATTTTGAAGATCATTAAGCAGGAACTGATTGATTTCGGGATTAAATTTGATTGTTGGTATTCGCAAAAGGATCTGGCGAAGAGCGGTAAGGTTCAGAAGGCATTTGAACAATTAAAGAAAAAAGGATTTTTGTACGAGCAAGATGGAGCGCTCTGGTTTAAATCAACCGAATTCGGTGATGATAAGGACCGGGTAATTATTAAAAGTGATGGCAGCCAGACGTATTTAGCTCCGGATATTGCGTATCATGAGGATAAATTTAATCGCAAGTTTAGTTGGTTGATTAATCTTTGGGGGCCGGATCATCATGGTTATATCAACCGTATTAAGGCTTCTATTGAGGCCTTTGGACATAATCCGCTTGATCTATCGGTAGTAATTGTCCAATTAGCCACGATTTTTCGAAATGGCCAAGAGATTCAAATGTCCACGCGGCGTGGCCAGTATATAACTTTACGCGAGGTTTTAGATGAAGTAGGCGCGGATGCCGCCAGATTTTTCTTTCTCATGCGCCGGACATCCAGCCATTTGGATTTTGATTTGGAGATTGCCAAAAAACAAAGCGCGGAAAATCCCGTATTTTATGTGCAGTATGCTCACGCCCGTATCTGTAGTATATTGCGCAGCAGTGCGGCGCAAATTAAAGATAATTTAGATTTAACTGTGCTTAAGGAGAAGGAAGAGCTGAATTTGATTAAAAAATTGTTGGAGTTTGATACCACTCTTAACATTTGCCGGGTGACTACTGATCCGTATATGCTTACGGTTTATCTGCAGGAACTCTCCGAGAGTTTTCATAAATTTTATGATTTACACCGTGTTCTCGACCAGGATAAGGATTTAACTTGCGCCAGGCTCGCTTTGATTAAAGGAGTAAAAATTGTTATCGCTTGCGGGTTAGAACTTCTAGGAATAACGCAACCAGAGAAGATGTAAATGTCTAGTCATTCCATCCTAAGAATAGCCACTCCGAATATTTCTTTACAAAATCAGCTTTCTAAAGAATTGGGCATCTCGAAAATATTGGCTCAGATTCTGATTAACCGTAAAATATCTACGGTTGCCGCCGCCGAAAAATTTCTTAAAAGTTCAATCAGCGATTTATTCAGCCCGCACTTATTTTCGGATATGTCTAAGTCGATCAGTCTGGTTAAAAAGGCGCAAGAGAATAAAGAGAAGGTGATGGTTTTTGGCGACTATGATGTCGATGGGATTACGAGCACGGTTTTACTTAAAAATACGCTTATGGGTATGGGGCTGGAAGTATTGCATCATATTCCGCATCGGGTTAATGAAGGTTACGGTTTAAATCAGGAGATTGTCCGGTTTGCCAGGGAAAACCAGGTTAAACTGATGGTGACCGCGGACTGCGGTATCGTTAACCATAAAGAGATAGAAGCCCTTCGGCAGGCAAATATTGATGTAATTGTCACGGATCATCATGAGCCGCAGGATTCAGGCCTGCCGGCCGCCTCAAGCATTATTAATCCTAAGGTGAATCATTCAGGTTATCCTTACAGGGAATTAGCTGGGGTAGGAGTTGCTTATAAATTTGCTCAAGGAATAACCGGTTCCTTATTAGCTGATGACCTGGATTTAGTTACTTTGGGTACTATTGCGGATAGCGTACCTTTAACCGGCGAAAATAGGATTATTGCCAAAGAGGGGTTAGCGCGTCTTCCACAAACTAAAAGGCCGGGTTTGCGGGCAATTATTGAAAATGCGGGAATTGAAAATAAAATTTTTAATTCCACGTATGTTTCTTTTATTATTGCTCCCAGACTAAATGCCCCCGGACGCATGGATTATGCTGAGGTATCATTGAAGCTCTTGATGTGCCAGAGTATTCCGGAGGCGCAAAATCTCGCTTTAGAGCTTGAAAAATTTAACCGCCAACGCCAGAAGATTGAAAGCAAAATTCTGGAGGAAGCTGAAGAGCTGATTAATCAGCAGATGAACTTTAAAGAACAAAAAGTTATTGTGATTGCCAAAGAAGATTGGCACCAGGGTGTTTTAGGAATTGTGGCCTCAAAGCTGGCGGATAGATTTTACCGGCCGGCAATTGTGATTTCCATAAAAGAAGATCTGTGTAAAGGGTCAGCGCGTTCAATTAAAAATTTCCATCTTTTTGACGCGTTAATGGATTCTAAGGAGCTTCTGGATAGTTTTGGCGGCCATGCCCATGCGGCCGGGCTGTTAATTACTAAAGATAATATCGATGAATTCCGCAAGAGTATTAATAAGTTGGCGAGCGACCGGTTGACTTTAGAGGATTTGCTTCCGAGCAAGGATATTGATGCCCAACTAGTTTTAGGCGATTTAAATGAACCGTTAGTTAAAGAATTAGAGCGGTTAGAGCCTTTTGGCATGGCTAATCCGGAGCCTTTGTTTTATACCCGTATGCTAAAACTTAAAGGAAGTGTGCAGCTTTTAAATCGCGGGACTTTAAAATTCTGGGCAACGGACGGAGTGACTACTTTTCAGGTAATTGCTTTTGGGATGAGCAGCTTAAGAGAGAGCTTGTTACAGGCGGATTCTTTCGACCTGGTCTATACCCCTAAAATAGACAACTGGCGTCAGCAAGATTCAATGATTCTAGAGGCCAAGGATTTATTTTTTAAATAGCCGGTTTAGATTTTCTTGCGGGTGCTTTTTTGAAATCGCCCTTTTTAATGCATTTAGTGCAGATAAATACTTGATGCGCAGTGCCATTAATTAGAATCTTTACTTTTTGTAGATTTGGGAAAAATTTACGCTTAGACCAGCGGGCGATCTTTGAGCCTGTACCGCCTTTAGATTTATATTGGCCTTTTCTGGCTAATACTTTCCCTTGCAGTGCACCTTTTTTACAGATTACGCATTTTCTAAGCATTTTATTACTCCTTCTTTAAGTTTTGAGCACAAAAAGTTTTTATTTAGCGAAATCCCGCGAAGCGGGATATTTAAGTATACTTGAAATTCCGGTATTGTCAAGATAGAATATAGAGGCTGCTTTTTATTATCATGAATGACGAAATTAAAAGAGATCTTGGGGAGCAGCCGATTGCTAAAATCATGGCTGAACATGGGTTTAAGTCCCATGATCTGGTAATTAATTCCACTGAGCAGATTACGCATAAGATGGTGGCGCGTGCGGCTAAAGGCAGGCGTTTGAATTTAAAAATCCAATATCGGCTGCTGAATGCTTTAAATAAGGCCGCCGGTAAACAATACGCGCTTAAGGATCTTTTTAACTATTAAACCTCGTGTTGGAAACAGTGAAAAAGCAGGGAGCAATGCATAAAAAACAATTAATGGTTATCGGGTTGGCGGTATTCTTAGCAGGTGGTTGTGTTTTGATGCAGGATAAGCCGGTAGATGATGATTTACGCGATGTGCGTATCAGTGGAGATGTTACCGTAAGCACCGTGGATAGATAAGCTATGGGAAATGGCGAACTAAATTCTAAATTGGTTTATTCTACCGCTTATGGAGCGGTTTGTCCGGAATGCGGCAAAGCGGTTAATCGCTGTATATGCCAGGAGATTAAAAAAGCAGTTATTCCTAATACTGATGGCATTGTGCGCTTGCGTTATGAGACGAAAGGCCGTAAAGGTAAAGGGATGACACTGCTTACTGGTTTAGCTTTAAGCGAAGCCGGCCTTTTGGATTTAGCCAAACAATTAAAGCAGCGGTTTGGTACGGGCGGAGCGGTTAAGGATTATATTATTGAGCTGCAGGGTGATTTTCGCCGGCAAGCGGCGCAGGAATTGCACAAACTCGGGTATTGCGTTAAATAAAATAATTAAAGCTAAGGAGTTTCTCTATGCCGGAAAAGTTTCTAAAAGATTACGAAGTGGGCGACCAGGTTATGGATAATTTAATTGCCGAACTGGCCAAAAAATCCGGTTCTCTTGAAACGGAACATTTATTACGCGAAATATTAACGACTACCGTTAAGCTCGGTAAGGAGTCTGCTGACCGGGGGGATCTTAAGCTGGTAAATAATACGCTTAAAGAGTTGCGTTATTCTTTTAAGATATTTTCTCCCTACCGGTCGATTAAAAAAGTAATTATCTTTGGTTCAGCCCGTTCAAAAAATAATTCCGCTGAATACAAAATGGCAGAAGAGTTATCCAGGAAATTAACCGGGAAAGGTTATATGATTGTAACCGGCGGCGGCCCCGGAGTAATGGAAGCCGGTAACAAAGGTGCCGGACTAGGAAAGGATTTTGCTCTGAATATTCGCCTGCCTTTTGAACAGAAACCCAATCCTTATATTGATGAAAAAGAAAAATTAATCAACTTTAAATATTTCTTCACTCGAAAATTAATTTTTGTTAAAGAGACGGACGCTACTGCTCTTTTCCCGGGCGGTTTTGGCACGCTGGATGAGGGGTTTGAAATGATTACCTTGATGCAAACCGGTAAGTCTCGGCCCCGGCCAATAGTTTTAATGGAGCCGAAAGGTTCAACCTATTGGGCGAGTTGGATGCATTTTGTAAAGAGCCAGTTAGTCAGGAAAGGGTATATTAAAAAAGAAGATCTCCGGCTTTTTACGATCGCCAAAACCACAGATCAAGCGGTTAGCGATATCGAGGATTTCTACCGGGTATATCACTCAATAAGGTATGTTTCAGGACTGGCGGTATTAAGATTAAACCGCGAGATTTCTCAGAAGACTTTAAAGTCTATAAACAAAAAATTTAAAGATATTTTGGTTAGCGGCGAAATTACGATTTCGTCTCCTACGCCTAAAGAAATCCAGGAAAAAGAATTCCTAAATTTACCCCGCTTAGTGATGAACTTTAATTTACGTGATTATGGCCGGCTTTGTGAAATGATTCAGGCAATTAATAAAGATTAAGCGCAATACAGCGAGTGATTATGGATAAAATATTAGCGGGATTAAATAAAGAGCAGGTGCAGGCGGTTACGCATAAAGACGGCCCCTTAATGATTATTGCCGGAGCCGGGACAGGCAAGACCAGAGTAATTACCCAGCGCATTGCCTGGCTGATTAATCAGGGGATGGCGAAGACTGATGAAATTTTGGCACTTACTTTCACGGATAAGGCAGCCAAAGAAATGCAGGAACGAGTGGATATCTTGATGCCCTATGGCTATATAGATATTTGGATTTCTACATTTCATGCTTTTGGCGACCGTATCTTGCGTGAAAATGCTTTAGTTGCCGGGCTTAATCCGGATTTTAAGGTATTGGCTCAACCGGAAGCCGCGGTATTCTTCCGTGAACACCTTTTTGAATTTACGCTTAATTATTACCGGCCGTTAGCTGAACCTACCCGTTTTATCGAGGCGCTAATTTCTTTTTTTAGCCGGGCAAAAGATGAAGATATTTCCGCCAATGAGTATTTAAAATACGCGCAGGATTTTATAATTCAAGCTAAAGCTGATCCGCAGGATTTGGCGAATACCGAGCTGGCCGGCCAGCAGTTAGAGATAGCCAGCGCTTATGTTAAATATCAGGAACTTTTGGCTAAAGAAGGCCTGGTAGATTTTGGCAATCAGTTTTATTTAAGTTTACAGCTTTTGCGTGATCACGCGTTAATTTTACGGAATTATCAGAAACAGTTTAAGTATATTTTAGTGGATGAATTTCAAGATACTAATTTTGCACAGTTTCAGATTGTAAAACTACTTGCCGGCAGTTTAAAAAATGTTACGGTTGTTGGAGATGATGATCAGTGTATCTATCGTTGGCGTGGAGCCGCCTATAGTAATCTGGTAAATTTTAATAAGGAGTATCCTGGCGCAGAAAAAATAACCCTGATTAAAAATTACCGTTCTACTCAGCCGATTCTCGATAGCGCCTATCAATTAATCCAAAATAATAATCCTGAGCGTTTTGAAGTAAAAGCTAAGATTGATAAACAGCTGATTGGTTTGACTAAAGACGGCCAAAAGCCAAAGCACTTACATTTTGATACGCATTCCGCTGAAGCTGACCATTTGAGTAAAATTATACAAGATAAAGTAAGTCTAGGTAAGTTTAAGTATAGGGATTTTGCGATCCTCGTGCGCAGTAATTCAGATGCTCAAAGCTATATTCAGTCGCTAAATATGCAGAATATTCCCTGGCAGTTTAGCGGTAATCAGGGGTTATATACACGGGAGGAGGTTAAGTTGTGTATTAATTTCTTGCGTGTGGTGGCTAACCCTTCGGATTCATTAAGTTTATATTACCTGGTAAGTTCCGAGATTTATAAAGTAAATTTAACGGATCTTACATTGTGTAATCATTTTGCCCGGCGCAGAAACCGCTCGCTTTATGCGGTGTTTAATGATTTAGAAAAAATTCCGGAGTTGGCGCAAATTTGCGATCAGAGTAAAGAAAAAATAAAGCAGATACTTTTAGAGATTGAAAAATTCCTGCAGGTTTCCCGTAACGAGACTACCGGTAAGCTGTTGTATGGTTTTCTTACCGATACCGGCTATCTTAAATATTTAACACACAATCCTACTTTAGAAAAAGAAACTAAGATTCAGAATATCGCCAAGTTTTTCAACCAGGTGCGGGATTTTGAGCTGGTGGCTAAAGAGGATCGAGTGATTAGTTTTATCAGGCATCTTAATCTGCTGATTGATTCAGGTGATGATCCGCCGACCGTGGAGGCAGATTTAGATCAGGATGCGGTAAATATTTTAACGATTCATAAAGCTAAGGGGTTGGAGTTTAGGGTAGTGTTTTTAGTCAGCCTGGTACAGGGTAAATTTCCGCTTCCGAAGCGTTCCGTGCAAATCGGGCTGCCGGATTGTTTAATTAAAGAAGTTTTGCCTAGCGGCGATTTCCACACCCAGGAGGAGCGCCGGCTTTTCTATGTGGGGATGACGCGTTCTAAAGAGGAGTTATATTTAACTAGTGCCGATGATTATGGCGGCAAGCGTTTACGTAAGGTAAGCCAGTTTGTGTTAGAGGCTTTAGGTAAACAACCTGAGGCAGCACAAAAGAAAATCGCAACTGCGGCTATTGAGAGTATCGCCCGTTTTGCTCCTGTTAAGGAATTGCCTAAATCGGCTCTGCAAAAGATTCCGGAAGATAAGCTGGTCTGCTTAACTTATTATCAGATTGATGATTATCTGACCTGCCCCTTAAAATATAAATACGTGAATATTCTGCGCGTGCCGATTATGGAGCATCATACGGTTATCTACGGCCGGGCCATGCATGAGGCGGTAAGCCGATATTTACTGCGCAGGCTTGCTGGCGAAAAGGTATCTCTGGATGAACTCTTAGATTGTTTTGAAGCTAATTTTGATCCCCAGGGTTTTTTGGATGCTAATCACCAGGAGGAACGTTTTCGTATCGGCAGAGAGGCTTTAGTCAGATTTTATAAAGATGAAGAAAAGCGTCAATCGATTCCCAAGTTTATTGAAGAGAAATTTTCATTTGTAATCGGAAACAATAAGATCGCCGGCCGGTTTGATCGCATAGATATGGAAGGTGCCGGTGCGGTAATTACGGATTTTAAAACCTCAGCGGTTAAAACTCAAAAAGACGCAGATAAACGGGTTAAGGAAAATAAGCAGCTTGCTCTTTATGCTTTGGCGTATCAGTATGCCTTTGGCGTTTTGCCGATAGCGGTAGAGTTATACTTCTTAGAGTCAGGGATTATCGGCAGGCATGAGTTGGCTGAAGATGATTTAGCCGGTGTAAAAGAGGATATTTTGGAGGTTTCTGCGGGGATTCGCCGGCAGGATTATCCGGCTAAACCCGAATATAAGGCTTGCACCTATTGCGCTTACAGTCAAATTTGTCCTCAAGCAGTAATCTGATAGTTTAAAAGTGAATTAAATTCGGAAAGATCCCTACAGCTATAGGGATTATTTTGGGGCAGATAGCTTATGTCGGCTACGCCTCCATAAGTTATGCCCTCAATAAAGTTGACAACCCCGGGGATTTGGGCTATAGTCAGATAAAGAACATGAAAGCGATTATTTCTATATTTATTTGGGTAGTGAGCGGGTTATTAACCATTTTGCTTTTTTTGGTCGTCTTTACCTTAACCATTCTGCTTTTTCCGTTTGACAAGAAAAAGAAGATTACGCATACGCAGTGTTTTTGGTGGTCGGATTTAATGGTCAGTTTAAATCCTTATTGGAGCCTGAAGGTCAGCGGCCTTGAAAATATTGACCATCAAAAGACCTATGTAATTATTGCTAATCATCAAAGCATGGCGGATATTGTGGCTCTTTATCAGACCAAGATGCAGTTTAAGTGGGTAGCGAAGGCTAGTTTGTTTAAGGTTCCTTTTATAGGTTGGTGCTTAAGTTTAATTAAGCACATTAAGCTTACCCGGGGTGATTTTTCAAGTATTAAAAAGATTTATCAAGAGGCCAGTTGTTGGTTACAAAAAGATATGTCGGTATTATTTTTTCCGGAAGGCACCCGCAGCAGCAGTGATGAAATGGGGGAGTTCCAAAACGGGGCATTTAAGTTTGCGATTAAGGAGAAGAAGCCCATTTTACCGATCTGTCTAAAGGGTACGCATGCGGCTATTCCTAAGGGCAGCTGGATTTTTAAAGCCAAGGTTAATGCTGCAGTTATCGTGCTTCCGGCAATTGAGACCAGCGGGTTTGGCTCCGGAGATTTTGCTCTGCTTCGGGATATTGTGCGCGATAAGATTAAAACTGCATCTAAATTAACTTATGTTAATAAATAAAAGATATCTATTTTTGGTAGTATTTGTTTCTACTTTGTTCGGATGCAGTCATTTACAAGATAGAGAAGTTCTTTATCAGGCATCAACTATCCAGGCGCTTTCTGCCGGTGATTATGACGGACAGGCAACGCTTTGCGCGCTTAAGCAGCGCGGTGATTTTGGTTTAGGGACATTTCAAGGGTTAGATGGAGAGATGGTGGCTTTGGATGGCCGGTTTTATCAGGTTAAAGTTGATGGCCGCGTTTTCCCGGTGAATGAAGCAGCAGGAATTCCATTTGCGCAGGTTACTTTTTTCGACGCGGATAAAATATTTAATATTGATAAAGAATTAAATTATGTGCAGTTAAAACAATATTTGGATGGAGAATTACCCTCTAAAAATATTTTTTATGCCGTAAAGATTAGCGGGTTGTTCAAACATTTGAAGGTTAGAAGCGTGCCGAAACAGGTTAAGCCTTATCCGGAGCTTAATCAGGCGGTTAAAGAGCAGAAGGTCTTTGAATTTCATAATTTAAAGGGTACCGTGGTGGGTTGGCGCTGCCCGGAATACTCCAAGGGTTTTAGTGTTGACGGCTATCATCTGCATTTTATTAGCGAAGACAGATTAAGCGGCGGGCATTTATTGGATTTTCAAACATCGAGAGTTAAAATTGAAATTGATGAAACTGCGGATTTTTATTTAAACTTGCCGACAAACCAGGAGTTTCTCAGCCTTAAGCTTAACGCTGGAGAAATAAAGCCATTGGTCGGTGAATAATTTACGCATTGAATAGGATAAAAAAAGGACAGACATATGCAGAAAAAATTTAAAGTTTTATTTTTTAGCGTGGCAATATTTTTGGTTATTTTTACCGTAGTTAGTATTTTAGTCAGCTTTTATGCACCCAAAATTGTTGAAGACCAGATTCAGCAGAACCTAAAAGTCAAAATTAGTTTAAGTAAAGTAAGTTTATCTTTGCCTTTCACGATAACCCTGGAAAAATTAGAGATTGGGAACTTAGCAAGTATTAAAAAAATATCTCTTTCGCCTAACTTGGTAGCTTTGTTATTCGGTAAAATTGTTATTCATGGCTTAAATATTGTCGAACCGGTGATTAACCTGGAGCAGTCAGCAGACGGTAAATTAAACCTGCCGGTACTAAAGCAGAATGGCAAGCCGCCGGCAATTTATGTTACCAGCTTTAATTTGCGGGACGGAAAAATAATTTTTACGGATAAGAAAATAACGCCTGCGGGTTTTCAGGTGATTGTAAATAAACTGAATATAAAAGTGAGTAAAGTCGCCCTGCCGGTAACCTCTCTGGCTGCAAATTTTAGTATTACTGCTCAACTGCTTAGCCTCCAAGGCGTGCCTTTTGGTGATATTGTATTTAGTGGCTGGCTGGATTATTTGGCTAAAGATATGGATGCGCAGTTAGAGATTAAAGATTTGGATGTGACCAAATTTTCTGCTTACTACGGAAATTTTATTTCTAACCGAAAGCTTTCTTCAGCCAAATTAGATTTAATCTCAACCTTTAAGGCTAAGCACAATGCTTTGCAGATTGCCAGCAAACTTAACCTTTCGCAGCTGGTTTATGCTCCGGAGCAAGCGCAAGAGCAGCAATTGGACTTGGATTTGATGAAAAACGCCTTGGACCTGTTTACTGACCCGGAGGGGAACTTGAGTTTAGAGTTTGATATTGATACCTTACTGAATAATCCGGTTTTAAGCCAGGAAATGATTAAGAAAATAATATTAAAGGCGGCGATGAAGAATCTGGCTAATCAGTCGCCACAGCAGTTAATTAATAAGGTTACTACGGTTATTGATCAGTATAAGGGGATAGGTAAAGAGTTAAAAGCTATTTTTAGCCAATAAATAAAGGTATTTAAACAGATGGAAGAAATTAAATCAAAATCGCTTAAGAATATTGAAGCAAAAATGGAGAATTTAGATGTTAATTCTTTACGTTACCATATTTTAGAAAGCGCTAAAAATTTTAAATGCTCCTGGATTGAACTGGGCCGTTCTCTGTATGCAGTCTGGAAAGATAAGCTGTATAAGGAGTGGGGGTATGTTAATTTTGATATTTATGTCAGCCGGGAGACCGGTATCCGCAAGCAAACCGCGATGAAACTGCTTAAATCGTATTATTTCCTGGAAAAAGAAGAGCCGCAGTATTTAAAAAATGAATATGCCGCTTCCGCCCAGCCGGCCAATCTTCCCGGTTATGAATCGGTTAATATTTTACGCCAGGCAAAAAACAATAAGGGTCTAGATGAAGATGATTATAGTAATTTAAAAAAAGAGGTATTTGAAAAAGGCCGGGATGCTCAGGAGCTTAAAAAAAATTTAGGGGTGATTATCCGTCAAAGGCAAGAGCTGCTTCCTGAAGCTGCTCAGGAGAAAAAAAGGTATTCTGCATTAAAAAGGCTGCTTGGCCAGTTACGCTTGCTTAAGCAAGAGGTGGCGGTATTAAAACTGCTCCCGGTGCCGCTAATTAAAGATTTGGATAATTTAATTAAAAATATTGATCAGGAGATTGCGGAGTAATCTTAATGTCCATTGTTGTTGAAAAAACTCTGACACTAGAAAAAAGGATGGCTCTTTTAGGGGTCCGTGAAGAGGATATCGTGGAGAGTTTCATCCGCTCCAGCGGCCCCGGAGGGCAGAATGTTAATAAGACCGCCACCTGTGTTTATTTAAAACATTTACCTACGGGCCTGGAGGTAAAATGCCAGCGTCAGCGTTCACAATTGCTTAATCGTTCTTTAGCCAGGCATATACTTTTGAGTAAAATTGAGCATAAAATTCAAGAAGATAATTTGCAAAAGCAGTCATTTAAGGCTAAAGTTATGCGTCGGAACCGTCAAAAGCCAAAAAGCATTAAAATAAAGATTTTAGAGGATAAGCGGCGTCACGCGCAAAAAAAGTTTGTACGTAGAAAAATTAATGAGATTGAAGTTGCATAAATATTTTCTTGTGATACAATAACTGAAACTAAACTTACGGAGCAAAAAGTTTTGAATTGCGACGTAAGCTTAGATGAGGCGGGATAAAACTATAAGAAGGAGAAAATATGGGAACGGGAGTAAGTTTAATCGGTGGATTAATCTCATTGGCTTTAACGGTTTGGTTCGTTATCTTTAGTGTTCTAGTGATTCAGAAATTGGATAAACTAATCGCATTGTTAGGAAATAAATAAATTGTTTTTGCGTTAACTTATTCCGGCAGCAAATTCGTAAGTTAATCGTTTATTAACCTGTTGACTTGTAAAAGTAACTATCGTATAATCTTTAAGAAAGGGAGGTAGAAATTTGGTTTTGGTAAAGGAACAAAAAGCGAAATTAATTGATAATTTTAAGGTGCATGCCAGGGATACTGGAAGTGCTGAGGTACAAATAGCGATTTTAACCGAGAGAATTAATGATTTAGGGCTCCACTTTAAAACACATAAGAAGGATCTCCATTCTCGCCGCGGGTTGCTGCTCTTAGTGAGTAGGCGCCGCAGACTCCTCAAGTATCTCAAGGATAAAGATATGAAGAAGTATGAAGAAATTTTGGGAAAGCTTAGTTTGAGAAAGTAAATTCTAGAAGAGTCCAATCCATAAAAAGAAAGAGTGAATATGCAAAATAAAAGTTTAAAAATTAAATTTGGGAAAAATGACCTTATTATAGAGACCGGTAGATTGGCCAAACAGGCTAATGGTTCAGTGACGATTACCTACGGGGCAACGGTTATTTTAGTTACCGCTTGCATGTCGAGTTCGATCAGGGAAGGGCAAGATTTCTTTCCGCTGACGGTTGAATATCAAGAGAAGACTTATGCTGCCGGCAGAATTCCCGGAGGATTTTTTAAACGGGAAGGCAGGCCTTCAGAGAATGAAATTTTAGGCAGCCGTTTAATCGACCGACCGATTCGTCCGTTATTTCCCGAAGGATTTTTAAATGATGTTCAGATTATGGCCATGGTTCTTTCCAGTGATGGAGAAAATGACCCGAATGTTTTGGCTTTGATTGGAGCGAGTGCGGCTTTATCTATTTCAGATATTCCTTTTAATGGCCCCTTGGCTAGTTGCCGGGTAGCCAGGATAAATAACGAACTTGTTTTAAATCCTACTTATGTCGAGATGGTAAGTGCAGATCTAGAAGTAGTCGTTGCTGGCAATAGCCATGGAGTGGTAATGTTGGAATCCAGGGCGAATGAGGTCTCCGAAGAAGAATATTTTCAAGCGGTAAAATTTGGGATGGATAGCCTTAAGCCTATTTTGGCTTTACAAGAAGAGTTTTGCCGCCTTTACGGCCAGGCAAAAGCTAAGGTTGAGCTTAAATTAGTCGCCCCGGATTTAATGCATAAGATCGAGACGCTTTCTCAGGAAAAATTAGCTAAAGTTTATAAATTAAGTAAAAAAGAAGAGCGTGAAGAGCAGATCGCTTTGTTGACTAAAGAACTGGAAACGCAGTTAACTGGCGAAGGGTTTCTGGGGCCGGATATTCGTACCGGTTTGCATGAAGTAGAAAAAAAGCAGGTGCGTAAAATGATTTCGGATGAGGGTAGGCGTATCGATGGGCGTTCCTTTAAGCAGATTCGTGAGATTACTTGCGAAGTTTCTGTGCTTCCGCGTACCCATGGCTCAAGCCTTTTTACGCGCGGACAAACACAGAGCTTAGCGGTGACTACTTTAGGTACCGGACAAGATGAGCAATTGATTGAGTCTTTGGATGGAGAGAGAAAAAAATCTTTCATGCTGCACTATAACTTTCCTTCTTTTAGTGTCGGTGAAACTAAGCCGGCGCGCAGCCCGGGCAGGCGTGAAATTGGCCACGGTGCTTTAGCGGAAAAATCTTTACTGGCCGTGATGCCGTCAAAAGAGAAATTCCCTTACACAGTAAGAGTTGTTTCTGAAATTTTAGAATCCAATGGTTCCAGTAGTATGGCTTCGGTTTGTGCGGCTACTTTATCATTGATGGATGCCGGAGTTCCGATTAAAGAAGCAGTAGGGGGTGTGGCTTTAGGGTTGGTTAAGGATGCCGATAAGACGACGATTTTGACGGATATCGCCGGATTAGAGGATCATTTTGGAGACATGGATTTTAAGGTTGCCGGAACCCGTAGCGGAATTACTGCGGTACAGTTAGATCTTAAGAATGCCGGGATTTCCCTGGAGTTGCTTAAAGAATGCCTGGCGCAGTCTAAAGAAGGAAGATTATTTATTTTAGATAAAATGAGCGCGGCGTTAACCAGCCCCCGGGAAGAACTTTCCAGTTTTGCCCCGCGTATTGATGTTTTAAAAATTAATACGGAAAAGATCGGAGAGCTTATCGGCCCGGGAGGTAAAACGATTAAGGCGATTATTGCCGCTACCGGAGCGAGCATTGATATCAAAGATGACGGTACGGTTTTAGTGGGCTCGGTGGATGCGGCTAAATCCGATGCGGCGATCAAAATGATCAGAGCGATTACCGATGAAGTAGAGGTAGGTAGAATTTATTTTGGTAAGGTAAAACGGATTATGCAATTTGGTGTATTTGTAGAGCTGGCCCCGCGCAAAGAGGGGCTGGTGCATGTATCCGAGTTATCGAGCACCTTTGTCAAGAAAATTGAGGATGTGGTAAAGGTTGGAGATGAATTTAAAGTTAAGGTCATCGGCATAGATGAATTGGGCAGGATTAATTTAAGCAAAAAACAGGCTGAAGCAGCACCGCAGCAAAGTAGTTAACTCTAGAAGTGAGAGAAAGAAGAATTAATGAGGTCAAAGGCGTCGTTCTAGTAGCAGTGGGGCTGATGGTTTTTGCCAGCCTTATTCGCTTTGACCGCTTGGACCTTGTTTTCTACACCTCAGCTCCTAATTTCCCCGCTAAAAATCTTCTGGGAGTTTTCGGCGCTTATCTGGCCGGATTAATCGTGTTACTTTTTGGTAATATCTCTAGTTTTGTCATACCGTTTTTAGTGGTCATGCTGGGCATAAAATATTTCCGCCAAGATAAGCCTTATTTAAGTGTTGCGCGCATTTTGGGAATGTTTGTGTTGCTGGTTTCCATCAGCTCGCTGATCGGGATGTTTAATCTAAATAATGATAGCTTAAGGTTCCAAACCTCGGGTTTTTTTGGCGCGCTTACCGCTAATTTTATTACCACTTATTTTAGCCGCTTAGGCGGTTTTATTATTTTTATTACTTTTAGTATTCTTTCCCTGGCCCTAGTGACGGAGATTCTTATTTCTGCACTTTTCCTTAAGCTAACTGAAAAAATAAAATCTGTTTTTTCTGGGCTGGCTATTTTTTCCAAAAGACAAAAATCCTTTGAGGTTAAGGCCAAGCCGGGTACCAATAATAAAAACGGTTTTTTATCAAGAAAACAGGATGCTCAGGTTTCGGTATCAAAACCTAAAATTTTTATGCCGCCGGAGCCGGTGGCGTCAAAATTAAAGATTCAGATTCGCCAACAAGGCGATGGTTCTCAATCAAATAGCCAAAGCCATAAGCCGCAAAATTTAAAAATTGGGGATTACCATTTACCTTCTGTGGATTTATTAGATGCACCGCCTCCGGCAGATAGCAAGCAAATGAAAGAAGACCTGGAGGCTTGTGCCAGGACGTTAGAAGATACCCTGGAAGATTTCGGCATTTTGGCAAAAGTTACCGACATTATCCGTGGCCCGGTAATTACGCGTTATGAATTGGAGCCGGCTGCGGGAGTAAAGATCAACCGTATTGAAGCTCTCAGTGATGATATCGCTTTGGCGATTAAGGCTCAGTCGATCAGGATTATCGCTCCTATTCCGGGTAAGGGCAGGGTCGGGGTGGAGGTGCCTAATCTACAGAGCACCTTAGTTTGCATTAGAGATTTGCTTACTTCTGCGGAGTACCATAAGCAGAAATCTCCTTTGGCTATCGCTTTAGGTAAAGATATTACCGGCCGCAGCGTATTCGGTGATTTAGATGATATGCCGCACTTGTTAATTGCCGGAACCACCGGTTCCGGCAAAACTGTTTGCGTGAATACCTGTATTTTGTCTTTACTTTTCCGGGGATCTCCGAATAATTTAAAATTTTTAATGATTGACCCTAAGATGGTAGAGCTGATGCCTTTTAACGGTTTGCCGCATCTTTTATGCCCGGTAGTTACAGACGCTAAGAAGGCAGCCGTTGCCCTGAATTGGGTGGTTTCCGAGATGGAGTCGCGCTACGTGCTTTTATCTAAAGCCGGAGCCAGAAATATTGAGGCTTATAATGAAAAACAGGAGAAAATTCCTTATATTATCGTTATTGTTGATGAGTTTGCGGATTTAATGAGTGTAGCGCGTGATCAGATTGAAAATGCGATTACGCGTTTAGCACAGCTATCGCGGGCAGTAGGTATACATTTGATTTTAGCTACGCAGCGGCCGAGCGTGGATGTAATTACCGGAGTAATTAAAGCAAATTTACCGGCGCGGGTATCTTTTAAAGTTGCCTCTAAAGTTGATTCGCGTACGGTGCTCGATAGCAATGGTGCAGAGGCCTTATTGGGCAAGGGAGACATGTTATTTTTGCAGCCCGGTAAAGAAGATTTAATTCGTATTCAGGGGGCTTTGGTTAAAGATGCTGAGATTGAGCGGGTGGTCGAATTTATTAAAGCTCAAGGCGAGCCGGCTTATGATGAGCAGATTCTTAAGGAGCAGCAGAAAAATAGTTTAGCTAATGCCGATAAAGATGAACTTTATGATGAAGCCGTGCGTGTAATTATGGAAAGTAATCAGGCTTCGGTTTCTATTTTGCAGAGACGTATGCGTTTAGGGTATACGCGTGCTGCGCGAATTATCGATATGATGGAGATGGAAGGGCTAGTCGGGCAGTTTGAGGGAAGTAAGCCGCGCAGGATTTTGGTTGACCGGGAGGCTTGGCTTAAAGATTTAACAGGTGGCAACGCCGTGGATAAATAGGTAACATTGTTAAGTATATCACCCGACGCTAATTAGCACCTAGCCCCAAGAGGAATTGGGCTAGTGCCGCCTCGTGGCGAGTATTGCGCCGGTGTCCGCCAGGTGGCGGAAAGAGAGAAGGTGTAGGATGAATATTGAGACAGCCGGTTCCCGGCTGAAGAAAATCCGTCAAGAGAGAGGCCTAAGCTTAGAAGATATTCAGAAAAAGACCAGGGTCCATCTGAATGTCTTGCGGGCAATTGAAGGTGATAGCATTTCGAATTTAAGCCCGATTTATCTTAAAGGTTTTATTAAGATTTATTGCGGATGCCTGGGGCTGGACGCTAAAGATTTTATCGGCCCCGGTGAACAGCGCCAGATTCCGGCTTTAAATGCTGTCGTGGGCAGGCCCATCGGAACGCGGATGGAAAAGAAAGCTTCTTTTATTAAAGATGCTTCTCTTAAGCTTGGCGCGATCAGGCCTTCGGTTAATTTAAAGAAATTGATTTTCTTTGTTGTTATTGCCGTTATATTTATATTTTTAGGAATCAATTTAGTTAGATTTGTTTCTACGCGGCCTAAGAATCGATTAGAAAAAGTTAAAATTGCTATGCCTGCTTCTGCGCCTAAGGTAGCGAGCAGACAAACTAAAATTAATAATGATCTCTCGGGTGGGTTTAATTTAGGCGTATTTGCGCGCGGTAAATCCTGGATTTCAGTTAAGGTTGATGGGAAAGTTGTTTTTCATGGCGTGCTTGCCCGTGGCCGATCGGAAACCTGGCAGGCTCGCGAAAGAGTTGAATTGTCTCTGGGGGATGCCGGAGCGGTAGAGCTGCAGGTGAATGACCAACGTTTTGCTAATCTTGGCCGGCACGGACAGTCTTTAAAGAATATTATTATCAATAAAGAAGGTCTGAGAATCTCCAGATGAAACAAAAAATAGGAATATTGAGCTTAGGTTGCCCCAGAAACCTGGTTGATGCCGAAACTCTTGCCGGGCGGCTGAATTTTAAAGATTACTCCATTGTTGATGATATTGCTCAAGCAGAGGTAGTTTTAGTGAATACCTGTGCTTTTATCCAAGAGGCAAAGCGCGAATCTATTGATGCAATCTTGGATCTGATCCAGTTAAAAAAACAAGGGAAACTTAAAAAAATAATTGTTTATGGTTGTTTGGCGCAGCGTTATAAAAATTTATTCAAAGATTTACCGGAAGTAGACGCTTTTGTGGGGAGGCTGGAGTTAAATCATGAATTAAAGAGGTTTGCTTTAACTCCTAAATATTACGCTTATTTAAAAATATGCGAAGGCTGTGTAAATCATTGTAGTTACTGTGTGATTCCCGGGATTAAAGGTAGTTTAGAAAGTTTAGATCAGCCGGCTATAATCCGGAAAGTTAAGCGTTTTAATCAGGAGAAGATTTCAGAATTAAACATTATCGGCCAGGATATTACCGGTTTTGGCATAGATATTTCTGGGAAAAGCCAGTTAATTGATCTTTTACGGAAAATAACCAGTTGTGCGCCGGATATTGGATGGATCCGTCTTTTATATCTGAATCCGCAGCGTATTACTTCTGAGCTGCTGAAACTAGTGGCTTCATCCGGCCAGATCTGTAAATATATTGATTTGCCCGTACAGCACATTAATAATCGCATTTTAAAGTTGATGAATCGGGCGATTACTAAAGAAGAGATCGTTGCTTTAATCAAAAAAATCAGGAAAATTATTCCGGGAGTTTATCTGCGGACTTCTTTAATCGTAGGTTTCCCTTCAGAAACTGAAAAAGAATTTAATGAGTTGTTGGAATTTGTTCAAGAGGCAAAATTTGAAAGGCTGGGTGCTTTTATTTATTCCCGTGAAGAAGGTACTCCTGCCTATAATTTTAAGGGACAAATCCCCAAACCGATAAAGCAGGAGAGGTTTGATAGAATTATGTCTGTGCAGCGCCAAATAGCCGCCGAGGTTAATGCCAGGTTTTTAAATAAGACTATTTCTGTTTTGGTTGAGGAGAAACAGGATGAAGCATATATCGGGCGCAGCCAGGGTGATGCTCCGGAAGTAGATGGAGTGGTGTATATAAATACTCGGCAGTCGTTAAAAATAGGTAAATTTGTCCAGGTAAAAATTACAGATACTTTGGAGTATGATTTAGTAGGGGAGGTAAAATCATGAACTTAGCTAACCGGTTGACCATATCACGCATTATATTAACTTTTGTGTTTATGTTCTTTTTGTTTTGTAACGGGCTTTGGGCTAAGGCGATTAGCCTGGTGGTTTTTATCTTGGCAGCTTTATCGGATTATTTTGACGGTATGATTGCTCAGCGCATGAATATGGTGACGGATTTTGGCAGATTAATGGATCCGATCGCGGATAAAATTTTAGTACTGGCGGCTTTTGCGGCTTTCGTGCAATTGCAGTTAATTGATGCCTGGATGTTTGTAATTATTGTTTCCCGGGAAATTTTAATTACTTCCATGCGCCTGTTTGCTTTAAATAAGGGTAAGGTGCTTTCTGCGGCGCGCGCCGGTAAACATAAAACAGTCTTACAGATGGTGGTTATTTTTACAATTTTAGGTTTTATTTTACTGAAGGAGATTGTGCTAAAATATTATACTTGGAATCCTGCCTGGGAAAAGGTCTTCCGCCAGGGGATATTTTTCCTAATGTTGGTGACCGTAGGGTTAACTCTATATTCCGGTTTATCATATCTCTGGAGCAATCGTAAAGTAATTACCCGCCTATGAAATTTAGAGGAGTTGGTGATTTTTTAGTTAAAGCCACCAGCACTGTATTTTTTATCGGCTATTTGCCATTGGTACCCGGTACTTTTGGCAGCCTTGCCGGAGTGGGGTTATTTTATTTACTCAAAGGCACTACTTCGGTAACCTATTTTTTGTTTATTTTTGGTATAATTGCTCTAGGTTTAATGACTAGCGGCCGGACGGAGAAGTTGTTGAATAAAAAGGATCCGGGCTGTATTGTTATTGATGAAGTGGCCGGTATGCTTATCGCGCTTAGTTTTATGCCCTATGATTTTAAGATAGTTTTTCTGAACTTTATGATCTTTCGTATTCTGGATACACTCAAACCATTTCCCGCTGGGAAATTACAGTATTTGCGTGGTTCTGCCGGAGTCTTGGCCGATGATCTAATTGCCGGTATTTATACGAATATTGTGGTTTTGTTGGTTTTAAATTTATATCTGCGCGTGTAATAAACGCAGGGCTTCTTGAGCAGATTTTTTGCGGACAATTTCCCTCTTGCCAGGCAATAAAAATAACCGGCAGAGGGTTTTGTTTTTGCCGGCTAAAGCGATAAATACCGTGCCGACGGGTTTGGCGGTAGCTGCTCCCGCGGGCCCGGCAATTCCAGTGATGCTCAGACCAAAATCGGCATCGGTTTTTTTACGGATGTTTTGAGCCATGAATATGGCAACTTGCCGGGAAACTGCTCCGTATCTGGCGATTGTTTTTGCCGGTATATTTAGAATTGTTTCTTTAGATTTGTTGCTATAAGTAACTACCCCTAAAAGAAAATAATTTGAAGACCCCGGTAAACCGGTTAAAAGATTAGAAAGCAGCCCTCCGGTGCAGGATTCGGCAACGGCAACGGTTTTTTGTTTCCGAATTAATTTTTTATGCAGCTGAAGCAGAATTTTATTGAACATAGCCGTATTATAGCGGTTTTTAATTGTATTGACAAGGCTAGTTTCTCTGCTAAAATAATAACAATTAATCTTTAGGGCAAGGTGTAAATCCTTACCGGCGGTCTAGCCCGCGAGCAAACACAAAAATTTGTGTTTGCAGATTTGGTGAAATTCCAGAGCCGATGGTTAAAGTCCAGATGAGAGAAGATTAAAATCAAGGCGCCCGAAGATTCGTTTCGGGTTATTTTTTTAAGGAGACAGATGTTTAATTCTATTTCAGAAATCATTGAGGATTTAAAAGCCGGATTAATGGTTATTGTCGTGGATGATGAAGACCGTGAGAACGAGGGTGATTTAGTGATGGCGGCATCAGCTGTTAAATCGGCAGACATTAATTTTATGGCTAAATTTGGCCGGGGCTTGATTTGTGTTCCGATGGAGGAAGAAAGATTGCGTTTTCTGGAGCTTGACCCGATGCTTAAGAATACTTTGCAAGCCGGTAACGAAGATCCTTTTAAAACCGCCTGGATGATCTCTGTCGATGCCGCTAAAGGGGTCAGTACCGGTATCTCTGCGGGTGACCGGGCCAGAACAATTGAGGTTTTAATTAATGCGCAAAGTAAACCGGAAGATTTAGTGCGTCCCGGGCATATTTTTCCTTTACGTTCGCGGCGCGGGGGAGTTTTGGTTAGGGCAGGGCACACTGAAGCCAGCTTGGATTTGATGCGTCTGGCCGGGCTTTACCCGGCAGGAGTAATTTGCGAGATTATGAATGATGATGGTTCGATGGCCCGCTTGCCGCAGCTTTTAGAATTTTCGCGTAAACATGCTTTAAAGATTGCTACGATTGCCAGCCTTATTGAATATCGCCGCAAGAGTGAGAAGCTGGTAGAGGCAATTGTGCAGACTAAGTTGCCTACGAAATTTGGTGAGTTTAAGCTAATTGTTTATCGCGATCAGACCAATAATCAGACGCATCTTGCTCTGTGCATGGGGAGCTGGTCAGATGAATCGATATTGGTACGCGTGCATTCAGAGTGTTTAACCGGGGATGTTTTTGGTTCATTGCGCTGTGACTGCGGAAGGCAGTTAGAGAAGGCGATGCAGATGATCGGTTTGGAGAAAAAAGGCGTGGTCCTTTATATGAATCAAGAAGGCCGGGGTATCGGATTAGTGGATAAGTTGCGTGCTTATAATCTTCAGGATAAAGGGATGGATACGGTAGAGGCTAATGAGGCATTGGGGCATAAAGCGGATTTGCGTGATTATGGTATCGGTGCTCAGATTCTGGTAGATTTAGGGATTAAACAAATCAGATTACTAACTAATAATCCGCGCAAGATTGTCGGATTGGAAGGTTATGGTTTAAAAGTTTCACAGCGGGTAGCTTTAGAGATTGAGCCTAACGTTTTGAATTATAAATACCTTAAAACAAAAAAAGAAAAGATGGGGCATCAGCTAGACATTTAAAGAGGGCAGACAGCATATCGGAAAAGGTTGTTAAAAAGAGAAGGGAGAGTATAATGGTAAAAGTGATTGAAGGTAAGTTGTTAGCAAAGGGGATGAGTTTTGGTTTAGTGGCTTCGCGATTTAATGATTTTATGACTAAGGAGTTAGTCAGCGGCTGTATTGATACCTTAGTCAGGCACGGCGCAGAAGATAAGGATATTACCGTAGCTTGGGTACCCGGAGCATTTGAGATTCCTCTGGTTGCCCAGAAAATGGCCAAGGCTAAAACATTTGATGCCTTGATTTGTTTAGGTACGGTTATCCGGGGAGCAACGCCGCATTTTGATTATATTGCTGCCGAGGTGAGTAAGGGAATAGCTAAGATTTCTTTAGATAGCGGCCTACCGGTGATCTTTGGTGTAATTACTGCGGATAGTATCGAGCAGGCAGTAGAACGCGCAGGCTCTAAGGATGGCAACAAAGGTAAAGATGCGGCTCTTTCGGCTATTGAGATGATTAATTTAACGGGACAGTTGAAATAATTAATAACCTTGTTCCGCCTCAGAAGCTATGCCAAAATTCTCTAGAATTTTGGCATATTCGGCGGAATTAATTCGCAGACGGCCTTGCGGCCTACGACTTACGTCACTAAAAGGTAAGCCTAGGTTCCGTAAGTCGTCTGCTCATTAAATGCGAAAACGGACTAAAGCACGTGAATATGTATTGCAGATGCTCTACCAGGTTGATATTACCCAGGGTGATTGGCAGGAAGTTTTAGAAAATTTTTGTGTCAGCAACGACCGCCAGGATTTATCGGGTGAACTTAAAGATTTCTCCGCTGGGCTGTTGTCGGGTGTAATTGATCATCTGCAGGAGATTGATAAAAAAATCAGCAAATATGCTGCAAATTGGCAGCTTGAGCGTATGGCATTTGTGGACCGCAATATTATGCGCCTGGGCTGTTTTGAACTTTTATTCCGCGAGGATATTCCGCCTAAGGTCGCGATTAACGAAGCAGTGGAGCTAGCCAAGAAATATTCCGGTTTAGAGTCCGGTAAATTTGTTAATGCCATACTGGATCAAATAAAAATTGAAAAAGAAAAATGAAATTTGCTGATTTGCATGTGCATACCTCTTGCAGCGATGGTACATATACACCCGCGCAATTAGTTAAGGAGGGCATTAAGCGGGGGATTTCTGCGTTGGCGATCGTTGACCATGATACGACGGAGGCGCTTGCGGAAGCATTCGCGCAAGCCAAGGGCACAGATTTAGAGATAATTCCGGGCATCGAATTAACTGCCCAGCATGAGAATCAAGAAATACATATACTTGGGTATTTTCTGGATTACCGGAATAAAGAGCTGCTTAAAAAATTAAAACTAATTCGGCTTAATCGTATTGAACGGGTATATAAAATTATTGAAAATTTAGAGGGATTGGGGTTGAAGCTTAATCCAGAAACAGTTTTTACTATTTCTGGCAAGGCTACGGTCGGCAGAATGCATATTGCCCGGGCATTAGTTAAAGACGGCTTTGTGGGCTCTACAGCCGAGGCATTTCGTAAATATATCGGAGATAAATCTCCGGCTTATGTTTTGGGTTTTCGGCTTTCTGTGCCTGAGGCAATAAAATTAATTCAGGATTGCAAAGGAGTTGCGGTTTTAGCGCATCCGTATATGCTGCATAATGACGCATTGATTGCTGAATTTGCCAGTTATGGGCTAGAGGGTATTGAGGTATATTATCCGGAGCATTCTCAGGGGATGGTTAATTGCTATTTAGATTTAGCTAAAAAGCTTAATCTTTTGGTTACCGGCGGAACGGATTTTCACGGCAGCGCAAAACCTCAGATAAAATTGGGCATGATTAAAGTACCGCTGGAGTTATTGGAAAAATTAAGGCTCGCTAAAAAATGATTAAATCCCTTGATGAATATTACATGAAGTTGGCTTTAAAATTAGCGCTTAAAGCTAAAGGCAAAACTGCTCCTAATCCTTTAGTGGGCGCAATCGTGGTAAAAGCGGGTAGAATTATCGGCCGCGGTTTTCATGCTCGGGCTGGGTTTGCGCATGCGGAGATTGTGGCTTTAGATGAAGCGGGTAAAAAGGCAAAAGGGGCAACTCTGTATGTTACTCTTGAGCCCTGTGCGCATACGGGCCGTACTCCGCCTTGTATTAATCGGATCATTGGCAGTGGCATAAAAGAAGTAGTCATCGGGATGATTGATCCGAATCCTTTAAATAATGGTAAAGGCGTTACGTTGCTTAAGCAGAGTAATCTTAAAGTAAGGGTGGGGGTTTTAGGCGATCAATTAAAAAAAATCAATGAGAGTTTTATTAAATATATTACGGCGAAGATTCCTTTTATTACCGTTAAGGTTGCCGAATCTTTAGATGGCCGGATTGCTACCCGCACCGGTGATTCTAAATGGATCACTTCGGATAAATCACGTGCCTTTGCCCATCGAATACGCAAAGATTATGATGCGATTATGGTTGGGGTAAATACCGTGTTACGTGATAATCCCAGCCTGAATGCCTGGTTTTCTCAGAAGAAGTTAATCAAGATCATTGTTGATAGTAATTTGAGTATTTCGGAAAATTCTAATATTTTTGCCGGAGATAGCCAGGTAATTATTATTACTTTACCCAGCCGGCCCGGCCAGGAAACGGAGAATCGTAAAAGTTTGTCGGCCAAAGCCAAAATTCTTGAGGTTAAGGAGAAAGCCGGCCAAATTAACCTACGCGATGCCTTAAAGAAGCTGGCTCGATTAAAAATAAGCAATATTATTGTGGAAGGCGGAGGGACTTTGATTGGTTCTCTTTTTGATGAAAGGTTAGTCGATAAGATTTTATTTTTTATTAGCCCCAAGATTATCGGTGGTAAAGACGCGGTTTCTTCGGTGATGGGTAATGGAGTTAAGCGTATAGATCAGGCGATAAAATTGCGTGATTTAAAGATCAGGCGTTTTGGCGAAGAGCTTTTAGTTGAGGCGATGGTTAGCTAGAATGTTTACAGGTATTGTTGAAGAATTAGGCCGCGTTAAAAAAATAACCCCAAAAGCAGGGATAATTCTTTTAGAGATCAGTGCGCAGAAGGTACTGCTGGATATTAAGATTGGCGATAGTGTTTCGGTTAACGGCGTTTGTCTTACAGTAGTTTCTATCGGTAATAATTCTGTTAGTTTCCAGGTTATGGATATCACTAATAAAACTACTAACCTGGGACTATTAAAGATTGGACAAGCAGTTAATCTTGAGCGCAGCCTAAGGATAGGAGATAGAGTTAGCGGGCATTTTGTTAGCGGGCATATTGATTGTTTGGGGGTAGTGCGCAGGAAATCTTTAAGTAACGGGAGTGTAGAGCTTGCGGTCGCTATTCCACCTTTATTTATGAAGTACTGCCTTCCCAAGGGGTCTATATCTTTGGATGGCATAAGCCTAACTTTAGCAGGTAAGCGTGCCAATGTTATTAGTGTTCAGATTATTCCGCATACCCTTAAGAATACTACTTTAAGTTTTAAGGGTCCTTTGGATAAATTGAACGTGGAGTTTGATATTCTCGCTAAAAAAACTGCTATTTAACCCTTTCTATTATTGCGTATACTTTAAATTTCTGATATACTAATCAAAATTGTAGAACTGCGCGGCACCTAACGCTTAGAGGAATTGCGTTAGTGCGCGATAGATAATATGCAGCACCCCGCGCTAATTGGTATTGCGCGAGTATTCGCCAGGCGGCGAAAATTGCGCGGGTGTTATGATAAATGTAGCGGCACCTTGCGCTAAAAGGAATTGCGCAAGTGCCGCACACGTGTGCGGGGCGTGGCTCAGCTTGGTAGAGCGCAGCGTTCGGGACGCTGAGGTCACAGGTTCAAGTCCTGTCGCCCCGACTAAAATTTGCAAACAGGGATTATTGTTTAGAGAGGCCTGATGAATAAA